>OAZW01000009.1_pt1 | contig 344064 bp, 255 predicted proteins | sample 1495231 | NCBI WGS metagenome assembly OAZW01 (sample SAMEA2580062, study PRJEB22360) | human gut metagenome | reverse complement strand
GAGTTCCGCCGGTCAGTGAAGGAAAGCCTTACCGGACCGTTCCAGGCGAACCGGTCTGACGGCACAAAACCCGGAATCGGAATAGAAAGAAAAAATAAACCTACGTTTATAACGTGTTAATATGTATATAACTGCCTAAATATTTAGGGACATTTACTGAATATCCTCAGTTAACGGAAAAATGAGAAGGGTTGGGGATGGGGAATGGCGGTTGACGAACCGGGAGGCGCTGGATATGCCCCTTTGGGGGTGGGAGAAATATATCTCGGATACGGGTGGATATTTCTCCTGGGCGGACTCGGTGAGTCAGATGAACTTTTCCCGGTTTTGTGTCTTGTAAAGTCCTACCAATAAGAATATGAAGGAAGAGAGTAAGATAATCAATCGGTTGTCGAACAGGGTGTTATAAAAAATTTGCGGATTTTTATCCAAGGGGACGTCAAAGGGATTCAAAAATACATTCCATTTGCTGACGTCCAGAATTTTACTCGATGCGAACAGCAATAAACCGATAATGATAATCATTACTGCCGTACCGTTGCCATTCCGGATGAGTGTACTGAGCATAAAACACAGTAAACCGATGAAAAGCGCAGGTACCATACTTTGCAAAGCGAGTTGCAGGGGAGGTACCTCTACAACCAGCCAGTCGGTGACGGCAGCTAAAAGCAAAGTGATGATAAAACAAATCATATAGGCGATCAAAAGCCGGAATAGCCAGATTTTATACCGATAGTTCGGAATACCGAAAATGATTTCTATGATTTTGGCATCCTGGTCGTTCTGTATACCGAAACAGGTCGGATAGAAGATCAATAGGATAGAAGGCACTAATAACATACTGTATCCGGTAGCCATCGTAATCTCCGAATCCGAAATAAGATTTAACCCCACCGTCAGGATATAAAAACCGACGGCACTGAGAATAAAATACATAAACTTATTGCCGAAGATAATCTTTATATTATACCGGGCGAGTTTTGCTATAGGAGTGATGTAATATTTCATGGCTTTACAAGTCTATTGAGTGATGATATTTTCATGATTAGCTAATTTTACATTCCTCAACAACCACAGATACGAGTCTTCCAGTAGAGGAGAAGTATGTACGGCATTGGGAACCGGTTGGGTCTCCGACAGACACCTGACTTTGATATTCTCTCCGTTCCGGATATGATGTACCAATAACAGGTCGGAAGGCAATTTTACAAATTCCCGGGCCGGAATTTCGAAAGTCCATGTCACATCTTTAGCAATTTCCACCATTTCGGAAGGAGTTCCGTGATATTTCAACGACCCTTTGTTGATAACACCCACCTGGTTACAGGAACTGGCGATATCCTCGATAATGTGGGTAGAGAAAATAACGATCCGGTTGCGCGACAATTCTACTAAAAGATTTCTGAAACGGATTCTTTCCCGGGGGTCCAATCCGGCAGTCGGTTCATCGACAACCAGAATGCGGGGCAGGTTCAGCAAAGTCTGTGCTATTCCGATCCGTTGTTTCATACCTCCTGAGAAACCTCCGATCTTTTTATCTTTGTTTTCATACATATGAACCGCTTCGAGCACTTCTGTGATCCGTTTGCTCCGGGTTTTGGGATTATAAATTCCTTTCAGGAGAGCCTGATATTCCAAAAACTCCCAGGAAGTCAGATTTTCGTAAGTACCGAATTCCTGAGGCAGATAACCGATCAATCCCTGCAATTCTTCCCGTTTTTTCTGGGTATCGATGCCATTGATGAATATTTTTCCATAGCTCTGCTCGAATATGCCGCAGATGATACGCATAAGGGTGGTTTTACCTGCACCGTTAGGTCCTAACAAACCGAACATACCGGTATGGATCTCCATAGAGACGGCGTTCAAGGCTTTGAACGGTTTTTTCTTGTATCCGATCATCGGAATTTTTGTGGCGATCTTATATACTCCTTTTTTCAATTCCCTGAACCGACCGTCGATCATATCGATGTTGATATTGTATTTATGGATCCGCTCCGATAAATAGCGGGCAACTATAGCGACATACCAAAGGAGACCGAGTAAAATAGCCATGCCGGAATCCGAGAATTTTATAGAAGCCCATATGAGCGTAAACAAGGGCGAAAAGTAATAAATGAAGATTCCGCATACCCGTATACACCAGCTCAAGCTTTTGATTTCATGAGCTTTAAAATATTCACCTCCGATGGCAATCAATTTTGTCAGCAACATCCAGGTGCAGACGGCAAAAATGATGGCCCAGAAGGTCAATGTTTGATAGAAATAGGTGAAATAAATCAGGAAGCCGGTGATAGGTAACATCCATACCAAAGGTTTTAAATCCGACCATTGCCGGTATTCTTCCTTTAATCCCAGCCGTTCCCGTACACGTTGGCCGGATTGCCATTCCCGTTGAAATTCATTGGGACGGCCGTAGATCTTCACCAGATTACGGATTGAAATATGGATTTCCTGATCCGGAGGAATAATCCGGCTGTTGGCCTGACGCAGACTAGTCTCCATAAACCAGGTGGCTGCCGGTATCAGTATAATGGCTCCGACAAAGTAACCCAATTGCCATATCAGCGAGTCGGTTATCATCACTATGCCGATGACTGCCAGGATCAAAAGGGTGAGTTGAATAATCTTCAGGGTTAAACTCTGGGTACGCAGCCGATGAAGTGCTTCTTCCAAACCGGAATATAGGGTGGGGATAATCACCAGGGTCAATAATGTACTCATGGTCAATCCTCCGATCACCGTGATGGCGAAAGGAGCTCCGAGTCCTGATACAAATTCTCCTTGTCCCATGGCTAACGGGAACATGGCCACGATGGTGGTGATGGCTGTGATCAGGATAGGACGTACCCTCGAGATTCCGGCGATGATGAGGGCTCGCGGTTTACGGTTACCCTGTCGCCGCAATTGCGAAGTGTAGTCGATCAGGATGATACTGTTGTTGACGACGATACCGATCAGGATAATGACACCGATCAATACATTGGCATTCATCAACGAATTGCTGGTAAACAATAAGGCCAGTAAGGAACCGATGGCAGCCAGGGGAATAGCGAACATCAATACGATCGGGGCTGTAAGTGATTCGAAAACAGACGCCAGGATCATGTAAATGATCACAAAAGCAGCCAGAATCAGAAAAGTGAATTCGCTGGTTTCGTCCTCTTCATGTACCACCTCGACAGCGATGCCGGTAGGAATATCGGTATTCTGCACCAGTTCGTCTATCTCTGTCCTTGCGGCTTCCAGAATATTCTTCGATTCGTTTACATCGGAATTGAACCGGTAGTTCACCGTGATTTCTTTATCCTGGTTGACCCGGTTTATGTTTCCTTGTCCCCGGGTAAGGTTGATATTACTGAAGCTACGTAATTCGGTAAGGGAATTATTCGTGTTGGTGACTTGCATATTGCGCAAGTCTTCCAGCGTACGTACCGGATCCTGGTTTTCTTCTTCTTTTTTCTCGGCTAGCCGTTTGTCTTTGATGATGATATCGTACTCCTGATCTCCCGCTTTGTATTTGATCGAAGTCGTATTTTGGGGGGCGAAATTATTGAGCTCGGTGACGACATTATTCGGAGTTACATCATTGATTCCCATCAGATATTGGTCGAACATGATCCTGGCTTCGGGTTTTCCCCGGGATGAACTGACCGATGAATAGCTGATATTGTCCAATTCTTCCAATTGGAATTTGAGCAACTCGGCCAGGTTAGCCATTTTTTCGAAATCCTGGCCCTTGATGACAATTTTTTCCGTTTGGGTACCCATACCCATTTTTTTCATCAGTTGGTCGGCACCTCCCATGAGTGAACTGCCACCACCCCGGAAGTTTTCGCTGCTCTCGATAGCTTCGAGGCTGATATCGCTGACTCTTAACCCATCGGAGAGGGATAGAATCGTACTCTTGAGTTCGTTCAGTGTTTTTTTGTTGATCTTTTCGAAGTCCTCTTTTAGTTTGATGGTGACACTGGCATCCGTGGAATAGATCTTTGTACTGTATTGTTCGATTTCCTGGATATCGTTCAAGCGTTCTTCATAAGCTTTTATCGTTTCGTCTGTCCGGTTGAGGGTATTCCCATTGGGGAAAGTCATATAGACATTGAACGTATCGGCTTCGATTTCTTTTAACGTATTCATGGTCAGTGTCAAAGATAAAGCTACCGTGACGATCAATACCAATATCGCAGTAAATACGACTGCTGCCGGTTTGCGCAGGCACATTTTCAGTAAAGCGATATAAATCTGTACCGGCCGGCTATGAATCGATAATGTACTGAAATTTACCCGGTCGCCCTGGCCTTTCATGAATTGATTGACGGCCATAGGGATCAGTAGCAAAGCCACGACCAACGACAGGATAAGAGTCGTGATGATCGACACGCCGATATGTTCACCGATCAGCTTCAGGATAAAATCGTCTGAAAACAGGAAAGGAAGAAATACAGTGATCGTAGTCAGAGTGGCGGCGATAACCGCTTTGGCCACCTCCTGAGTGCCCCTTACCGCTGCTTCCTGACTATTGACTCCGATCGCACGCAACCGGAAGATATTCTCCATGACGACGACCGAATTATCCAACAACATGCCCACAGCGAGGGCTATACCAGTTAAAGTCAGTGTATTGATACTGATACCGAAAAAGTAAAAGAAATAAAAAGCAGAGAATACCGAAATGGGGATTGCCACGGCAATGAAAGTGACGATCTTGAAGTTTCGCAAAAACAGGTAGAGAATGAAAATAGCCAGAATTGCTCCGGTCAAACCCAGATTGATGATGGTGTTGATGTTTTCACTCATCGTTTCGGCTGTGTCCGTATCGACTTTGATAGAAACTCCTTTGGTAGCCAGTTCTTCATTCAACTGGGCGATTTCTTCCCGTACCCGCTGTGAAAGATCGATGATATTGACCAGCGGAGATTTGGAAATAACACAGGTGATAACTTCTTTCCCATTCACCCGCGAATAGGATTCTTCTTCTTTAATGCCGAAATTGATGTCGGCGATGTCTTTCAACAATACCGGACCTTCGGATACAACGATGTTTCCCAGGTCTTCTGTCGCGAGATATTCTGCCGTAACGTTGACAAAAAAACGTTTGTTATCCTGAAATACCGAACCGGCGAAGGTCTTTTCAGACATATTCTTGCCGATCAGTGAGCTGACTTGTGATGCGGTGATATTGAGCGCTTTGCATTTTTCATCGTCGAGAAGGATTTCGATGCTCTTCTGACGTCCGCCCATGACCGTGACCGAGGCTATTCCATCCGTACTTTCAAGGATGGGAGCAATGTCGATATCGGTGATATTCCGGACATAATCGACATCGTCGTCTCCCAGAATCTGTAGAGTCATAAACTGATCACTGGCCATTCCGCTACCGGCTTTATTGACCTGGATGGTGAAGTCTTCCGGAATACTTTTGGTGATCGCTTTGATTTTTTCTTCCAGCTTCAGGTAAGCATATTTGACATTTGTATTTTTGGTAAAGGAAACAGTGATACGGGCGTTCCTATTGGAAATCAATGTCGTTATATCCTCGACGCCTTCCAAGCCGCTGATTACGCCTTCTACCGGAATAGCTGCCTGACTCTCGATGTACTTCGGATCCAGCTCGGTCTTGGTGGAAATAGTTACATTCAGGGAGGGGAACTCCGCATCCGGATATAATTCCATCAGTAAGTACCTGTACGAAAACAACCCCATCATGGTCAAACCGATGAAGATCATCGAAATCAGTACTTTACGATTTATTAGTTTGTTCATTTTTTCTTATTTAGAATCAAAAATGTCAAAAGCTCGAAAATGCCTTTCAAATCTTCTCTACGTTTTTGACTTTTTTGTCAAAAATGTAGTAAACACACGGGATCACTACTAATGTCATCAGGGTAGAAGTGAACAGACCGCCGATCACCGCCAAAGCCATAGGGGATCGCAGTGAAGCACCCTCTCCGAATCCGAAACACATCGGCAATAAAGCCAGAATAGTAGTCAGACTGGTCATGATGATCGGGCGGATACGCTGTTGGGCGGCTCCTTTTATGGCCTCTGTCAGAGCGAATCCTTCTGCCTTGAGCCTGTTGGCTGCATCTACCAGTAAGATGGAGTTGTTGACAGCTATACCTGCCAGCATGATGATACCGATAAAAGCCATCATATTCAAAGAGGCTCCGGCTAGCAAAAATGCGTAAATACAGCCTACTCCGGCCAACGGGATCGTCAGCAAGATGGTAAACGGATGACGCAAGGATTCGAATTGAGAAGCCATCACCATATATACCAATACGATAGATAGTATCAGAGCAAAGGACAAACCTTGAAACGATTCGGCCCGTTTCTCTTCTTCTCCGGTAATTTGTGCTGAATATTTAGCAGGGAATTGGATATCTTTCAACTGTGCTTTGATTTCCGGAGTGACACTGCCTAATGTATAGCCCTTTTCGAGCATTGCGGTGACTTTACCGATCCGGTTTTGGTTGCTACGGTTGATTTCTTTCGGAGCTGTCGTAATCGAAACCTCTGCAATCTCACCCAGACGATATTTCTTTTCTCCTTGTACGATTTCAACATTTTGCAATTCATCGAGCGATACTTCCGGTACTTTGATTTCGATATCGATCGGTTCACCTTCGGATTCGAAATTGCTGGCCGTCTTCCCGTTCAGCTTTTCTTTTATCTGACTGGCCACCGAAGCGATATCTACCCCGTAAATCCCGCTTTTCAACCGGTCGATAGAGATGTTGACTTCCGGAGCTCCTTGTTCCATAGAAGTTTTGATATCGTAGAGTCCGGGGATAGAGGCTATTTTCTCCTTTACCTCCGTGCTGAGTTCGTCGATCATTTCCAGTTCCTCCCCTTTAATCTCGATAATTACAGGAGCTCCTTCCGTTCCGAGGATGCTTTGTAAGGCAGATTGTTCCTTTTCGAACGATATCTCCACGCCCTCGGGAATCGTGTAATTATGACTCAGATTACTGATAATATAATCTGCATCGGCTTTGGCTTTGTTTTTCAATTTGACTTTTACCTCTGCCTGATTTTCGCCTTCGAGTTTCCCGCTAGTCGTTTGGCTTTCGGTTGTTGTCGAAGGTCCAACCTGAGTAAAAATCCATTCCAGATCGTCTCCTGCCAACTCTATAATCATATTTTCGATGGTAGCGGCCGCATTATCCGTGCTTTGCAGACGGGTTCCCGGTTCCAGAGTGATGTAAGTCGAAAATTCCCGGGAATCTGCTTTAGGCATAAATTCTTTATCGATCAACGGGAGCAGCAGGTAACTTCCGATCATGACCACTAACGCGGCCAGGACGACAGCGTACCGGTGTTTCAAAAGTTTACCGACAAACTGACCGTATCCTTTGATTTTTAAAGAAGCCTGATTTTTGGCAGGTGCTTTCACATATTGTGAAGCTAACATCGGGATTAACAATACCGCAACAAAAAGAGAAGACAATAGAGAGAACGAAACGGTCCAGGCCTGTTCTTTAAAAAGTTCTCCGGCAGCTCCCTGGATGTAAACGATAGGTAAGAATACCACTATGGTCGTGAGGGTTGAAGACGTGATAGCCCCTGAAACTTCCGAAGCTCCTTTGATAGCCGCTTCCTTGGGGGAAAGGCCGTTTTCCAGATTCCGGAAAATATTCTCCATGACAACAATGGCATTATCGATCAACATACCGGCTCCCAGGGCTAATCCCCCCAGTGTCATGATATTGATCGTCAATCCGTTGAAGTACATCAAATTGAACGTAGCGATGATGGACACCGGAATAGAAACACTGACGATCAAGGTTGTATTGATGCGGCGCAGGAAAACGTACAATACCAGCATGGCCAATAAAATACCCATAACGGCAGAATCCTTGACCTCCCCGATCGAAGCTCCGATAAAATCTCCCTGGTTACTGATGACGTGAAATTCATAACCGGGCATACTTTTCTGCAATTCTTCCAGTTTGGCAGTGATATTTTCAACTGCCTTCACTGTATTGTATTTATTCTCTTTGTAGACACTGATACTCAGACTACGTTCGGCATCGTAGCGCACCAGATTTTCAGGATCTTTATTTTTTAGTTCGATTTTGGCAACATCTTTCAGGTATACCGGAGCTTTCACGGTAGAGCTGTTCCCCGACTCGGTGTCGGTACTACCGGGGGTTTTGAAAGCAACGATAATATTCCCGATGTCTTCCAGGTCTTTTAATAAATTCACCCCTTTTACCGTATATTGGATGTCGTCGTTTACAATGGTACCTCCCGAAACATTCCGGTTCATACTTTCTATTTTCGACGCGATCGTTTCGGCAGTCAGGTTGAAAGCTTCCAGCATATAAGAGTCGGTTTTGACCTCCACAAAAGCATTTTCCTGGCCGTTGAGTTGGATATCGGCCACACCTTCCAGTCTGACCAGTTCGCTCCGCATATAGTTTTCTGCTATTTTCCGGAGTTCGTTCATATCCTTGATTTCTTTATGGCTCATGGAAATGATCATGACCGGCGTGGCATTGGCATCGTAGCGGGAAACATTCAGGGAAGTGATTTCTTCGTCCTGAGCGATTTGAGACATGCTGCGTTGCAAATCCAAAAAGGCGGCATCCATATCCTGATCCCAGTCGTATTCCACCGTAATCGTGGCTCCTCCTACCTTACTGCTGCTACTGACGTCTTTCACACCTTCCTGGCGTGCTGCCATAGCTTCTATTTTTTCTACAAACTGTTTTTCGATCTCTTCAGGTGGACGCTCACCGGCTTGCAAATCGATATATAAAGCCGGATTTTTTAAATCGGGAAATAAATCTGTTCCCAATTTATTGTATGATATGATTCCTAGCAGACATACCCCCAGTGTGATCATTAATACACTGACCGGGTATTTTACTGCAAATTTTGTAATTCCCATAATTTAATCGTTTACCAATTTGGACGTTTACCGACAAAGAATTTTTCAGACTGTCGTGAATACAGTTACTTCATCACTTTTACTTTGCTCCGGTTACGTAACCATTCGTAACCTTTCACGACGATCTTGTCCCCGGCTTCGAGTCCTTTTTCTACTTCGATGTATTTATCGTCACTGATACCGGTATGGATGACTTTTTCTTCGGCACTGTTTCTGTCGACCGTATATACTAATTTACCTCCCCGGCGGTTTTTAATGATATCTTTGGGAATAGAGATGACAGAGTCTTTCCGTACTGTGACGATATCTGCTTTGGCGAACATACCCGGACGAAGTTTTAAATCCGGGTTATCGATTTCGATATACCCCGAGAAGGTACGGGTTTCTTCGTTGATGGCCGGAGATAACTGAGTCAGTATGCCTCTTAAAGTATCCGATTTGATATTGTAATTGGTGATATGTACTTGCTGTCCGATTCTCAGTTTGGTCAATGTGTTTTCAGGGAATTGGGTTTCTACATACATTTTACTATAATCCATCAGGCCGACCATCACACTACCGGAAGCGACTTCTACCCCCGGAGTATAGTAGGGAAGATTGACGATAACTCCTTTGAACGGAGCTTTGATACTCAGTTTTTCTAAAGTGATATAACCGTTTTCCAAGGCTAACTTCGCATTGATATAAGAGTTTTCAGCGTTGTTTACGTCTTTTTCGGTTGCTCCGCCTTTCTCGAGCAGGATTTTCTGACCTTCCCATTCCTTCTCGGTGATCTGGATTTGTAATTTCTTACTTTCCAACTGCACGTTGTTTTCATATTCCTTATTTTCCAGACGGATGATGACAGCTCCGGCTTCGACGATGTCACCCAGCTGATAAGGACGACCGGTTTTCGGATTTTTCTGTAAGTAGTAAGCTCCGTTGGTTTCCGATTTTATTTCTATCGTTTTAGCTGCCTTTGCTGTTCCGGTTGTTGTAATATATTCCTCAATGTTTCTGAGTTGTACGTCCTCGACCCATACTGGGGTAGTGGCTTCAGAAGAGTTATTTCCCTGATTGTTATTACAGGAAAACGACATGAATCCTAACATAACAGCTCCCAGGATTTTAAAATTCTTATTCATGATTATCGTGATTTTACTTGTTAACGGACTTATAGGGTTATTTTTATTTCAATAGATCTACAGGTAAATAACTTTTATGGGTTTCAAAATCCCAAAGGGTTTGGATTTTCAGGTTCAAGAGCTCGATTTTGTAGCTGATAATAGCGCTCGTATAATCTTGTTTGGCAGTAGTCAACTGGTTTTGGAACTGTTGTAAGTCCATACCGGTCAGATTACCGTTGCGATATTTTTCCAGATTGATTTCATAGGTACGTTCTGCATTTTCAATGCTTTTCTTTTTGATTTCGATTTGACGGATCAGCGTCGGCAGGTTACGGCAAATCTGGCGGACATCGATGACAATCTCTTTTTTCTGTTCTTCGAGGCTGATTTCGTCCGATTCCATAGCCAGTTGGCTGGATTTTACTTTTGCCTTTTTAGCCCCCCAATCGAAGATCGGAATGGTGAGGGTTACGCCAACCTCTTCGTTGTCGGTGGGCTTGTCGTACATATTTTTTACTTTTCCGGCCAGGGCATCCATACCTACCCGGACACTTAAATCACCTTTGAATTCGCTTTCTGCTTTTGTCCGGATAATCGAAAATACATCCTGTTCCAGGGTAATCTGTTTTTGGCGGATTTCCATGCGTTGATCCAGGGCGTATTTAACTGCATCGTTAATATTGACATCGACTGTCGGAATATTATTGTCGAACAGTATCGCGATATCTTCATCCAGCGACATTCCCAGTAAAAGCTTGAAATTGTCTTTCGCATTTTCAAAACTGATCTCTTTCGAATATACAGTGGATTCACTGTTCGCCAGATTGACTTCCGCCTGATAAAGTTCTTCTTTGGCTAACAGCCCGGCTTCGACCTTATTTTTGATGATATCGTAGTTTTGTTTCTGGTTGTTGTATTCATCCCGGGAGATGTTCAGATCCTTTTGTTTTTGATATACATCGTAAAATTGGCTGGTGACGTTTTTTTCGATACTTAATTGTTGGAGGGCATAACTGATTTTGGCATTTTCGAGTGCATATTCCAGTTCTTTGAGCTGCATCTTTGTCCTGTTATAAGTGAACAAAGGCTGCGAAATACGTAAAGACAGATTATGGTTGAAGGAGGTATTGTTGCCACCGGAAGTCCTGTTGGAAGCGTCCTGCCAGGAAAAGTCATTATATAGAGAGATGGTTCCGTCTGTCCATTTTATGGGTTGCGTGATACCGAATGAAGCCGATGACATTTTGGTCTCGTTGGCATACCATTTACTGTTGAAATTATCGTATTGGTTGTTACGGGTATACCTGAAAGGAGTGACATCCAATGAAAATTGTGATTTCAGGGAAGCATCCTGAGCTTTTAGATTCAATTGACGTTGCTCGAGGCTGAGTTTGCTTTGAATCAGTGAAGGACTGTGTTCGAAAGCCGTGTTCAATGCTTTTTCGAGTGTAAGTACTTCCTGTGCATGCGCACTATATAACCCGCTGAGGGTTAAAAGACCGAGGACCAAAGTTTGTTTAAGCATATTGTCTGCGTTTATCGGGTTATTCGTTTGTTATTCTTCTGTGGCTGTAAATTTAACGGCGTCTGCAATGACGTAATCTCCGGAAACTTTATCTGTCAAAGTGATGATGACTTCTCCTTGAGGTAGATAGAAATTCCCGATCGAAACCCATCCTTCGGTTTCTTCATCCAGGTCCAGTGTCACCGATTCTTTCTCTTTATCGTATTGGATGGTATAAGTCTGATTACGTTCCTCTTTGTGACGACCGCGGCGTCTGTCCATAAAAAACATTCTGCCCGACATTTTTGCATTCCAGATGGACACCTCGTAGTAACCGTCTTTAGGGATTTCCGTTTTCCATTCTACGGCATTGGCCCCACTGCCTTTATTTTTATAAACCGCAGAGTTTATCGTTTCACCGTAGCAATAGTCGGCGGCTATGGCCGTCCATTGGGAAGGCATCCACCAGGGCATAAAATTCTTATACTTTTCGTCATCTTTTTTCTTGAAAAGATCCTTCAGTTTATGCCGGTTATTCGAGGCGATCGTCCTGAATCCCGGATCCTCATTGTCGATAATGATTTCATTTGGATTCGGCTTGAAGACATCCGGGTTTATCGGATAAATTCCCGAAGTAGTATCGCTGATCGTATTGTCGATTTTAGAAAAATTGAAATTATGCGATGTCGGTAGATTGTGTGAAATATTGGTATTTATCGAAATATTGGCCGGGCGCTCGTCACTGATAATCTTGATTTCCCGGGCTTCTCCGGCCGGAATAATGTAATTTTTTTTCTCCGTTTCAAAACTCATACCGCCTCCCCGCCGCATACCGCCTCCTCCGCCTTGCATGACTTCCGTACTGATGATAGCATCTATGTCGGAGGGATTATTGACCTTGAATTTAATTTGGTATTTGGTAAACTCATCCAACACAATTTGATTGGCATCCACATCCTTGATATAGATGGTCGGGGTATGGGAGGCCGTATACCAGGTGTCGATAAAATCGGACAACCGAATCCCGAACCTCTTCTCTATTTCGTATCGGAGTGTATCGAACGGTATATTCTGGAACTGACGGCTAGTAAAAAATGCCTTTAGGAATTTATTGAAATCTTCCTGTGTGATCTGGGAAGTGATATAGTTATTCAATGCTGCACTTTTCAATTTCAGCAATTCATAGAAAATTTCCGGCTTCAGTTCGGTATCTCCGATCGCTGTCTCGAAACTATGTGATTCCAGATAGAGGTTGGCTCGCTGTTTGTCGTTGATGATACCTCCCCAGAAACGGAAGCCCTGATCGGAAGAAGTATTCATCATGTTGTTGACTGCGATGTCGATTACCGGATATTCGGGAGAGCTGATGTAGTTCGTATGTCCGAACAACATCGGAGTGATATTGGATTTATTGATCAGTTTATTGTCCGGATTCCAGCCATTTTGGCTGTTTTCGGAGGTTAAAGAGCTCACGAAACGATTGAAGAGGGAAATATTTTGTTCCGTTTCGTCCATAGGGCCCCCATGCCGTCCCCATTCATTCATCCGTCTTCTTTCTGCCTCAAAATCCTGGCCTAGAGAAATTCCTCGTTCCGGGACGAAGAGGATTTCAGGCATGACATATTCGGTATAACCTTTCCAGTTACGGGCATAAGTGGCAAATTGTACCGGGGTTTCGGCTAAGACAAATTTTCCGAAAGGATAATCCCGGTCTTTCTCTATTTCCAGGCTGTTTTTTACTTCCCGAATGACTCCGGGCAAGGTATCGGATAAGGGTTCGAAGTATTTTGAAAAATAATCGTGGCCTTTAAAGTAATAGATCTCGTAATCCGTGGAATCTACCCGTAAAGCCTTTTTATCATAATCGGCGATGGTTAGACTGATTCCGGGCAAAGCGGAGGTATTCGTAAAGGTGATGACCGAACCGTCGATCTTACTTTTGCCTTGTGACAAAACGGTCTTGTCGCCTTCATAATGAACGGTAAGTGTATAGTCTGTGAAATTCTTCCTGACATTGTACGGAGCTCCCGGGTTAACGGGGGCGATGGTTACCGGATACCAGATACATTCGGGAGTCAATAGGGTAAAGGTATTACTCAGCCATGCATAACGTTTACCGAAACGCCAGAATACCTGCGGGACTTTAGTATCCAGGTAATCTTCTGTCAGGACATCGGTATAACAAATATTTTCACTGATTTTCCCTTCATAGTTGATCGTCAACGTAAGCTCTTCTTGCTGCTGGATGGGTTGATCTACTTCGATAACCTGGTGATCTCTTCGGAAGGGCAGGTTTTTCCCGGCCATTTCTACAGAGGTAACCGTTAGCTCCGGATTAAGGTAAAAAATAATTTTATCCAGAGGCTTTGCATTGTTATTGGCTACTTTTACCGTACTCTTTCCTGCTAGTCTGTGTCCTTGAGGAGTAACCGAAATATCGTTGACCAGCAAGTCGACATGCGGGACATCTGCATATTTATCGAATGTCATGATGTACTGATTACGGAGATCGAGCTGATGATTATAATGCAGGATGTATAACAATCCTCCGAGACAGGCTGCCAATAGAAATAGTGAGCTAAAAGTATATACGACAGCTATTTTCCACGGTTTGTGAGGCAGGCGTTTCACCAGAGCGATGGTCATGCTGATCAGGCCGATTCCTGCCAGTAGATAAGAAAACCGCTGGAGTAAAAAAAGCCGGAGATCGGCATGTCCCGTGACATCTGAAAATATGGCCGGGATATTTACTCCGAAGAAATCGAATACCCCATATAACGTATCGGTCAGGTAAAAGAAAACAGTGCCGATAATTCCCAGCATTACGATGAAAGTGACCGCCTGATTTTTAAGGATGCACATGGCCGTAAAGGATAAGCCCAGGACAAACAACAGGGAAGGTACCGAAATCGTCAATAAATAGAATAGATATGGAAACAGATCGAACGGAGATTTATTGATCAGTATGTTTAAAAAAGCCGTAAATAATAAGGTGATAATGTTCAGTGTAATGAAAACCTTTACAATACCCCAGGTCTTACCGACAATATAGTCGGCATTACTCATCGGCCGGACATAGATGACTTCGGCGGTATCGAGTTTTTTGTCTCTTTTCAAGAAGCTGCCGGCCAGAAATACGACGATGACCGATTGAGCGATATTATAAAAATAAGTGTTACAGAATGGCATCAGTGAAGAAACGGCGATTCTCGGCCAAAGATTATCCATCCGGTTGACGATACCGGTTTGATAACCCAACATAATGGCAGAGATAAATAGCAGCGCGAGTATGGCAAAAATACGAAATAACCAGCTTCGTTTCACCAGTTTTACTTCGTATCGGGCAATAACATTTATATGGTTTAAATTCATATCAAAACATTAATACATTATTAATTAAATAGGTCTCCACCGATTTTTTCGCTATACATGTCCATTTTATCCTTTAGCAGATAGTCCATAAAATAGACGTAAGCATGTTCGATATTGGGGATAATGGCTTTGCCGTCGAAACCTTCCAATTTTTCGGTTACGATTTGGATCTCCCAGCCTCCTTCCGAAGGAATAGTAGAAATGATCGGATATTTTTCCTTGATTTGCTGCAATTCAGGGTCAGTAACGAAGATTTCCCATACTTTCCCCTGGGCTAATTCAATCATATCGTCCGGAGAACCTTCGAATTTCAATTCTCCCTTGTTCAGTAAGGCCAGTTTTTTGCAGGTGCTGGATATATCCCCCACAATGTGAGTGGATAAGATAATGATGACATCTTTATCACTGACTTCCGAAAGGATATTTCTGAACCGGATTCGTTCTTCCGGGTCCAGACCTGTCGTCGGTTCATCGACGATGATGACTTTCGGATTACCGATGATCGCCTGTGCAATCCCAAGACGTCTTTTCATACCACCCGACAACCGGTTAGCCCAACGGTCCCTGACTTCATACAAACCGACCTTTCTCAGCATCTCATCGACGATTTCCGACCTTTTCCGGGTGCCTTTTATTCCCGCCAGTCCTGCCCCGTAGTCTAGAAATTCCCAGGTTTTTAGTTTTTCGAAAAAACGGAAATCCTGAGGTAGATAGCCTAAAACAGAACGAATAGCCTTACGATCGCGCAAAATATCGTAATCATCGAAAAAAATAGTACCTGAAGAGGGATTTTGCAAAAGAGTCATAATCCGCATCAACGTCGTTTTACCTGCTCCGTTAGGCCCCAGTAAACCGAACATGCCGGGTTCTATATTCAGGTTCAAGCCGTTTAACGCCTTATGACCATCCGGGTAAACCTTGGTCAAATCTTGGATTTTGATATTCATATTCCTGTTTTTAAAGCTCTACTTGCAAATCTTGACGATAAATATAATAAAAGATGTTAACTTTGTACTGCAATATTCTCATTTTATAAAATATTTAAAATATTCTTTCCAATCAGACGGGGAAATAACATTTTTTTTAACAACACTCTGAACTTTAAGACAATTTCTCAACTTCAAAGTTTATTTCTTTTTTTAATTTGACCAAATATTATAGACGAAGGGTATTTTTCTATCGACTGTTGGGGAAATATCGGGAATGTTCAGGCAAAAACTTCCCGGATAACCTGTATACTTTTAATATTGAAATTGATATTCAGATGGATGCTGTAAAAAAGCAGGATAACATCCAATAGAATATTGCGCGATTGCCGGTTGAGAGGAATGGCTTTTATTTCGGCCAGAGGACAAGTACATAGCTGGTAAATGATTTTAGCGGTATTCGGTCCCGAAATATACGGAGTGGCCGGATCGGAAGGATAAAAGCTCCCGTCGTTGATATTGAAAACGTAATTCTCCTGCCATGAAGAAGTGTTGATCCGAAAACCGATAAAACCGGCCAGACGATAGAGAAAATAAAGGTTAAAGTTTCCGATGTCGTTATGGGTCGAGTTCAGGTATTCGATGGAATGGGTCAGGTAATCGAACAGCTCTTCATTTTTCCCTTCATTTTTTAAAATCAGGTTCAGAATTTCTCCCCACAACAAAAGGATATTCATCTTGAAAATATCGAAATATAACTCGGGCAGGTTGATGATCGGAGAGATTTGACGGAGTTTGTGCAAATCGCTCTTTTCATTCTCGAAAAATTCGATCTCGCTGATTTGCAGGAGATGGACAGTTTTGGTTTTTCTTTTGAATACGACCGAAGGGGATATCATGGACAGATACCCCTTTTCTTTCGTATAGATTCGGATAATTTTCTGAGTTTCCGAGTAAGGGCTGGTTTTTAATATGATTCCCTGAACAATTTCCATTTTTGAGTTTTCACTTGTTGTGTTGCTCTTTCAAAAATGCGATTAATTGCTGAATAGCTCTTCCCCGATGGCTGATTTTATTTTTTTCGTCCATAGGCATTTCAGCAAAACTGAGGTCGAACCCTTCGGGTTGAAAAATCGGGTCATATCCGAAACCGGCTTCTCCTTGTTGGGCGGTTAATATTTTGCCGTCTACCCTTCCTTCGAACAGGTGCTCTTCTTTTCCTTGAATTAAAGCGATAACCGTACGGAAACAAGCTTTCCGATCGGATATCCCCTCCATTTCGCGAAGTACTTTCTTCATGTTTTCGACAGAATCTTTTGCAGGACCGGCGTAGCGGGCAGAATATACACCGGGACGCTTATCCAGTGCTTCGATTTCAAGCCCCGTATCATCCGCAAAACAGTCGTACCCGTAATGTTCTTTGATGTATCGGGCTTTTTGCAAGGCATTTTCTTCCAGAGTGTCGTGATCTTCCGGGATATCCTCCTGGCAACCGATTTCCGCAAGCGAGCCGATTTCGGCTTCGCCTTCTAATAAATGGCTGATCTCTTCCAGCTTATGCTTGTTGTTCGTTGCAAATACTAATTTCATAGAGCGATAACAATTGATTCGTTTGTCGACGCAAAAATAGGTTTATTTTTATAGCTTTGCAGGTATAAAATGATAATTTTGGACGAAAAAGATGAAAAGAGGAATTGTCGTAAAATCGACCGGTAGTTGGTATTGGGTAAGATTGGAGGAAGGGAATATGGTGCAGTGCCGTATTCGGGGGAAATTCCGAATGGAAGGAATCCGAACGACCAATCCGTTAGCTGTCGGAGATGAGGTGGAATTGGAAGAAGGAAGTGAAGGCTATGTTATTACGGCAATAGGAAAGAGACGTAATTATATTATCCGTAGATCGACGAATTTGTCCAAAGAGTCGCATATTATTGCAGCAAATGTCGATTTGGCTTTGTTGGTGGTGACTGTTAATCATCCGGTGACTTCTACCGTATTTATCGATCGTTTTTTGGTAACTGCAGAAGCTTATAATATTCCTGCCGTACTGGTTTTTAATAAAACGGATCTGTATGATGCCGAAGATCAGGCAATGTTAGGGGGATTGACGGTGATTTACCGTAAAATCGGGTATCCTTGTTATGCCGTATCGGCAGAAACCGGTGAACACGTCGATGAAATCCGGAGTTTACTGAAAGACAAGATCACCGTGCTTTCCGGCTTGTCGGGAGTGGGGAAATCTTCTTTAGTCAATTGCATTGAGCCTGGCTTGGACCTGAAAACTGCAGGAATTTCGGATGCCCACGATTCGGGGAAGCATACCACCACTTTTGCTGAAATGTTTCCATTGAAACAGGGCGGTTTCATTATCGATACTCCGGGATTACGAAGTTTTGGAATTATCGATTTGAAAAAAGAGGAGTTGTCGCATTTTTTCCCGGAAATATTCGCGAAGTCCGGAGAATGCCGCTTTTATAATTGCACCCATACCCATGAACCCGGTTGTGCTGTGTTGGAAGCTGTGGAGCAAGACGAAATCAGTGAGAGCCGTTATGTGAGCTATCTGAGTATGATGGAAGAAAGCGGGAAATATAGATAATGTATTTTCGAACGGTTCGACGATCAGGCGAAGACAGAAATAAAGACAGTTAAAACACCAGTATTGAAGAAGTTAATTTAGTTAACTCTGTCTTTTTTTTAGCCTTTCGTTTTTTGTTTCTAGTTTTTGTATTATCTTTGCGCCGTTTTACGTCAAGGCTTGTGGATAGATTGAGAGAATATAAGATAGCATTCAGAGGATTAGGAGAGGGAAAACACTCTTTTGAGTTCATCATGGATGAGGGATTCTTCGATTGTTTTGAAGCAACGAAAGGAACCCGGGGAGAAGTCAAAGCTACCGTACTGATCGTGAAGAGTTCACTTTTAATGGAAGTACGTATAACGATCGAAGGAATGGTAAAAGCAACCTGCGACAGATGTTTAGGAGAAGTAAATCTTCCGGTGTCCGGTGTTATGAATTTGTATGTAAAACAAAACGGACGGGAAGAAGGGAACGAAGATGATTATATAATATTGTCGCCGGAGGATGACTATTTGGATGTAAGTTCGTATCTTTATGAAACTTATATGTTGAATTACCCGATGCGGGTAGTGCATCCCGAAGGAGAATGCGACGAAGATATGCAGGAAGTGTTGCATGAATATGTGATAGAAGAAGATGATAAACCAATAGATCCGAGATGGAATGAATTGAAAAAATTAATTAATAACTAAATAAATAATAAAGAAATGGCACATCCGAAACATCGAACCTCAAAACAGAGAAGAAATAAGAGAAGAACGCATGATGCGATTACGGTAACCGCTATTGCTAAGTGTTCTAACTGTGGTGCTGCTGTACAGTATCATACAGTATGTCCTGAATGTGGATATTACAGAGGAAAGTTGGCTATTGAGAAAGCAGTAGTAGCATAATCTTGACACGAAAAGGATTGTTTTAGAATCATACACAGCCAGCCTCCTAAGCCCTAGGGGGCTATGGTTGTTTATATAATTCATGAAACTTACCCTTGTGTGTGCGGGGGTAATCTCTGATTTAAATTTATAGTTATGCAAACGAATAGGCTGAGAGCCATAATAACCGGAGTAGGGGCATATTATCCCGACTATATCCTCGACAATGAGGAATTGAGCCAGATGGTGGATACCTCTGATGAATGGATCATGACCCGGGTAGGGATCAAAGAAAGACGAATTTTAAAAGATCCGACGAAAGGAAGTGCCTGGCTGGGTGCACAAGCCGTAAAAGATCTGTTCGAGAAAACCGGAACCAAACCGGAAGAAGTAGATTTGTTGATTTGTGCCACAGTGACACCGGATATGCATTTCCCTGCTAATGCGCAGATTATTGCCGATATGGTTGGAGTGAAGAATGCTTTCGGATTTGATTTGAATGCAGGTTGTTCCGGATTCCTTTTTGGCTTGGTTACTGCTACTCAGTATGTAGAAAGTGGTAGATATAAAAAAGTGGTATTTGTCGGATGTGAGAAAATGTCCGTGATCACCGATTATACGGATCGTAAGACTTGTCCGTTGTTTGGTGATGCTGCTGCAGCTGTATTGCTCGAACCGACAGCAGAAGAGCTTGGTGTGATGGATCACATCCTGCGCTCGGATGGTATGGGACGCGACCATTTGTATATGAAAGCCGGTGGATCGCTGAATCCTCCTTCCATAGAAACGGTTACTAACCGTGAACATTTTATTTTTCAGGATGGCCAGTTCGTATTTAAACATGCCGTAACGAAAATGGCCGATACCGCAGCAGAAATTATGGAAAAAAATCACCTGATCGCCGACGATATCGCATGGTTGGTGCCCCATCAGGCAAATCTGCGTATTATCTCTGCTACCGGCGATCGTATGGGACTCGATCCTTCTAAAGTTATGGTGAATATCCAGAAATATGGAAATACCACTTCTGCAACGATTCCATTGTGCCTGTACGAATGGGAAAATCAGTTACACAAGGGAGATAATCTGATTCTCGCAGCGTTCGGTGCGGGATTTACCTGGGGAGCTATCTGGCTGAAATGGGCTTACGATCCCAAGAAGTAAAGTTGGAAAAAGGATATGGAAAACCGGTTTGAATTTTCAAGCCGGTTTTTTTATAGCCAAAGAAGTTTATAAAGTCTATAATTGAAACCTTTTAATGCCGGCAGTTGATCGGACGAAGTGTAGACTTAACTCCTGTACCCCTTGTAACTACAGAAAAAACGAATTTTTTGGGGAACTAAAAAAAGCCGTGTAAGTCGCTTTTATATTTCAATTACTTGTTATATCTTCGATGTGAATTTATAGTTTATGAATCAGGAACGTTTTGATATTGAATATGAGGGGAACCGGATACTGGAAAATACCAGAATTGACGGTAATTTGAAGACCGATAAGAGTGTATACCTGGATGGTATGATTCAAGGAAATGTACATGCCGGAAAACTGGTGATCATAAACAAAGGGGGGAAGGTCGACGGAGATGTGGATTGCGATGAATTATATATCAACGGCACTATTACAGGTAATGTATGTGTGGCCTGTAAAACTGTTATGGGAGGAGATGCTGTGATCGAAGGTGGCTTGATTACAGATACACTCGAAATAACGCTTGGTGCAACCATCAGGAAAGGATTGAAATTAAAAAAGCGTCGAAATAAATTAAGGTGATTATTATGGGTAAAGAGAATCCTGGAAATGCTGTCAATTTGTTGTGCGAAGGTACGGTTATTGTAGGTGATATAAAAACAAAGAACGATATCCGGATCGACGGAATCATAAAAGGTAAGATCATTACTTCAGGGAGATTAGTGGTTGGTAATACGGCCAAGATTGAAGGCAACATCGATTGCTGCAATGTAGACGTATTGGGGGTTGTACTTGGTGATATACAAGCTTCCGGGACGGTTTCACTGAAATCGTCCGCCAAAGTGATTGGAAATATTGTTTCATCTGTACTCTCGATCGAACCGGGAGTGATATTCAATGGCAATTGCCAAATGACAAAAAAAGAGGGGCGTGAACCGGCTAAAGAATAATTGAATGAATGTTTTAATTTTGATTCCGGCGCGTTATGCATCGACTCGTTTTCCGGGTAAACCTTTGGCTGAGATCGGTGGTAAACCGATGATCCAGCATGTGGTAGAAAAAGCACAGTTGGTTTCACAAGACGCTTTTGTCGCAACGGACGATCAGCGGATATACGACCGGGTTGTAGGGTTCGGAGGAAAAGTAGTGATGACTTCTGCCGACCACAAGAGCGGAACCGACCGTTGTTGCGAAGCCTACCGGCATATTGTGGCTGATTACCGAAAAACTTATGATGTTGTTGTCAACATACAGGGAGACGAACCCTTTATTCAACCCGATCAGGTACGTGCTTTGATCGCTTGTTTTGAAGATCCCCGGATTCAGATCGCTACCTTGGCAAAACAATTCGACACGAATGCGGATATTTTCGATCCCAATAAGGTTAAGGTGGTATGTTCGTCTCTGCAGACCGCTCTTTATTTTTCCCGTTCTGCCATTCCTTATTGCCGGGGAAAAGAGCAAGGAGAATGGAGTGCTGTGATTCCTTTTTACAAACATGTGGGCATGTATGCTTACCGGCCTGAAGTATTACGAGAGATTACAGCTTTGCCTCAGGGAAAACTGGAAAAGGCAGAATCTCTGGAACAATTGCGTTGGCTTGAGAACGGTTATAAGATTGCGGTAAGGTTCACCGATCACGAATCGGTAGGAATCGATACGCCCGAGGATTTGGAGAGAGTGAGAAAGATCAGTGAAACCTCTGATCTCTGGTCTGCGAAATACTGATTAAAAAACTACGTTTCGGATCGAATATTCAGTCAGAACCGAGAGTTCGTTAATCAGCATCGAAGATGCACTGATCGGAAAAACCGAAGGTCTGACACCAATCCGGAACGTAGTTCCGCTAATCTATTTTCTGTCTTTGACAGAAAATCTTAGATGGTCATAATATCCTTTTCCTTTGCGGTCAGGATTTCATCTATCTTTTTGTTATAGCTGTCTGTGATCTTTTGAACTTCATCTTCGGCATCTTTAGCTTCATCTTCGGGCAGACCACTCTTCACCATTTTTTTGAATTCGTCGATAGCATCGCGACGGGCATTCCGGATACTTACCTTGGCGGTTTCACCGACCCCTTTCGATTGTTTCACCAGTTCTTTTCTTCTCTCGGCAGTCAAGGGCGGTACATTGATCCGGACAACTTCTCCGTTATTATCCGGGTTAAATCCCAGATTGGCATTCATAATGGCTTTTTGGATAGGGCCAAGCATATTTTTTTCCCAAGGCTGAACTGCAATTGTACGTGGATCCGGAGCCGTGATATTGGCTACTTGTGACAATGGAGTCGGTGATCCGTAATAATCTACCAGAACATCGTTCAGAATTTTGGGGTTTGCTTTGCCGGCTCTGATTTTCGCCAATTCATTTTCGAGGTGGACCAATGCATTTTGCATTTGTTCTTTGGCCTCGTCCATGTACATTTTTACTTCCTCGTTCATATGCTTACTCTATTAATTTTTACAATTATAAAGCAAAGATAGGAAAAAAAATAATACGCTTTCTATCTTACTCCAATGAAAAGCTTATGGGTAAAGTGTAAGCGACTCTGACTGCTTTACCTCTTTGTTTTCCCGGGATCCATTGGGGCATATTATTTACAATTCGTAAAGCTTCTGCATCCAGCAGAGTAGATGCACTTCTGGCGATCTTAGCATTTGTAATGCTTCCGTCTTTTTCAATAACGAACTGAACAAAGACTTTACCTGTAATATTTGCTTCTATTGCTTCTTTCGGATATTTGATATTTTTCATGATCCATTCCGCCACGTTTCCCTCTGCAAATTCGGGCATCTCTTCAACTACCTGAAATATGCAAACCTCCGTACTGTTTTCTGTTTCAGAAGAATCTTTCACTAATGTCGGTGTTTTGGCCTCGTTATGGGGAGGAATTATGGTAACCTTCGGAGCGAAGTTGCCGGCTTGGTCTTTGAGACTGAAAGTAACAGGCAGGGTATAAATTACTCGCACCGCTTTTCCTCTTTGTTTTCCCGGAATCCAATCGGGCATGGCCTCGATTCCTTTTAAGGCTTCGGCATTCAATAGTGACTGGGTACTTCGTTGTATTTCAGCATGTCCGACCCGACCTGTCGAGTCGATAATAAAATTGACATACACTTTCCCCTCGATTCCTGCTTCGATCGCTTTTGAAGGGTATTTGATATTTTGTGTCGCCCACTTGGAGAGATCGCCTGAAAATTGAGGCATATTCTCTACAATCTGAAAAACTTGAAGCTCCGGCGACTCCGGTTTTTCGCACATGTTTTTACAAGAGAAGAGATAAAATAGCATTCCGGCTAATAAAAATGCCGGAATATAATTGATCATCTGGAATTTGCGGGATTGTTTTTTGGTCAACATAATGGTTCTTTTTTTTAGATTCGAACACGAAAAATAGTTCGTAAAAGAAAAGACTCCTTTCAGACTTTGCTGAATGAGTAATTCAAGGTATCCGCTGATTTTATATTTACGGATAACCTGTTGATCGGCGATATATTCGTGGTTTTCGAGAATAAGCTGTTTTATTAACCACACAAAAGGATTGAACCAATTGGCGATGCAGATGATCTCGGCTATACACAAATCCAGACTGTGGCATTGTTGTATGTGAATTTTTTCGTGTGCAAATATTTTCCGTCTGTTTTCCTGACTCAAAGAGTGGGTGTTGATAAACAGATAATTAAAGAAGGAGAAAGTAGGTAGGCCTTCCTGAATTTGGATCATATACAATCCATGTAATCGTTTGCGTGGATTTCGATGAACGAATAAGCATAGCCGGCATAGAGTGGTTAAATAACGAAGGAAAAAAAACACAACTCCGATCCCATAAAGTAGGGGAATCATAGGGATCGGCTGTTCTGTGGCTGTAATAAGCGTGCTTTGACTGCTTTTCCCTATCTGGTTTTCCTCCAACAATTCACTGACTGAGGCGAGAGTGGGAAAACCGATCATATCGTTCCGGTTTATTTCAATGGAAATAAAGGGAAGCAATGCCGATAGGATCAATACGCCTAGCAAAAAAATCCGGTTCAGATTAAAGAAAGTCTGTCTTTTCAGGAAAAATTGATAATAGGTCAATAATACGATCAGAATTGTTGAAGATTTGATCATGTAAAGGAGGAAAGTTTGCATGGAGGATAGATTTTAAAGAGTTAGTTTTCTGATCGTCGTGCTTCGTCTGCACGTTTTAGAATTTCTTCCAATTCCTTCAAATCAATGTTTTCCTCTTTGGCAAAAAAAGAAACCATTTGGCTGAATGAATTTCCAAAATAGTTACCGATGAAATTCTTTAAAAACTTTTTGGTATAAGTATCTTTGGCTACCAAAGGATAATAACAATGACTTTTCCCAAAAGTTTCGTGACCGACAAATCCTTTATCCTGCAAAATCCGAACGATGGTAGAGACTGTGTTGTAAGCTGGCCTGGGCTCCGGAAGTTTATCTATAATATCTTTCACAAAACCTTTTCCTAAATCCCAAAGCACTTGCATAATTTGTTCTTCTGCTCTTGTTAATTCTTTCATAGTTGTTTTTATTGAATTTCTTTTTACAGACAAATGTATAACTAATTTTTTAGTTGTAAAATATAATTCTAAAATAAAATTAGTTTATAAATAGTTACGGAAGTCTGGTCTAACCATTGTGGTTTGTATAACCGTTATCACTAAAGAATGGTAGGTTTAATTTTTTTTCTTTCTATTCCGATTTCGGGTTCTGTGTCGTCAGACCGGGTCGCCAATTCCGATCACCGAAGAGGAATAAGTAACAAAATAAACTTAGGTTTTGATTCTATTTTCAAAGAAATCATTATTTATCGGTCATTTACTTATGCTTTTACTTTAATTCTTCGTATTTTATAATGGATGATCGTGATGAAAATATTCATCAGCGGGGAAATTAAATTAAAGAAACAATAAGGGAGGTATTCGATCGTAGGTACGCCGAGTACCCGTGATTGGGTAGCTCCACAAGTATTCCAGGGGACCAATACGGAAGTGACTGTCGCAGAATCTTCCAGAGCCCGACTGAGGACTTCGGGTTTCAAGCCTCTTTGTTCGTAAATTTTTTGCATCATTTTACCGGGTACGACTATAGAAAGATATTGATCGCAGGCTGTGATATTGAAGAAGATACAAGTCAGTATGGTCGTGCTGACCAGCGAAGTGTCGTTATAAATAAAATGCATAAAAGCTTCACCCACTCTTTTTAAGGATCCGCTGGCTTCCATCACTCCTCCGAAAGTAAGAGCTGCAATAATTAGCCAAACTGTATCGAGCATACCTTCCATTCCTCCTGTTGTCAACAATTCGTCGACTTCGGATACCCCTGTGCTCAGTGTCATTCTACTTCCGACAGCTTGGATGATCAACTGATAGGTGTTGTGGAACTTTTCTTGAGCGATCAGCTGATCGAGGAGATCAGGTTGAAAAATGAGGGCGAAAATAACTCCGAGAACAACTCCACCCAGCATGGCAGGTATGGGGGGAACTTTTTTTATAATAATAATAATGAGTAAAACAGGGACCGATAATAACCAGGGAGTAATGTGGAAACTACTTTCCAGGCCCTTTTTTATAAAGCCGGTATCTATGGCAGTATCTGTATTTAATTGATATAGGCCGATGATTCCGAATATGATCAACGTGAGAATTAAAGTTGGGAAAGTGGTGTATACCATGTAGCGGATATGAGTGAAAAGATCCGTTCCTGCAATTGTAGGAGCCAGGTTTGTCGTGTCTGAGAGCGGGGACATTTTATCGCCGAAATAGGCTCCTGAGATGACGGCACCTGCTACAAGCCCCTGATGAAGTCCGAAAGCATTACCGACTCCCACGATAGCTACACCTACAGTGGCGATCGTCGACCAGGAACTGCCTGTTGCCAGAGATACAATAGCACAAAGGACGACAGAGGCCACCAGGAAGTAGGACGGGTGCATGATATCTACTCCATAGTAAATCATAGCTGGAATGACTCCGCTCAGCATCCAGGAACCACTTAGCGAACCGATCAATAACAGAATAAGTATCGCCGTCATAGCCGAATTAATGGTCTGCAATATTTTTCGTTGGATTTCATGCCAGCTGACATGATTGAAAAGGGCCAGGATGCTACAGATACTTGCTGCGATGATTAAGGCTATTTGATTAGAGCCCCCCAAAGGATCGTCGAAATAACTGACATTAAACGAGAGTAGGGCGATCAGAACAATCAATGGAAGAATTGCTTGTATCAGTGAAGGGACTTTGGTCTGAGTTTTCATTTTGCGGGAAATAAGTCGGTTTTGTAGTTATACTTTTGGGGTATAGATTTGTTTGTGCCAAAAATAAAAATCCGGGATAAATTTTGCGATTTATTTATTTTACCTTTGTATTTCAAATGGATGAGGTTATGACCAGAAAAGATTTTGAAGTGATGGCGCCTGTAGGTTCTTATGAATCTTTATATGCTGCTTTGCAGGGAGGTGCGGATTCGGTTTATTTCGGTGTGGAAGGATTAAATATGCGGGCACGTTCGTCAGCAAATTTCACGCTGGAGGATTTGAAAAATATCGTATCGGTTTGTTCGGAGAAAGGGGTGAAAACCTATCTGACTGTCAATACCGTAATTTATAATCAAGAGTTAGAGAAAATGCGGCAAGTGATCGATTGTGCCGGTGAAGCCGGAGTCACTGCTATCATTGCATCCGATTTGGCCGCTATTTTGTATGCACGTTCTGTAGGAGTCGAAGTGCATATCAGTACTCAGTGTAATGTCACTAATTTCGAAGTAGTTCGTTTCTTCGCCCAATATGCCGATGTGATCGTTTTGGCCCGCGAAGTGGTATTGGAGCAAGTCATGGAAATCCATCGTCGCATCGTCGGGGAGGATTTACGGGGACCGAATGGAGGGCTGATCAAAATTGAAATGTTTGCTCATGGGGCTCTTTGTATGGCTGTTTCAGGGAAATGTTATTTGAGTTTGCACGAGAAAAACGCTTCTGCTAACCGGGGAGCCTGTAATCAGATTTGCCGGAGAGCCTATACGGTCAAAGATCGCGAAAATGAAGTCGAACTCGATATTGAAAATGAATACATCATGTCGCCCAAAGACCTTTGCACAATTGGTTTTATCAATAAAATGATCGACGCCGGTGTGCGGGTTTTCAAGATCGAGGGGCGTGCCCGTTCCGCCGAATATGTACGTACGGTTTGTGAGTGTTATAACGAAGCGATAAATGCTTATCTCGACGATACCTATTCAGCGGATAAGATCCGGATTTGGAAAAAACGCTTGGCGACAGTCTTCAACCGTGGATTCTGGAATGGATATTATTTGGGGCAACGCTTAGGGGAATGGAGCGAGGTATATGGTTCGAAAGCGACAAAAAAGAAAATTCTGCTTGGCAAAGTGACCAATTATTTTACCAATTTGCAGGTCGCAGAGTTTAAACTGGAATCTTTCGACTTGAAAGTTGGGGACGAAATATTGATACAAGGTCCTACAACCGGAACGATTCAAATGAAAGTACCTGAGATAAGGGTCGATTTACAGCCAGTGGAAAAGGTGGAAAAAGGAATATTGTTTTCGGTTCAGGTGCCTGGAAAAATCCGGCGTGGTGATAAATTATATAAATGGGTAGATACGACTCCGGAATTGATGCAATGACGACCATTTTGGATAAAAAAGAATAGCTTGTTATAGGCCGGGATACTCGATAAATTGTACCGGCTGTATGGACTTTGACTAATTTATTCTACCTTTGTAGCCTGATTTATTGAAATTAAAGCAAGAGAAGTATGAAAAAATGTTTTTTGTATCTGTTGATGGTTGGAGGATTGGGAGCTTGTATTCAAAGCGAGCCTTTAAATGCAGAAGCAGATATTATGGCATGTAAGATTTTAAATGCAAAGGGATCACCGGAAACAAATATTAAAGGAAATATTATCATCAACAATGCTCAGGTGCTGGCCCAGGCTAATCCGAGTATCGACCTGACAAAACTGGCTTTAGAGGTGACCTTGACGGAAGGGGCAAACATTTCGCCCGATCCGGCCCGAGTGATGGACTATTCGCATCCCCAGAAATTTACCGTAACCTCCGAGGACGGAAATTGGCATAAAGAATATTCGGTGATCATCGATACATTCGATTTGCCGCTTCGATATGATTTTGAACACTATGAACTGAATGAAACGGGGAAATATCAGGTGTTTTTCGAGGAAACACAAGGAACAGCCCTGTTTAAACAATATATTTGGGCTTCCGGAAATTCAGGGTTTGCCTTGACAGGTGTCGGCCGGAATCCGCAGGAATACCCTACGGTTTCTATCGAAAATGGAATAGATGGAAGCAGAGCCATCAAGTTGGAGACGAAGAGCACAGGACAGTTCGGAGAGACGGTTAAAATGCCCATTGCGGCAGGAAACTTATTCCTGGGCAGTTTCGATGTAAATAATGCCGTACAAAAACCGTTGAAAGCCACTCGTTTCGGATTGCCTTTCGGGAAAAAACCGCTGCAACTCAAGGGATATTACAAGTACACTCCCGGTACCCAACCTTTCAAGGCGAAAGATAAAAATGGAAATACTGTCACGATTCCCGGGCAGGAAGATGAGGGAGATATTTATGCTGTTTTATATGAAGCGGCAGAACTCGATGGAAAAGCATTGGACGGAAACAATGTGCTGACCAGTGAGAATATCGTTGCTTTGGCCCGGGTAGAGGTAGAAAAGAAAGATGAGTTTACTGCATTTCATGTCGATTTTCACTACGGATCGCGCATACCGATCGATTGGCCGAAATTCATCCAGGACCAGCGGGATCCGTCGGATGATGGAACGGCTCCTTATCTGTCTTTCAGCGAAGAAAAAATGAAAAATTACGAGTATAATCTGGCAGTAGTTTTCACTTCCAGCAAATATGGGGCATATTTTGCCGGTTCTGTAGGGAGTACCTTGTGTATCGATAAAGTAGAGATCGTTTGTGAAAAATAAGAATTGAGACAATGAAAACGATAAAGAGTATATACCTGATTGTTTTTTTACTGGTAACAGGAGCTGTTTTTGCTGAAAATAAGAAACCGGGTGCTTTGGTTCGCTCTACCTTGAAAGGATTGGAGTATCGGATTAAAGCAGGTGTCAATATCGGAGGAACTTCTCCATTACCCTTGCCGGCAGAAATCCGGGAAATCAATAGTTACCGGCCGGGTGCTCAGCTTGCTATCGAAGGAAATATCATTAAATGGTTCGACCGGAACCGGAAATGGGGAGGGCTGTTCGGAATCCGCCTCGAGAACAAAGGGATGAAAACCGATGCCAGGGTGAAAAATTATTACATGGTGATGGATTCGTATGATGGGGAAGTGCTGGGACATGTCGAAGGCAATTGGACAGGAAATGTAAAGACGAATGTAAAAAATTCATATATCACCCTGCCTTTTCAGGTTATTTATAAAGTGTCACCCCGTTGGGATTTGAAATTCGGCCCGTACATCTCTATTCTGACTAACGGAGATTTTTCCGGAGTAGCCTATGACGGATATATCCGTGAAGGAGATCCGACCGGTACCAAAGCGAATGTCACAGAAGCAACTTACGATTTTTCGGGCGACTTGCGTAAATTTCAGTGGGGATTGGATGCCGGAGCTGAATGGCGGGCATATAAACATTTGAGTGTTTATGCAGATCTGACCTGGGGGTTGAATTCTATTTTTCCCGGTGATTTTGAAAGTATCAGCTTCAAGATGTATAATGTTTATCTGAACTTCGGGTTCGGATATGTCTTCTAGTACCGGATTCCTTTCTTTACCAGATATTGTTTTAACCAGGTCCGTAAAGAAAGGAACCCGATCTTCACTAATTGCGGATAACTTTTTTCCAATTCCTGGCTGACCATCAGAGGCCATTTCCAGTTATTGTAGCTGATTTGTACCAAACCGGTCAAAGCAACGACACCGCAGATTCCCCAATCGGTATAATAGAGAGAAGTCAGGGAAAACAGGGCGATAAAAAAGCCGGAAATCAAGGCAGCTTTCAGGTAAGGAACTTCATTACGGGTAGTAATTAAAGTGGCTGCCATACCATGGTTGGATTCTAAAAATTGTACAAACAACATCAGTAAAAGAGGACCTGGAGGTAAAAGTTGGGTTTTACTGTGAAATAGTTCCAAAGCCCAGGGACCTAATAGGACCAGGCATAAGGCTCCGAGGATATATAGAAGGTAGAATACAAAAATACCTTCTCCGAATATTCTGCGGATATCCGGGAGGTTATTGTCGATCCTATCCTTGTAGATTTCAGGAATATGAGTGCCTAAATAAAGTGGGGATACCCCTGACAGAATATTTATAAGATTAACGGTTAGACCATAACTGGCAACTGTTTCCAGAGGTAAAAACATAGATATGAAAAGCAAATTGCCTTTTTGGACAAAATATCCACCCAAACTGCTTAATCCATTTTTTTTGGCATTTACCCATAAAATAGGTAATAATTTTTCTTTTGTTGCTTGGGTATTCCGGAGGATTTTGCGGAGACCGTTTCGGTAGAAAAAATGAATCGCCACCAACCGATTGATAATAATAGATAGAAAGTTGGCTGTGGCTACTGCAATTAAGCCATAGCCTGCAATCAGACCCAAGGCGGCTAAAACGAGATAGGTGGAACGGGTGATAATGATGAGTTGGTTGTTTTCTTTTACAAGGCCTCTACCCACTAGTAATGCATTATAATAGGAATAATAAAGATTTAAAACGGTGGAAGTGGTGTATATAAACCATGAAATCATGATTTCTTCATTAGCTGCGATGTGGTCTGTTCGATCATCGATATACCAACTACCTGCAGTCAGGAGGAGAAAAATGACCAAAAGCGAAATACCTCCGTAAAAACGTTTCATTACAGAAATCATGTTTTTGAGAAGCGGGTAGTTGGGATGATCCAGATGAGTTTGGCCTTTATCCAGACCTTTGGCCTGAAGTTTTACAGCACCACTGAATACATAGGCGACATTTCGGGTAAAAGTCGGCTGAAAACCGAAGTCGATCATTTGTACCAGACTCGAAATAGTCAGGAAAATGTACCAGACTCCCAATATATCTGCCGGGAGAAGTTTTAATATCACCGGGAGTAAAAGTATTCCTGCTCCGATGTTAAAGAATTGGGCAATGTATCCCCACAAAACATCTTTTTTGGTGATATGAATTTCCATTACTTTTTTTACGGTAAATGGTGAAAATACTTTGTTAGGCCTGATCCGAGGAACACTTCCGATTTTTTCTGATATACCCGATAATACTTCCCAGAAGAGCTAAAATTAATAAAATGGAACTGATTTGTGAGATCAGAGCTCCCTGATAAGCAGATCTTGGATTATACACTAAAGTAATAGTATGTTCCCCTGCCGGAACAGACAGGCCTCGTAAAATATAATCGGTACGGAATAGTTCACCGGGTTGGTCGTCGATGTAAGCTTGCCAGCCTTCGGGATAATATACTTCACTGAATACAGCCAGTTGTTCCTGGGAGGCTTTTGTTTTATAAGTCAGTTTATTAGGAGCGTAGGAAGTCAGTTGAATCGTTGCGGTTGAATCGAACCGGATGTTCTTACCTGCTACAGCCTGGGCAAAATCGCGGCCGATAATAGCTGTCTTTTCAGGATCGATAGCTTTCAGGCTTAAAATTTCTTCATCAGGAGTGTCGACGAGTTGATAATTTTCGACAAACCAAGCATTTCCTGATCTGGCGGTGTTTTCGATCGGTGTGCTGTTGGCTGATAGAATGATATATTTGGTATTTAGCATGTTGATGACAGATAGCTTTTGTAAGCTCGAATCTATATCTGCCCGTGTTTGTCCTCTTTGCAAATCATTGGCTAAAGACTGAATTTCAGGAACCAGATGATAATCGATTATATCCTGATAACGCTGTAGTTTAGCAGCACTATATCCTCCGATTGTTTTATGATAAAAACTGGAATGTGAGTCGTTAAAAGTATTTACGGCCAAATCCAAAACCCGGTAATGGATATCGGTATCTTTCAATATCTCTTTATCGACAGGCCGTAAATTAAAATTGTTAGTAAATTCACGTGGTGTAACGAAATGGTCGTTATTTAGATACCGTTTGTCTACACTCCACATATCTAAGATGATAAGTAGTCCGAGAAGGGTTATGGACGAGGATAATTTTATTTTTTTCATATAACCGGCCCAAATGGTAGCTGCACCTGCCAGAATAAAAAGTAATGAACGGAAGGCATCACTTCGTAGCATACTTTGGCGATCTTCGGGTAGGGCTTGTTGTAGCCAATCCGGGAATTGGCTGTCTGCCGGGGAAGTAAAACTACCGGCAAGGCTTGGAAGAAGAGCGAATAACAAACAAAAACCACCTGTAATCCCCAAGGCTAGTTTCAGTCCTTTAATGACTCTTTTCTTCTCGATTTTATCCGAGAAAATCTGATGAAGACTATAAAATCCCAACAGAGGAATAGTTAACTGCAGGATGGTTAGAATCATAGAAGGTACCCGGAATTTGTTATATAGAGGTACGTAATCGAAAAACAAGCTGGAGAGCCACATAAAATGTTTTCCCCATCCCAATAGTAAGGCTAACAGTGATATCCCGGCGATCCACCATTTGGTTGTGCCTTGGAGAACAACTAAACCCAATACGAACAAAAACACCGAAATCGCTCCCATATACATCGGGCCGGCAGTAAAGGCTTGAGGTCCCCAATAGGTCGGCATTTGTTTGATGACTTGTTCAGCATTCGGAACCCCTCCTTGTTTTAAGATTTCATATGTTTTGGATTTTTTACTGAGTTCACTGGCTGAAGCTCCTCCGTTAAAATTAGGAATAAGCAGATTCGGCGTTTCTTCTATACCGTAACTCCAGGCTGTTGCATATTCTTTATTCAATCCACCCTGGGTCTGATTCCCTTGGGCATGAGCCATTTGTAATTCAGAACCGCCCCGCATCGTGTATTTACTGTATTCCCAGTTGGGCCAAAGTCGGTTGACGTTCGTACCTGCTGCCAATATCGTGGCCAACAACACAAAACAAGATGTTTTGATGAAAGCAGGTAAAGTCTTGTTTTTAATAGCAGAGACCAATTGAGCGATAACATAAGCCAGAATGATCATACCCAGATAAAAAGTGATTTGGGGATGGTTGGCTGCAATTTCAAAAGACAGGGCAAATCCGAAAAGAACCGCCCCTAAAAATGCTTTTTTACGATAAGCATAGACCACTCCGGCTAATACCATCGGCATAAGAGCGATAGCTACCATTTTCGAATTGTGCCCCACTTGCAGGATTTGAAAGTTATAGGCACATAAACCGAAGGCCAAAGCTCCGACAATAGAGAGCCGGACATTGATTCCCATCGCAAGCAACAGCAAAAAGAAACTGACAAAAGTCAAGATCAGATAAGAAGCAGGGCGTGGACCCCAAAATAAATGATTGTAGATAGTTTCAAGATAGTTTCCTTTGTAATGAGCTCCGATCATGGTTGTCGGCATGCCACTGAACATCGAATTGGTCCAGAAAGATTCTTCTCCTGTCTGTTTTTTATAATCGTCTCTTTCTTTTGCAGCTCCCTGGTAAGAGGAAATATCCGCTTGATTGATGATTTTCCCTTCCAAAACAGGTGAAGCATAAATATAAGCGATCAGGATAAATATAATAAGCGCAATGGCGTAAGGCAAACAAGATCTGAAATTGATTTTTGTCATGACTGTACTTTTGAATAATGAACAAACAAAGATAAAGAATTATTTGGTATATGAAATTGCCGGAATGATTTGATTCTTAAATAGTCGTTAGAGCCGAAGTAAAAGCCATAAAGCGGTTTTTTGGATTTTCAATTTTCGGGCCATCCGGACCGAAAAGGGGACCTCCCGGACCAATTGCCGTATGGTTGGATTTTTGCGTATGGTAACTAATTGGATAAAAGCCTGATAACAGGATTTGTGATGTATTTCATTTTTCAGGGTACGCCATAAAACATGTAAAGTTGAAAAGAAATAGTCCCATAGGTGTTCATCTCTGAGGTGATGGGTAGTGAGGAAGTGATCCAAGTACATTAAATGGTTGATCACCAGTCGGGTTGAATTGTAGATATAACTGCTTGCCTGGTTTTTTTGGTGAAAAACATGATGATAGAGTATCAGGGGAATACAAGTGATTCGGTTGGCTGCATGAAAGACCTGAATCAAAAAAAGCAGGTCTTCGTATGTGATTTCTCTGTTATCTGAAAACCATATGTTGTGGTTTTCCAAGATTTCTCTTTTGTAGAGGATGTGCCACATATACCCCCAATGGGTAAAAGGTCTCCACTCCTGCTCCTTTTTCCAGTCACCGATGAGGTGGGAGAAGATTTCTTGTTTCAATTGTTCTTGGTTAGGACAGTCAGGGTAATATGGATGAGGAATGATCCGATCCGGATAAATGCTGTCGAAATTGGAGATGGCAATATCGGCCTGATCTTCCCTGGCCTTTTGGTATAATTTTTCGTACATATCCAATTCCCTCCAGTCATCGTGGTCCGAAAAACCGATGTATTCTCCCCGGGCGATTTTAAGTCCTTCATTGCGGCTTAAACCGATATTCAGATTTTGTTCGTTGATTATCAGCCGGATGCGTGGATCTTTTTCGGCATACTCCCGGGCGATCCGGTCGCTACCGTCGGTGGGACAGTCTAGAACCAAAATGATTTCGATATCCTTTAATGTTTGATTAACAAGTGTATCCAGGCATTTTTCCAGGAATTTGCCGGCATTATAAATGGGGACGATGATACTTACTTTGGGTGTCATATACCTGTTTATATAGATTTTGACAAAGGTACGGATAATATTGTGAGTTTAAATACAACAAAGGCATTTGCATTTGAGAGAAAGTTCGGTTATTTTCGCCTATTTTAAAATTATATTTATATGAAAATAATTTACAATATTCCAAATATAATTCGAATGGCTGGTATGGAGCGTATACTGGCAATTAAAGCAAATTATTTGGCCGGATTGACCGGAATGGAAGTTGTGATTATAACCTATGAACAAAAAAATCTACCCTTGGCTTTTGATTTTTCGGATAAAATCCGGTTTTATGATTTGGATATCGATTATGCAGCATGTAGGGGAAAAAATATTTTTTGGAATAAGATACGCAGAATAATTTATACGAAACGCCATCAAAGGCGGTTAGAGGAAATATTATTGAAAGAAAAGCCTGATATTACGATTTCCATGATGACCGGACGAGAGCGGGAATGGTTGTATCGATTGAAAGATGGAAGTAAAAAAATACTGGAATGTCATTTTTCTTATTTTAGTTATCAAAATGTCAAAGGAATAATTAACCGATATAAGATTAAAAGATTTTTAAACAAGATAAAATACTATGATCGTCTGGTGGTTTTGACGGAAGAAGACCGAAAAGATTGGGGAAGAAAGGATAATATCGTGGTTATACCGAATGCATTGACTTTTTATCCTAAGGAATCTGCCGATTTGTCTATTCCCAGAGTTATTGCAGTGGGACGTCTGTCAGCACAAAAAGGATTTGATCGTTTAATCGCTATTTGGGCTGAAATAGAACCTTATTTTCCGGATTGGAAATTAACTATTATCGGCTCCGGGGAATTACAAGATACTTTGGAACGGCAAATTGGGTTATTGAAGTTAAAATCGGTAGAAATATGTCCACCACGGGCAGAAATCATTCGGGAATATTTAGGTAGTTCGGTTTATGTGTTGACATCCCGGCATGAAGGTTTTCCTATGGTATTACATGAAGCGATGGCATGTGGATTACCTGTAGTGGCTTATACCTGTAAATGTGGTCCCCGGGATATTATTCAGGACCGGCAGGATGGTTTCTTGATAGAGGAAGGCGATGAGAACGAATTTGTAAAGCGATTGAGCCAGTTAATGGCAGATTCTTCACTGAGGCAGAAAGTGGGAAATGAAGCCCGCCGGAATATTATTCGTTTTGCTTTGCCATCGGTTATGAAGAAATGGGAAAATTTATTTATAACTTTAGCCTCTCAAGATGAGTGATATGATTTCAATTATTATACCTGCATATAATGCTGCTGATTATCTGGCGCAGACAATCGAAAGTGTTTTGAATCAAACCTATTCTGATTTTGAATTGATCTTGATCGATGACGGAAGTACGGATCGTACACGTGAGATTATTAAAGATTACCAATGCAAAGATGCGCGAATAAAGTATTTTTATAAAGAGAATGGAGGAGTATCTTCGGCCCGGAATCTAGGACTTCAAAAGGCTACCGGTGATTTCGTGTCTTTTTTGGATAGTGACGATCTTTGGGATAGACGTTTTCTCGAGTTGATGTATCATAAATTAGTGGCTGGAGGGGAATTAGCCTGTTTTTGTGGTTATATTGAAAAAAGAGGGGATACCATCACGAGGTATCCCGGCCATTTTGGAGCGGTAGACGTATTGAAGGAGAAGTTGAGGGTCGGTTCGTTTCGGGTTTCTACAGACTGTTGGCTCATCGATCGTAAATTTCTTTCCGCTGAGCATATTACTTTTACAGAAGGATGTCACTACATGGAAGATTTAGAGTTCTTTGTCAAATTATTATTTAGAGCTACTAATCAACGGATTACTTATGTTCCGGAATATTTGTCTTATTATGTTTTGAGAAAAAACTCTTTATCTTATCAAGACCTGATGGTTTTACCTTTATCTGTTATGAATCAGATTCTCGATGTATTGAAACGAATATATAATTGGATAGAGATTCAGCATGCTGAGTCGGAGTATTACCTGGAGTGTTTGAAAATATCAATAAGAGAACGGTATATTAAATTCTTATGGGATGTATTGTTGCTTGGGAATGCTGAGGATTTCAAAATGTTGTTAAGCTGGTATTGTAGAGATAAGGAAAAGTATATCTCCATGAAATTATCCTTACCTTTTAAATATAAAATATGGTCATGGGCTGTTTTTCCGGTCTGTTGCCGTTATGTAGCCCTCTTCGTTCTACGTCCATATATACGATACAAAAGAAAGGTTAAGATGCAAAAGTTAAAAGCCTGAATAGCCTGTTAATCATTCAATATCTGACTGATAAATCGGGGATAATTTTTTCCCGCGTTAAATTTTTCTTCCCATAACCGGCGAGGATGGAAACGGTCTTTATGTTCATATACCCGGACAATCTGGTCGGCCAATTCCTGAGCGGAAAAGTGAGGATCAAGTAATACTCCTGATTCGGAAGTCACGATTTCGTTTGTTCCTCCTACATTAGTCGCTATAACAGGGATATTGAATGAAATGGCTTCCATAATACTGACGGGAAGACCTTCACTGGCACTGACATTGACAAATATATCTACTGGATGGTGAAGATAATGTCCGATCACTTCCCGATTTGTAATAGCTCCTGTCAGGTTTACGGTCAGATTGGCTGGTAGTTGTTGGAGCTGTTGTTGTAAAGCATTGAATCCTTTTCCTCCTCCGATGTGTGTCCATTGAATAGGACGGTCAGGAATCAAAAGTAAGGATTTTAGGATCAAAGAAACCCGTTTTACCGGGACAACATTAGAACAACTGAGGATATGAATAACTCCATCCTCGTTTTTTATTTTGGAAATCCCATGGTCTTTAGTACCTAAATAACTGCAATAGGCACTGAATTTATATTGTCCAAAATTCTTTTTCGCATATTCCAAACCTTGTTTGGAGATGAAAACAGCCTTATTCAGGCTTTCGAATACTTCCTTTCTGAAAGGGATATATTGATGTGGACGTAAATCCGCATATAAATCAGTTCTGTGAAAACGGACTATTTTTTTGTCTTTATTGTGGATGAAAGGCAGGATGTAGGCCATACCGATGCCCCAATAAAAATAGACAGTACTTTCCGTGGACTGCCGGTTTAGCCGTTTGAAGTTTTTATCGGCAAGGATACACCGGCAGGTAATGGCGGTAGCGATATACTTTTTGAATTTATACAGAGAAGTATAGGCTTTTTCCGATATCAATTTTTTGAAAAAATAAAAGAGTGGACTGAAACAAAATAATCCTTTGAATACAAGTTCCCCCGAACTTCGGAATATCGGAGGGAAAACGATACAATTTGCAGGTAGAGAACGTTGCTCCTGGGTGGAACTGGTTTTGGGCAGAATGTAAATCCGGTCGAATTCCCGTGATAAATATTCGATTTCATTTTCTATAAAGCTTTCTCCTTTTCCGTATGGAAAACTTTCAGTGAAAAAAATGAGTTGTTTCATTCCGGGCATAGGGATTAGAATTTATAAAATCTGTTCCAGAATACCGGTGATATACCTGGCTGCCTTACCGTCTCCGTAAGGGTTTACGGCTTGGCTCATGCGGGTGTATTCCTCAGGATTGTCCAACAGAGAAGAGGTTAGCCGGATAATCTCTTCGGAACGGGTTCCTGTGAGTTTGGCTGTACCTGCTTCCAAGGCTTCAGGGCGTTCTGTCGTTTCACGCATAACGAGTACCGGTTTTCCTAAACCGGGAGCTTCTTCCTGTATACCTCCACTATCGGTCAATAAAAAATAAGCGATTCCCATCAGGAAGACAAAGGGCAGATATTCTAAAGGGGGAATCAGGTAAATATTGGGGGTGGAATGAGAATTACCCAGTATTTCAGTCACTGGCTGGCGTACATTCGGGTTCAAATGCACAGGGTAGACGAAATCTACTTCAGGATATTGGCTGGCCAGCTGTTTGATCGCTTGACAGATATGCATGAAACCCTCACCGAAGTTTTCACGTCTGTGCCCTGTAATGAGTACTAATCTTCTTTTTTGTTGTTTCCAGTTTTCTAATTTTTCTGATGGAATCTCCAGCTTGTTGAATTGTTCCCTTAAACTTTCTTGTGTGGTTTTGTCCTGTTCTATTTTTCGGTTAATCCACAATAGGGCATCGATAACCGTATTGCCGGTGACAAAGATGTGATCGGGCCGACAGTTTTCTGCCAATAGATTTGCCTGGGCTTTCTGTGTCGGGGCAAAATGCCAGTCGGCAATCCGGCCGGTGATCTGCCGGTTCATTTCTTCCGGCCAGGGATTATAAGGCTGATGTGTCCGAAGGCCCGCTTCGATGTGGCCGACAGGAATCTGTTGATAAAAAGCAGCCAGAGCGGCAGCCATAGAGGTTGTCGTATCTCCGTGTACTAATACCAGATCCGGCTTGGACTGCTGCAATACATCCCGTAAATTTATAAGAATTCTACTCGTAATATCATATAAATCCTGGCCCGGTTGCATGATATTCAAATCGTAATCAGGACATATATCGAAAAGTTTTAAAACCTGATCTAACATTTCCCGGTGTTGCCCTGTTACACAGATTTCGATTCCGAGCGAACGGCTTTGCCCGGTTTCTTTGATTAATGGCGCCATCTTTATCGCTTCAGGACGCGTTCCGAAAATGAATAAGATTTTTTTCATCCAATTTATTTTTTGAATATTCCACAGAAATCAAGGATAAGCTTACTGTTGTCATAAGGAAGTGTTTTAAACTCTTTATGAGCAATCAGAAAAGCGATAATATCGGCCTGTCGGTAAGCGTATCCGGTTTCCGACAATTGAAATTGTGGGTGTTGCGAAATATTAGGTTCGACAATCAGACAGGCTTCGGGAAATTCAGACACTATTTTTTCTGCGATATATTTTGCCGGACTTTCCCGTAAATCATCGATATCTGCCTTGAAAGCAAGTCCCATCAAAGCTATTTTCGGCTTTCTTTTATTTTCAAGCTGGTAAGTAAGAATCGTATTTTTAATTTTTTCTGCACACCAGAATGCTTTGTAATTATTAATTTCCCGGGCTTTTCCGATCAATTGCGACTCTAAAGGAAAATCGGAGGTGATGAAATAAGGATCGACTGCAATACAGTGACCACCTACTCCGGCGCCAGGTTGAAGAATATTGACACGAGGATGTTTGTTGGCCAGTTGGATCAATTCCCATACATTAATCCCTGCTTTGTCGCATATAATAGAGAGCTCGTTTGCAAAAGCAATCTGTACATCCCGGGAGGAATTTTCCACTAACTTACACATTTCTGCTGTAGGGGAATTAGTGGAATGTAAGGAGCCGCTGACAAAATGGGAATAGAACGCCATAGCCTGCCGGGTCGATTCCGGCGTATAACCACCGATGACCCGGTCATTGTATTTGAGTTCGTACAGAGCGTTGCCGGGCAGAATGCGTTCCGGACAATAGGCGATAAAGATCTGATCTTCTAACTCCGGACGTTCACTGAAAATCAGTTGTGCCATTTTTTGAGTGGTACCGACGGGAGAGGTCGATTCGAGAATATATAGGTCTCCTTTCTTTAAGTAAGGGATAATCTGACGTGTTGCGGCAGTGACATAGGATATGTCAGGCTGATGATGTTCATTGAACGGGGTCGGAACTACGATCAGAAACACATCACTCGGACTGGGAGTGAGAGAAGCTTTTAAACGGCCGTTCCGGATATTTTTCTCTACAATTTCCTGTAAACCTGGCTCCTGATTGCTGATTGCACAGTTATTGATATTATTGACCACATTTTCATTGATATCGACTCCGGTCACTTGTAGGCCTGCATCGGCGACGAGTGCTGCTGTCGGGAGACCGATATATCCTAGACCCATAAACAATACTGACTTCTGCATAATTTCTATTTTTGTTCGATTACTCTATTGATGAAAAATATGTTCAGGATGGCTTATTTACTAACGTATTGAAAATATCACATAATTGTCCGGTTTCATTTTTTCGTTCGAATTGCTCGATTTGAAAGCTCAAGCTAGGTAAAACACCTGAGGAAAGACGTGACAATAAAATGAAAATTTCTTCTTCATTGTGGTGAGCGATACAAAACCCGGAATTCGTGGTTTTGATAATTTCACCGGCTTCTCCTGTGGGATCCCCTAAGCAAAGAATCGGTTTACGGGTTCCTAAATATTCAAAAATTTTACCGGGGACAATACCTTTGCCATTAGCGACCTGATTGATCACTAATAACAAAAGATCGGATTGTTGCAATTCTGCAATAGAAGCAATATGAGGCATATAAGGTTTGAGTATCACTTTGTTGCCCAGGTTCAGCTGCTGTATTTCCTGTTTCAATTCCGGGCATGTATTCCCGATAAATTGTAATTTTATATTGGAATCTTCTAAGCGGCTGAGAGCACGTAATAAAGCATGGGGTATTCTGTCCTCGGATAGTTCCCCCGTGTAAGTGATCAGGAAATCCTCTGTGTTCTTGGACTTTGGCTTTGGGAAATCACTCGGATCATAACCGTTATAGATGACTTCGATTTTCCGGTCGACATGTGTTTTGATACATGTCGCGTAGTCGTTGGCCGCAGCAACAAGTCGGTCGGCAGAACGGAAAACCGATTTTTCAAAATGACTGTCGATTTTTCTTGTCAACCAGGTACGTTTGTAAGATTGATAATGAACCAATTCAGACCAGGGATCCCTGAAATCTGCAACCCATTTAATCTTATTCTGTTTAGCTATTTTTTGTGCTATAAGCTGTAAACTGTGTGGAGGAGAAGAAGAATAAATCAAATCGATGTGCTCTTGTTCGATGATTTTTTTTGCTGCTTTAACTGCATAGGCATACCATCCGATCCGGGCATCGGGAATGAATAAATTCAGGCGTATCCATTTGGCTAAACGTTCAACGAAAGTTTTATCCTTTTGGCCAAAAACATTGGCATTATTATGTGTATTTCCTTTTTTACCGGTTAACATCCGGTAAAGTTGGAAGGGTTGGAAAGCTTTTGTTTTATATACCTGTATGTTATCCGGAATTTCTTGGATCAGTGAAGGATCGATAGCCGGATATTCCCCGTTTTCAACAGTTAATATAACAGGTTCCCAACCGAAAAACCTCATGTATTTTACGAATTTCAGAGTCCTCTGTATAGCCGGTCCTCCAGCTGGTGGCCAATAATAAGTAACAATTAAAACTTTTTTCAATTCAGACATTGGGTCGATTCTATATTGACGTAGCAAAGTTAAAATAATAATAATACATATCATATTTCTTTGTCTTTACAATCCTGATTTTCCAAATGAAAAAATATTCTTTACCTTTGGAAAAATTAGGAATTGGATTTATGCCTTATTTGTCATTGATCGTACCCGTATATAATCGTCCGCAAGAGGTTCAGGAATTGTTGGAAAGTCTGGCGGCTCAGGATAGCCGTGATTTTGAAATCATTATTGTCGAAGATGGTTCGACAGTACGTTGTGACCGGATCGTGGAGCAGTATAAGTCTGCTATCGATATCAAGTATTTTTTTAAAGAAAATAGCGGACCTGGCCTGAGCCGGAATTATGGTGCCGAAAGAGCCGAAGGGAAATATGTGGTCTTTCTCGATTCGGATTGTATTATTCCCCGGCAATATACTCAGGTGGTACGGCAAGCTTGCCAGGAGGCCGGTGTAGATGCTTTCGGAGGACCCGACCGGGCACACGATTCTTTTACGAATATACAAAAAGCCATTAATTATTCGATGACCTCCTTTTTTACTACGGGAGGTATACGGGGACAAAAACAGTCGATGGAAAAATTTCATCCCCGGAGTTTTAACATGGGTTTTTCCCAGGAGGTGCTGAAAGCTACCGGGGGATTCTCCGGTCTGCGTTTTGGGGAGGATATCGATATGAGTATCCGCATCATGGCTGCCGGATTTAAAACCTGTCTGTTGCCCGAGGCCTATGTTTTTCATAAACGCCGAACTTCTTTCCGAAAGTTTTTCAAGCAGGTGTATAATTCGGGTATGGCCCGGATCAATCTGTACCTTTTACACCCCCATTCTTTGAAATTGGTGCATTTCCTGCCGGCTTGTTTTGTTATCGGTTGTTTGTTGTGCTTGTTGGGAGGGATATTTTTTTCTTGGTATTGCCTGCTTCCTTTGCTCTTATTAATATTTGTCTTTTTTATCGATTCTTGGCGGTTGAATAAAAGTATAAAGGTCGCGTTTTTGTCGATTGTGGCTGCTTTTATTCAGTTATTTGCCTATGGAATAGGTTTCATTCATGCCGTTTTTGCAGCTTTGATATTGAAAAGACCGGTGAAAGGCATGTTTGTGCGGAATTTCTATAAATGAAGAAAACTTCCTGCCTGATTATACTGGTTTTCAGGGACGAAGTTCCGCCGGTCAGAAATCTGTAAAATTTCACCTGCCCGGGTTTTCGGAGCTCACGAATCAGGCTTGTAAAACCGTTCCTCTTCTTTATAAAATCCTTTTGAAATAGGCGATGGTTTCCTTTAATCCGCCTTCTAATTCAATTGCCGGCATCCAGTCCAGCTTCGATTGAGCCAGGGTGATATCCGGTTTACGTTGGGTCGGATCGTCTGAGGGGAGAGGCTGAAATACAATCTTCGATTTGGAATTTGTCAACCGCAGCACAGTTTCTGCTAACTGTAAAATTGTGAATTCACAAGGATTTCCCAAGTTTACGGGCCCGGTGAAATCATCTCCCGTATCCATCATTTTTATCATGCCTCGAATGAGATCGTCTACATATTGGAAACTACGGGTTTGCCGGCCATTTCCGTAGATCGTGAGGTCTTTATCCTGTAGAGCCTGGACAATAAAGTTCGAAACGACGCGGCCATCCTGGGGATGCATATTCGGGCCGTATGTATTGAAGATACGGATAATCTTGATCTTTACCTTATATTGCCGGTGATAATCCATAAAAATGGTCTCTGCACAGCGTTTACCTTCGTCGTAACAGGAACGGATACCGATGGGATTTACATTTCCCCAATAATATTCAGCTTGCGGATGGATTTGCGGATCTCCGTATACCTCACTGGTCGATGCTTGCATGACCTTACACTTTACCCGATTGGCTAGCCCCAGAACATTGATGGCTCCCATAACCGACGTGTTGATGGTTCGGATAGGATCGTACTGATAATGGATGGGTGAAGCCGGACAAGCCAGATTATAAATCTCATCTACTTCTGCATAGAAGGAATTCATGATATCGTGGCGGATGACTTCAAAATAAGGATGCTGGATAAGAGGAAGTATGTTTTCTTTATTTCCTGTGAAGTAATTGTCCAGGCAAAGAACCTCATTTCCTTCATCTAGTAGACGCTTACAAAGGTGTGAACCGATAAAGCCGGCACCGCCGGTAATTAATATCCTTTTTTTCATGAAAATAGGGTTAAAAAAAACAGGAAGAGTCGTACTCACTCCTCCTGTTTTTTTCATATTTATGCTTTCTATCAATAGAATTTGTATCTCTGGTCAATTATTTCGCCATTTTTCAAGATAGCTTGAATAGCCTGATAGTTCGCACGATACATATTACTTTGTTGTAAGGCTTGTTTGCTTTGAGCGACCATATCCGGTGTTACCTCTTCGGTTGTCCGGTTGTTGACCAGGATCAGATATACCCCCTGATTTCCTTCGATCGGTTCGGAGATCTTTCCTTGTTCGGTTATGCTGGAAGCAGCGATTACTTTAGGTTCGATTCCTGCTCCCGGAATTTGGAAAGAATTGAATGAAATTTCGTTGGCTTCTTTGACTTCCAAACCGGCTTTCTGGGCAATGGAAAGTAAACTTTCACTACCGCTCTTAGCCGATGCCAGTTCTTTTTTCAACAAATCGGCTTTCTTCTTCTGTATCAGGATCCGTTTGATATTACCGGCAACCTTATTGAGCGGAGCGATACCTTCTTCGTCGATTTCTGTCAGTACGGCGATGGTGAATTTGTTCCCGTTTTCAAAGATGGTCGAACCATCGTTTGTTTTTAAAACTTCGTCCACCTCTTCGGCCATATAAGCCTGGCGGATCATTTCACGGGCACTCTCCATACCGGCGATTGTTTTATCGTTTTTGCCGATGGTAGCGATACGTTTGGTTAAACCGCTTTCTTCGACTTTTTTGTTAAAGTTGTCGAGATTGGATACTTCAATAGCAAAAGTACGTGCATCGTTGTAAATCTGATTAGTGGTTTTAGCAGATGGAGAAACTTCTTTTTCAACCGTTGCAATCTGGATTTTTTTCACCGGTTTAGCCATGTCCGTTACCTGCAACACATGTGCACCATATTGTGTCAAGACTACCTTGATATCGTTTTTCTTAGCGAAGAAGGCAGAATCGCTGAAAGGCTGTACCATCGTTCTTGATGTAAACCAACCCAGATCGCCTCCGTTGACTGCTGAATTTTGGTCTATGGAATTAGTTTTAGCCAATTCTTCGAAATCAGCTCCTTTTCTTAACAGATCGGCTAAGCTATCTGCTATATTTTTTGCTTGTGCATAATCCTGATTTTGAGGAGCGATCAGAATGTGGCGGGCTCTTACAGAATCAGGCAACATTTTGACAGAAGCAACTCTGGAGATTTTATAGGCGTTATTTTCCAGATAAGGACCGAATACGGCTTTCTCATTATTAAAAAGGAATTGAGCCATACTGTCGTTTGCTATTTCATCTTGTTTGAAATAGTTCCGGTCGGCTTTTTTCTCGGAAGAAAGGTTTACAAACTCCAGTGGGTCTGCACTTTCTTTGAATTCTTTCACCAGGTCGTTCACTGCTCCTTCAGTCTCGGAGAAATCTTCTCCGGAAGGTTCAATATCAAAGTTGACGTAAACAATTTTCCGCGATTCCGGTTGTTCGAAGCTCTTCTGATGTTTGTTGTAATATTCTTTGATCTCCCCGTTGCTTACGTTGATCGTAGAATCTTCAATTGTAGAATAGTTTTTGACGATATAACTGATGTCGGCTTTATCAGCACTGTTGGCTGCTGCTTCTTGTGCCTGGGCATCCGTAATATACAGCGCTTTGGCGACAATTGCATTGTATTTCGCCATTTTCCGGCTGTCGGAAACTTCTTTTTCCATGTTCAGCCAATATGCTTTCTGCGGAATATTATTGGGAGCGGAGATTACTTTTTTTACATAATCTCTGGCACCGGCATAATCGATTTCGCCCGTATTCGGATTTGTAAAAAGCTGGCGTAATGCCGGGCTCATATTTTCGCCGAGTAATGCATCGTACAATTCATCACCACTGACATCGATACCGATTTCATCATATTCTCTTTGCATCAATTGTTCCATGATCATTTGCTGCCAGGTGTTTTCCCGCAACATGGTCTGCTGTTCTTCATTCAGTGAAGATACATTGTTCATCGCTTTGATCATTTCTTCATTTTTACTGACGCGGTTTTGGAAATCTATGATAGATACTCCCTCTCCTGCGATCTCGCCAATCTGATTCCGTTGGCTATTGAAAATTCTTGAACCTGAATTTAATGCATCTCCTACAATGAATGCTATCAGGGCCAGACCGATCACAATACTAACAAGTAGTCCGCCGCGATTTCTGATTGTTTGTAATGTTGCCATTTATATTAAAAATTTAATGTTTTTTACGGTTTACATTATTTTTAGAGGCTACGAAGATAGATAAAAGTGCATTGTTGTGCAAATTTTCGGGCTCGCTTTTCCTCACTTTATTTCAGGTTTATTTCCTGACACACATCCTTTTAATAAAGAAATGGTTTAATTTTTCTTTTTCGTGGTCGTTTGGGCTTTTCGGACAGGCGTTTTTTTGCTGCTTCCGCCTGTCTTTTTCTTGCTACTTTCTTTCTCGATCAATTCCATACATTTTTCTAATGTAAGCTCGTCTGCTTTACATGTTTTAGGGATTTTATAGTTCGCTTTATTGTAAGAAATGTAAGGTCCGAAGCGGCCGTTCAGGATTTGCACTCCATTATCGAAAACTTTTATCAGTTTATTCCGGTCACTTTCTCTTTTTTCTTCAATGCGTTGAATGGCTGTCTCGAGAGTGATGGTCCCCGGATCGTCTTCTCCTTTTTTCAAAGATACGAACACATTGTTGTGTTTGATATAAGGTCCGAACCGGCCGATCCCGATACTGACGTCTTTATCTTCGTACTGGCCGATTTTACGTGGAAATTTGAATAAACCCAAGGCCTCTTCCAGGGTGATGGTTTCCATGAGCTGTCCTTTTAAAAGGCCTGCATAACGTACATGCTCTCCTTCCCCGATTTGTGCCATCGGACCGAACCGGCCGATCCGAACACTCACCGTCTCGCCGCTTACCGGATCCGTACCTAGAATTCTTTGCCCGCTATTCCGTTCCGAATTTTTGAGGGTAGATTCGACAGTTTCATGGAAAGGATGATAGAATTCTCCGATCATCTTTTGCCATTCGACAGACCCTTCGGCAATATCGTCGAGAGCTTCTTCCGCTTCAGCGGTGAAGTTATAGTCCATGATATTGGTGAAATGCTCCGATAGAAAATCAGTAACTACCATACCCATATCGGAAGGGAAAAGTTTTTTCTTTTCTGCGCCGAATATCTTTTTGTTGGGTTTGATTTTAATATCGTTGCCCTTCAGTTCGATCTGTTCGATATTACGCTCGACGCCTTCCCGGGATTCTTTGATGATGTAGCCCCGGTTTTGTATAGTTGTGATCGTCGGAGCATAGGTAGAAGGACGTCCGATACCCAAAGCTTCCATTTTCTTTACCAGACTGGCTTCGGTGTATCTCGGCGGATGAAGGGTGTATTGTTCTATAGCTGTAATGAACTGACGTTGTAACTGGTCTCCCGGAGCTAAAGCAGGTAATAGACCGGCCTGTTCATCATCGGTTTCTTCGTCATGTGATTCCATGTATACTTTCAGAAAACCGTCGAAAATAATCACTTCACCGGTTGCCGTAAAGGGGATGGAATGGTTGGATAAACCGATGATCATATTGGTCCTTTCCAGTTGGGCGTCCGCCATTTGCGAAGCCAGAGTCCTTTTATAAATCAGTTCATATAATTGTTGCTCGTTCCGGTCGCCTTCTATGGCCGTTTTGTTCATATAGGTAGGCCGGATAGCTTCGTGGGCTTCTTGTGCTCCTTTGGTCTTGGTCGCGAAATTCCGTGGTTTGGAATATTTTTCTCCCAATGTTTCGCAAATGACAGCTTTGGCTGTCCGGATGGCCAGATCGGAGAGATTGACCGAGTCGGTACGCATATAGGTAATAAGCCCGTGTTCATAAAGCTTTTGTGCTACCGACATGGTCTGGGATACCGAAAAACCCAGTTTTCTGGAAGCTTCCTGTTGTAATGTGGAAGTGGTGAACGGGGGAGCAGGCTTGCGGGTCGTCGGCTTGGTCTCTACACTATCCACATGGAAAATAGCTGTTTTACAGGCTTCCAGATAAGTAAGTGTCGTTTCTTTATCGGTAAAACGGGTCTGTACTTCGGCTTTTAATTGAGCATGTTGCTGGGTTTCGAAAGTTCCGCAAACCCGGTAATATTGTTGTTCTTTGAAAGCATTGATTTCGCGTTCGCGTTCAACGATCAGTTTTACGGCAACGGATTGCACCCGGCCGGCAGAAAGTGAAGGCTTTACCTTTTTCCATAACACCGGCGACATTTCGAATCCGACCAAACGGTCCAATACCCGCCGGGCCTGTTGGGCATCCACCAGATTTTTGTCAATGTTTCTTGGGTTTTGAATCGCATGGAGAATCGCATCTTTGCTAATCTCATGAAATACTATTCGCTTGGTGTTCTCCGGTTTTAATTTCAACACCTCAAATAAATGCCATGCAATGGCTTCTCCTTCACGGTCCTCATCGGAAGCCAGCCATACGGTCTTCGCTTCTTTGGCCAAAGCCTTCAATTCTTTGACAATCGCTTTTTTATCAGCGGAGATTTCATATTGAGGTTGAAAATTGTGTTCGATATCAACTCCCAGATCCTTTTTTTCGAGATCACGAATGTGTCCGAAACTGGATTTTACGGTATAACCATCTCCTAAAAATTTTTCGATCGTTTTGGCTTTTGCCGGGGACTCTACTATCACCAAATTCTCTATCATATTTTATTCAAAATAGCAGACATATTTCATGCCAGATTTAAAAACTTAAAATCAGGGTGCAAACCTACGAAAAAAACTAAAAAGTAAAAAACAAAAAACAGAGAGATTGCCGTTATCTTCTTTATCGTCATGAATTTGAAGCAAAAATTGTCTCAAATGGGTTTCACGCTTTGCTTTTATATTTATTTTTTATCTTTACCGTTGAAACGAAAATTGGTAATGAATTATAGCGAAGAACAGTTTATCCTTGGGATCAATCAGAAGAATCGGGAAGTATTTCATGAGTTGTACAGAAGATTTTATCGAATGTTGGTACATTTTGCCATGAAATATTTGGAAGATAGTGCTTTGGCTGAAGATGTCGTCCAGGATACTTTCGTTTCTTTGTGGGAACGGCATGAATGTTTCCTTTCGTATGGACGACTGCGGAATTTTTTATATCTTTCAGTGAGGAATACTTGTTTGGATATGTTAAAACATCGTGTCGTAGAGAGCAAGTATTCCGATTATTGTCAGCGAATGGAGGAACATGCTGCCTCTGCTACGGATGAGATCATCGGAGCAGAGGTGATGCGTCTGTTGTTTCAAACTATTGATCAATTACCGCCCCGTTGTCGGGAGATTTTCTTGTTGTACATGGACGGTATGAAAAATGAAAAAATAGCAGAAACGTTGCAATTGGCTTTGGATACGGTAAAGAATCAAAAAAAGAAAGCGTTGCATATATTGCGTGAACGTTTGGGGGATTTTTACTTTTTTTTGCTTTTTGCATAGCCCTTTTAAGATCTGTTGTCGTTATTATATAAAAATAAAGACAATGGACTACGAAACAAGGGTGTCAAAATTAATTGCGTTACATTTTTCAGGTTTAATAACCGAATGTGAGGAAGAGGAATTGCAGAATCTGTTGAGGGAGAATCCGACAACGGCCACACTTTTTTTGCGTCTGAGGGAAGATGATATGTTCCGGGAATCATATCTACAGCAAAAGAAATGGGATGTGGAAAAGGCAATTCTGAAATTTGATACTCTGACTGGCAAGAAGTCAAAGGTATTGCATAAAAGATTTTTGTGGTCTTGTGCAGCTGCTGTTTTGATAGGCATATTGGTCGGGGGAACTTGGTTTATAAAATTCAGAACGGAGCGGATAAAACAACCGGAAAAAGTATTGCTTGCAGAAAAGGTTGTTCCGGGAAATTCCAAGGCTATTTTAAAGTTAGGTAATGGGCGTCTGATTTCTTTATCAGATAGTGTCGCGGGTATTTTTATTGCTAATCATGTTGATGTAAAAGAGGGTGAATTGGTGTATACGGATCAAGTAGGCGAGGGGGATGAATTTAATGAACTTGTTTTACCGCGAGGCGGAGAATATCGTTTAGTACTTTCGGATGGTACTTCAGTCCGTTTAAATTCGGGTAGTATTTTGCGTTATCCAGTATCTTTTTCTGGTAAGGAGAGGACGGTAGAATTATCGGGGGAAGCTTTTTTTGAAGTTGCCACCGATTCTTTGCGTCCTTTTTCTGTGAAAACAGATGGACTTGTCGTGAAGGCTTATGGTACGTCTTTTAATATAAATACGCATAAGCCGGGCCATGTATATACCGCTTTGGTGGAAGGATGTGTGGGAGTGATTATTGAAAGTTCCGGCCAGGAATATGAAATGACACCCTCTCAATTGGCAGATTTTAACCCGACGACGAATCAGTTAGAGATTTGGACGACAGATCTGTCTCCGTATATTTCCTGGGTAGAGGGACGTTTCCTTTTTATAAATGAAACCTTGGAACAGATTATGAATACTTTGAGTTTATGGTATGATTTTGAGGTATTGTTTGAACAGGAAGAACTTCGGCAGTTACATTTTTCCGGTAGCATGAAACGCTATGAGCAAATAGATAGGACGCTCGATGCTATTTCTTATACAGTGAATGTAAGTATGAACTGGAGAGGTAAAACTTTGATTATAAGAAAAAAATAACGGAAAATGTTGGTCGCATTTCCCGTTATGAAGAACAGAGTATAATTGGCTGAACTCTGTTCCTATTATAAATCACATAATAATAAACAAATGTATGAAAAAAATTGTTTTAATGATGAAGTTCTATTTGGTCTTTACGTTTCTAGGTGTATTGAACGTTATTGCCGGTAGTGCTTATTCACAGGAAAATTTGAAACTGAACTTGAAAGAGGTTTCTTTGATGACCCTATTTCGGGAAATTCAAAAGCAGACGGGAATTGATTTTGTATATAACGAGGAACAATGCCGTGATTTTGGAAAAGTAAGCGTGGAAATTTCAGATGGTATGGTCGAACAGTTACTGCAACAGGTTTTTGATTCCAGTAAATTGACTTATCGTTTTGAAAACGGAGTAATTATGATTAAAGCTTTGGATGAAATGCGGCCTCAGGAACAAAAAGTTCAAATATCTGGAAGTGTGGTTGATACAAAAGGGCAACCTTTACCGGGTGTGACTATTTTGTTAAAAGGTACAACTGTCGGATGTGTTACTGATTCGGAAGGGAATTTTAGATTGGAATTACCGATGCGTGAAAATATTGTTTTGTCATTTTCTTTTGTAGGAATGAAAACGATTGAAGTGGCATATTCCGGCCAAAAGGAAATGAAAGTTGTATTGGAGGAGGAAATAACAGAGATGGAACAGGTGAATGTAATTTCTACAGGGTATTACGATATAGATAAATCTAAGATGACGGGTGCGGTAGAAGTTGTGACTGCCAGAGAAATTGCGGGAAAGGGATATACGTCTATAGACGAGGTGCTCCGGGGAACTTTGGCGGGTGTTTCTGTCATGAATGTTTCTGGAAGACCCGGAGCTCAAGCTCAAATCCGTATTCGTGGAGTGAATTCTTTGACAGGAAATATGGAGCCGATGTGGATTGTGGATGGTATGCCTATGCAGGGGAATTTGCCGACATCGGTAGGAGTTGGAGCCACTGATTTGGAAAATACTGTATTGACCAGCGGTATTGGAAATATATCACCGGATGACGTGGAAAGTATCACGATATTGAAAGATGCGGCAGCAGCTGCAATTTATGGTTCCCGGGCAGCCAACGGGGTTATCGTGATAAAAACAAAAAGAGGACGGGTTGGGAAAAGTTATATCAATGTACAATCGTCCTTTGCAATTTCTGAAGCTCCGAAAAATAGATTGGAAATGATGAATTCAGAAGAGAAGATTGCTTTTGAAAGAAGTTTGTATGAGGATTTTCCCAATGCGACTCTGCGCGGACGAGCTTCTTTATTATATAAAGGTATTGATGAAGGTACCATTTCTCGTGCTGATGCGATGGCTGAATTGGAAAATATGCGTCAGATCAATACAGACTGGTTTGATGAAATCTTTAGAGTTGCTTTGAATCATAAGCATGTAGTGACTTTGAGTGGAGGATCGGAGACGACTCAGTTTTATAGTTCTATCAATTATTCGAATGAGCAGGGAGTGATTCCGAACAATGATTACAAACATTTTGGTGCAACTTTGAAACTGACCCATGATTTTAACCGGAATTTGAGAATTTTGTTTGATGTATCTTCTTCTTTGCGAACCGAAAAGAGTTCGGCATCTGCTGTTAATCCATTGTATTACGCAACTTTTGCAAATCCTTATGAACGTCCCTATGATGAGAATGGCAATTATGCTTATGATTATTCATATGAGCCGGAATTGAGTAAAGTGAAAGATGGATATATGTATGATTTTAATATGTTAAAAGATCTTCGTGAAAATACGGCAAAAACCAAATATGGAAGTAATCAGGTGAATTTACAGTTAGAATGGAAATTGTTTGAAGGTTTTATGTATTCTTTAGCAGGGACTGTTTCCAATACTTCTTCTTATACGCGAAAGGAGATTGCCCCGGGGAGTTATACCAGTAAGGTAAAATCATGGATATTGGATTTGTACTCGGAAAATGAGATCCCGGATAATTTAAATTTGGGAGCTTTGCAGGAGAATACTTCGAGATCTTTTGGTTGGACTGTACGCAATCAGATTAAATATGCCCGGGAGTTGAAAGAAGATCATTTTGTGAACATTGTTGTTGGACATGAGGTCTCTGCAGTAGAGTCGAATTCTTTTATGCAGTATTCTCCTCAATATGATGTAGATAAGGGGTTGATCGGCTATCCTAATCTGGATGGAGTGAATGCCGGTGATTTAGATCTGGATCGTTTGCATGAGACCAGCAAGGGACAGGATCGAAGTGTTTCTGTTTTTGCTACAGCCTCGTATTCTTACAAAGATCGTTATGTCGTTGCAGGAAGTAGTCGTTGGGACGGAGCAGATATTATCGGTACGGACAATCGTTTTTCTCCTTTGTGGAATGTGAGTCTTAAATGGAATATGCATGAAGAGAATTTTATGAAATCGTGTCGATTTGTGAATGTTCTTTCTTTGAGAGGATCGTATGGATTTACTGGAAGTATCGATCGGAATGCTTATCCATTTACTTTGATGACTTATGGTTCGTTGCGATATTATGACGGTATTCAACTCCCTATTGATGTAATGCCGGGAAATCCTTCGGTGAAATGGCAAAAAAAGGAAGATCGAAGTATTGGTTTGGATTTCTCCTTATTCAATTACAGAATTAATGGTACTGTTAATTATTACTGCAATGATGTAAACAATTTGTTAGGGGATAAAAAAATTCCTTATTCAACGGGGCGGGGAAGTGTTGTAGCGAATCTAAGCTCTCTTAGAAATTCCGGATGGGAATTTTCTTTGAATACCGTGAATATTGATCATGAAAATTTCCGTTGGACAACTTCTTTTAATATCGCGTTGAATGACAATAAGATTACGGATGCTTTTTATGAAAAGATCAGTGATTTATATACAATACGTAGGAAATACCAAATCGAAGGTTATCCGGTAAATGCCTGGTTTGGATTTAAGACTGCCGGTATTAACCCTCAGACAGGAGAATATATGATTTATACGGATGCGAAGGATGAAGACGGTCACCCCAAAGGTTATCCCTATGGTAACGGATATATTGCGGATGGGAGTACTTATTCGACGGAAAATGCTTATTATTTGGGAGAAGCGGAACCACCGATTTCCGGAGGATTCGGTACGACTTTAACTTATAAACGTTTGAGTCTGAATGCACAATTTGCTTTTATGACAGGACATAAGATTAAATCTTTCAAATCGTATAATGGATCATTGATGAATGCTTCTCGTTTAAATCAGTTAAAAACAGAAGCGAATCGTTGGCGAAAACCTGGAGATATAACCAACGTACCGAAATATACGACTAGTACGGCCACTCTTTCGTTGTTGGAAATTACAGATGATAAACTTGAAGATGGGAGTTATTTGAAATGCAATTTAATTTCTTTGGGATACAATTTGCCTTCAAATCTGTGTCAGAAATTAGGTTTATCTCAACTCCGGTGTACTTTTAATGTTCATAATCTATTCACATGGACCAAATATCGGGGAATAGATCCGGAAACTTTGGGTGCTTTCGGATATCCGAGTGCTAAGAAATATATGTTTACGTTGAATCTGGGTATTTAAAAATAGTGAAAATGAAACGATTTATAATAGTTATATGGAGTATTACCTGTTTATCCTGTACTGATTTTCTGAATTTAAAACCGGATAATAAACAGGTGGTTTATACATTGGAGGATGTAAAGGTGAGTATGTCCACCTATCTGTGGGCTTTGTGTTCTCCGAATCAGATTACGGTATATTTTAACAATGTAATGATCGGTTTTCCTTATTCGAAGCGGCCGTGTGCAGAGTTTTGTATGTATGGAGACGATATCCAGATGACAAAGGCAGTTGACAATGCTTATAGCAGGATTTATGAAACCAATTATAATGAAGATGTAAATTGGGAAGGTATTACTTTTTCTGAAAATTTCTGGCAAAAAAATTATTTGAATATTGGTTATTTGAATACGGTCTTGCATGATTTATCCAATGCTTCGGATAAACATGAAAACCCTGAAGAATATGAACGGATTTTAGGAGAAGCTCGAGTATTTAGAGCGTTTTATCTGTTTAAACTGTTGCAGATGTATGCACCTTATCAGGAGGATCGATTGGGAATCCCTGTAAATTTGGATGCAGATGTAGTTGAAGGGAGTCGGCGTTTGTCACAAACTGAGGTGTATAAGATATTGATCGGTGAATTGACGGATGTACTTGCTTATGAAGCCACTCCTGCGAGTTGGAATGCGATGTATGCACCGGATATCATACATGCTCTTTTGGCTCAGATCTATTGGTTTAAGGCTGGCTCTGCAGCAGCGGAAGAAAGTGATTGGGAAAATGCTGAGAAATATTCAGGAATGGTTGTTGAAAATTATAAACCGATTGCTTCTGTAGAAGATTATGAGGAGCTCTTCACGGGAATTGCAACGGGAAGTTTTGAAAAAAATAATACTGCAGCTCTTTTGAAATTCGGAATGTATTCCAATTTATATTCTTTCTGGGGAAATGCAACTTCTCGCTATCATCAGCGCCCTGTAACGGAGTTGTTGGAAATGTTCGATTCGAACGATATTCGTTTTCAGGCGTTCTTTAAAAATGTGGGGACGACCAGTGATCCGGTTTACTGTGTAAATAAGATTCGATATGACGATGATTTGGTGGTGTTATTTCGCACGGATGATATGTATCTGATCAATGCAGAAGCCAATTGTCATTTGCAGCAGATGGAAAAAGCGAAGCAGGTATTTACTCGTTATATGAATTCTAAATCATTGGTTTATTCTTCCGACGGAAATTTAATCGAAGATATATACAGGGAAAGAAGGAAAGAATTTTGTTTTGAGATGGACTATCGTTGGTTGGAAATGAAGCGTTTCGGTTTGGCCGTCAATCGTGAAGCTTTGGATCCGGAATCTGATGAGGTGAAGATTTATTCGTTGGAAAAAGATGATTATCGCTATGCTTTGCCGATTCCTGCCGAATCGGAGATGAATTATAATGATAAAATGGAACAAAATCCGGGTTGGACTTTTTAAAAGATATGATTATGAATCGAGTTTTATTATTGTTGATGGTATGGTTTTGTGCATGTTCTCCTGAAAATACGGAGATTTTTGATCTTTCTTCTTCTGTTGATGATATAAAATTGATCAAATTGCGTGCAGATCATAAGATGTTGTTACCCGATGGAATCGCTCAAATGGAATTCCATGTATTGGCATACGGGGCACAGGAGTTTACTACTTATGAAATAGAGGAAGTGGAGGGTCAGGATCAATATGTGATCGGCACCAGTCGGGATACTTTCGAAATTCCGTTGGATCGTTTACCGGAAGGATGTATTAAAGTATACGATGATGCTGGACGAGAAGTAAAAGATATGATTTATTCTACGACCGATCGGAATAAGCGGGAAATTACCTTTTATGCGAAGGCTGGAAATGTACAAAGTAATTCCTTGACGATTCAGATACGGGATTTACCGGAGATGGATTATGAGGAGATTGTGGTTCCGGTGATTTTCCACGTAATGGTGCCGCCTCCTTCTATTGGACCGGCCTATTCAGTTAGTTCTGAAGAATTGCAAAAACGTTTGGATCATTTGAATGATATTTTCAACCGTCGAGCAACTTCTGATCCTAATGGAGGAAATGCTAAGATCATTTTCAAGTTGGCAGAATATGATCCTTCCGGCCGATTATTGTTGGAAAAGGGGAAAAACAAAGTGGAACTTGCTGAAGAGATGTCGAAATCCGATTATGAAGATTACATCAATTCTAAACTGATTTGGGATCCTGCACGTTATCTGAATGTATGGTTGGCAAAATATTCTACCAGTTCGTCGGTATCGAATACTTATTCTGTTTCGGCTCCTGAGGTGATCTTGGAAGGGTATGAGTCTATTCCGGGGCTTAAGATGCAAGTGGTTTCGGATTATTCGGCCAGTGATGTGGAAAACTATACGGATGTTGGCATGATGATTAATATTCGGGATTTCTTTGCGACGGATGGTAAGAGTTATTTCGATCTTTCTTTGGTATTTGGTTTGTATTATGGTTTGCTTTATACCGATCAGGATGACAACAATACTTTCGTAAACGGTGATAATGATTATTGTCCGGATACTTATGCCTATTATAGTGGCTACAGTTCGGGTATCTATAAGAATAACCGTTTGTATCGGGAAGATGTTGATGCTGAATATGAGTGGTTTACCTCTTTTAATATCATGGATAATTATAGTCGCCGGAATTCAATTACGGTGAATCAGGCAGAACGGATACGGATGATTGTTGAACGTTGTCCTTCCCGTTGGGCATACAAATCTTCTTGGGCATTTACTGGAAAAGAATAAAGTGGATGTTTAGATAGTAAACTAATCGAGGGAACTCCCGTCTGAAGGGCTCCCTCGATTGTTTTCTATCTATTCCGGGTGGAAATGAATTATGCTTTTGTTGGGGCTTTTTTATCGGAGAAAAATTTCCGGTAAAAAAGGATAAGTATCAAGACTCCGATGGTGATATAAGAATCCGCAAAATTGAAAACGGGACGGAAAAACAGAAAATTTTCGCCCCCCCAAATGGGAAACCAATCCGGGAAGGTTCCTTCGATAAGAGGGAAATACAACATATCTACGACTTTGCCATGTAAAAAAGAGGAATAGCCTCCTTCGCTCGGAAATAAGGTAGCGACTTGATAATGGCTGTCGTTAAAAATCATGCCGTAAAACAGACTGTCGAATATATTACCGATGGCTCCACAAAAAATCAGGGCAAAGGAAAAAAGGACTCCCGTGGGGGCTTTTTCTCGGATGAGTTTTAAAATATACCAGCCGATTCCGATAACAGCCACGATGCGGAATAAGCTGAGAATGGTCTTGCCGATCTTACCATCTCCGAGTTCCATGCCAAATGCCATGCCGTTGTTTTCGATGAAAAGAATTTTAAACCAGTTGAAGACCGTGAATTCTTCCCCAATCATCATATGGGTCTTGATCCATATTTTTACGGCCTGGTCCAATACTAGCAGGGCGGCGATGAAAATGATCAGTTTTTTGCGCACACTCATAAAAGGCGGTATTAAAAGCTATTGTACCCCTGTACTGAAAAGTACGGGGGTACGTCATGATTAATTTTCTTTTCCTTCTTTGGCTTCTATGCTTAACGTGGCATGAGGAACAGCGCGTAATCTTTCTTTCGAAATCAGCTTACCTGTTGCCCGGCAAATACCATACGTTTTATTTTCGATCCGAATTAAGGCTGCTTCCAAATGGGCGATAAATTTAGCTTGTCTCTGAGCTAAACGGCCGGCCTCTTCTTTAGAGAGAACAGAGGCTCCTTCTTCCAGTACCTTGAATGTAGGACAAGTGTCCGCAATGTCGTTCCCGTCACTTCCCGAGATGACACCTTTCAGCAAGTCATAGTCTTTTCTTGCTTTATCGAGTTTCTCCAGAATTAATTCCTTAAATTCCTGCAACTCTTCATCCGAATATCTCGTCTTCTCTGCCATAGCTTATAAGTTTTTGTCTAAATTAATAAAAAACATCAACATTTGAAAATTTTACAGATGTTTCTTCATACGAAATACCGGTGGGATTGTTCGCCGGTTTCGTTATTCAGTTTATTCTTTCAATTTTGATAAAGGTGTGAATGTCGTCGATCTCGATATCCTTGGCCTTATTATCCTTCTCGTCTGTTAGTTCGATATGTTCGGCTAATACCTGACTGGCAATGTATTGCGAAAAATTTTCAACAGCTTCGTTTATCTCTTTGTGCCGGCCAATAGCTAACGTGATTTTATCCGTAACATCAAAATTACTTTCTTTCCGAAGATTCTGAATCCGGTTGATCAATTCCCGGGCAATTCCTTCTTCTTTCAATTCTTTAGTTACGTTGATATCTAAAGCTACCGTCAGGTGTCCTTCATTGGCGACTAACCAACCCGGGATATCTTCCGACAATATTTCGACATCTTCCAGGCTCAAATCGATCGATTCGTTACCGATATTCAGTTGATAACGGCCATTTTTCTCGAAATCGAAAATATCACTTTGTTCCATTGCGGCGATCAAAGTGGAAATTTGCTTCATATATTTACCGTATTTCGGTCCCAAAGTCTTGAAATTCGGTTTGATTTTCTTGACTAAAACACCTGTCGTATCGGTAATGTATTCGATTTCCTTGACATTGACTTCCGAGAGAATGATATTTTTCACAGCGTCCAGTTGCCGGATCATATGATCGTTCAGAATCGGTATGATGAGCTTACTTAGTGGTTGACGCACGCGAAGTTGAACTTTTCTCCTCAATCCCAACACCATAGAAGAGATTTGTTGGGCAAGTTCCATTCTCTCTTCGAGTTTATTATCGATCAATTTTTCGTCGGCTTTCGGGAAATCGGTCAAATGTACGCTTCCGCTATGCCGTCCGGTCACTTTATTCAGGTCACCGAATAGTTTTTCCATATAGAACGGAGCGATCGGAGCCGAAAGAATAGCGATCGTTTCCAGACAAGTATACAGCGTTTGATAAGCAGAAATCTTATCCTGGGAATATTCACCTCCCCAATATCTTTTCCGGGATAAACGTACATACCAGTTGGATAGATTTTCGATGACGAAATCCTGAATAGCCCGGCCTGCCCTGGTCGGTTCGTATTTTTCGTAAGCTTCGGTTACTTCTTTGATCAGAGAATTCAGTAAAGACAGAATCCAACGATCGATCTCCGGACGTTCTTCAATAGCAACTTCTGCCTCAGCATAGCGGAAATGGTCTACATTGGCATACAAAGCGAAGAAACCGTAGGTATTGTAGAGGGTTCCGAAAAATTTACGTTTTACCTCGTCGATACCCGCCATGTCGAATTTCAGATTATCCCAAGGCTGCGAGTTAGTAATCATATACCAACGCAATGGGTCCGATCCATAAGTGGCTATCGTAGAAAAAGGATCTACTGCATTCCCGAGCCGTTTGGACATTTTATTACCCTTGGCATCTAATACCAGTCCGTTGGAAATGATGTTCTTGAAGGCAACTGAGTCGAAAGCCATTGTCGCGATGGCATGCAGGGTGAAAAACCAGCCCCGGGTCTGATCGACACCTTCGGCGATAAAGTCTGCCGGGAAGCGCAGCTTCTGATCGATATCTTCGCGATGTTCGAATGGATAATGAAGCTGAGCATAAGGCATAGCACCTGAGTCGAACCACACGTCGATCAGATCTTTTTCCCGGTACATTTTTTGTCCGCTGTCTGACACCAAAATGATATGGTCGACATAAGGACGATGCAAATCTATTTTATCGTAATTCTCTTTAGAATAATCACCGGCAATAAATCCCTGATAAGGATTTTCCTGCATAAAGCCGGCCTGGATCGATTTTTCGATCTCTTCAATTAGTTCGGCTACTGAACCGATACATTTCTTTTCTGTGCCGTCTTCACTTACCCAGATGGGGAGCGGAGTGCCCCAGTAACGTGAACGCGAAAGGTTCCAGTCGACCAGATTTTCCAGCCATTTCCCAAACCGGCCTTCGCCCGTACTGGCTGGTTTCCAGTTGATTGTCTTGTTGAGTTCGATCATCCGTTCACGTACAGCGGTAGTTTTGATAAACCATGAATCCAAAGGATAGTACAATACCGGTTTATCGGTACGCCAGCAATGCGGATAATTGTGTTCGTGTTTCTCGACCTTGAATGCTTTATTTTCTTTTTTCAGCATGACGGACAGGTCGATGTCGAGGGTGGCATCTTCTTCAGTCAGTTGAGGGTCATATGCGTTTTTGACAAACCGGCCGGCATATTCACTGTAAAGTTTGGTATTGACATGGCTCTTTACAAATTCGGGATCGATTTCTTCCAAAACGAAAAGACGTCCGCGTTTATCGACCATCGGTTGTTTATTACCGTCTTTGTCGACCAATAACATCGGAGCGATTCCGGCTTGTTTGGCAACCCGGTCGTCGTCGGCACCGAAAGTCGGAGCGATATGTACGATGCCGGTTCCGTCTTCTGTACTCACATAATCCCCGAGGATTACCCGGAACGCATCTCCTTCGGGACACATCCAGGGCATCAGCTGTTCATAACGGATACCTTCGAGTTCCGGACCTTTGAATTCTCCGACTTTCCGATAGGGAATCAATTTGTCTCCTGCCTGATAATCTTCCAGGGCCAAACTTTCGGCTTTGGGATTGAAATAGGCACTGAACCGGTCTTTGGCCAAAATGACGGTCACCGGAAGATAGGTATAAGGATTATAAGTCTTTACGACATAATAAGTGATATTGGGTCCTACAGCCAGGGCGGTATTGGAAGGCAAAGTCCAGGGTGTAGTTGTCCACGCCAGGATATATACCGCTTCGCTGTCGGCAAACAGCTTTTCGGATTTTTCGTCCCGGATTACCTTGAATTGGGCGACACAAGTCGTATCCTTTACATCCCGGTAACATCCCGGTTGGTTCAGTTCGTGTGTACTCAGACCGGTACCTGCAGCCGGAGAATAAGGCTGTATGGTATAACCTTTATAAAGAAATCCTTTTTCATACAATTTCTTCAATAGGTACCATAATGTTTCGATATATCGGTTGTCATAAGTGATATAGGGATTTTTCATGTCTACCCAATATCCCATTTGCTTTGTCAGATCTTCCCATTCTTTTGTGAATTTCATGACATCTGCACGACATTCTTTGTTATATTCCACGACGCTGATCGTTTTACCGATAGCCTCTTTGGTGATTCCTAATTTTTTTTCTACACCGAGTTCTACAGGGAGACCATGCGTATCCCAGCCTGCTTTACGTTCTACTAAAAATCCTTGCAGAGTTTTATAACGGCAAATGACATCCTTAATGGTTCTGGCCATCACATGATGGATTCCGGGCATGCCGTTCGCTGAAGGAGGACCTTCATAGAAAACGAATGAAGGGTGACCTTCCCGTGTCTTCAAACTCATTTCGAAAGTCTTGTTTTCTTCCCAGGTTTTTAATATCTCTTTGTTTACCTCAGAAAGATCCAGGCCTTTGTATTCAGGAAATTTCTCGTTCATTATAGGTGATTTTTATATTTGCAATAGTAAATGACACACCTTGTTGTGCACTTTTATAAAAACAAAGTGCAAATATATCATTTTTGAATGGAAATTGATATAGTTCTCTTTTATAATCAGATAAAATTATTGTGCATTTGTTTCAGGCTTAGTCCAGTCGGGATGAAATTCGAAAATAAGAGTCGGGGGTTCCTGTTGGGCTCCCCGGCTTTCAAACTTGCCGACGAACTTGAATTTTTCCGGATAATGTGTCGAGATCAACGGATACAACGTATAGTAGGCATGCCGAAACCAATGGTCGATGATGACATGGGTGGCTTTTTGATCGGTCAGCTGTTGCAGGATATCTTCCGGTTTTCCGTATTGGGAAAAACTACCGCATTTTTTCCCTCCTGAGTACATAAAGAATATTTCCGGTTTCCGGCAAATCACCCGTGCGCTATCGGGAAGATTTTTCCCGCACCATTGCATGGCGGCTGTAAATTCTGCAAAAGCATTTCCGGCAATTTCAGGACTCCAGGTTTTGTATTTCGCCAGCTGCTTTTTTTCGACCAAAGCCTGGGAATAGGCAGGAAACATGAAAATCAGGGCAAAGATAATCATGCAGGCAGCCGGTAAGAATACCGGAATATTTTTTCTCCGGCGTTTACCCAGATAAAGAATCACCGCATTTATACCGTAGAAAAACAGGAAGATGAAAAAAGGAATAGCGGCGATGAAATAGCGAAGACCGCCGTATTGTTCCGGCCATACGAGCAGGACTGCCATGGTTGCACCCAAATAGAGAAACAGGAGTAATCCGCCTTTGGGCAATTTGATGAGACCGAAAATGATCAGAAATGCGATCAGCATCCCCCGGAAGATTTCTCCCCCGGAAGATTTGGCAGTCAGATTATAGGGGGTATTCAAAATGGCGTTGGGCAGCCATTTGTTCAAATAGGATCCGAAATTATCGGTAATCCGGTTTTTCCAGTCGTCCCAATTGGCCATCGTTTGTCCATTCGGTTTTTTCATAAAGTCTTTGATGTAATCGTTGCTTGTTTTGCCGACGTTTTTGTTCCGTACGTCCCAGGCCATTTTCGTACCCCAGAACGAACCGGTCAGTAATACGAACAATAATCCGTATCTCAGTAGCTGTTGGAAAAAAGTTTTCCGGAACGAGGATTCTTCCAGGTTTTTTCTGTTTTTGTACAGAGCATAACACCGTTTGAAAAAGAGTATACCGCTATAAATGATAATTGCCAGAATAAGTGAAGTGCCCATAGTCCGGACAAAATAGATATAGTTGACCAGGAACAGAAGAAGAACGAGCAAAACCGTATCCCGTACCCCTTTTTTGGTAAAAAGTTGTTCCGGTTTTATGCTCAGCATCAAGAAGATTGCTGCCACGCTACAAAACAGGAAAAGCATTTCACTCATCATGATCGTGGCATACCGCAATATCTCTGCATGGATAGAACAAAACATACAAGTCAGGAAAGCAACGATGATACTTCCCGATATTTTTTTCAATAAAAAGAAAAGCAGCAAGATAGCGGCATAAAGCAAGATACCGTTTGCTATTTTTACGGCATTGATATTATCCGGAAAAAATTTCATCACTCCGGCAACAAAAACCGGATATCCTGGCGGGAAATGAGTATGTGGAGTTTCAGAAAAAGAAATGGTGTTGGTAAATCCTTTACCTTCTGCCAGCGCTTTTCCCAAAGCATAATAATGGATATTATCTCCGTTCATATCCAGTTTTACATCGTAAATCTTAGTATAAGTGCTCACAAAACAGATCGTAACGATGAATAATAAGACATATAAAAAGGAACGACTGTCTAGTAGCGTCTGAATTGAATAATTTGTTTTTTTCTCCATCCTATTAGTTTTTAAAACGATATTTTAACAGAGTCCAGATGGCTTCCAGACCATCTTTCCAATTTATTTTTTTTCCTTCGGCGATGCTACGTGGATAGTAATTGATCGGTATTTCGTGAATTTTGATTCCTTGCTTACAAACTTTTGCCGTTACTTCCGGACAAAATTCAAATCCCTGGCATTTTAATGGAATGGATTTTAAAAATTGTGCATCGAAGAATTTATAACAGGTCGGTTCGTCTGTCAGATGTTGGCCGTATAAGAGATTCGTGACAAAAGTGACTAACCTTCCGCCTAAATAAAAACGCAGGTAAGAATGTTTGTTCGAAGGTTTCAGAAAACGGGAACCATAGACTACTTTTGCATCGTTTTCGATCACCCATTGTAATAAAGGATTATAATCTTCGGGGTCATATTCCAGGTCTGCATCCTGAATGATGATCCAATCCCCTGTCGCTAATGCTATGCCTGTTCTCAACGCTGCTCCTTTCCCCTGATTGAAAGGCTGGAGGTGATAATGTATATCCAGATCAGGGTGGGCCTGCATGAATTGCCGGCATTTTTCAGCCGTACTATCTTTTGAACCGTCGTCGATAATGAGGATCTCTTTTTCTGTTTCTCCAATCAATCGGGTCTGATGTATTTTTCCGAGAATTTGGGAAATCGAACGTTCCTCATTATAGGCAGGTATGATGATAGATAGTTTTTTCATTGGCAGGATCGTTTTAATTGTCGGCTACGACAAAACGGGCTGTTAAGCGGCTGCGTTGTTCTACTAACACATTTTTATGGCTGGTCAGCTGTTGGATGATGTCTTCATTGTAATGGCGAATCGTCAGCAAGCGCACATTTTTGTTGTAGAGCACTTCGTATTCGTCATGGAGTTCATCGATGAAACTTTCAAAAATCGCTTCATTATAGTCGATGCAAAAAGAGAACGTGATTGCCGAATTTTGCATCAGGTTAAGGCGGAGTCTGTATTTGGCTAAAGTAGCGAAGATACGACTCAGCTTTTCTTCTGCTATAAAAGAAAAATCCCGGGGGGAAAGAGTCAGTAATAACTGATCTCCTTTATTGATATAAATCGGAGGTAATTTCAGTTTCTCGTCCAATTCCCGGATCACCGAACCATGACTTTCCGGGTAAAGGAAAGATCTTACGAATAACGGAATCCCTTTATTTTGCAACGGTTTGATGGTTTTCGGATGAATCACTTTCGCTCCGCAGTTCGATAGTTCGATCGCTTCTTTATAGGATAGCTTACTGATAATTTCTGTATTTTCATATATTTTGGGATCGGCATTCATGATACCGGGCACGTCTTTCCAAATGGTAACATCTTCGGCATCCAGCAAATTGGCCAAAAGGGCTGCGGTATAGTCCGAACCTTCACGCCCCAGGGTGGTCGTTTGATTGGTCGTCGTTCCGGCAATGAATCCCTGCGTGATATACATAAATGTATCCTGAAAATTGAATGTCTTCCGGCACAACTGAGCCGATAATTCGATATCTACACAAGCATTCCGGTAGTTTTGGTCGGTAATCAGACATTTACGGATATCGGTAAACTTGGCTTTTCGCCCTTGTTTCTCGAGATAGGAGGCAATGATTGTTGTCGAGAGCAATTCACCGAAACAGATGATCCGGTCGTATTCATAATCGTAACAGAGGGAAGGATCACTTTTTAGGATAGTGTCCAATTCCTGATACAGGGCTTCTACCCGGGCATTTACTTCACTGTCGGCAGAACCGAAAAGATCCCGGATAATCTGCTGATGGAAATCTTGAATGCGCTGAAAAACCTCTGCAATATTACCGGTTTTCCCGAAATAAGAATTACACAAAACTTCCAGGGCATCGGTCATTTTTCCCATCGCCGATACGACAATGATTAAATTTTCCCGCTGGGTATTGATGATTTTAAATAAATTTTTTACACCTTCGGCATCTTTAACGGAAGCGCCACCAAACTTATATACGTTCATTGCGTTTAAATTTAAACACGATAATTAATTCATGGCGCTAATTTAGATATTAAAATTGAATAATAATGTGGAATCAATTCGGATTGAATGAAAACTTATTTGATTTTCAAAAAATCTGTGATTCTGAGGGAATACTAATTTCATGAAAACGTTTGTGTATTACGATTTATCATTTTATATTTGCATCTAATAACAAATAGAATCAGAATCAATGAATAAAGTTACAACCTTAAATCAGTTTATTATCGAACAGCAGGCAGGAGTACCTCAGGCAACAGGGGGTTTTTCTTGTTTGTTACATCACGTAGGTATTGCAGCCAAAAAAGTCAACCGGGAGGTGAATAAGGCTGGTTTAGTGGATATTCTGGGGCGTGCCGGCTCCGAGAATGTACAAGGTGAAGACCAGCAAAAACTGGACATTTATGCCAATGAGACTTTTTTGTCGGAACTGAAAGCCAGTGGTGAATGTTGCGGTGTTGCTTCAGAAGAAAATCAGGATATCATTGTTTTTGACGATGGATTGAGCCGTGATGCGAAATATATCTTTTGTATGGATCCGCTGGATGGCTCTTCGAATATCGACGTGAATGTCTCTATCGGTACTATTTTTTCTGTTTACCGCCGCAAATCTCCGCTGGGCGAAGTTGCGAATATCGATGACTTTTTACAGCAAGGTTGTGACCAGGTTGCTGCCGGTTACGTTATTTATGGCTCTTCTACGATGTTGGTATATACGGCCGGCAACGGAGTGAACGGTTTTACGCTGGACCCTTCTATCGGGGAGTTCTGTCTTTCACATCCGAATATTAAAACACCGGAAAATGGTTTTATTTATTCTATAAACGAAGGAAATTATGAGAAATTTCCGGTGGGAGTGAAAAAATATATAAAGTATTGCCAGGAAACCGATAAGAAAACCAAGCGTCCTTATACTTCGCGTTATATCGGTTCTCTGGTGGCCGATTTCCACCGGAATTTATTGAAGGGAGGTATTTTTATTTATCCCGAAACCAATAGCCATCCGACAGGAAAACTGCGTCTGTTGTACGAATGTAATCCGATTGCATTTATTGCCGAGCAAGCCGGAGGATTGGCTACGGATGGCGGAAACCGGATATTGGACATGACCCCTGAAAATATCCACCAACGGATACCTTTTTATACCGGCTCAAAAAATATGGTCACTAAAGTAGGGGAATTTTTGAAGTTTTTCAATAATATATAATTGATAAAATTGAATAGTGAATTTTATAGTAAAATTCGGAAGATATGATTAATAAACAATTGCTAAATCCTTCCAGCATTGTGGTGGTTGGAGGATCGGACGATATTCAGAAACCGGGTGGTAAGGTATTGAAGAATTTGATCGATGGACATTTTAAAGGGAGTTTATATGTGGTGAATCCGAAAATGGATGAAGTACAAGGTATCAAATCCTACCGGGACGTGAAAGATTTGCCGGAAGTGGATTGCGCTATCCTGGCCATCGCTGCCAAATTCTGTCCGTCGACGGTAGAGATGCTGGCGAAACAAAAAAATACCCGGGCATTTATCATTCTGTCTGCCGGATTTAGTGAAGAGAATGCAGAAGGGAAAGCATTGGAAAAACAAATTGTAGAAACGATCGATTCTGTCGGGGGAGCTTTGATCGGCCCGAATTGTATCGGCGTATTGACAACGAACTACAATGGGGTATTCACGACCCCTATACCGAAATTGGATCCGAAAGGAGTAGATTTCGTATCGGGCTCGGGAGCAACGGCACTTTTCATTATGGATGCCGGTATGCAGAAAGGTGTAAAATTTTCGAGTGTATTTTCAGTCGGTAATTCTGCCCAGTTAGGCGTGGAAGAGGTCCTGGAATATTGGGACGAATCTTTCGATCCTGAGACAAGTTCACGGATTAAATTGATGTATGTAGAGAGTATCGATAAACCGGAAAAATTATTGAAGCATGCTTCCTCACTGATCCGGAAAGGTTGTCGTATCGCTGCGATCAAATCAGGCGGTTCCGCTGCCGGAAGCCGTGCTGCTTCGTCGCATACCGGAGCTTTGGCCAGCTCGGATGTAGCCGTGGAAGCTTTGTTCCGGAAAGCCGGTATCGTACGGTGTAACGGGCGGGATGAACTGGCCACGGTGGCGGCTATTTTTAACTATCCAGAATTGAAGGGAAAGAATATGGCTATCGTAACCCATGCCGGAGGACCGGCCGTAATGCTGACAGATGCCTTGTCGGACGGGGGAATGGAAATTCCTCATTTGGAAGGACCGAAGGCTGAAGCATTGCTGGGACAGTTGTTTAACGGATCTTCTGTAGGTAATCCCATTGACTTTTTAGCGACAGGAACAGCTGAACAATTGGGAATTATCCTGGATGCCTGTAACCGCGATTTCGATAATATCGACGGTATTGCAGTGATCTTCGGTAGTCCCGGGCTTTTCCCCGTTTTCGATGTATATGAAGTATTACGTGAAAAAATAGCTACTTCCCCGAAACCGATTTATCCCATATTCCCCTCTTCGATGGTGGTGAAAGAGGAAATCGACGAGTTTGTAAGGAAAGGTGGCGTTTACTTCCCCTATGAAGTGAATTTTGGTAATGCTTTGTGTAAAATATACCGTACTCCTGCTCCGCAACCTGCCGAGCCCGAATTGCCGGAAGTAGACCGGAAACGGATCCGGGCTGTCGTCGATCAGGCTGAAAACGGCTATCTGTCACCCGAACAGATCCATGAATTGCTGGATGCTGCCGGTATTGCCCGGGCAAAAGAAGGAGTGGCCGATAAAGAGGAAGAAATTGTCGGTTTGGCCCGTCAGATCGGTTTCCCGTTAGTGATGAAAGTAGTAGGACCTGTCCATAAATCCGATGTCGGTGGGGTAACCCTCAACGTAAGGGACGAAGCGACGGTACGCAGCGAATTCCGTCGGATGATGCAGATCAAAGACACGCATGCCGTCATGCTGGCTCAGCAGTTGTCCGGGACCGAAGTGTTTATCGGGGCTAAACGGGAAGATAAATTCGGACATATGGTGTTGTGCGGATTAGGAGGTATCTTTATCGAGGTATTGAAAGATGTGAAAGCAGGCTTGGCTCCGATTGCCCAACCGGAAGCTTTGGATATGATCCGTAGTTTGAAATCGTATAAGATCATTCAGGGAGTACGGGGACAAGAACCGGTGAACGAACAAAAATTCGCCGAAGCCGTGTCGAGGGTGTCCATGTTAGTGAAAGTGGCTCCTGAAATTTTTGAGATGGACCTGAATCCATTACTCGGTAATAAAGAAAATGTGGTGGCGGTGGATGCCCGTATCCGGATTGAAAAATGAAAAAACAAGACTTTATTTTTATACTGGGGGTAGCGGTTTTGCTGCTACCCTTTTTTATCTGCCGGCCTGTTTACGAATGGTATCATGCTTTTAATGCGGCTCATGGCATGATCATGAGTTTCCTGAAATTTGCCATCTTGTCGACTTTGGGAGAGATGATCGGCTTGCGGATTAGTGCCGGCGTGTATTGCCGGAAAGGATTCGGGGTTTTGCCCCGGATGTTTGTATGGGGGATATTGGGGATGGGCATTAATATGGCGATGGTTATTTTTTCGAATGGTACTCCGGCATTTTTGCAATACCTTGGCATGCAGGAGGCTCCGGCGGTTTTTCATGCACCGGGATTGTGCTGGGCTAAAGTAGGGGTGGCTTTTGCCGTGTCGGTGAGTATGAATACCATTTTCGCTCCGGTATTTATGACGCTGCATAAAATTACGGATACCCATATTCTGATGCACGGCGGTACACTCCGTGGTTTCTTCACACCACTGGATATGGGAGGGATCATGAGCAGTTTGAATTGGAGGGTGTTGTGGGGATTTGTCTTTAAGAAAACCATCCCTTTCTTCTGGTTCCCGGCTCATACCATCACTTTTCTGTTGCCCGGCAATATGCGGGTATTGTGTGCTGCCTTGTTGGGAGTGGTATTGGGAATCCTTTTAGCGGTAGCAGCCCGCAAAGGGGACACTTCCGCACCGGATAAGGGAAGGGTTGAAAGAAAGATATAAATAAAATGCGGTTTTCTGAATTGATTTATTCAGTCGGAAAACTATAATTTAAAGTTCTTTAATTTCTTTGACGGGAAGGCCGGTCAGCTCACTGATATCTTCTGCGGCAAAACCTTTTGCTTTCATATTACGGGCGATTTCCAGCTGTTTCTTTTTTTCGACTTCTTTCCGGCCTTTTTCCATCCCCTCCTCTATTCCCTTTTCTTTGGCGAAAGCGATTGTCACTAACTGGTCGCGATAGACCTTGATACTTTCGTCGTACTTTTCGCGTTCTTCTTTTGTCAGTGATGCGAGTCGATGATTTTTTCCAGTTTTTCGAACACCGCTTTGCGGGCCTTAAACGGTAATCGGTTTAGTGTTTCCATATTCTTTAATACATAAATCCAGCGTTCAAAATCAGTTATACATTCTTCTTCTTCATTCGTAAAAGCCGGAAGTTCGATGAAAATAAAGCGTAGTTTATCCGAAAATACCTCGTGTGTATTACGGTCGGAGAGTACGATGTCCGTACGCAGTTTGCCCGGAGAATCACCCAGGCGGAAATTCATGAAGAACACACCGATCCTGAATATGCCGTTCACCTACCAACAGATCGTTCAGAAAGTCGATCAGCAGACCCTTTGTCATTTCCTATCCGAAAATGATTTTGAATCCGACATCTGTAAAAGGATTGATAAACTTCGCCATGATAGTTCTGTTTTCATACAAAGAAAGCGAATTTCCTTCGTATGACCAAGCATATCCGTTATTTCCTGCATCCTGTTTCTGCCATACGATATATCCCCCTGAAAGAATCGTTAACGGAACAAAATCTCGCATAGACCATGCTACAGTCAATGGCTCCCCGGTGGCTGGAAATACAGATCTCCTGTAAGAATATGGTCGCAGTCTGTCTGAAAAATTGGAAAATATCGTAAAAGTATCTTCTTAAAATAAAAAAATCGATATCTTTGCATCCGATTTTGGTGTCACGATTCTGCTGCTACGGAAAAGTGATGAAAAGGGAATCAGGTGAGAATCCTGGACAGACCCGCTGCTGTAAGCTCTGCTAAAATCTTCAACAATACTTTAGCCACTGTTCTGGAAAGAATGGGAAGGGCGTTTGAAGATTGGAGTAAGTCAGAAGACCTGCCGAAATGATGTATGATTGATAAACCTTCGGGGATTAAGGTTGCTCGATTCGGACTTGATTTTTTTTACAAAGGGTGTGCTTTACGGCAGGGATTATGCCGGAAAACAATTTCCAGTCAGGATTCTGCAATATGATTTCTTTTCAGGTGAATTTAGAATTATGCAAAATGTTACCGGTAAACGGGGAAGCGCCGGTGGCACATGAATGGGGTGAATTTATGCAAGTTTTTTGAGGGGAAACTTTCAATTTGTTGGGAGTAGCTTTGCTGCTGTTACAACGAATAAACTTGTATGTGATTAGCAAACAATAATTTATGTCGGTGTAAAACAAATTCAAGATGAAAAGGAAATTTATTTTAACTTCTCTTGCCCTTACGTTCTGTATGGGCATGTATGCAGAGCAACCTGTAACTATAAAAACCGATTCCATGCGTCGGATAGATTTGGAGGAGGTGATGATCCATGCGACTAAAACCGGAGCTTTATTAAAAGATCTTCCGAACAGGGTAGAGGTGGTGACCAAGCGGCAGATCGAAGCTTCGGGGATCAATAATCTGACGGACCTGTTGAAAAATTTTGTTAATGTGGATGTGATCGAATATCCGGGATATAATTCTTATTTCAGTATTCGGGGATTCAAACCGACAGAAGGAAAATATACGACAGTCCTGATCGATGGAGTACCGGCCGGTACTACCAATATGGCGACACTTTCTTTAGGCGATGTAGAGCAGGTGGAAGTACTGAAAGGCCCTTTCTCCGCCATGTATGGTTCGGATGCGATGGGTGGAGTGGTGAACATCGTCACCAAACGGAATAAGGATAAACTCACCGGAGGAATCAAAGTTGCAGCCGGAAGTTATCAAACTTCCAAAGGGGCTTTTCATGTCGGTGGACGGATCTACCGGGGGCTTTCTTTCGATGCCTCTTTCGATTATACTGCTCAGGCACGAAACTATAAGATCGGAGACCATAATCTCTTGCATATGTCGGCAACGGATAAAGCTATCCTCGGTAAAGATACTTATGGTATTAAAATGAATGGCTCTCGGCATAGCGGTATCGCCGGTAAAGGCCGTATCGGTTATGATTTCGGGAAAAACTGGTCTTTGAATTTTACCGAGATTTTTTTTGTGGGTAAGGACCTGCCGACGGGAGGAAATGTCTGGGGGGCTAACGGATTGAAAAAGAAAGATGTCACCCGGTATACCGAAAAATTGGAACTCAACGGAAAAGTGAATAATCATAGTTTGTTTTTCGCTCCTCATTACTCTACAGCTAAGACCGATACTTATACGGCAGACACCGATACGGCTTATGTGTATTCGGGTAACGAACTGAATACTTATGGATTTACAGTACACGATAATCTGATTTTAGGCAAACAAAGAATTGCTTTCGGATTCGATAACAATAATGAAGTCAGTGAGATAACCAGTTTTAAAGCGCGTGGTGAGATTAAAGCACCTTATCAACCCCGTTTCCGGAATACGGCTTGGGGGATATTCCTGCAGAGTAACTTGAAATTATTTAAAGAAAAATTGGACTTGTCGGTCGGATTGCGCTATGATTATATCGATTTTAAACTTCGGAAAACACCTGGTTTGGAGAATGAAGAGAAATCGGAAAGTTACAACACTTTCAATCCCAATATCGGCGCAAAATACAATATATACGGCGGTATGGCCGTCCATGCCAGTTTCGGTACAGCTTTCAGCATGACCGATGCTTATCAGAAAGCCGGAGAATTTTTGTACAGCGGTACGCTTACCGTAGGAAATCCTGATCTGGATCCTGAAAAATCCCGTACGTTGGATGCCGGTTTGACATTCAGCCGGCCGGAACTGGGGGTAAATTTTGATTTTACTTATTTTTATACGTGGAATGATGATCTGATTGTGGAAGAGGCATGGACCGATGAAGAAAGCGGACAAAAGTACAAAACGTTCAAGAATGCCGATAAAGCAAAAAAAAGTGGAATGGAAATTATGGCTTCTTATGACTTCGGCCGTCTGTTCGATAGTGACTTTGCTTTGAAGCTTTATGGAAATCTGACCTGGATGTTTACCTATCAGGATCAGACTAAAGGAGTATGGAACAAAACATTATCCGTTCGGAAACAGAATGCCAATTTCGGACTCGATTTCTTGCATCAGAAAGGATTCAGTGCGCGGCTGAACGGACGTTTTGCCGGACATCGCATCGAGAAAAACTTTATCGGTGATAAATATCGTCCGACATTGAACGATTTGTTAAGTGAAAGCCAACCCGGGTATTGGGCTGATAAACTGATTAAGCATCCGCAATTTATGGTGTTCGATTTCTCGGCCTCTTGTCCGCTTGTAGAGAATGTGTCGGTCGGTTTGAATATTAACAATTTATTCGATGAAAATTATACCGAAAAGGATGGTTATAATATGCCTGGGCGGAATTTTCAGGTAAGAGCTGCTATGACTTTTTGATCTGAAGACATGTATTTATTGCTGATGACGGATATATAATGGGGATATGAAAGGGATTAAGTATTATTTTGTTATTTTGTCACTTTGTTTTGGGCTATCTTTGACAGCCCAAAACAAAGTCAGTTTTCTTATCGATGACGGTTTTTGGGTCGGCGTAAACCGGAGCATGCATTTACTGGCGAAAATGCATCCGGAGGTAGCGGAGAAATGTCAGTTCAAGGAATTTATCTATTCCAACTATCACGAAAGTGATATGGATTTTTTTGAAAATTCCGATCTGATATTCGTCGCTTTGCATAATAATGGGTTGGTTTTTAAAGCTAAACCTCAGCTGTTGTCTGCTTTGAAACGCGGAGCGAAGGTTTATGCGCTTAATTTATCCCATGAATACGATGCCGAATTGCAGGAATGGGGGATCTGTTTCGATCCCTGGACATTGGCCGCTTTTAAAAGCGGAGGAGAAAACAATATCATGAATATCGTTCTGAAAAAACTGAATAAAGATTTACATTTCGATTGTGAATATCAGGATATTGAAGAAACTCCCCTTTCCGGAATATATAACTATAGAAATAAAAAATTACATACCTATATCGGTTCTTATTTAGCCGAGAGAACCGATATCGACACCCAGGCTCCCTGGATCGGATTGATTATTGGGAGAAGCGATCTGACCAAATCGCAGTATTTGTATATCGATGTATTTATCCGGAATATCGAAGAGAAAGGTTTTAATGTATTACCCGTGTTCACCTCTCAAAAACCGGGACATCACGAAGAACAGGTGATCGAACGGTTTTTTATTTCCTGTGATAGTCTTCCCCGCGTGAGTGCCCTCTTGAATCTGGGATGTTGGTATAATACAAGGCCTGAGCAGGAAAGGGTGGTACTGGAAAAATTAGGAGTGCCGGTGATCAATGGGATTATACTGAGTACGAATCAAAAAGATTGGGAAAAATCTTTAGTCGGAATAGATATTTACAATCGGTCGAATTTGGTGGCTATACCCGAATTAGCCGGTTATATCGAACCTTCTGTTGCTGTCGTATTCGACGATTTCGATCATAATATCCGGATTAAGAATATGATCGGTTATCAGATGGAAACGCTGCTCGGGCGTATAAAGAATATCCATAACCTGCAGACAAAGCCTAATCGTGAAAAGAAAGTGGCCCTGATTTACTACAGCTATCCTCCCGGAAAAGAAAACATAGGGGCCAGCTACCTGAATGTACTTCCCCAAAGTATTTTATCTATCCTACAGAGAATGCGGCAGGAGGGGTATGATACCGGCGGGCAGCCGATCGACAGTGCTGCTATTTTTAACCGGGTGATGGACTATGGAAGGAATATCGGTTCCTGGGCTCCTGCAGAGGTGGATAAATTGGTGCGTAAAGGAGATCCTGTATTGGTACCGATGGAAGTGTACAAAGAATGGTACGATAAGTTATCGTTGAAGATTAGGACGGAAATGGAGAACAAATGGGGAAAACCCGAAGAGTCTGAACTGATGGTTTGGAAAGATTCTTCCGGGAAATCTTATTTTGTGATCCCGGTGGTGAAATACGGAAATATCATACTGACACCTCAACCTCCCCGGGGATGGGAAGACAATGCGAAGAGTTTATATCACGATCCTCTGGTTCCTCCCCCTCATCAGTATCTGGCTTATTATCTTTTTTTGAAGTATGGCTTTCACGCAGATGCACTGGTGCATATCGGTACTCACGGCACGCATGAGTGGTTGCCCGGAAAAGAAGCCGGACTCGGTCCCGATGATTATCCCGAAGCGCTGATCATGGATGTACCTAATATTTATCCGTATATTGTGGATAATGTGGGTGAAGGCCTGCAGGCGAAAAGAAGGGGACAGGCCGTGATTATCGACCACATGACTCCTCCTTTCGATAAGGCTTCTTTAAATCCGGAATTGCGGGATTTGAAAAGTGGCATATCTAAATACTATGATCAAAAAAGCAAAAGCCCGATCTCGTCGATGGCGCAATTCAGGGATCTGGTTCTTCGGATAAAAACACTCGGACTGGATAAGGATTTGAAGCTGGATACCATAACGGATCAGAATCTGGAAGATATCGACGATTATCTGAAAGAGATAGAAGAAAATAAAACCCCTTTCGGCTTGCACACTTTCGGTGTATCCCCTGATGAGGCTTATACGAAAGCGACAACGGAAGCTATTGTATCAATGCAAAAGGATTTGATGGGAAAAGATTTGGAACTTTTCAGGGAGCAGGTACAAAAGAATATCGCAAAATCGGGGAAAGAAGAATTGGATGCTTTTATCCGGGCTTTGAATGGAAAGTATGTCCGGGCAGGAACAGGAAACGACCCGATCCGGAATCCGGGTGCTCTGCCTACAGGTAAAAACTTTTTTGCTTTCGATCCGAGACTGATTCCTTCCAGAATGACTTGTCGGTTGGGAGAGCAATTGGCAGAGGAGCTGATAGAACAGTATAAGGCCGAACACAACGGGGAGTGTCCTCCTAAAGTGACCATAAATTTGTGGGCGGTGGAGTGTATCCGGAATGAAGGTACGATGGAAGCCCAGGCTTTAAGCTTACTTGGTGTGAGACCTGTTTATAATGCTTCCAATCAGGTTATCGGTCTGGAATTGATTCCGCAGCATGAGTTGAAACGTCCGAGAGTAGATGTCGTTTTTGCTCCATCGGGATTATACAGGGATATTTTTCCCGAATTGATGGCTCTGCTGGATAAGGCAGTCAGCCTGGCCAGAAGTGCCGATGAAAAAGATAATTTTGTCCGGGAACATATCCTTGAATCTGAAGATAAGTTGAAACAACTGGGGGTTCAGGAAGATTCGCTGGCCCGGCGCATCGCTTCGGTACGTTTGTTTACGACCCCTTCGGGTGCTTATGGCACCGGGGTTAGTGGGACGGTGCAGGCTTCGGGAACCTGGGAGGATGAAAAGGACGTGGCGGAAGTTTATTTTGACAAGATGAGTCATTTGTATGGCCAGGGATTTTGGGGAACGAAAGTAGAGGACGAATATACCTATTTACCGAAAGGCTTTTCGAAAACTGTATTTAAAAATGCTTTGTCGGGCACCAGGGTGGCTTTACACAGCAGGACTTCGAATCTGTATGCTTTGCTGGATAATGACGATATGTTTCAGTACCTCGGTGCTACCGGTTTGGCCGTTCGGACGATCGACGGGAAATCACCGGTGGTCATGCTGACGAATCTGGTCGATCCTTCGGCTCCGGGACAGGAGACACTCGAGAAATTTCTGGGACGTGAACTGAAGACCCGTTATCTGAATCCCAAATGGGTGGATGCGATGGTGGACGAGGGATATGCCGGTGCCCGTTTTATCAATAAAATGGTTTTTAATCTTTGGGGCTGGGAGGCCACATTACCGGAATCGGTTAGCGATAACGACTGGAATCAAATCTATGATACTTATGTCATGGATAAATATCGACTGGATATAAAAGAACGGTTTAAGAAGAGCGGCAATTTATATGCCTATCAGTCGATACTTGCCCGTCTGCTCGAGACGGTCAGGAAAGGATATTGGAAAGCGGATAAAAAGAGGGTGGATCAGATGTTACTTCAGTTTAATGAAACCATACGGGAAGCCGGATTAGCCTGTAATCTGAATATTTGCAACAATGAAAAACTGATGCAGTTTATTTCTGACCGGATCAATGATATGCCTTCGCTGACCACAGAGGAAAAATCCCGCTATAAATCGGCCTTGGATGATCTGAGACACAAAGCTAAAACAGAGGATGCCGATGCCGATTCGACTACTGACGGAGGTAATGACAAAATTTATGAACTTCAGATTCAAGACGATAAATGGTTATTTAAACAAAAATAAAGCGCAGAGAAAATTTTTTTAACAAAAACAAACCGTCCCGTTCCTTTGCCGTATATAGGTTAGATATCATATAGGTTTGACATTAAATTATGCGATCCATGAAAAAGGAAAATCAACCAGGGAATTATCAGCTGAAAGCTGATCTGGAAGGGAATTATTTGATAGATAAAGAGCATAAGGCTACAAAACGATTAGGAATATTTTATGCACCTTCGGGAGGCAGCGTTCATAAAGTGGCCCGTCTGATCAAACAAAAACTGGTAGATCTGCAACCGGATCTCTTTGTTATTTCTGATGTCACTCCACTGCGATTACTGGATTATCACAATCTGATCCTGGTCTGTTCGACTTTAGGCCGGAATACCTGGGAAATGGAACAAAAAGATCCCTGGTCGTCATTTTTACCCAAAATGCTCCGGATTCGTTTGGAAGGTCGAAAGGTTGCTATCGTCGGGTTGGGGGATCATGTCAGTTATCCGAATAATTTTGTAGACGGAATGGGCATATTGGGCCAGACGATCGGGGAAATCGGTGGGCAACTGATCGGAGAAACAGAGACCCGCGATTATATCTTTAATGATTCGCGTGCTTTACAGGAAGGTAAATTTATCGGTTTACCGCTGGATGAGGATTATGAGGCTGATAAAACAGAAGATAGGGTAGATAATTGGTTGGAAAGGATCCGGCCTGAATTGAAAAAATAGGGGCGGCCTGCCAGGTAGAACAGAAGAAGGTGGCTGAAAAGTCATCCTGGAGAAATAAATGGAAGTATATCAAAAATGAAATTTGACTTAGTTTGTTGTTTTTGCCTTTACCTTTGCTATTTCAAATAAAAGTATTACCTTTGCAATTGATATGACCTCCCACGCTTCCCGTTGAACAGCGCACCCGGGGAGGTCTTCGAGTTTTTATATGGTAGTTTCAATAGAATTGACTGATAAAATTGATTATACAAAGAAGCCGTTGACTCTCGCCGAGCAAGTCGCACGGCTAAAACAACGGGGGCTTGTTTTTGATGATGAAAGCGAGGCAACTGCTTATCTTTTCAATATCAGCTACTATCGGCTTCGTGCATACACTTATCCGTTCCAAGAGAACGGCGAAGATTCCGAACACACCTTCACTCGCAAAGATATTCACTTCAAGGACATCATTGACCTTTATTGTTTCGACCGCAGACTGCGTTCACTTATTTTCAATACTATTGAGAAGATAGAAGTGGCAGTGCGCACAAAAATTGTACAGGTATATGCCGAAAGCACAGGCGATAGCCATTGGTTCAATGATGAAAGTTTATATCGTTTCGGCTATGATGATTTGATGGATCGTATTGATGCTGATGTAAATCGCAGCAATGAAGATTTCATCAAGCATTACAACTCCAAATACGACAATCCTTCGATGCCGCCGAGTTGGATGGCACTCGAAGTTGTGTCGTTTGCCACATTGAGCCGTTTGTTCCAATCCTTAAGGTTAGACAGTCGTAAAGAGTACATTACCGAACAATTCGGTTTGAAGAAAGTGGCAATCTTGGAAAATTGGCTACACTCCATTTCCAATCTCCGTAACTGTTGCGCTCACCACAGCCGAGTGTGGAATCGTCGTTTTATGGTCAGTGTAATCCTGCCATACAATACTCTTTATCCCTTTATGGATAGAACTACAATCGGACAAATACGCACAAACAAATTATTTGCCGTGCTGTCTTGTATCGCGTATATACTTGATATTATCAGTCCAGGTAGCGACTTCAAAAAGAATATCAAAGAGTTGCTCAAATCCGATTGCCGTTTGCTCGACCTCAAAGATATGGGATTCCCTAAGTATTGGCAATCTCTCCCCATTTGGCGGGAAAAATAGCAAACTTTGTGTTTATACAAAGTGATCAACAGATAGTTAACCTCAGTGTCCCGGTAATCCTTGATTCGTCAAGTTATCGGGTTTGTTATTTTAATTGTTAGAATATTTTATTCGACAATATTTTGAGTGGTAAAGAAGTTATGATACAGGAAGTGGATGAAGCGTATCTGAATTCATTACTGGAATAATACAGTTTCAGAATTCCAACACATTTTTGCTGCCATAGTCCACCTCTATACTGAATGATTCTTCGATCGGGCAAATGCCTGCGTAGACCATAGCGCAGGCGATGACTCCCCGGTGGGTGAAAATACAGGCATCGGTATGGCCGGAATGGCGGAGTTCATCCAGAAATTGAGCGACACGGCGGCACTGATTTTCATAGCTTTCCCCTCCTCCTGCCGGGAGATGAATCCAGTCCTTATACCAAAGTTCAAGACGGGGGTCGGTGAGATCGTCCCATTTCTTCATTTCCCACTCCCCGAAGTTAAGTTCTTTTAAACGGTCGTCGAGGATCGGTTCGTGAAAGCCACAAAAGGCAGCTAGCTTCCGGCAGCGGGAGAGCGGGCTGCTATACACGATATCGAACTGTTCGTTGGAAATGTTTTCTTTGACCCGGCTGGCTTCGGTTTCGAAAGAAGGGGCGACACCGACATCGCTCCAGCCGTAACAAATTCCGGTTTCGACGGCTACACGGGTATGGCGGATCAGGGTTATCTTCATAGGGAATAAGTATAAACGATAGTGGCACCGATATAAAAAAACTGTTCGGCTAAAAGTACGCTGGCCCCGCAACAATCTCCGGTATATCCTCCGATTTTACGTTTGAAATACCAACGCAAGCCGGTAAGGATAAGGAGGGTGGGGATTAAAGCTAAGAAAGGAGTCGCCATCAGCCAAAGGGCGGTGAGGCAGGGCAGGGCTACCAGGACAAATTCGCAGAGACGGATTTTGCGGTAGAGTACTTTTACTTTGCTCTCTTCTTCCGTACGGGCATAGGGTAATGTATTGATCATAACGGCGGTACAAAGTTTGGAAAGTACATCCGCTCCGATAATGACACCGGGAAGGGCCAGCGAATAAAACGAACTCAACAAAGATACATACAAGATGAAATACAGAATCAGGCCGATCGTACCGTAACTACCGATATGGGAGTCCTTCATGATTCGCAGGATGCCGGCTTTGTCATGTCCTCCGCCGAAACCGTCGAAAAAATCAGCCAGTCCGTCTTCATGTAAAGCTCCGGTCAGGAGCAGACGGGCAATGACCGCAATGACGCAAGCCGGCAACAAAGGCATGACCCAAGAGGCAAGATAAAGCGTCCCCCAGGTTGTCGCTCCGGTTAAAAAACCTACGATTGGCCAGTATAACAGGATTTCTGCATACTGCTTTTTATCTACCCGGACGATTCGCCATAACGGAAGCCGGGTAAATAATATGATTGCCGCAAACAGAGATTTCATACGGATATCTTAAAAATATTTCGTAACGGCTGCCTGTTTGAAACTGCTCATTTCGTTGATCATACGGATGGCGGATTCTATAATCGGATAAGCGCAAATGGCTCCCGTTCCTTCTCCCAAACGTAATCCCAAATTCAATAATGGCTTGGCGTGTAAAGCTTCTAGCACTGATTTATGTCCGGCTTCATCGCCCTGATGTCCGAATACACAATATTCCAATACCTCCGGATGCAGTTTACTGGCTGCCAGTATGCAGTTAGTCATGATAAAACCGTCGATGATGATCGTCATGCCTAACTCTGCAGCCTGTAGCATACCTCCTGCTGCCGCCACCATTTCAAAGCCTCCGAACCAACGCAGGATATCTTCTGCCGTACCGTTTCCCTGATAATTGTCTGTGGCCCGTTTCAGTACCTGATATTTATGTTCGATACCCTGGTTGTCCAGTCCGCTTCCGGCACCGACGCATTCTTTTAACGGAATTCCGGTGAAAAAATACATCCAGACCGATGAGGCCGAAGTATTGGCCATGCCCAATTCGCCGAAACTGATGATGTTGGTTCCTTCCTGATAAGCCAATTGTACCATTTCTGCCCCGATTTCGATGGCGCGTTCCATCTCTTCGGGCGTCATGGCAGGTCCGTAAAGGTAATTATCGGTACTCTTCCTGATTTTCCGGTGAATAAGTCCGGGCAGATCCCCGAAATCGGCATTCACTCCGCAATCTACCACTTTCAGTATGAAATGATGCTGGCGTGCAAACATATTGATTCCGCCGCCGCCTTTCAGGAAATTGTATATCTGTTGTGCCGTTACTTCCGGGGCAGAAAAGCTGACTCCTTCGACAACCACACCATGGTCGGCTGCAAACACAATATTTTGAGGAGTTCTCAAAACAGGAGAGAGGCTTTGTTGGATGGTACCGATCTGGACTGCCAATTCTTCCAACCGTCCTAACGAACCTTTCGGTTTTGTCAAATTATCGATTTTATCCTGAAGTGCCGGTACGATCTTTTTATCCGGCGTTTTGATATTGAAAGTTCTCATATCGTATCCTATTATTTTTTATCCTTATTACCTTTCACTTTTTTTACCTCCCTGCCTTTAGCTTTATAGCCTTTAGCCTTTTACCTTTACTCCTATTCCCGAGACCATCAGCACCACCTCGTCGGCTTTCTCTGCGATGTATTGGTTTACCCAGCCTTGCATATCGGTAAACCGGCGTTGGATGGTGTTTTCGGCAACTCCACCCATACCGATTTCATTGGTCACAAAGATAAAAGTCGCTTCCTGGGCTGTAAATCGGTCGAACTCTTCTTTTAGTTCTTGTAAAGCCAGGTCGACATTCGAATCCTGATCGAAAAAGAAATTAGTACCCCACAAGGTAACACAATCGATCACGATTACCCGTCCTTGCAAGTGATGTTTACTCAGGGCTTTTTCTTCCTCGATATTTGTCCATTGAGGTCCCCGGTCACGTTGATGCCGTTCGATACGTTTACGGTATTCTTCATCCCATACCCGCGAAGTAGCCATATAAACAGGACAGTCGGATAGTTCCAACGCTAAACGCTGTGCATAACCACTTTTACCGGAACGTTGCCCTCCGGTGACTAAAATAATTCTTCTTGTCATTCCTCAGAATTTGAATTCGTAAAGATATAAAACAAAGAAAATCAAAATTCATAAATTCTTATTTTTTTCGTAACTTGCACAAAAGTTGTTCATGATATTTATCTGATTGGAAATGAAATAAATATACGGAATTTATCCGGCGTGAACAACTTTTTTATGCGTTTATGCCAGATGTATAACGGGTTAATTTCGTATATTTGTAGCATGTACGAAAAAAATCCCGAAGAAGAAACGTTCAAGACTTTCTTCTTGAAATACCATGATGTGTTGGTTTTATATGCCACAAGTATTCTGAAAAATGTTGATGCGGCAGAGGATGTTGTGTTGGGTTGTTTCGTACAGGCTTGGGAAAGCTCTCTTTATAAAAAACTTTCTGATGGGTTGGATAAATACATGTTTCATGTGGTCAAGAATGCTGCTTTAAACGAGCTGAGAGACTGTAAACGCAGGAAAACCCGCCATGAAAAAATGATGGAAGGAATGCCCGTGGCAGAAATCATGCATGAAGATGAGCAAACTGAAATAGATGTTTTGTACTTCGCGATAAACCAGCTTCCTCCGGAGCGTCGCCGTATTTTTATGATGGTGTATGCCGAAGGGAAAAAATATAAGGAGGTTGCCGAGCATTTGCAAATCAGTATTAATACTGTCCGAACCCAGTTGTCGCGTTCGTTGAAGTTTCTGCGGGAGAAACTGGAGGGCCACATGTTTACCATATTATTGCTTTATTTCAGAAAATCGGAATAATCAGGGTGGTGTCGCAGGAATTGGCGATACAAATGGGATTGTTGCAATTTTTTTATAAAAAAATGGGATTTCCTGTCACATGATTTGATGGGTGGTGGTGTTATTTGTATAAAACTAGGAGTATGGAAGACGAAATATTAAAAATTATGGCGGCTGAAATAGCGGGGGAGAACGTGACGAAAGAGGAGAGGGAGAAGATGAACAGGTGGTGGGAAGAGAAAAGAGGGAATGAGAGAACGTATAAGATGTTGATGGGTGAGTTGGGTGAGGTCGTGAGGTTGGTGAGACAGCAAGGAGGGTTGGATAGGGAGAAGGCCTACGAGAGGTTGGAGAGCGATATCCGGAAGAAAATGACGGTACGGAAGGGTAAGATACGGCGGATGAGGTGGTGGTCGTTTGGGGCGAGTGTGGCAGGGGTGTTGTTGATATTGGGTGTCGGGATAATGTTATGGATGAAGCCGGAAGAGAATGGAGTCTGGGAGGGCGAAAAAACGGTGGAACCGGGAATCGGGCAAGTGGTGTTGACGCTGGGAGATGGTGAAAGCGTGCCGTTGAAGCGGGATACGAACAGGTTGATTTTTGGGGGTACGATGTTGCAGGTTAGGAATGAACGGGGAACATTGGTATACTCGAAAATCAAAAGCAAGGAGGCTTCGGAGAAGATTGTCTACAATACGTTGACGGTTCCTGTGCGTGAGAGGTTTCAGCTTGTTTTGGCGGATGGGACAAAGGTGTTCTTGAACTCCGGTTCGGAAATGCGTTATCCGGAGAGGTTCGGGAAAGCCAGAAGGGAAGTTTTCTTAAAAGGAGAGGCATGGTTTGAGGTGGCGAAAGATAGCGCCCGTGAGTTTTGGGTACATGCAGGAGCGATGGATGTGAAGGTGTTGGGGACTTCTTTTAACGTGAAGGCTTACGAGAGGTTGGAAACGGTGGCGACGACGCTCGTCGAGGGGAGTGTGGAGGTGGCATGTGCCGGCAAGAGTTTTCAGATTGTGCCGGGAGAGCAGTTTGTATATGACAAGAATAATCGGGTGATGGATGTGAGGATGGTGGATACCGAATCGTATGTTTCGTGGAAAGACGGGTATTACAAATTCCGGCAAACGACATTGGAAGAGATTATGGAGACGTTGTCTGTCTGGTATGGATTGAACGTGTTCTACGTGAATGAAAGTGCGAAACAGGTAGAGTTCACTGGAAAAGTGAGACGGTATGAGGATGCCCGTATGTTGCTGGATAAATTCGAGCAGACCGGAGATGTAGTATTTGATATAAAAGGGAATAATGTTTTTATAACAATAAAGCAAAAAAAGCCGTTCGCACGGGAGTGGAACAGCTTTTTAGTTAAAGCACGCGGCATGGTGTGGCAATCTTGACCGACGTGCAAGGTAAAATTCTAATGTACAAAAGTATGAAAAAAAAGTCAAATCAGACAAGAGCCGGAGGGCGAATTCTTGTCCCTAAGTGGATGATGAAGATGAAAGTCGTTTTTATTTTATTGGTTTGTAGCTTGGTGCAGGTGCAGGCAGCAGTGAGCGCTCGCCAATTGAAAGTTTCAATAGAGCTGAAAAACGTGACATTGGAGAAGGTTTTTCAGGAATTGGAAAGGCAAACGGGTTATAGTTTTCTCTATAATCACAGGGAAGTGGTGACTTGGAAGAACGTGAGTATCAGTGCAGAGAATCAAGGATTAGAGGCGGTGCTCAAAGACTTGTTGCCTCGCTTGGGAATGTCGTTTTCTTTTGACGATAATTTGGTAATTATAAAGGCAACCTCGTACCAGGAACCCGAGAAGAAGTTTGTTCGGGTGAGAGGCTTCGTATATGATGCGGCCAAACAGCCTTTGCCGGGGGTAACGGTAAGGGTTGTCGGCACTACTATTGGTACGGCTACAAATGAGAAAGGTTGGTTCGCATGGGATTTGCCTTTGTTGAAAGGGACGTTGGAATTTTCATCTGTCGGTTTTAAGAAACGGCGGGTGGAATTTTCTGAAAAGACGGCGAGAGATACGTTGCGTATTACCTTGACGGAAGATGTATCCGATTTGGATGAAGTGGTTGTCCGGGCTTACGGTACGCAGAATAAGCGGGAGATGGTGAGTGCAATCTCGACGGTGACAGCGGAAGAAATGAAAGAATTGCCGGCAGCGAGCATCGCAGACATGTTGCAGGGAAGATTGGCGGGTGTGAATATTGTGTCGCAGTCGGGAGCTCCGGGTAGTGCTGCGGTGATTGCGGTGCGGGGGTTCAACTCTCTGTTGGTGGATGGTGCGAGTGACGGACAGCCGTTGTGGGTGGTGGATGGAGTGCCGATGTATTCGTTTGTTTCACCGGTGACCGGTACGAATACGCTGGCTGACCTGGACCCGAGCATGATTGAATCGGTACAGGTGTTGAAAGATGCGGCGGCGGCATCGATTTACGGTAGCCGTGCGGGCAATGGGGTGATTCTTGTTACAACGAAGAAGGGAAAGGTCGGTGAGGCCAAGTTTTCGGCAAATGCTTCCTACTCGATTTCACAATTGATGGAATATCCCGAGCAGACGGGCGGACGCATGGAGAGATGGTTGGAACTTAAATTCCGGAGGAATATCAAGAATAATTATTACGATTGGGCGACAGGGAAGTATCACGTCCCTACTTCGTACGAGGATGTGTATAACAATGGAAACGGTATCTACGACCAGTTTTGGGGGAATGGTTACTGGGGTTCGCCGAGCATGATACATTCATTGCAGGATAGTCTGGACCCTTATTACAATAATAGTACAAACTGGTGGAAGTATGCTTTTCGCAGGAGCAAGGTGGTCAATGCAAATGTGCAGGCTGTAGGAGGTACGGAGCGTTTCCGTTATATGGTGGGACTCGGATATTATGACGAGCAGGGAATCATGATTAACAGCGGATACAAACGGGCGAACCTGATATCGAACCTGACAGCACAATTCACACCGAAATTGAGGATGGATACGCGTGTGTATCTCTCTTATGTGGACCGGACAATGAATCGCTCCTCGTCATCGGCTTCATCCAAGCATACCCGCTACGAGGGATTGTCTGTGAATCCGTCACAGCAGCTTACCGTGTTGCCTGCCACGAAGGAACTGGAGGCAGAGTGGAAAAAGTCTGTCCTGGGAATCAAGGATCGCACGGACGATTATCGTGCAATGGTGACGGCTTTCCTTGAGTATGAGTTTCTTAAAGGATTGACATTCTCGGCATCAGGGAATATCGACTACTCGCAGTCGAACCTGAATAAGTATACTCCCGGTGTGTTTGACGAATATCATAACGAAAGTAAGTCGGAAGGAAATATCGGTCGACAGGTGATGCTTTCTTCGGAGGAGTTGTTGCATTATAACGCAAGTGTGAATGATGTGCATAATATTGATGTACTTTTGGGTGTCAATACAAACAAGGAACAGGCATTTTCGATGTACGGCTATGGGTTGCGGGGAGTGAGCGATGATGTGTACTATTATAACCCGCAGAAGGTCCCGCCGGTGGTGAATCACGGAACACCGGAGTTTCCGGACTATGCTGCAACGCGCTATTACTCTTCGGATTTTACCGAGAAACGGATGGTGAGTTATTTCGGCCGTTTGGGATATAATTACAAACAGCGTTATTTGCTGGAGTTTACATTCCGTCGTGACGGTAGTTCTACGTTTGGTGAGGGAAACCGTTGGGCAAATTTCCCGTCGGTGGCTGTCGGCTGGTCGTTTTCGGAGGAACCATTCATCAAACGCTTGACCGGAGGCTGGCTGAATTGGGGTAAGATTCGCGGTAGTTATGGAAAATCCGGACAGACATTTACAAGTGCTTACCTCGCTCACGGATTGATGAACATTATGGACAAGAGCTTTTTCGGGAAGACGGGTATAACGACTGACAAGCCTGTATCGCCTTATCTTACCTGGGAAAAGACAAGGCAGTATGACCTGGGTTTGGATATGGATATGTTCAATTATCGTTTGAATGTGAAATTGGATTACTATTACAAATATACCAGTTCGCTGATTTATGATATTCCGATTCCGGGCAGTTTGTATGCGTTCGGTGCGCAGGTGGAAAATGCGATGGAAATTTCCAACGAGGGGCTTGAGCTGGAGTTGCAGGCAGATATCTTGCGGGAGAGTGCTGTGAGCTGGCGAATGAAATTCAATATGGCAAGAAACTGGAATCGTTTTGAAAAGTCGTATTCGGGGAAAGATGTAGTGGACGGTGACGGGACGCTACTGGTAGTCGGCAGACCTTTGAACGGTTTGTACGTGTGGGCGCACCGGGGATATTACAACTCGGATGCTGAGGTACCTCGCTTGTACAAGATTGACGGACAGGAAATATACTTCAACGGTGTGGCGACAAATGGAATCAGCGGCGCTGTCGGTGATTATCGTCTGCTTGACTTGGATGGCGACGGGAATCCGGATTCATATTATGCGGGTTCGCCGCTTCCTTTGGCTCATGGAGGATGGGTGAACGAATTGATGTGGAAGAACTTCGACCTGAACGTACTGGTGAATTTCACAATCGGGAGAAAAATGATTAACAACCGGATGGGTCTGGGGTTCAGCAGACAGTCAGAGGATGGCCATTTGACGAAGTTGTTTGATTACCGCAAGTTGAGACCATGGGACGGGGTGAACAAGAAACCGAATGCTCCGGCATGGGGAAATTCTCTCAGTATGAATACGGACTCGGCTATCGAGAAGGTGCACCACCTTGCCTTGAAGCAAATAACCTTGGGATATAATCTTCCGGACAGGATATCCAAGAAGGCAGGGCTCTCGGGAGTACGTTTCTTCCTGACAGCAGAAAACCTGTTCTATTTGAGCAACTACTCGGGCGGAAATCCGGAAGTGGTGAATATTTACACGGGACGTGATAATGGCGATACTTATCCATTACCCAGAAAGTATACGTTGGGATTAACTCTTAATTTTTAACGGACATGAGAAGATATATTTACATATTTGGTTTGACAGTTTTGTTTTGGGGGACTTCTTGTGCGGATTTTATAAATATCCAGCCGGAGAATGCAACCACCTATTCTAATTATTACAAAAACGAGAAGGAGCTGGAGGCTGTGCTGACCGGCTTGCAAGTCTATTTGAGGCAGGCTGTGGGTGAGTTTACCGGTGGCGATATTTCCAGAGCCGGAGAGATATTGGATTACGACAGATCTTTGCGCAAGGGGTTGACATTGTCGAATGTAGGAACGTGGAAATATTATTATTACACGATTTATCAGGCGAATTTGATTCTGGAGAATACACACCGTTTCAAAGGAGACCCGGAGAAGTTGAAACCCTATATTCAGCAGGCATATTTTGCCAAGGCAGTGGCTTATTTCTATTTGGCGATGAATTATGGACAGGTGCCGATTACTGGCTCAACAATTGAGTTCTCTAAGTTTCCTCAGAGCCCGATAGGCAATGTGTTGGATGAGGCGGAAAAATGGGGATTGAAGGCGATGGATTTGCCGACATACGAGGAGTTGGTGGCTACTTCAAAAGAATCCCGAATGAAACAGTATGGCAGCAAGGGTGCCGCGGCTGCTTTGTTGGCACATCTCTATGCGTGGAGAGCTGGCGTAGAAGGCAAGAAAGAGTATTGGGCAAAGGCCGAAGAGTATTGCAGTATGCTCATTGAAGGGAAAGCAGGCAATTATTCGTTGGCTGCGGATCCTGAGACCGTTTGTACAAGCGTGATGAAAGGAGGAAGCGCCGAGTCGATTTGGGAGATTTACTATGACTCACAAGAGGGTTTGCGCACTGATTTGCCAATTACGTTCCCGATAGCTCTGGGAAGTGCGCATCCGATTAACAATCAGTATTCAGACGGATATTACAAGAGTACGGTGAGAATGATGTATGCTCCCGAAGATTTGCGTAGGGATGCCTATTTTTGGAATATTGATGCGGATTCATTGTTCTTGATTTATAAGAGCAATGAGGAGGTTTATGCTGCAACGAAGTATAGACCGGGAGATTCCATCATAGCAGCGGAGGACAATCAGAAGTTGCAACGGGCATTCCTGTATAAGTTCCGGTATGCACATTACATTAAGCTTGCGTACACCCCGGAGCTTCAATATGCCGGAATCAATCAGTATAAGGTGATTTGGAGATTGGGCGAGATATACTTGCTCCGTGCAGAATGTCGGGCCCGTCAGGGGAAGACGGATGCCGTAGACGATTTGAATGAGATCCGTCGCCGGGCCTATGGGGATGACATGCACGCTTTCCCGAACTCTGATGATGTGGAAAAAGGACTGAGTGGGAATATTCAGCTGGCTATTTTCAGGGAGAGGGAGAAGGAATTGCTGGCGGAATATCACCGTTATTTTGACATTATGCGTAACGGTTGGTGTTTCTTGAGAGGGGATGATACGCATGATTATATCAGAATGGAAATTTCTGAAGCTTATGGTAAACTCACGGATAGAGATATTCAAGATGGTGCTTTATATCTAATGTTGGGAGCGGACTGTTTCTCCAATAATGATTTGATTCGCCAAAATAAGTATTGGAATCGTCGTTCGAATTAAAAGAAGAATATTATGAGAAAAATGTTATATACAATATGGTTTTTGGGCTCGTTATTACATGTGGGGTGTACAAAAGACAATTATATCGACACAGGGATTAGTAACGGACGTTATCACGGAAATTTGATGCAGTACATGGGATCGAATTCCTACGATTGGGATTCTACGATTCTGTTGGTTCGACATGCGGGAGACGATATCGTACGGCTTTTTGAGGGTAAAGATCCTGAGCACAAAGAGATTACGTTCTTTGGTATCACGAATCATTCGATTCGTCGGCATTTGTTGGAATCCGGTTATCAACGGGTGGCTGATCTCGACCCGGAGTGGTGTCGTGAAATGTTGCTGAGGCATGTGATTGACGGAAAACTCTATCGGAAAGACATTCCTTACGGAGAACCGACGCTTTATGGTACTCCGGGCACGGGTGGTAGCTACTTGACTACCTTGGCAGGTACGCCAATATGGGTGTTTATCATGAAGCAGGAGAAGAATGGCGTAGTGGAACATGCAGCTAAGCCGATATACATCAGTTTCATGAATTCCCAGCCTATTTTTGCCATCGCCTCGGGAGACATTGAGCCGGACAATTGTCTGGTGCACGCATTGGAATATAATTTTGCATTGGGGTATGAAGAATAATTCAAAAAAGTACATGAAGATGAAACAAATAATGATATGGATGATATTGGCAGTGGGCCTGTTGGTCGGAGCTTGCCATCAGACAACGGTCGGCTACCTGTTGACAGAGAACGCATCTTACGACCCGGACACGATGTATATTCGCAAGACGTTAGATCCGGAATTGGATGCTGTCCGGATTGAGAATAAGGCTCCTTGGGTGAGTTTGGCGTTACAAGGATACGAGGGGACTCAGCAGATTTTATTCAGCGTGGAGTCGGTGACTTCGAATCAGGGAGAGGAGGCTGCGGCGATTTTCAAGAAAGACTTGACAATCCGTGGAGGCGGAGTTTTGCTGTACCCGTTAGAGAATGATGCGAAACCGGGCGTCTATAAGGTGTCGGTTCGATTGACGAATCCCGGATACTCTCACGTTTTGCGAGATGCCATGACGATCATCGTGGAGTGATAGATATAATTTTTTGAAGATTCACAATAGAAGTGCAATTCGTGTAGAATCTTCAGTCCTCTACCTTGCTCGCCCGAAGGCGAGCAAGGTAGAGGCTGAAGTGTTCTGACTGTGGTGCTGCTGTAAAGTATCACATCGTATGTCCGACAGACCGAACTTGTCTTTCAGTATCTGTTCCATCGGCTTGAGTGTGCTGGTCTCCGCCGTGTTCCCCGGCTCGATGCACATTGCCAGCGGGAAGCCGTCATGGTCCATGAACAGCCCCGGCTGTACAAGGGGCAGCGGACGGCCCTCTTTGCAGTGGCCAAACCGCACCAGTCCGCATTCCTCCTCCCGCTCAAAGAAGTAGTTCGTCGGGTTATAGTACACAACCTGCGTATTACGCTTCCAAAGCTTCTGGCTGCGCTTATACATATCTGCCTGTATCTCGCTGAACTCCGTGGCTGGTAGTGACAATGCCCTGTACACCTGCTCCAGCGTGCATTCCGGCCGCCCGAAGAACTTCCTGGTGTCCTCCAGCGGTGAGCGCTTTGACCCGGGATACAATATCCGGGTGTACACCGGCATGGACAGGATACTGTTAAGGTCGTTCCATCATCTGCGCGCTACCCCTTGATGGTATAGAGGTATGTGAAACGACCGCCTGGTTTAATGACAAGTCTCATCTTTGCAATATACCGTTATATACCACAAATTAATTAAGGAATATTTGACAAAAAAAGACCTTGGAGGGCCTGCTGGCAAATAAAATAGAAAAATTATTGTGTCAAACTACCGAATATTGTTGTAATCTCGAAAAAAGTGTTTATATTTGCGCATGAATCAGAATTAAACTCATAGAGTATGAAGTAGTTTTGAGTATATAAAAACGGACGTTTAAATTCATTATATTATACCACCTCTTTTTAGGGGTGTTTTTTTTGTTTTATACTTTATAATCATCTGACTATCAACTCTTATTAAGAGATTCATAAAAGTTCCAAAATTTTTCCCAAACGACCACCAAAAAAACGGACGTTTTTTTGGTGGAATTTTATTTTCAGAACATGTCATTTTTATATAAAAATATTATTGTGATAAGACAAATATGGTGCTGACCCGGAACTTTTACCTGATATCCTGTCGGATGATAATATATGTATACACATTTTATACATACTTTTCGGGGAGGTAGTATGATATTGTTAACTAATAATGCAAAAGAGGTATGAAGCTGATTGATTTGATCGATGATATGGAAGTAAAAAAGTGGGTCTTGATATTTTGTATCCTTGGCGTGTCATTTACCGACAACGTCGGAGATATAAAACTGGCTGAGGTATTCAGTAATAAAAAAGTAAAAGAGTGGGTCTTGATATTTTATATCGTTGGTGTGTCAGTACTTGTTTTAAAGGAATCGATAAAAATATAATAATGGTTTCGATAAAATGGATTTAAATAAACGAAGTAGCGATTAAAAAATAAAAGTATGGGAAAAAATGTTTTTAATAAGGGGGGCTGATCAGTAAAAAACATGATTTATAATCCCCTGAATGTGTGAGAATGAGATTCCGGTTGGATAGTCAGCCCTTTTTTGTGGAAAGACGGGGATTCGGACTCCGGAGTCCTTTCAGAGGATTACACGCCCCCCAGGCGTGCCGGTTCAGCCACTCCTGCCTCTTTCCTTCCTGACGGAGTAAAGATCCGGCGAATCTTGCCGGTATACCTATTTGAATCCCTGGAAACGAGTTTTATTCACCGGATCAAAGATAGCATGTAATCTTTCAGTAAAAAAACTCAATGAATTATCTTGTAACATTTTCGTAACAGAAAGGAGTTTCCTATTTTTACAGCCGCAAAATTCAGAATCTTAAAAAATGGATTATGGAATCTTTGATGTACTGAAGGTAGTTTTCATATCTTTTCCAGATGGCAGCCGCTGACATTTGTTTGAGCCTTCGTGCAATTTGCAGCGGAGACAGTTTGGGTTCGCTACGTATCATCATGTGTATATGGTCTTTGTCTGTTTATCCGGCTGATGAGCAAAGGGTTTTGTTCGCCGAGACCTTCGGCTGTTGTCGTTTTGTCTATAATTGGGCATTGAACCTTAAAATCACGGCATACAAGGAGCGTAAGGAAACGCTTGGCAATGTATATTTGACGAATCTGATGAAGAGCGAACCGAAAGCGGAACACGAATGGCTTTCAGAAATCAGTTCCCAGTCCTTGCAGAGTGCGTTACGCAATCCTGACACAGCCTACACCGACTTTTTCCGTAATACTCATGCGGTTGGCTTCCCCCGTTTCAAGTCACGTAAGGACAGGCAGAGCTTCCTCTGTCCGCAGCATTGGCGTGTGGATTTCTCCAAAAGCACAATTACGATTCCCAAAGCCAAAGATATTCCAGCCGTGCCCCGGATCAAATCCGATCTGAATTTAGATAAATGATTTCAAAAACTTTTACCTTTGTACAAATTTAGGCAAATGAAGAAAATCGATTTATTATTGACACGGCATGGGGAGACCATCGAAAATCAACGGCATGTTCTCCAGGGGCAATTGCCGGGAACACTTTCCCCTTTAGGAAAAGAGCAGGCAGTTGTTTTGGCAGAACAATTGAAGCAAGAACCTTTGGATGTAATCGTATGTAGTGATTTGGCACGTAGTTACGATACGGCAAAGGTCGTTGCCGGTTACCATGGAAAACAGCCTCAGCCGACTCCTTTATTGCGGGAGATGGACTGGGGAATATATACCGGCGAAACGCTGGAGGATGTAGATTGGGAGCATCTGCCTCCTAGTGTCGAGTCGGTGGATGAGTTGTATCATCGGGCAGGAGAATTTGTGAATTACCTTCGGGTGAAATATGCCGGTAAATGTATACTTGCAGTCGGGCACGGTGCTTTTAACCGGGCGATTCTGACTTATCTGAACGGAGGAAAACCGGCCGATATGGTCGATCTGCCTATCATGGAAAATACTTCTGTTATCCGGTTAAGTATATAATAGATAAATTCGGGATACTAAAATAAATGATAATCATATGAAAATATACACTCGCGGAGGAGACAAGGGGAAAACGAGTATTCATGGCGGACAGCGTGTAGATAAAGACGATATCCGGATAGAAGCCAATGGGACGTTGGATGAGTTGAATTCTGTCCTGGGATTGATTCGTGCGTTGATAGGAGAGGGGCATGAGTGGCAGGAGATGTTGTTTTACCTGCAACGTTCTTTGATGGTGGTGATGTCGCATGTGGCCACTCCGGCTGCCTTAAGGGGACAAAATCCGAATCGGTTGCCGGAAGAACCGGATGTGTATTGTGAGCGGCAAATCGATTTTTTTAATGCAAAAATACAGTATCCGTCCACTCATTTTATTTTACCCGGAGGGAACCTGGTATCGGCCCAATGTCATGTGGCCCGGACTGTGGCCCGGCGGGCGGAGCGTCGTTTGTGGACTTTGAACCGGATAGATCCCGTCGAACCGGTTATCCTGCGTTTTGTAAATCGTTTGTCGGATTTGCTTTTTATCCTGGCCCGGTACGAAATGGATAAAGAAGGAGCTGAAGAAGAGCGTTGGCGTGATTTCTTATATAAGAAAAAATAGCGCGTCTCCCTTGAATAATCCTTGCAGCAATCTGTGATAAATATGGAAAAGATAGAGAAAAAAAAACTACGTCCGATTATGTTTGTCGGGACTTGTTCGGATGCGGGAAAAAGTATCCTGAATACGGCTTTTTGCCGTATTTTCAAACAAGACGGCTATCGGCCGGCGCCTTTTAAAGCGCAGAATATGTCGTTGAATTCCTATTCTACGCCGGAGGGAGGAGAAATCGGAAGAGCTCAGGCCGTGCAGGCGGAGGCATGTGGGATCTTGCCGCATACGGATATGAATCCGGTTTTGTTGAAGCCGTCCACCGATCAGACATCCCAGGTGATATTGAACGGTAAGGCTGTGGGGAATATGTCTGCCCGGGAATATTTTCGTTCGGGGAACAAAACGCAATTATTTACCGAGGCCGTGAAGGCATTTCATCGTCTGGAAGAAAACTATAATCCTATTGTATTGGAGGGGGCCGGTAGTATCTCCGAGCTTAATTTGCGGGACAGGGATATTACGAACATGCGGATGGCGAAAGAGGTGGATGCTGCGACTTACCTGGTGGCGGATATCGATCGGGGAGGAGTGTTTGCTTCTGTTTATGGTTCCGTGATGTTGCTGCCTGAAGAGGAGAGATGTTTGATCAAAGGTATCATTATCAATAAGTTTCGCGGAGATGTGTCTCTTTTTGAAGAAGGAAGGCAGATCATCCGGGAGCTTACCGGAGTTCCGGTGGTCGGTGTGATCCCTTATTATAAAGATATTCATATCGAAGAAGAAGATTCTGTCGCTTTGGAGGTAAAAGCTTCTGCTGCTGTGGCAGGGAAGATCAATGTGGCGGTGATTCGTCTGCCGAGAATGTCTAATTTCACCGATTTCAATGCATTGGAGAGAGACGGGCGTTTCCATTTATATTATACGGATAAAGCGGAGGAGATCGGTAAAGCGGATGTTATCATTCTGCCGGGAACAAAAAGTACTATAGCCGATTTGCAGGCTATTTATGCCAACGGGGTAGCCGAAGCTGTGGTGAAGGCCTTCCGGAAGAAGAAAAAAGTCATCGGAATTTGTGGTGGGTATCAGATGATGGGAGTGCGGATCGAGGATCCCGGGCAGGTCGAAGGTATGCAAACCGTGACCGACGGATTGGGTTTACTGCCTCTGGTTACGGTGATGCAGGATACGAAGGTGGTTTGTCAGAGTCATTTCCGTTTTAAGAATTATGAATCGGATTGTGCCGGTTATCAGATTCATATGGGGACGACGACACCTTTACACGCGGGAGAGCGGCAAACAACGCTCAATACCCTTGCAGACGGTACAACCGACGGTTATCGGTTGAACGCAGACTGCTGGGGAAGTTATATGCACGGTATCCTCGACAATCCGGTTGTTTTAGACGATTTGGCCGCAGGTTTCGGAGTGGCTGCCGGCAGTGGTTTTGATTACAGGGCTTTTAAAGAACGGCAATACGACCTTCTGGCCGGTCAGGTACGGAAAGCTGTCGATTTGGACTATATTTATTCAACTTTATATTTATAACTATGATTCACGGACATGGGGATGACCTTTATAAATCGCAGGTGCAAATAAAAGCGAACTTTTCGACAAATGTCTGGTATGAAGCGGATACCCGTCCCTTGTGTGATTTTTTGAGTACGCATCTCGAAGGTATTTTTCATTATCCGGAACCGGATGCCGGTTCTTTCCGTAAGGTGGCTGCTGCCTACCACGGGCTTACTCCCGAACAGGTTTTGGTCGGAAACGGGGCTACGGAATTGTTCTATATGGTGGCTCATGCTTTTTCCGGTAATCGTACGTTGATACCTGTCCCGTCGTTTACGGAGTACGAAGATGCATGTACCTTGTATGACCATCATATCCAATTCGTCGGGCAGGTGGATGTGGAGCATATTCCCGAACATACCAATCTGATGTTTATTTGTAACCCCAATAATCCGGACGGACGAATTTGGAGTCTGGAAGAAATTACGGCTTTGGTGAAAAATTATCCGGATATGGTGCTGGTTGTCGACGAATCGTTTATTCATTTTGCTCCCGGAACGGAGTCGGCTTTATCACTGCTGAAAGAATATTCGAATTTGTTGGTTATAAAATCGATGACCAAGTGTTATGCTATTCCGGGCTTGCGTTTGGGATATATGCTGGGAAATCCGGCTATCGTCGAATTTGTGGCTTGCTTCGGGCAGCCTTGGTCTGTGAATGCGCTGGCGATAGAAGCCGGGAAATTCTTGCTCCGGCATGGCGGGGAAGGTTTGCCGGATGCTTCTTTGTTAAGGATCCGGCAGCAGGAGTTCGCTGCACAAATGGCCCGAATTTCCGGATTCCGTCCCTTGCCTTCGGGAACGTCTTTTTTTCTCGTAGAAACGGATTACAACAGTTCGGCTTTAAAGAAATATCTGTTGGAGAAACATGGACTATTGATTCGGGATGCTTCCAATTTCAGAGGATTGGACACGCACTATTTTAGGGTGAATACCCTGACTGAGGCAAAAAACCGGCTCCTGTTGGAAGCATTGGAAAGTGTAGATAAAATCAAATTAGAGCCTTATGAATGAGGTGTGGCTGGTTATTCTTCCCTTGATTGCGGGTTATCTGCTGGATCTGGCCTTTGGGGATCCCCGGACAATCCCGCATCCTGTCGTGGGGTTTGGAAATATGATCTCTTGGGCAGAACGGCATTTCAATTGCGGCCGATTCCGGAAATGGAAAGGGGCTGTCGTGGCACTGTCGTTTCCTTTGTTTGTCGGTATGATCGGTTGGGGGATAACCGTCGGGACCCTGGCCGTTGGGGATTGGTGTTTCTGTATTGTTGCGTCTGTCTTTGTTTTTTATGGATTGGCTAACCATAGCCTGATCCAGGAAGGGAGGGAAGTCATCGATACATTGAAAAAACAGGGCGTGGAGGCGGGACGCCGGCGCCTGTCCTGGATTGTAGGCAGAGATACATCGGAATTATCGCCTAAGGAGATATATACGGCTGTACTCGAAACGATGGCAGAGAATCTGAGTGACGGGGTTGTGGCTCCTTTATTTTATTATGCTTTGGGCGGATTTCCGGCTATGATGGCTTATAAGATGGTAAACACCCTGGATTCGATGATCGGTTATAAAGATGAGCGTTACCGGCAGTTCGGTTGTATGGCAGCCCGTTTGGACGATGTATTGAATTATATCCCGGCCCGGTTGACTGCTTTGTTTATGGCCCTGGTAGCCTATCGTCCCGGTCTGTTCCGGTTTATTTTCCGTTATTGCCACCAGCATGCCAGCCCGAATTCCGGTTTCCCGGAATCGGCTATGGCGGGAATTTTAGATTGCCGGTTCGGCGGTGCACACGTTTATCACGGTTTGTTGGTCGAAAAGCCTTATATCGGGGATAACGACAGGGAAATAAGCTATGCCGATTTCCGGATTGCAGTCCGGGTGAATCATAGGGTAACTCTCCTTACGGTAGTATCGATCGTTGCGGTCTACCTATGCGTGTTTATCAAATAAAGAACGGGGGAAGATCTCCCCAATAAAAGTGAATATAGCTGGCAGTGACATGCCCGGAACGATAAACCGGCGTATCGACTTCCATCCCTTTGGCATTCGTTACCCGGGCAATGGATGGCAGGGGGCTTTGACCCGGGATTATGCGGGAGTAATGGAATTCGTGGCCCCGGTATTCCTGCCCGTTCAGAAAAATTTTGCGATATCCGAGTTTTAATTTCATATTTTCCATCGTTGCTCCTTGCGGTAAAAAACCGCACATCGGATAGGAATGTCCGTCTGTATCGGTAATATATTCTCCGAGGTACATCATTCCCCCGCATTCGGCAAACAGATGTCCTCCGTTTTGGCAATAATTCAGTATCGACTGCCGCATCGTTCGGTTTTCACTCAAACGGGAAAGGTAAAATTCCGGGTAGCCTCCGGGTAAATACACCAGGTCGGAGACGGGAAGTTCACTGTCATACAGCGGACTGAAAAAAGTGAGTTTGCCTTTTTGTTCCAGTACACGTAAATTTTCCGGATAGATGAAATTGAAAGCTTCGTCACAGGCGATGGCAATACGCATGTCGCTGGCATGGCTGTTTGTTTCTCCCGGAAGGCAGGACGACGGGGCAGTTGCACAGGAACAAATATCCAGCAAACGGTCGATACCCACCGTCTGTTCCACCTGACAGGCGATCCGGTCGGCAAATTCATCGAAGCAAAACTCACTATCGATGTTCAGGCCCAGGTGGCGGGAGGGTATTTCGATGCCTTTGCATTTGGGCAAATATCCCAGGGCTTCGACGCCGGCATCCCGGCAGGCTTGTTGCAGGTAGGTGTAATGCGATTCGGAACCGACGAAGTTGAATACAGCTCCTGCAATTTGGATATCGGGACGGAAATGTTTGAAACCATAGAGGATTGCTGCGACGGTGTAAGCGGTCGACCGGGCATTGACCACGAGGATAACGGGAAGATGCAACAGGCCGGCAAGTTCGGCGCTGCTGCCTGCCATGTTATCGTATCCGTCGAAAAGTCCCATAACACCCTCGGTGATGCAGATGTCTGCTGTTTGGCTATGCCGGGCATATACTTCTTGTACATGCGTTGCTGAAGCCATGAAGGTATCTAAATTATATGACGTTTGCCCGGCCGCAGCTGCATGGTGTTTGGTGTCCAGGTAGTCGGGGCCGCATTTGAACGGTTGTACTTTCAGACCGCGGTTTTTCAGCGCACGCAATAATCCCAGCGTGAAAGTGGTTTTTCCGCTGCCCGACGAAGCTGCACCGATGAGAAATTGAGATGTGCGCATATTTTTTTCGCAAAGATAGTGATAAAAAACGAAAAACCAGGCTGGTGGGATAGGGGCAACCGTCACACATCAATAACCGCTAACACTTATTTCAATTGATTGAGCCTATCTCTTAACGGTACACCGATAGAAGGATGTTCCGCCTTGTATTGCATCAATTTGCCATCTTTGCCATACAGCAGGAAATGAGGGATACCCCGGACATTCAGCATATCGGTAAAGGCACCATCCTTAACAATCCATTGATGTCCGTCCAGCTTCAACTGATCCATTTTCTTTTCCCAGGCCTCCCGGTTTTCATCTAAAGAGATACTGACAAATACCACATCGGGATTGGTTACACTTTTCTCCAGTTTTTGCAGGTAAGGAATCTCTGCGCAACAGGGACTACACCATGAAGCCCATAGATCGATGTAGAGATATTTATCTTTAAAATCCGACAAGCGGTGTTGATTACCGCTCCGGTCCTCGAAAGTCACGTCCGGAATCGGGGCACCGACGACTGAAAAACGCTTTTCCCGGTACTGATGTACAACATCTTCCCCACCGGGCACTCCCTCGCACAATGTTTCCAACCGGATCAGATTCTCTTCACTATAGGGATACTCACTGATATAATTGGCGAGTATCGAGAGATGTAAGGCTTCCCGCATAGAAGGTGTCCGGAATTGTTCTTTCAACAGGCGGATTTGCTCTTCCGGGGTTCGTGCCTGTTTCCTCAAGTAAGAAAGAGCAAGAATCTTGCTACCGTAAAACTGTCTCCAATAAGGTTTATCCACGATTGCCGGCACCTCCGGTAAACCGGAAGTCAGGTCTTCCGGTAATTGCATTCCCTGCCGTCCGTAATGATGAGCCATATTCTGCACGATCTCCAGGTAAGTAATCAAACTCCACGTATTCAGGTAATCAGCTAGCACCTCATCCGGTTGCCGGGTAGCGATCAGGCGTTTCGCTTCCTGAAGGAAGTCTGATAACTTGCCTTTCAACTCTCCGGGTGCCGAGGAAGACTGCCAGAAAGTTTTACCCGATTGCAACATGTATGCCCGAAATTCCTGGAGCATCCGGTTCCCTTTATCGACGGCCTCTATCATTGCCTCTTGATTTTGTAACACGAATTTCATCTTTACGGGCTTGCTGTTCTGAAAGTAAACGGGAGTAGAGAATTGCCACTTCTCCCCGTCTTTTTCCGTAACCACGCCATTGAAATTGAAAAACGGGATATTTCCGGCAGGCAAAGTGACCGAGAATCGATGACAACTGTCCGGCACGATACTTGCCGTCGTATCGTTACCCTGCAACGATAAACGGTAAGAGATTCCTTCCGTGGAATATAATTCACCCGTGAAAGTATATTCAGGTTTGTTCCGGCAAGCAACGCAAGCCAGAACAAACAAATAAAAACAAAATCGTTTCATACAAATCATTGCTTCTTGTAAATGATTTTTAGCGGTTTATAAGCCACGTTCAGCCAAGGTCCTTCCGCGTCTTTACCGGTATCGGCATTCAGTATATAAAACGACCCGTTCAGCTCTGGTTGGGCAGGTTGATAAACCCCCACATACAACTGTTTGTCATCGGGATCGACAGAAAGACTTGTGATTTCGGCTCCGTCCAGCTCAATCGTTCTCCACGGTTGAGTGGGGAAAGATGTTTCTGTGTTGTAATACCAACGATAAATTTTATTACCGATAGCGTAATAGAAAGACTGGTAAGTCTTACAATTTGCCGAAGGAGTTTCCGCCGTTAATTCGGGACTACCGTTTATTGGCGTACGATCGTCGACAAGGTTAAAGACATTCCACCACTCTGTCCAGTCGTCATTATACTCGGTGTCGTAAAAATTTTTACTAATGGTTGTCTTCATGAATACCCCGTCTTTTTGAGAGAGTAGCGTACAAAAAGTGTTATCCCGGAAATAGAGGGCTATAGGGGTATGTCCCGTGAGATCCACATTCGCTTCCTCATCCCGGGTAGAATAATAATAATACCCCCCCAATTCATAAATAATAGCGGAATTATTTCTATCCCATAGCATATAACCGATCTGGTAGCCTTCATTCATCAATGCCATTCGTTCATTATAAATACTGGGGAAACTACTATTAGCTAAAACTACTCCTTCTTTGGTCGAAATCGAATATACCTTGCCGCTCTCTGTCAATACATTACCCTTAGTGTATTTTGCCGGAAGCAATATCTTTGTGGGTATAAAATTTTCGTCATTTTCCTCAATAACGCTTTCTACGTTCAACACCTTACTATTGAGCATGTATATGGAAGGAATTCCTTTAAAACTGATAAACAATTGGTTTTGATGTGAAACCAAATCTGTCGGGTATTTTGGAAATTCAATGTCCGGGTTATTGATAGCCAAACAATTGGTTTTAAAAGTTCTCTCCACCCCTTCCCCGATCTCCTTATCACTAAGCTCACGCATGATAGAAAGCAAGGGTTCACCTTCCCCGTTCTCGCTAAGAATGGCAATTCCCGTTTCATAGGGAGAATTGACATTCACCGTGAACTCGTAGAAACTGCTACCGTGATCATTACTGACTTTCAACCGGACGGGGAAAGACCCTAACTCGCTACCGACATAATAAAATACCGAAGAGTCGGAATAAAAGTTATAGTTCACGTCCCATTCGTACCGAAGCGGAAGCTGCGCTTCGCTCTCGCTGACGATGTCCTTTGTCGGGATCGACAATTCCTCGTGCTGGTCGACATTGTATACTTTTTGTATTTTAAGAGTATCGATGGTAATCTCAGAAATCCGTACCGTATCCATGGTGGATTCATCCTCGAAACAAGCTGCTGCACATAACAGGCAGAATACAACCGGAATATATTTTATGATTTTCATTTTATTCTCATTTTTAATTATTTATTCGGATTCGGAAAATCGGTAACACCCAATTCCGGATGCTCCTGAAAATACTCGTACATGGGGATTAGCACGAATTTCGTGAGAGCAAGGTCGTACTCGTAATCCCAGGGACCGAAATAGCTGGTACTCCAACCGTCATTATAAGTTTGATCCAGGTTTTCACCCCATTTTTCCACCAAATTCCGATAGGTTGCCGGGGCAGTTTCCTCCATTTGCCGGAAAAAGTCCATGAATACGACATACACAGTGGGATTCCAAGGTCCTAACTTTGTTTCCGACCAGGCAAAATTTCCATTCCGGTCGACCCAATTGGGTTTACTCACGATGTTATTGAAAGTAACGATCGCTTCGTTGCTGATTTCTTCCTCCTGCTCCGAGGTGGGGGTAAAATATTCATTCGCGATTAACCGGAAAGCCACAGCCCACTGCAAGGTATCAAGTGCATTCCTGTAAATAGTAACCGGTAAGGTGCAATTGACCGAGTCGGCGGGCAATACAAGGGTGGCCGGTATAGTATACTGATCGGGGGACTTGGCATTACTCCGCCCGGAAATAACTTCCACCGAGAAACTCCTGTCCTCGTCAATAGGTGTCCCGATGATCTTTACCGGGATATCGATGGTATGCTCCGTTATCCCAAGTGTAACCACTCCAAAGGAATAGTTTATCGAATCCTTATTGAAATAAATATCTATAACCGAATCATCGAACACCGGGTAATCCGTTTCGCTACAAGAGGATAGGCTCCAAATGGCAACGAATAAAGAAAGAATATATCTTGTTTTCATAATATGAAGATTTGTAGTGAACTTAGTTTCTATAATTATACTCTTCCTCGGGAATGTCGATTACGTATATCTTATCACTCGCTGCAACAGTTTCTCCCGAGATCGTCTTAATATCGAGATTAAGGCGTTTCATGTTAAAGAAAGATTGTCCCTCGCCGATAAATTCTTTATAACGCTCGTCGGAAATCTTATCCAGGGTCAATGTTCCCTCCTCGATAGGGGTCAATCCGCGACTTTCCAGCACTTCATTAAAATAATCTTCCGCAGCGGAAATATCATTCTTCAACAAACACTCGGCAGCGATATAATACATTTCCGGTAAACGAATCAGGTTAAGACCGGGAATCTGTCCGGCCGGACGTTTTTGTGTGAGATCCAATTGATATTTGTCCGTCAACTTAACAAAACGGAGTTGATTACTTCTTGTCGTAAACCAAGCCGCCCAACGGAAATCATTTCCTCCTCCGTTTTGCTGGTAAGTACTCTCGATATCTCTCCTTGGATCCAGACTCTTGTAGGAAGTGGACTCGTAAAGGTATGCCTTGCTTGAATTATACAGAGTCGTTTGAGAATAAAGCCCGAAAATAGTTTCTTTCATGGAAAGAGTCCCGATAATATCATTTGCTACTTCCGTCTTATCGACTAAAGAGAGTCCGCTCTCACGTATCACCTTATCCGCGTAATAGTAAGCACTATCCGTCTTCTCGTAAGTCATGTAAACACGGGCGAGAGTGGCACGCACCGCCTGTAAATTGAAATGCGTAGACTGATCTTTCAGGAAATCATCATTATCGGTAGCCTCGGCATAAATTTCTGGCTGATCCAATAATTGCTCCGCCTCCCGGAGATCGCGGATAATATTCCTGTATACCTCCTCTTTCGTGAGTACCTCGGAAGGAATCAGCGAAAATTGCGTACTATAAACAATTCCACGGGCGTTCGGCTCGGTCTGCGAACAGAATAAACGTAAGAGATCGAAATGCAGATACCCTCTCAATCCCAGCGCTTCTCCCTTGTAGATATCGTAAAACCGCATGGAAGAAGGAGAGTAATTCCCTAAATTGATCAGAACATTATTGAGATAAGATATATTCTCGTACATCTTGCGCCAAATGTCTAAAAAGTCTTTTTTCACCTCGGCATTACTTGTATACTTGAAAGAGGACAAATCGGTAATTTCCGTGTTATACGAACAACTGAAATATTGTGCCAATACATCCATCACGTAGTAAGTCATGTACCTTCCATACAAGGTATCGCCCCGCATAGTAGCATAAGCCCCGTAAAGCGCATCTTCAAATCCGTCTTCATCAGTCAGCAGATCATCCCCGAGTATCTCCCCGTCGGGATGTACATCCAAAAAATCGTTACAAGCACTACCCAATAGTAGTAACATAAAACCGCAAATAATAATCCGTATCTTTGTTTTCATAATGACACTGTATTAAAAAGTAGTACTTAAAGTAAATTCAAAACCGTTTCCGTACAAGTAAGTCGTACCGCGCTCTATTTTGACACTGGAAAAACGCAAAATATCCGTTAGGTTAACCCCGAGTCGCAAATTCCGGACCATCAATTTTTTACAAATAGTAGCCGGAAACTCGTAACCGAGATTTACCGAGGTAAGTGTAAACACGTTCTCCTTTTCCACGAAACGGTCTGTATAATTAGCGATCGTGTGATCTGTTATTCTGCGATACAAAGCGATGTCGCCGACTTCTTGCCAACGATCGTTAAAAGCCCGGTGGTCGACATTCGTCTTTCCAGATGTACCTTCTACACGAGTGGCACGGGTGGTGTTATAAACATATCCCCCGCATTTAAAAGTTCCCAACAAATACAAACTGAATCCTTTGTAGTATAAGTTTGTAGACACGGTCCCTTGGAATTTGGGTTCCGTATCGCCGACAACGACCTTATCATCAACGGAATACTCGAAAGTCCGGGAACCGTCTAGTTTGATATACACTTCATTACCGGTGGCCGGGTCGATTCCTGCCGAACGAACGACTTTTATGGCGGTCGTCGACTCTCCTACTTCATATTGTGCCAACGGGGCAGGGGTATCCGACGAAGGTTTCTGGTTATTATTCTCCTCGTTCTGACGTTTCAAAGCGTTACTGATCTTCAGTATCCGGTTTTTATTCGTCGAGCCGGTCATCGCCACTTGCCACCAGAAATCTTTATTCCTGATAGGCATACCGTCAATAGAAAATTCAAATCCTTTGTTCTCCATTTCCCCTATATTCTGTTTCCCGGAAATAACACCCGTTGAAGGTGCGATACTGGCATCCAGCACGAGGTCTTTCGTCCGCTTCAGATAATAATCGAAAGTTGCGTTGAATCGTTGGTCAAAAAGGGAGAGATCAGCGCCGATATTATAAGAGAACTCGCGCTCCCATTTCAAATCATCGTTACCGATTGTCCTGGGAACGGCGCCAATCCCGTGAAGATACTCCAACGTATTGTCATACTGATACATCGTGACAGACTGGAAGGGCTCGAAATTTACATTTCCTGTGTATCCTGCGCTACCCCGTACTTTCAGCAAATTCAAGATATCCGATTGTAAGAAATTTTCATTATGCAAATTCCAACCGAGACCTCCCGACCAGAATTGACCGAAACGCTCGTTGGCGCCGAATTTCGAAGAACCGGAAAGACGATACACGAAATCGGCATAATAACGGTTGTTATACATGTAGTTGGCATTAGCGAAGAATCCGACCTCGGAACTAAGATCTTGCGAACCGGAAGGCTGACCGGTAGGATAACCTGTTGCGTGGCCCACGAAATTCAACTCGTCATTATAAAAACCGACTACTTTCAACTCGGACGATTCGCTTTTCTCCTTACGTATTTCCGTGCCGGCAATGACACTGATCAAACTGTTATTGTCGGTAAGTTTATTGTAAGCGACATTCAATGTCCCCGACCAACTGACATCCCTGTTATCCGTCTTTGCCAGACTTCCCTTTTTCGTGATATCATCTTCTTCATCAAATTCCTGCGAATCGGGCGACAAATAGGATTCTCCCCGTCCCTCACTGACAGAGATATTAAAATTACCCGTAATCCTGAACTGTTCATTGATATCCCAACGCACATCGGTCGTGTTACTAAGGGTCTTTGTCCCGTCGATACTGTAATTACCTAATTTCGCTTCTACCATAGGATTATCGTTATTCCACGACATATTGCGGTTCGGGTTCCCGAATTCGTCATATATCCGGTCATAAGGATTTTGATTTACCCAGTTACTAAAACTCCCGTAAGGGGTGTCTTTTGTATCCACTTCGTTGTAAGTAGTGCGGTTAGAAAAAGTCAACCGGTTAGGCAAATGGTATTCCAGCTTGAAACCGAGAGCGTAACGACGGCGGTAATCGTCTTTCATCACCCCTTGCGTATTATTAAAACGTCCCGACAGCTCATAACGGATCGAAGAAGCTCCCCCGTAAAGACGCAAAGAGTGATCATGAGAGAACGCCACCCGTGCCGGTTGAGATAGCCAATCGGAATCAACTCCGCGGGCAATTTCCTGATAATACTTGTTATACAATTCATCCAACCGGTATTGCTCTTTGTTGAGATCAAGATCACCGTATTGATTTTGCTCGGCCGTGTAAAGACCGGATAAACGCTCGTATTCCAATTTCTCTGCGGCGTTCAGCACGTCATAGTCTTTCAGGTAAGGGAACTGCACGTTTGCTGTAAAATTATAACTGACACGCATGTTGCCTTCTGCCAGTTTTTTACGTTCGATCACGATCACTCCATTGGCTGCACGGCTACCGTAAAGAGCGGTCGCCGAAGCATCCTTGAGCACGGTAATACTTTCTATTTCATTTATATCCAAGTCATACAATTCTTCCATACTGATCTCGACCCCATCCAGCATGATCGTTGGCTGATTTACCTGGCTGTTGTTGCTGGAAGAAAAAGATCCCATTCCTCTTAACAACAGTTCCGGGACATGATTCGGGTTGGAACCGAGATCACTCCTTTCCACCAAGTTCAAACCGGGAGTCAACGCACTGATAGCCGCAATGATGTTAGTACCTGAAACTGCCTTCAATTCATTGGCTTTCATTGTCTTCACGGCACCGGTATAACTACTTTTCGATTTAGTAAAATAACCGGTAACCACGACTTCATCCATTTCCTTCACCTCTTCTTCCAAAGTAATATTCATTTCTTTCCCCTCTTCTGCCTGGAAGGTAACCGTCTTAAAACCGACAAACGAAAACTCTAACGAATACTTTCCCTCGGGCAACTGTAATGAAAACAAACCATCCAAATCCGTGGCTATCCCCATGTTTGTTCCTACTACCTTAACCGTCACTCCCGGCAGAGGAATATTCTCTTTATCCACCACTTTTCCTTTTACTGTGATCATCTTCTTCTCGTCCGCTACCTGATTTTTCGATTTGATAATGACCACGTTGTTCACGACCGTGTAAGTCAGATTCGTTTTCCTCAAAATATGGTCTAATACCTCCTCCACGGCAACTTCCCGCACGTCAACATCCAATCCCTTCACCTTTTGGCTTTCGGCATTGTCAATATTATAAAAGAATCCGTAATCTGTTTGTAATTTCAACGCTTGCACCACTTCTTCCAAAGTCGCTTCCTTCATCTGAAGTGTCACCGTTCTATTCTGGGAATAGGCTGTTGCCGACACATGTAGCAGATTTGCAAATACAAAGACAAATAAAAGTCTTGCCATAAGCCATAATTTTCGTAAACGATTTCCCCGGATTGGGATAAACCACTGATTTTTTTTCATAACTTTGTATTTAAAATAAAACATATGGGGAATAGCCATTCGCTAATACCTATTCCCGGTTGATTATTCTGAGCAGGAGTTGCGGCAAACAACTCCTGCTCTTATTTTCGTTCACTCACCGTGACAGTCCGGTTGTTCACGCTAAAATGCACATCTCCGGCTTCTGCGATTACCTCGAGCACCTCTTGTAAATTCGTCTGCCGCTTCATAATACCGAAAAAACGTTTGTGTTTCAATTCCGGAGTCTGGTAGAAAATTTCCACGTCAAACCAACGGGAAACTTTCCTCAATATAGTCTCTAAATCATCGTTTCGGGAAACAAAAAGTCCCTCCTTCCAGGCCACATGGGAAAATACGTCCGTTTGGGTGACTTCTGCCTTTCCCGTTTCCCGGTTCAAAGAGAACAGTTCACCCGGCTTGATTTTCCGGAAACCGGAATCCTCACTACCTTTTACCTGTACCCCAACAGAACCTTTCACCAGAGTGGTCTGCACTACATTCTCATCCTCGTAAGCCATCACGTTAAATTCAGTCCCGAAGACTTTCACTTCTTCCAGTGAGGTTTCTACAATAAAAGGGCACTCGTCCCGGGCAACTTCAAAATAAGCTTCTCCCGTTAACTTCACTCGCCGTTCACTGCCCGTGAATACAATCGGATACGATAACCGGGAAGCCGAATTCAAAAATACTTTTGTCCCGTCAGCCAGCACGACGATATACTCTCCCGAAGGTGGCACAACCAACTCGTTGTAACTAGATTTTCCATCATTATTAACCTCCACATCGTATCGCAGTACACCCTCTTCTACACGAATCGCCACGCCATCTTTACCGACCGTTTGTTTTGTCAAAATAGAATCCAGTACGATCTGTTCACCATGGCTCAGCCGCAAGGTTACGGCAGCCTGTCCCGGTAAGACCTGAGTAATAGCGGACATATTATCAGGCATCATCTCCTGCAAACCGTTCGTGTACCGGAAATACAATCCCACACCCAACAACACGATAAATATCGCCGCGTAGCGGGTGAGATATACCAGACGTCGTTTATTGTTTTTCCGCTTATTTTGTCGGAATTTATCTATGTACCGGTTCAGGTCATGCCGATATATTTCCTCCGGCAATCCCCCGATACCTTCCGTACGGTCGAACTTGGAAATCCGGTTGTAAAAAGCCCGATGCTCCGGGAGAGTGTCCAACCAGGCATTCAGTTGCTCCTGTTCTTCTTGTGTCAAATCTTCAGTAAGACTCTTCTTGATTAGCGTCCATTCCAAAGATTCGTCTTTCCCCTTTTTCATTATTTTTAGATATAATTTCTATTAAGACACTTCAAAAAGGAAAAAAGTTAAGACAAAATATTACTTTTTGGGGAAAAGATTTAAAATAAAGCAAATAACAATAGACGGTCTTTCAGGTAAGGCAGTTTTTCCCGGATCATCCGGATTGCTCCATTCATTTGAACCTTGGCACTATTTTCCGAGATTCCTAATTTCTCGGCAATCTCCTTAAATTTGTAATCCTCCGTGACACGTAAACGAAAAACCTCTTTCATCCCCGGGGGCATCTTATCGACAATGACCTGCAACTCATCCAACACGGAGCCTTCATCGATCGCGTCTACGGTATCCGAATACAAATGGGCTTCCAGTACATTCTGTATATACGAGTCTTTGATTTTCAAATTCCGGAGGAAATTCAAACAACGATTCCTTACCATCACAAACAAATAGGCTTTTACCGAAGTCGTTATATTCAGTACCTCGCTTTTTTCGAGAAGATCCATGAACAAATCCTGTACGATATCATGAGCAGCCTTGGGATCGCGTAAATAATTGGCAGCGAAACGATACAAACGGTTATAATATTGCTCGAACAAGAAAACATAAGCTTTCTCTTCCCGGTTCTTTAACCGTTTCACGAGCAAAATATCGTTTTCATCCATACATTATCATTTTTACTTCACGATGATTTCGTCCGTGAACAACCAACCGCGTAAATCCTTGTCCGAACGGGCCTGGTAACGCACGTAACGGGTCGAGGCACATCCTGTCCAACCGAAGTTTCCAAAGCAGACCGGTTTTTCTTTCGATACCTTGTATTCCTCTCGCTTCGCTTCCACGAAATTCTTCCCGTCTGTCGAGAAAGAAACGATCACTTCGCATGGTAAAAACACCTCGGGATTCACCATTTGAATAAAAGTTGCCTCCACGGAAGTTATGCAAATGGCCTTCCCCAGGTCGATAGTTACATCGAGGCGGTCCCGCGATATAAACCCCTGCCACGCGCCATCGGAATACGTCCATCCCCCGCGGATGCCATCCGTCAGGGTCTTATCCCCCTGCGCTTTGTAATGTTCGTTATAAGGAGCATTGTACACCACCGGTTTCCCCAATGCCAAATGAACGACCTTTTCCTTTGCTTCGGGACGTTCCCCTAACTCTTGCTCCAGGGGAAAAGGATGGTACCCCCGGTCACGCAACCATCCGATCTCCCGGCATACCCGCCTGCGAAAATCAGGATATGACTTGTTGGCAGGTTCACTCCACGCCACTTCAGCGATAGCCAACAAACGGGGATAAGCCATATATTCGTAATGTTCATCGGTAGGGATATACTCCGCCCACAAATTGCCCTGCACGCCATAAATCAATTTCGCCTCTTCCTCTGTGAACGCGGGAGATGCCGGGTCATACGAATACACGTTAGCCAGTGGCAAATACCCCCCGCTTGCTTCCGGCTGAAACTGCGGTGCATCCTGGTAACTATCCAGATAACAAAATTTTCCGGGAGTCATCACGACACGATGCCCGGCTTTCACGGCCCTTACTCCGCCTTCCTCGCCCCGCCACACCATCACCGTGGCATTCGGAGCCAACCCGCCTTCCATGATCTCGTCCCATCCCAACAACTTACGCCCGTGGCCGTTCAAAAACTTCTCCACACGGCAAATCAGATAACTCTGTAATTCATCCTCGTTCTTCAACTCCTCGTCCGCCATCCGCCGCCGGCATTTCGGACAACTCTTCCATGCCTGTTTGCCAGCCTCATCGCCCCCGATGTGAATATATTCCGACGGGAAAAGCGCCATCACCTCGGTAAGTACATTTTCCAGAAAAGTAAACGTTTCCTCGTTACCCACGCAAAAATCAGACCCCTTATAAGGTTCACCCGCACACGATAAACCGGGATAAGCCGCCAATACCTCTTCCGAATGGGCAGGCATCTCTATCTCAGGAATTATCGTGATATGGCGTTCCGCCGCGTAACGCACCAGCTCCCGGATATCCTCCTGCGTGTAATACCCGCCTTGAGCGGCAGGATCCTCCCGCTCGCAATACTTGCGTCCATCGGCAGTATTCCACCATTTCTTCCATTCCGCTTCCGGGCGCCACGCTGCAAAACTTGTGAGCCTCGGGTATTTTTTGATCTCGATACGCCAACCGGCGGCATCCGTCAAATGCAAATGCAAGCGGTTCAACTTATAACGGGCCATAGCGTCTATCTGCTTCTTGACAAACTCCTTCGGGCGGAAATGACGCGAAACGTCTATCATGAATCCGCGGTACCCGAACCGCGGGGAGTCTTTAACCGTCACCGCCGGAACTGTCCAGCCTCCCCGTTTATCCGGCTTCATCAATTGCAGCAATGACTGCAAACCGTAAAACAAACCGGTTGCGGTAGAGGCCGATACCGTCACTATTTCCGGTTTAACTTCCAAAACATACCCTTCGGGATGAATGCCCGCATCGGATATTTTTTGAAAAAATACGACATCCTTGCCCGTATGATCTTTTCCGTGCCATTCTTGTCTCCCCGTAGATAACTCCGCTGCCGCGTAATTGACTAAACTTTCCTTCTCCGCTCCACTCAGATTGGTGTGCCATGCCGTAACTTCCGATATACGGAACTCTCCTGTTCCCGGGAGTACTTCCCTCGGGACAGGAATCACCCTTTCCTCCTGTGCCGACAATGTTCCCCAGACACCCAGGAACACGCTGAAAAACAGATTCCGTACAAACGACATATCTTCCGAATCTTTCTTTAATTCACTACTATTTCATCCACAAACAAAAACGCCGGGTAACCTTTCCCGGGATGCCAATCGGGCATTACATTCTCGGGAGAAGCCATAATCCGCATGTAACGGGCTTTCACCGGGGCAAATGTCTGCTTATGCACGTACAATCCGTTACGGTCGGATTCCTGCATCTCCGGGTATTCCCCGAAAAACACGCGCTCAAAATTTTTCCCGTCCTCCGAAACCTCTATGGCCACGGAACGCACGTCGAATATCCAATCCCCTTTTTCTACGCAATTGTGAAATGTCACGGAAGAGATTTCCTCAACCCGGCATAAATCGATCGTCACATCCATATCATTACCCCGGAAAGCGATCCAACGCCCCGTTTTATAATTGCCATTCCCCTGCAAACCATCGACAAGAGTCGTGATTCCGTTGAACTTGTACTGCTCGTTTATGGGCTGGTTAGCGACTATCGGCTTGCAAGTCGATTTGCCGAAAGTGATCTTTTCCGTCACTACGCGGCTGTTTCCTGAGGGACGCACCGCCATCGCCCGAAACGTTCCGCTTTGACTGACAGACAACACCCCCGCCGTCACCGGCGACTGAACCGTGGGTTCTGTCCCGTCCAGCGTATAATGAATCGGTGCGTCGTCAATCGTGCCCGTGAAAATATCCACCGTCCCGTTTTTCGTGTTAACGCGATAATCTGCCGTCACATCGAATATATGCTTCGCGTAATTATATCCCAGGGCATCGTACAAACGAGTCAGCCGCAACAATCGTTCTAGAAAATCAGCGTAATCTTTCTTCTCCGGTTGGCTCCACTGAATTTCGCAAAGAGCCGCCCAGCGCGGTAAAGCCATGTATTGTAATTGCGGGAAAGTGGTGATATATTCCGTCCAATGGTTCGCCTGCACGCCTTTGATAAACTTCTGCTCGTCAGAAGTGAGCATTGAAGGTATGGGTTCGTAACCATACACGTGTGCTAGCGGGGAGTAACCTCCATTCGCTTCCGGTTCTTCCTCGGTATCCTTGCTCTGGTAATGATTGAAATACAAGTAAGTGTCCGGAGTCATGATCACATCATGATGTTGGCGTGCGGCTTCGATACCTCCACCTTCCCCGCGCCAGGACATCACCGTGGCATTCGGGGCCAAACCGCCCTCCAGTGTTTCGTCCCAGCCGATCATCCGGCGCCCGTGTTCATTTAAAAATTTCTCCGCGTGGCAAATAATAAAACTCTGCAAATATTCCTCCTTCGTGTGCCTGTCGTCACCTTTGATACCCAATGCTTTGATACGGGCTTGACATTTTGGGCATTTTTCCCATCTCACCTTGGGGCACTCGTCTCCTCCTACGTGAATGTACTCGGAAGGAAAAATCTCCATAATTTCTGTCAATACGTCATCGATAAAAGTCAACACGCTGTCGTTCCCTGCACAAAGCACTTCTTCGGACACACCCCACATTCTCCACACTTCGTACGGACCTCCGGTACACCCCAAATACGGATACGCGGCCAATGCCGCCTGCATATGTCCCGGCAAATCGACCTCGGGGATCACGGTAATATAGCGTTTGGCGGCATAGTCCACTATTTCCCGTGCTTGCTCCTGCGTGTAAAAACCGCCATACGGCTTACCGTCATATTTACCGCTATTATGCCCGATCACCGTTTCCGTGCGACGGGAACTTACTGTTGTCAACTCAGGATATTTCTTTATCTCGATGCGCCATCCCTGGTCGTCGGTAATATGCCAATGTAATCGGTTCATGTTATGCAAAACCATCATATCGATAAACTTCTTCACCTCGTCTACCGTGAAAAAATGGCGGCACACATCGAGATGTACCCCCCGGTAACCGAAACGCGGCTCGTCTTCTATCCCGACAGCGGTTAATACGGGAACACTGTTCGCCTTTACAGGGATAGCCTTGCGCAACGTTTGTATGCCATAGAATACGCCTGCCTCACTTGCCCCGGCAATCACTACTCCGCTGGCAGACACATTCACACGGTACCCTTCCGGATTTTTAATACTCGAATCTAATTGTAACGTTACATTTTTCTTCCCGCGCGAACCGGTTTCCACCCGGTAATCCCGTCCGGTAGCCGCTTTCAGGTAATCCGCCAGAAACAAAGCGTTGTGACGCATTGCCTCGTTCTCTCCCGGGTAAACAATACACACGCCATCATCCAACACGAATTCCCCGCCTGAAAAATTCTCCCGGATTTCCAGCGGGGCAGGAATAATTTCGTAACACGGTTCACTCTTTTTCTCTGAACACGCTAAAAACCAGCCGGCTAAAGCAATCACGCTGACTGTTCTAAATAAATTTTTCATAATAACCATTTCATAACTACAAAAATAACACATGCAAATAAAATAGCAAACACGTGCCCAAAGTAATAGGAGAATAATATAAAACACCATCTCTTTTTTTACCGGTGTTTCGCTTTTAACAAGACCGGATTCGGTTCGGCTGTCGTTCCTGAGTCGTAGGCTTCCTGGGCGTTTCCCGGTAGTTCATTGAATAATTTCCCGGTTTGTTGCAGGAGATTTTTTTAATTTTTTCTACCTTTGTTGCAATTTTGGTGATGTAATAGATTTCATCCGTTACATAAAAGGGAATCCGGTGAGAATCCGGAATAGTGCCCGCTACTGTGAATCCCGTAATTGATAAGTTTCTTATGCCACTGTCCAATGGAGGATGGGAAGGTCGCTTTTCAGGGATAAGTCAGGAAACCTGCCAGAATTATACAGAAAATAAGCATTTCCGGGGTCAGAAATGTGATTGTTAAATATCTAATTTTCTATCATTAATGAAAAAGTGGTGTGCGCTGACAATCGTTTTGTTGTTTGTCGTTGGTCAGGTATGGTCGCAAACGACTATCAGCGGTAAAGTGGTGAGTGTTGAATCCGGGAATCCGGTAGATGGTGCCAATATCCGGGTAGACCATAGTCTTGCGGGTTGTTCGACCAATGCTAAAGGAGAGTTTATCCTTCGGAATCTGCCCGAAGGAACCCATGAGTTGCGGGTGACTCATGTCAGTTATGCTCCAAAATCGGTTACGGTAAAGAGCGGGGAAAGCCAGGTCGTTGTGCAATTGGAAAACAGCTACATCAATATCGGTCAGGTTGTAGTCACCGGAACGGGAACACACCGGCGGATGAAAGACAGCCCGGTGCCGGTATCGGTTATTACGGCTCAGGATATCCGGGAAGCCAACCTCTCGACCATGGAAGAAGTATTGACTAAGATGAATGCTTCGTTTGCTTTTGTGACGAGCGGTATGGGGACAACCATGAGTTTGAACGGCCTGAATGACGATTATATACTGGTGTTGGAAAATGGGCGCCGGCTGGCCGGGGATGACCGGATTTCCCGTATCAATGTCGCTAACATCAAGCGGGTCGAGATTTTGAACGGTGCTGCCTCGGCGCTTTATGGAAGCGATGCGATAGGAGGGGTGATCAATATTATTACCGACGATGCGAAGAATGTGATGCAGGTTTCCAGTGATACCCGTTATGGGAGTAAGGGGCGTTTCTCGGAGGCTGTGAATGCAGATTTTAATCAGGGTAAATTCGGTTCGTATACCTCTTATCAACGCTTGCAGGCCGACGGATGGCAATTGAATGCTTTGGAGGCTGCTTATGCGACGGATAAAGAGACAAAACGGAAATATCGTAATCCGGAAAAAGACAAGGCAACGGATAAGGAAGCTTCGACAGCCTTTTATTCCAATACAGTGAATCAACGTTTTACCTATGCGGTGAACGATCGTCTCACCCTGGGGATAAGGGGTACGTATTATAATTGGGAGAACGACCGGCCGGCATCGGTGTATAAATACAATATGGAGCATGAAACGTATACTTATGGCGCAGGAGCTAAATATATGATCAATAAATCTGCTTATATCGATGCCGATTTTTATTCCGATAATTTTACTTCGCGTTACGACTCGGTCAGTAAGCCCGGAGAAGCTTCCCGGGGGAAAGATACCCGGAAAAAAGTGCATTATTACAATGGCTCGTTAAAAGGTATTTTTAAACTCGGACAGGCACAAAAATTTTCTGTGGGTATGGAGTATGTGAAAGAGACTTTGATGAGTGCTACCGATGATCTGGATGGGGAAAATATGTATACGATGGCTCTTTTCCTGCAGGATGAGATCCGGTTATGGAAGAATTTTCAGGCTGTGGTCGGGTTGCGGTATATCTATAACGAATTTTTTAAAAATTATGCTACTCCCAATGTTGCCTTGAGTTATAAGTGGGGCGACCTGAATTTCCGGGCATCTTATGCCTCCGGTTTCCGGACTCCTACCTTATCCCAGTTGTATGCCACGGATGTGGCGAAAACGACGGATATGGTGACGATTCCTAATTTTAACCTGAAACCCGAGAAAAGTGATTATTTTATGCTGAATGCAGAATACGTACACAATAGAATTTCGTTTTCTGTATCCGGATATATCAATAAAATCCGGGATATGATCAACTACCGGGGAATCGATCCGGCTATAGCCGAACAGTTGGGGTATGGTAAACACGATGAGGCCCAACAGCGGGATAATATAAGCCGGGCTGAGGTAAAAGGGGTAAAAGCAGTATTGAATGTATATGCCGGAGCCGGTTTTTCGGTGGGGGGAAGTTATCATTTTATGGATACCGAAGATAAGACAACTCAGGAACCGATCGATAAAAGTGTGAAAAATGTCTGGACGGCCAATGCCCGCTGGGGACACCGCTGGGGATTATATCATCTGAATGTCAACCTTAATGGTCGTATTCAGGAAGGGCGCTACTCTAAGACCTATTATTACGATCCTGCTCCCGGTTTTTCACAATGGGATCTGAATACCCGGCATTCTTTTAACTTGAAATCGGTGGTATTGGAACCGGGGTTCGGGGTGGAAAATCTTTTCGACAAAGTCGACGACCGCCCCTGGAATAGTAATTACTCGACTTTGAATCCCGGTCGTTCGTTTTATGTCAGTTTGTCTGTAAGATTCAGTTAGTTTATAAGGTCGAAAATTATTCTTCCGGCTAGTTATATTTAAGAAGTCGAAATATCCTGCTTTATACTTAACGGTGCCCACAGTTAAAAACACTAGTGACAGTTTTAATTGAACGGGCACCGTTCCTTTTTTATAGGAATTGTTGTAGAAAGATAGAACTTAGACTTATCAGACAAACCCTTCGACCTGTAAAAAAGAATGAAAAAACGAATAACTTATTAGTACTGTTTTTATTAGTTATAAACTTTTTTATATATCTTTGCAACCGATTATGGTAATACAGTATTTTTCTTTGCTGTTTAAAAGGGAATCCGGTTGGAATCCGGAACAGTGCCCGCTACTGTGAACCCTGTGTGTAGAAAAGCGTCTTACACCACTGTCCGGATGTAAGGATGGGAAGGTTGCTTTTCTGGGGTAAGTCAGGAGACCTGCCATGATTGTATAGGTAATAAAGCTTTTCCGAGGTCAGAAAAGTTATTATTAATGTCTTAATTTAATCGTTTCATGAAAAAATGGTGTATGCTGGTAACGCTAGGGTTATTTGCCATCGGTTATGTGTCGGTACAAATAACAGGATCAGTCCGAACTAATTGCAGGATAAGAGGTATATTGGATCGTTGAAAATAAAATGATAATCATATGAAATATTTGTTTTTAGTAATAGCGTTGTTTATCGGGCCGGTGTGTATGGCCCATTCCGATGAAAATTTTATAAAATCGGATCTTTTCGGAAATTTAGGAGAGCGGGATAAGGCTGCCATCCTGATCATCCATTTCGGTACCACTCATGACGATACCCGGGTTTTGACAATCGATGCAATCAATGCAAAGATGAAAGAAGCTTTTCCAGGTATCGAAGTCCGGGAAGCCTGGACCTCCCGGATTATCCTGAAGAAATTGAAGGAAAGGGGAGTAGAACGCCTGAATCCGACCCAGGCACTCATTCAGCTGCATGAACAAGGTTATACGCATATTTTAATACAATCTACGAATATAATCGAAGGTACCGAGATGAAAGAATTGCGTCGCGAAGTGGAAGGGCTTTCGCTGAATTTTAAAGATATTCGTGTCGGAAATCCTTTGTTGTATGCTCCTGAGGATTATGCCGTGGTTGTGAAGGCAATTACAGAGGCCATGAATCAGGCTGATAGAGGTGGACAAAAATTATTGGTGGGCCATGGAACACCCGATCCTGCAACAGCTTCGTATGCTATGTTCGATTATATGCTGAAAGCGGAAGGACATCCGGAATATCATGTCGGAACTGTAGAAGGGTATCCGGAATACGAAGACGCTTTGCGGCTATTGAAAAACGGAAAATCCAAAACATTGACTTTGGCCCCCCTGATGTTTGTTGCCGGAGATCATGCTAAAAATGATATAGCAGGCGAATGGAAGGAAAATCTTGAAAAACAGGGTTATAAAGTGAATCTTTACCTGAAAGGGTTGGGAGAAAATCCAACTGTTCAGCAACTCTTCATCCAACATGCCCGGTTTGCTGCCGGACATAAAGCGGTGGATATGGCTACCAGGAAAAAGGGGTATATGCAGGGAAAATAAAAGGTCGATTCTTTTTGCGGAAACCCGCAAAAAGAATAATGGACAGATGTCAATGGACGATGGACAATTATTGGAAGCTTTGCTTCCATCAAAAGATAAAGAAGGGAAGAAGATGAGAATGTAACCATTGATAATCAATCCGATAGGATCTATTCCTTGGGTGTATTGTTTCATTGTCAATTAACCAGGTGCCCGCAGGGTCCCATGACTTTATAAATATTATGAAATTTATAGACTTTCAACTAAATTAAACGAACGTTTTATTTGATATCTCTTAAGTTTTCGGTGAATTTTATGTTTTCTGCATAAAATGAGAGGGAATCCGGTGCAATTCCGGAACAGTGCCCGCTACTGTGAGGTTCGTATAAGGTGAAAAGTTTTCTTACAACCACGGTCGACGCGACTGGAAGGTTACTTTTCTGGACTGAGTCAGGAAACCTGCCGAAAATAATAATAATGCTATTCCCGTGGACAGGAATAAGATTATAGATAAAAACATGTTGACAAAAATTTTCCGAAAAATTCATCGGATACTCGGTTTATTACTCAGTATCTTGTTTCTGATGTGGTTTATCTCTGGGATTGTAATGATTTATCATAGTTTCCCACGGGTAAATCAGAAATTGAAATTAGCCCGTCAGGAGTCTCTGACAGGTCCGCTTCCGGCTGTAGATTCTTTATTGCAGGTACTGCCCGACAGTAGTCGTTTAGGAGGTTTGTCTGTAGATATGTATCTCGACCGGCCGGTATTTCATCTGAAAGGGCGGCAATTACCTGCCGGTTTGTATGCCGATTCATTGCAGGTTGTCGGTAAACCTGATTTTAACGAGATTTGCCGGATTGCCGGACAATTGGGTGGATCGGTTGCTTATCGGGTAGATTCCTTAAACCGGTTGGATCAGTGGATTCCTTTCGGTTATTTGACCAAAGAATTTCCGATTTATAAGTTTTCGTTCGAAGATGATGCCCGGCAAGAGATGTATATATCTTCGAAAAGCGGTAAAGTGTTGCAATGGACTGACCGGAATTCCCGCTTTTGGGCTTGGCTGGGGGCTATTCCTCATTGGGTGTATTTTACTTCTCTACGGCAAAATCAAGCGCTTTGGATTAATTTTATGATCTGGGCGTCCGGATTGGGAGCTATCATGTGCTTCTCCGGTTTGTGGATCGGGATTTGGGTATTTTGGAAAAACCGGAAGAAAGGGTTGCGTTCGCCTTATAAAAAATGGTGGTTACGTTGGCATCATATCACCGGTGTGGTTTTCGGTGTTTTTGCTCTGACATTTGTATTTAGCGGAATGATGTCGCTGGTGGATATTCCTTCCTGGATGCAGAAAGGTAAAACCAGGAACCGTGAAGTACGTTTTCGGGGACGTGAGGGGGGAATGTTGGCCGCCGATCTGTATGCCTTGGATTACCGGAAAATCGTGGATAGTCTGTCTGATGTGAAAAGTATCGAGTGGGCATCCTTTGGAAAATATCCTTATTATGTCGTGAATTCGGGCAGTAAAAAACAGTTTATCGATGCTGCGGATACGAGCCGTTTGTCGCCTTTTACCCTGACCGAAGAGATGGTGCGTGAAACGGTTCGTGAAATTCACGGTCAGGATACCCCTTATACTCTGGAATGGATGACGGATTGGGATGATGATTATTTCTCCCGCCGGAATATGCTGACACTTCCGGTGTATAAAGTGGTGATAGACGATGAATTGCATACCCGCCATTATTTTAATCCCGAAACTTTATACCATCGGCAAATCGATGATAATGGACGTTTGAGAGGAGTTTTGTATAGTGGATTGCACAGTCTGAATTTTAAATTTCTGGCCGAACGTCCGTTGTTATGGAACGTTGTGATGTATGTGTTGATGCTCGGAGGAACTTTCCTTTCTCTATCCGGGGTTGTGTTGACTTTCAAGTGGTTGGGAAGAAAAATCCGGAAATTATTCCGATAATCTTATAGATAAAGTAATAGAATTGAATTGTTATTAATAGTGCTAAAAATGAAAAAATTAATTTTAGTTTTTGTAATGTGGCCGATGATGGTGTCTGTGTTTGGACAAAATCAGCGGAAAAGTATAACGGATACGGTTTTCCAGTTAGATCAAGCCATTGTGAAAGAAACAATCAAGAAGAAAGTAAACCTTTTGAATCTGGATGTTCCTTTAAAAACATTACCGATGACGGTGACTACTTTGTCGTCGGATGTTTTGGAACGGAAGAATATTCTGAATCTTGAGGATGCTGTCCGTTTTTTATCGGGAGTTACGGTGAAAGATCAGTTGGGAGCTTTTTACCGCTTTTCGGTTCGGGGATCGAATGAGACGGTAGTGGCTGTAGATGGTTTTAGAGATGAGCGTTCGTTATTAAACAATGTACCTTTCGGTGATTTGTCCTCCGTAGAATCTATCGAAGTGTTGAAAGGAGCGGCAGCCGTGTTGAGCGGGCATTCTGTCATGGGTGGAGTGATTAATATTGTGCGTAAAAAAGCCGTTCCTGATTTTACTGCCGGAGCCCGGTTGAGTTATGGGAATTGGGGGGTGAAGTCGACAAGTCTGGATTTCGGTGGGAAATTGGCAGGTCCTTTGACTTATCGGGCAACAGCACATTATTCGACAGGAGATGGATACCGGCATGTACGTGCTGACCGTTTTTCAGCAACGGGATCACTGGCGGCAAATATTGGTAAAACCGGTTATTTCGAGGGAACGTTAGGTTATAGTGATGACAAATACGATACGGAAATAGGATCTGCTCCAACCTATAATCGTGCAGATATCTTCGGTCCCGACGGGAAGGTGGTTATGGCGAAAGGTTCCCGGAATCCCTTTGCCGATTATCATACCATATATAATGATTTCAATAATAATATGATGAAACGCCGGGTGACTGATATTTCTTTATCCTATACGCAGCAACTCGCCTCTTTTATGAAAATACGGGACCGGTTCAGCTGGAATCATAGTGATTTGGATTATGCTGCGGTTGAAGGAATGAGTTACCGGACAGATACGGTGAACCGCTTCAGTGGAGGATATTATTATGAAAGCGGCAGTAAAAGATATTATATTGATCTTACCGACTCCCTGAAAACAGGTTCTCCGCTTTGTTTCAGTCCTGACAGCCGGGGATGGACCAATATGCTGGAATTAACGGGAGATTTTAAAACCGGAATAGTGGGACATAAATATATATTGGGTTTTACCTATTCCTATTTTAATTATACACAGTATAATGGCTGGAATGAAGGAGATGTATGGGGACCTGGCTTGAATCAGCTGGTATCGCTGCATAATCCGCAGCTGGTAAGAAATTGGTGGGATTATAAATATTCCAAAGCATCCATTCGGGATTGGAGAACTTCAGGATTATATATACATGACGTGATCGATATAAATAACAAATGGAAAGCGATGGGATCTGCCCGTATGGATTTTTATAATTACCGTACTGCTACTGCTAAAGTAAAAGACGGACGGCAGGAATACGATGAGGCAGACCGGAGTGAATGGAAGAAAGTAAAGACTTCTGCCTTTACCGGTAGGGCAGGTTTAGTGTATATTCCGGTGGAGGAGATTTCTCTCTATGCTTCTTTTGGTTCTCATTTCAAACCTTATAATACGATGTACAGTAGCCGGGTAATTTATCTCGACCGCAATGGAAAGCGGTTTAATCCTTCTAAAGACGGAGGTGAAGTCTTTAAGCCTGAAAAGGGATACCAGGCTGAAATCGGAGTACGGTATATGTGGGCTAACCGGATCGATTTTTCAGGAAGTGTATACTATATCCGGAAAAATAATGTGGTGAAAAATTTAGGAACCCAGGAGGAGAAAGATGAAACAACCGGTGAAATGGTTCAAAAAACGATACAAGCTCAGGTGGGTACTGCCGATTCGCGGGGATTCGATCTGGAGTTGACGGTACATCCCGTTTCTACCTTGGCTGTTACGGGTGGCTTGGGCTGGCAGGACTACCGGATCAGGAAAATCAATCAGAGTAAAGACTATCCGGAATATACCGATCCTAGTAAAAATGTACGGGCTACAGGAATTCCCCGCACTACTTTTTATGTATATGCCGATTATACCATACCTAAAGGATTATTGAAAAATTTGTCCTTCCATTTGAGCGGAACTTTCCAGGATAAAATATTTACCGATGTAGCCAACCGGGTTTACAACCCTGCTCTGTTTCTTGTAGACGGAGGATTATTCTATACGATAAAGCAAAAAGTCACTTTGGCTTTAAATGTGGATAATCTTTTTGACAAAGAATATTTTAAAAGTACGACGGTATATGGTAAACCGAGAAATTTTACCGGAACGATATCTTACCGTTTTTGATTAAAAATGCATAAAGAGACAAGGGTTTTGTGGTAGATAGCCACAGAATCCTTGTCTCTTTATTTATAATAATAGATGAAATGGATTATCACATTATTTTTATCTTTGTCTTTAAAATGAATTCAAATGAAAAACGGTAAAATATATGTAGCCGGGATCGGGCCCGGTTGTGAGGATGATATTACTCCTGCAGTGAAGAAAGCGGTGTCGGTATCGGATGTCGTGGTCGGATATAACTATTATTTTTCTTTTATACAGCCCTTTGTCATGGAAGGGGCAGAGTGTGTCGATTCCGGGATGAGAAAAGAATGGGACCGGGCTCAGATGGCGTTCGGGTATGCCGAACAGGGTAAAACCGTTTGTGTCATCAGTTCCGGTGACGCCGGAATCTATGGAATGGCGCCTTTAGTCTGGGAGATGAAGCGGGAAAGAGGTTCTGAAATCGAAATCGAAGTATTACCCGGTATCAGTGCTTTTCAGAAAGCGGCTTCTTTGCTCGGAGCACCTGTCGGACATGATTTCTGTGTGATTTCGCTGTCTGATTTGATGACTCCCTGGGAAAAAATAGAAAAACGGATTGAGGCTGCTGCCGCTGCCGATTTTATCACTGCTGTATACAACCCCAAAAGTGAAGGACGTTATTGGCAATTATACCGTCTGAAAGAAATCTTTCTGCAACAACGGGCAGGGAATACCCCGGTGGGTTATGTCCGTCAGGCCGGACGGCCGGAGCAGGAGGTAACCGTGACCACCCTGGCCGATTTCGATCCGGAACAGATAGACATGTTCACCGTAGTACTTTTGGGAAACTCCCAGTCCTATAACTGGCAAGGAAAAATGATCACCCCCCGCGGATATTACCAAAAAATGAAACACGGGGACGGGGGTTTTGTTTCAAAACCAGGTCAGGAGATCATGATCCGTAGTTTCCGGACGATCGCTTCGGAGTTGAAGCATCCCGATATCCCGCTGGATCGCAAATGGGTTTTATTGCATACGATACATACCACTGCCGATTTCGATATGGAAAATATATTCTATGCCGACGAGGGGGCGGTGGATTCGATCTACCGGGCTTTAAGCGGGGGGAAAGTAAAGACTATCGTCACGGATGTCACGATGGCTGCTTCGGGAATCCGGAAAGGGGCACTCGAACGTTTAGGTTTGGAAGTGAAGTGTTATTTGGTCGATCCGCGGGTTGCAGAGATGGCTTCCCGGATGAATATTACCCGTACACAAGCAGGTATCCGGCTGGCTACGGAAGAGCATCCCGATGCACTTTATGTTTTCGGTAATGCGCCGACAGCATTGATGGAATTGTGTTCCCTGATGCGGAGAGGAAAGGCTTGTCCTGTCGGCGTGGTCGGTGCTCCGGTCGGTTTTGTAAACGTACGTGAATCCAAGCATATGCTGAAATCTTTTACGGCTGTTCCTAAAATTATTATCGAAGGCCGGAAAGGAGGGAGCAATCTGGCTGCAACGATTGTGAATGCCATTCTTTGTTTCGACGATGCAGGGCAGTTATTGCCGGGGAGAGACCTTTAAAGATGGTGTAGGATGGATAAGGTAATCGATATACAAAATTGGACACGGAAAGAAGAATACCTGTTTTTCAGGACTTTTCTTAATCCGATGATTTCTGTTACGGTTGAGGTGGATTGTACGACGGCTTACCGGAAGGCAAAAGAACGACAACAGCCCTTTTCATTGTATTATATGCATGCAGCTGTAACGGCGGCTAATCGCATCGAGGAATTTCGTTACCGGCAAGTAGGAGAAGAGGTCATACTTTATGAACGAATCGATTTATTTACGCCTGTACAAAATGCTGACGGCAGTTATCGTTCTGTCCGTTTGCCTGCGATAGAAACATTCGAAGATTTCCTGGCTGTTGCCCGGCCTCTTATCGAGGCTGCAAAGCGTGGAGAAGGAGAGGTACATAATGAGGCCGGACAAGGTAGGGATATTTTGCTGATCAGTGTGAATCCCTGGTATCGTTTTACAAATGTACAACTTGCTATTCCCGGAGAACCTCACCAGAATATTCCGATTTTTACTTTCGGTAAGATCGAAGAACGGGAAGGTAAGCGGATCATGCCGGTGGCTTTATCGGTTAACCACGGTTTTGTCAGCGGCTATCAGATCGGATTGTATTTGAAAGAATTCCAGCGATTGTTGGACCGATAGTTTTCTGATGAATCCGGAATGAAAATAGAGACAAATGAAAAAATTCTATATCATAGGCATCGACGATAATGGCCAAAGGGAATTTCAGGCTGAAGTTCGGGAGATCATTACAACTCATCGGGTATTTTCCGGGGGGAAGCGTCATTATGAGTTGATGCGCGACCGTCTGCCGGAACAGTATGTTTGGATTGATATCACCGTACCTCTGGAGGAGGTTTTTGAGAAATATGCCGCTTATTGCGAAGTGGTGGTTTTTGCCTCGGGTGATCCGCTTTTTTTCGGATTTGCCAATACGGTAAAGAGCCGTTTACCGGAAGCGGAGATACAAGTCTTCCCCTGGTTCAATTCTTTACAAATGCTGGCTCATCGTTTGGTCATTCCTTATCAGGATATGGAGGTCGTTTCCCTTACGGGGCGTCCGTGGCATGAGTTCGACCGGGCTTTGATTGCAGGAAAGGAAAAGATCGGGGTGTTGACCGACCGTCAGCATACTCCGGTAGCGATTGCCGGGCGTATGTTGGAATACGGGTATGCCGGCTATCGGATGCATATCGGTGAAATGCTGGGAAATGTGACCGAACGGGTACGGACGATGGAATTGTCTGAGGTGTTGCGTTCGGATTTTGCGTTTCCGAATTGTCTGATGCTTGAAAGGACCGGGCTGCGGAGCCGCCCTTTCGGTATTCCTGAAAATCGGTTTCACCTGTTGGACGGGCGTGCTAAAATGATTACCAAGATGCCTGTCCGTTTACTTACACTCAGTATGCTGGATTTACATAACCGGCATAGCTTCTGGGATATCGGTTTTTGTACAGGTTCCGTGTCTGTCGAGGCCAAATTGCAATTTCCTCATTTGCATATCACGGCTTTTGAAGTTCGGGAGGAAGGGCGTGAATTACTTGAAAAGAATAGCCGGAAATTCGGTACTCCGGGAATAACGGGAGTTATCGGTGATTTTACAGAAGCCGATTTATCGGTTTATCCGGTTCCTGATGCTGTTTTTATCGGTGGACACGGTGGAAAACTTGCCCGTATCCTGACGATATTAGCCGGTATTATGCCTGTAGGAGGTATTGTCGTTTTTAATTCGGTTTCCGAAGAGAGTCTGAATTTATTTCGTCAGGAAGCGGTCCGGTCCGGTTTCCGTCTGACGGACGAATGCCGGATTGCTGTGGACGATCACAATCCGATAACGGTATTGAAAGCTTGTGCAGAGGCGTAAAATTGAATTTAAATGGATGTTTATGTTTCACTTTATCCGTAAGTCGTTGAAAACGGCAAAACACCATCCCCGGTTAGGAGGACTGGAGATTTTAAAATATATCGGTCCCGGTTTATTGGTTACTGTGGGATTTATCGATCCGGGGAATTGGGCTTCGAATCTGGCAGCCGGAGCCGATTATGGTTACACCCTTTTGTGGATGGTATCGTTGTCTACGGTCATGTTGATCATTTTGCAGCACAATGTGGCTCACTTGGGGATTGCTACCGGGCTGTGTCTTTCCGAAGCTACCATGACCTATATCCGGCCGAAATATGCTAAAATGATGTTGTGGACGGCTATGGGAGCTTCGGTGTCCACCTCCCTGGCCGAAATTTTGGGAGGAGCGATCGCTTTGGAAATGTTGTTCGGTATTCCGGTGCGGATCGGAGCTATATTGACTACCGTTTTCGTATGTATTATGCTTTTTACTAATTCCTATCGGGTGATCGAACGTTGGATCATCGCTTTTGTGTCTATTATCGGATTATCTTTTATTTACGAACTGTCCCTGGTACATATCGATTGGGGAGAAGCGGCTCTCGCGTGGGTGACTCCTTCTTTTCCTGAAGGTTCGATGGTCGTGATCATGAGTGTTTTGGGAGCAGTGGTGATGCCGCATAATCTTTTTCTCCATTCGGAGGTAATCCAGAGCCGGCAATGGAATCTGGAAGACGATAAAGTGATTCGCAAGCAGTTGCGTTATGAGTTTTGGGATACTTTCTTATCCATGATGATCGGTTGGGCAATCAATAGTGCCATGATCCTATTGGCGGCAGCCACTTTTTTCAAAAGCGGTAGTACGGTCAATGAGTTACAGGATGCCAGTGCTTTATTGCAACCGCTTTTAGGAAATAATGCCGCTGTGATTTTTGCCGTGGCTTTGTTGTTTGCCGGCATCGCTTCGACCATTACTTCGGGAATGGCTGCCGGTTCGATCTTTGCCGGCATTTACCGGGAGCCTTACGACATCAAAGACAGTCATTCCCGTTGGGGAGTATTGCTTTCACTGGTGATGGCATTGATTATTATCATGCTGGTTTCTAATCCGTTTATGGGACTCATCTATTCCCAAATGATCCTGAGTATTCAGTTGCCCGTTACGATTTTCCTGCAGGTATATCTGACTTCTTCCGGGAAAGTCATGGGTAAATATAAAAACCGGACTTCTACAAAATGGATCTTATATATTTTGGGAGGGATTGTGACCGTATTGAATGTGATGTTATTTATCAGTATGTTTTGAAGATAGATGGAGAGAAAGCAAATGGAGAACGAGTTGGAGTTGAAATGGCGACGGATTCAGCAGGCTATGCGGCAGGAAGAAGCTGACGGATGTTTGCTGACGATGAATATGAATTTGTACTATGTGTCAGGGCAGGTGTTTAACGGTTATTTTTATCTTCCGGCGGAGGGACGGCCTTATTGGTTTGTCAAGCGACTGACTATACCCGAAACAAATCAGGTACATGTTATCCGGAAACCGGAACAAATACCGGACTTTTTTCGGGACCTGAATCTGGCAATGCCCCGGAAGCTACTTCTTGAGGCGGACGAGCTTTCTTATAATGAATATATCCGTTTGCAACATGTATTCCGGGCTGAAGCTACGGGTAACGCTTCTGCCTTGATACGGCACATCCGAATGATCAAGACGCCTTGGGAAATAGAGCAAATGCGTATCTCTGCCAGGAAGCATGAGGCGGTCTATCGTGAGATTCCAGCCTGTTACCGGCCTGGGATGAGGGATATTGAATTGCAGATCGAAATTGAAAAGCGGATGCGGGTACATGGTTCCCTGGGTTATTTCCGGGCCTTTGGTTCGAATATGGATATCTTTATGGGAAGTCTGTTGGCAGGAGAAAATGCCGGAGAACCTTCCCCTTTTGACTTTGCCTTGGGGGGAACGGGAATGCATGCTTCGGGGCCTTTGGGAGCGAACGGGACTTTGTTGAGGGAAGGAACTACGGTAATGGCGGATATGTCGGGAAACTATACTGCCTATCAAACGGATATGACCCGGGTGTTTTCAATCGGGAAATTACCGGACCGGGCCTACCGGGTGCATCGTGTCGCTTTGGAAATACAGGCTCGCATGGAACGAACGGCAAAACCCGGGGTGCCCTGTGCCGAATTGTATCGGGATGCTTTGGCAATGGCCGGACAAGAAGGGTTGGAGGATTGTTTTATGGGTACCCGTTTTCAGGCAAAATTCGTCGGACATGGCGTTGGATTGGAAATAAATGAATTGCCTGTATTGACCACCCGCTCGAAGGATATACTACAACCGGGAATGACTTTTGCTTTTGAACCGAAGTTCGTGTTGGCAGGAATCGGAGCCGTGGGGATTGAGAATACATTTTTAGTGACAGATTCCGGTGTGGAAAAAATGACTTTATTGGATGAGAATATAATTGAATTATAACTGTAGCTAATTAAATATGATGATAAATACAATGAAAACAGCTATGATAATCGCTTCGGATGCCGGGGCACGAACTGCCGGAATTATCCGGGAAGAACTAGGTAAGGAAGTGGACCTGTTCTCTGTATCGGAACGGAGCGGGTGTGTCCGGATCGATTCGATCACTGATTTTACCTTAAGGCATTTCGGGGATTACGAAGCTTTTGTTTTTATCGGGGCGATGGGAATTTGTGTACGGGCGATCGCTCCTTGTGTGACTTCGAAATATGCAGATCCTGCCGTAGTCAATGTGGACGCTACCGGACATTTTGTTGTGTCGGTTCTGGCCGGCCATGTCGGTGGCGCAAATGCCCTGACCGAACGGTTAGCCCGTATATTAGGGGCTCAGCCTGTGGTTACGACCCAAAGTGACAATACCGGATTATGGGCTTTGGATTTGTTAGGTAAAGAGAATGGCTGGAAAATGGAATACCGGCGTTCCTTGAATGAGCTGATTTCCATTTTCGTCAATCTGCGGCCAACAGCCTTATTGTTGGATATACGCGATGAGGGAACCGACCGGCTTGAACATTCACGACCGGCCCATGTGGATGTCTATTATCATTTCGAGGATATTCCGGCAGGACGTTATGGGCTGATTATTGCTGTTACTCCCTGTTTGTATGAATGTGAAACACCGATTTTATATTATCATCCGGCTGTACTTCATTTGGGGGTAGGATGCCGTAAGCAGTGTAACCCGACCGGTATTTGGGCTTATATTGGTGATGAATTGAAACGGCATGGACTTTCTCCTTTAGCTGTTAAGGTAGTGACAACTATTGAGTTGAAAAAAGATGAACCTATGGTCGCCGATCTGGTTCGGAATCTGTCTGCTAAAATGCAGATTTACAGGCCTGAGGAACTGAAGGATATAGAAGTACCGAATCCCTCTGGGAAGGTATTCGAGGTGACAGGCGCCTATAGTGTTTCCGAAGCAACTGCTTTGAAAAGTGCCGGGAATACGAAATTATTGCTGGAAAAGCAGAAGGGACAGGTTACTCCGGGGAATGATTTTACTTTTGCCGTTGCTCTGGATAGAGAGGCGGAACGAAGCGGTTTCATCGAGATTGTCGGGGCAGGTCCCGGTGATCCGGAACTGGTTTCTGTCCGGGGGAAAAGGTTATTGGAAAAAGCCGATTTGATTCTTTATGCAGGAAGTCTGGTGCCAATCGAGCTTACTTATTATGCAAAGCCGGGGGCGACTGTGCGTAGCTCGGCTTCCATGACTCTGGAAGAGCAATTTGCATTGATGAAAGAGTTTTATGACAGGGGATTATTTATTGTCCGGTTACATACCGGGGATCCTTGTATTTATGGGGCTATCCAGGAGCAAATGGCCTTTTTCGACCGGTACGGTATGCGTTACCGGATTACACCGGGTATCTCTTCTTTCCTGGCTGCTGCTGCTGCATTGCGTTCACAGTTTACCATACCTGAAAAGGTTCAGAGTATTATTCTCACCCGTGGAGAGGGGCGTACACCGATGCCGGAAAAGGAAAAACTCCATCTGTTGGCCCGGTCACAAAGCACGATGTGCATTTTCCTGAGTGCTTCGATTGCCGAAGAAGTACAGCGTGAATTACTGGAATGTTATCCTCCCGAGACTCCTGTGGCAGCCTGTTATCACCTGACCTGGAAAGACGAAAAGATTTTCCGGGGCGAACTCCGTAATTTGGCGGCAATAATGAAAGAGAACAATTTGATCTTGACCACCATGATTGTAGTCGGCGAAGCAATCGGTAACCGGGAAGGTTTGTCAAAACTCTACTCCAGCCATTTCACCCACCTGTTTCGTGGAACAAAGGGACGGGGATAATGTTTCATTTTGTTGTGTGGAATTTTTTTTGTAAATTTAATTTGTAGTTAAATTGGCAAAAAAATGTCCCGGCAGGCTCGTCAACAGTCCAATACAGGTGTATACCACGTCATCCAACGTGGTGTTAATCGTATGTTGATATTCCATGAAGACGCTGATCGACGGATGTTTCTCGATCTTTTGAAATCACAGGCTGGTGAATTTTTCAAAGTGTATTGTTTTTGTTTGATGGATAATCACATTCATCTTATCGTAAAAACCAGTCGCTTGAGTTTTTATATTCATCGGATTTTGACGGCGTATGCGATATGGTTTAATCATAAATATGAACGGGAGGGTTATCTTTTTCAAGATCGTTTTAAAAGTGAGGTCATTGAAGATCAGGGTTACTTGTTGCGTTGTTTTCGGTATGTGCTGCAAAATCCCTTGAAAGCAGGTTTGTGTCATGAAATTTCGGAATACCGGTGGAACAGTTATTCGGTATATTTTAATCCGGTGGATTCTTTTGTTTCCACTGAATTTTTAACTTTGTTTTTCGATAGTAAAGCAGATTTTCAGGCCTATATGTTAGAAGATGAAGACGGGGAATTCATGGAAGCGGGATATCAATTTAAAGATCATGAGGTCCGGAAATTGTTGGAAGAAATGTTGGAAGGGAAAAGTTTTGAGATTTTAACTAAAGTTGAACAGAGACAGGTGCTGAAAGTATTGAAACAGAATCCGAACATTGGATTACGGCAACTTGCCCGTATTACAGGGATCAGTTTAGGTATAATCCATCGTTTGTAAATGAAACATTACCCCCGTCCCTTTGTTTTAAAAAGGTAAAAATGATATTGGTATTTGGTGGAACTACAGAAGGTAGGGCTGCAGTAGAGACTTTGGATGAAGCCGGGCAAACTTATTATTATTCAACCCGGGGAAACGGACAGCAAGTGGAGTGTATACACGGCATTCGGCTGGTGGGAGCTATGGAAGTGAAAGAGATGATCGATTTCTGCCGGGAACATGGGATTCAATTGTTGGTAGATGCTGCTCATCCGTTTGCCGAACAACTGCACAAGAATATAGGACAAGCTGCTGAAGAATTGAATATTCCGGTTGTTCGTTACGAACGGATTTATCCTCCCCGTGATCCGGACCTGATCTGGTGTGATTCGTATGCAGAAGCTTGTGTATGGTTGAAAAATCAGGGAATACGGAATTTACTGGCGTTGTCCGGTGTGCAGACCATACCTAAATTGAAGGCTTATTGGTTGGAAAATCCTTGTTGGTTCCGGGTACTCGATCGGCCTGAGTCCCGGCAATTAGCTTTAAAATATGGATTCCCGGCAGGGAAGCTGATTTTTTGGGAAGAGGGAAAAGAGGAAAGGGAGTTGTTATTGCAATTACGCCCCGATGCTATCCTGACCAAGGAGAGCGGCCGGTCCGGTTATTTCCGTGAAAAGGTCGAAGCTGCCCGGAAATCAGGTATTCCGGTTGTCGTGATCAAACGTCCGGCATTGCCCGAGGGATTCTATGTCGTAACCGGGAACAACGGTTTGCGGCACCGCATAGAACGTCTGTTGCCCGGATTTTATCCATTGCATAGTGGTTTCACGACCGGTAGCTGTGCCTGTGCTGCTGCAAAAGCGGCTTTATCGACTCTGCTGACGGGAGAAGTGTTGAATCAGGTGATGATCACTCTACCTGACGGCGAAGAAGTCGAATTGCCTGTGAGCCGTACAGAGAAGGACGGACAGAGTATAATCTGCACGGTGGTCAAAGACGCGGGAGATGATCCTGACGTGACTAATAAACGGGAAATCTGTGCAAAAGTAATGCTTTCTAAAGAAACCGGTATTCGTTTTGCCGCAGGGAAAGGAGTAGGTATCGTAACTTTGCCCGGATTGGGTTTGGAGATAGGAGAACCGGCTATAAATCCGACTCCCCGAAAGATGATGGCCGCCGAGACAGAAAAAATTCTGGAAGCTCATCGTATACCGAAACAAGGAGTAGTCATCGAGATTTCGGTACCCGATGGAGAAGAACTGGCTCTCAAAACTTTCAATCCGAAATTAGGTATTGTCGGGGGAATTTCCATTATCGGTACTTCCGGAGTGGTCCGTCCTTTTTCGTCCGAAGCTTTCGTTGCGACCATCCGTAAAGAAATACAGGTAGCTAAAGCATTGGGATGCCGGCATATCGTCATTAATTCGGGAGCTAAAAGTGAGCGGATCCTCCGTGAACGTTTCCCTGAAATGATACCTCAGGCTTTTGTCCATTATGGTAATTATATCGAAGAGACCTTGAAAATCATAGAGGAAGAAGGTATCGGGCGGGTAACGATGGGGATTATGATCGGCAAAGCGGTGAAATTGGCCGAGGGGCATGGGGATACGCATAGCCGGAATGTAGTTATGAACCGCGATTTTATCATCGGTTTGGCGAAGGAAGCCGGTTGTGATGACGGGATTTGTGCCCGCATTTCTGAAATGACTTTAGCCCGGGAATTATGGAACATGTTACCGGCCGATCATCCGTTTTTCTCCTTTCTTTTGAAAAAATGCGAGGAAGTTTGTTATTCCTATATAAAGGGAGAAAAAAAGTGTATAATTGAACTGATGCTGATTTCTGAAGAGTCCTTATGATTAATTATCAGGCACTTTGTATTAAAGTTTTACGATGGTTATAACGTTCGCATTGCTGACACACATCATATCCCAGCATGGTGCCCAGGATAAAATCTTCTTCGGGGGTTAACAGGTTTAATGGACGGTTGCAGATTAACCGGACAATATTGATACATTCTTTTTTTCCGAAAAACAAGTTCAGTCGGTGGGCATTGATGGGACAGATTTCATATTCAAGACCTGATTTTTCTAATCTTTGTATGGCAAAAGATTCATCGGTTTTGTCTATCGTACACAATGCCATGTACCGTATACCTTTTTGTAATTCGTAGATATGGTGTACGAATATTTTCATGTCTCCGGATAAAATGCAACTATCCATGATCAGGGTATTAAATTTCTTTTTTCAACGCATCGGTCCAGTTTTGTATACGGAGTTCCGTTTTATCCGCTTCGTTGTTTTCGTCGATCAATAATCCGACCAGCTGTCCGTCGATTTCGGCAGTGGAGGCATCATAGGTATAATCCGAAGGATCGGCAGTTCCGATAAACGTAGCTCCTGTACCCTGTAATTTTTCATAGATGATCCCGACGGCATCACAGAAAGTAGATCCGAACGACATGGCATCCCCACAACCGAATAGGGCTATTTTTTTACCACTTAGATTTTTTCCGGCTAATTGTTCCAGAAAATCATACCAATCATCCTGCAATTCTCCCGATCCCCAGGTCGAACTTCCTAAGATGAGCAGTTCATACTCTTCAGCTACTTTAGCATCGGTATTTCCTACATTGTACACCTCACTGCTACCGACCCCCAGATGAGAAGCGATCTGCTCCGCTACTGATTCGGTTGTTCCGGTTGTTGAACCGTAAAATATTCCAATCTTTTTCATATTTCATGTTTTAATTAATAAGATCGGAACGAAAATACGCGATTCTATCGGGTTGGAAAATCCCCTCTTTTAGTGAAATTGATCAGAGAAATACCCTAAAAATAGGGAGTTGTATATAGATATTTCGACCGGATTATTTGAGACAGGACAGTATTTATTCCAACAATGCGTCGATCGAATTAGCACAAAACCCCTGTCTCTGTATGTTACAGTGTTAGTTTTTCTAATAATTCTTCTATTGTATGGACTATAATATCTTCCTGGTGAGGAAAATGCAATATGAATTGATCAGGCTGCCTGTTGGTTTCAATGTAAACAGCTGAGTCAATATCGCGATTGGCCAGGATCTCATTTCGTTGAAGGGCTTTACGCACCATGGCATAGCGATAGCCGTGGCCGGTCAGACGGATTTCCTGCCGATAATTGTTGGTGATGCGGAAAAGTCCTGATTCCATGTCGAAAGTAATCCCTTTGCGGGCGAAAAAACGACTGAGGTATCCTTCCAGGGCAAGGTCTTCCGGCGTACCGGAGGTGATACCGTTCACCTTATCCATCAGCCAAATCTTATCGGCGATCTGGAGGGCTAGTTCCAGATCATGAGTCGAAAGAAAAATCGTTTTATCGGTTTCGCGGGTCAGGTGATGAAGCAGTTGCATGATTTCGACTTTGCTTGGGAAATCGAGGAAAGCGGTCGGCTCATCCAGATAAATGACCGGTGTCTCCTGAGCCAAAGCTTTGGCGATCATTGCTTTCTGACGTTCACCGTCACTTAGGGTATGAAGCATTCGGGAAGCCAGAGGATGAATATTGACCAGCCCGATCGCTTTATCCACGATCTCATCGTCAGCCCGGCTTAATTTACCCCAAAAACCTGTATAAGGACTACGGCCCATACCGATTAATTCCCGGACCGTCATATTGCGGATATCACATTTTTCGGTCAACACGACACTGATCACCGTGGATAAGGCCTTGTCCGTATATTTTTCCAATTTTTTTCCAGCCAGGTAAATATCTCCGCTCAATTTGGGCTGGAAGGCCGAAAGGGTGCGCAGTAGGGTGGATTTTCCAATACCGTTCGTTCCTAAAAGGCAGGTCAGTTCACCGGCATAAATATCACTGCAAATATTTTCGGCTACAATTTTAGGGCGTACTTTCCCTTTATAGCCGATCGTCAGGTTACGGAGTTGTATGGTGGCGGTCTTATTCATTCAGTTCGTTTTTACGTTTACGGAATAATACCGAAGCAACAACCGGAGCTCCGATGAGTGCCGTGACCGAATTAACCGGCAGGGCTCCTTCGAAACCCGGCATGCGTGCGATCAGATTACAGGCCAAAGCCAGGGAGGCGCCCATAACCAGACAGGCCGGCATCAAAAGCCGGTGATCCGAAGTTTGGAAAACAGCCCGGCACAGGTGAGGGACTGCCAAGCCTAAAAAGATGATCGGACCGCAATAGGCCGTAACAATAGCCGTCAATACGCCCGAACAGGTGATCACCAGAACTCTGGCCCGTTTGATATTCAATCCCAGATTCCGGGCATAACCCTCTCCCAGCATCAATAAGTTTAATGTTTTCACCAACAAAAAAGACAAGGGGATCAAGATGGCCATGATCGTAACAAAAAGCATCATTTGATTACCGGATACCCGTGAGAAACTTCCCAGCCCCCAGATAACATAGGTTTTAATATCTTCTTCTACACTAAAAAATTTTAAAATACCGATGATGGCATTCGCCAGGTAACCGATCATCACTCCGATAATAAGCAGGGTAACGTTTCCTTTTACTTTATGTGAAGCGAAAACAATCAGTGCCATAACGGATAACGAACCGGCGACGGCAGCGATCGAAAGCGCCACTTCTCCGAAAAGACCGAGGTGGCTGAGGGCTACTCCGCCTATGCTACCTGAAAAAAGTACGACGAAAGCAACTCCCATACTGGCTCCTGAGCTGATTCCTAATACAGAAGGTCCTGCCAGGGGATTGCGAAATACCGTTTGCATCTGCAAGCCACTGATCGACAGACCTGCTCCGGCGACCAAGGCGGTCAATGCCTGCGGAAAACGCGATTTCCAAATGATATTCTGCCAGGTTTGAGGCTCATCTCCTGTACCGGTAAAGATGTGCCATACCGCACTCATCGGTATACGAACCGAACCCAATACCATGTTGAGGAATAAGAATACAACTATACTCAACATGATAAGCAGGATAAAAGTTGTATTTCGTCCGGTTGAAGCCATAGTGATTAGTCTTTTAACTGATGATAGTATACCGGTACGTAATCCGGTAATAATTCCGGGTGAAACACTTTAATGAAATCGGCAAGTAATAATTCCGGTTCCATGGGCATATTTTCGTAATAGGGTTTTTCACGCATATTACAATAAATCACTCCTTTTTGTTTGAAAGCCTTAAAGTCACCGTAACGTTCGTCCTGGGCTAAAAGTGTTTCGTAGGTATATTGTCCCGGGTAGCTATTCAGGATGCGCCAGTAATCTGCCTGGTCGGCTTGATTGTATACCGTTTCGAAATCGAGATATACGCCGCCTGAACGGGGATCGTCTTTCAGGAAATAATCGGCTCCGGCATCTTCGAACACTTGTGCCAGAAAACTTTGTCCTCCTACGGCATACCATGTTCCTCCGTGTATTTCACCGCTGAGTACGACTGGCCGGTGTTCGACCCGGGCTGTCAATCTTTTCAGATCATTGTATTTTTGTTCTATCTCATTGAATATTTTATTCGCCTTTTCTTCCTCTCCGATTAAAAGACCGACAAATTTAATCCACTCGGCTTGTCCCAATGGAGTCGTTTCTTTATAACCCAAATGAGGGACTAGTGGAATATCTACTTCTTTCATAGCGTCGTAGCCCCCTTGTTTGAAGGGAGAGATGAGGATCAGGTCGGGAGCGAGGTTCATAATGATTTCCGCATCGAAATTACCCTCGATACCGATTTTCTGAGTTTTCCCTTCGGCTAACTGTTGTTTGATCGTTGCATTATTCAAAAAGCGGGTACTGCTGATTCCCACGACTTGAGAAGTTGCTCCGAGCTTGATAAAATTAGAGAGTTGTAAAGAAGTCATACAGATGACGCCCCGGATCGGCAGATCGAGTACAGGTATATGCGGGGGAAGCTCAGGATGTGTGCCTCGCTGTCTTAGGGCGAAGGTATATTCCGAACCGGTTTCGCTTTGAGGATCTTTGATATGAAGGAGTCGGTAATTTTCGTGTTGTTCCAGCCAGAAGCCTTGTGCATAACGAATATTCGAACGATCTGTTTGTGTAGCGACAGGGTTTTGTTTTTTGCGGTTACCTGAACGACAGGAACCTAAGGCCAGACAAAAACCGATGGTAAATACCAGTGATAAAAAATAAATCTTTTTCATGCTCTTTTCCTCCGAAAGAAATTTGTTTATTAGCTATGATCGGCAGGTTTTCTGGCTTGTCATCTTTTCTCCTTCCCAAAACGCCCAGGTTTCAGTGGATCATTGAAAAGACCTGCAAAATGACAGTAATGACTTTACAGCTGCGGGGACAGCTTCGGGTTTTCACCGAATTCCCAAATTCCCATGCGGGGATACCGATGCTGCTACAAAGATAGTATTTTAGGCACTTTATCCTGTTAATTTTGTCCAAATTATAAAAAGAATAAATAAAGATTACTACTTTTGGTCACCATGTACTTTTATTTATTGGCCTTTATGAAAGTATGTGTATATGATAATAAGTAGAACGCAAAATGTAAACATGATGAAAAAGATCCTTTTTTTCGCTTTTTTCTGTTGTGCTTTTTTTTCTTATGCACAGAAAGCAGATTTAAAAAATTGTTACAAGTATTCGGAAGAAAATCTGAAGAAGTATTATCACTCTTTGAGTGTATTTCCTTCCTGGATATCCGGGACAGATATGTTTTGGTATAATTATATTACGCCCGGAGGTGCTAAATACTATCTGGTCAATCCGGTCCGTAAAAAAAAACTGGAAATGTTTGACATGGAAGATATGATCGGTAAATTAACCCAAGCTACGGGGATATCATTTAATATCAAAGATTTCCGATTGGGAGGGCTGAAATTTGATGAGGGGGATCCGTATTGTTTTTCTTTTTCCAAGGGAGGACTGGATTTTCATTACAATATCAGAACCCGGGAGCTGAAAAAACTGGACCCTGAACAAGCCTGCCGTTTTTATCCTCCGGCATCCCCTTATTGGTTAAAGTTTTCCCCTGACAGTAGTTACAGTATATATGCTTACCGGCACAATCTGTATCTGCTGAACAGGCAGGATACGGTTCCGGTACAGTTGACCACAGATGGAGAGAAGTATTATTCCTATAGTAATCAGAAGGACAGCGATTCGGATAAAAATACAACTCCCAATATTGTGTGGGCTGGAAATTCTAAGGTGTTTTACTGCTTACGTCAGGACAGGCGTAAGGTTGAAAATTGCTGGGTAGTTGATAATCTGGCCGAACCACGTCCTAAATTGCGTACTTATAAATTCCCTATGCCGGGTGAAAAATATGTTTTTACCTACGATCTGCATTTGTTTTATCCGGAAACCTGCCAACATATTGTTGTGAATATTGATAAATACCCCAATCAGGAGGTTCGGATTGTTGCATCTGATTTGGAAAATTGTCCGGAGGATCTTTATTTTACCCGTAAAAGCAGGACTTGTGATAAAATGGATTTATGCCGGGTGGATACCCGTACGGGAGACGTTTTTGAAGTGATCTGCGAAACTTCCATGCCTTATTTTACCGAACAATTGTTTGATTGCCGGATTCTGAACGGTGGGGAAGATATTATCTGGTGGTCGGAACGTACCGGTTGGGGGCAATATTATCTGTATGATAAATATGGAAAATTGAAAAATACCATTACTTCCGGTACTTTTACCGCCTGCAGGATTTCCCATTTGGATAAACTGAAACGTCGTTTTATTTTTGAAGGGTATGGACGTGAAAAAGGGATGGACCCCGCCTATCGTTTTTTCTATCGGGTAAATTTCGATGGTTCCGGCCTGACTTTGCTGACTCCGGGGAATGGATATCATTCTATCGAATTGTCCAAACAGGGAAATTATTTGTTGGATGTTTATTCCAGAGTGGATATGGCGCCGGTATCGGTTGTCCGCGATATGAAAGGGAAGGAGATTTTACCGCTTGAAAAAGTGGATCTGAGTTTATTGTATAGCACCGGTTGGCGGGAACCGCAAAAAATAGCGGTAAAATCAGCTGACGGAATAACTGATTTGTATGGCGTGATGTATACCCCCTTTGATATGGATTCTACCCGCAAATATCCCTTGGTTGTTTATGTTTATCCTGGGCCTCAGGAGGATCAGGTACCCCAGGCTTTTTCTATGGATGATAATGGAAATCAGGCTCTGGCACAATTGGGGCTTATTGTGATCCATATCGGATACCGGGGAGGTTCTATGTTCCGGGGGAAAAATTTCTATAATTTCGGTTATGGTAATTTGCGGGATTATCCTTTGGCCGATTGCAAATTTGCCATTGAGCAACTGGCCGACCGTTATGCTTATATTGACCGGGATCGGGTGGGAATATACGGACATTCGGGAGGTGGGATGATGGCAGCAGCAGCAATCCTGACTTATCCCGACTTTTTCAAGGTGGCTGTGGCTGCTTCCGGTAACTATGACAATAATATTTATACCAAATGGTGGGGAGAGATGTATCATGGAGTAAAAATGAAGGTCAAAAAAGATGCAGATGGTATAAAAAAATATATTTTTGAATCGAAGATTCCTACAATAATGGAATTGGCAGCGAATTTAAAGGGAAAATTATTGCTGGTGACAGGGGATATGGATATTAATGTACATCCTGCGAATACCTTCCGTCTGGCAAATGCTTTGATCAAGGCGGATAAATTGTTTGATATGATGGTTATTCCGGGAGCTGACCACAGTATAGATTCCCCGTATTATTTTAATTTATTACGGCATTATTTTGCAGAACATCTTTTGGGAGGTGCCATTGAATAAAGATAAACAGATAAGGTTTGGTACCGGAGAAATTCTGTCTTTTGAAAAGTTTTTCAAGGAGAATTTCTCCAAGTTTTATGCTTTTACTGTTCGTTTTGTTGAAGACAGCTATATTTGTGAAGATCTGGTTCAGGAAACATTTATTTCTGTATGGGAGTCGGGTAGTAATCAGTACGATTCTCCGATAATGCTGCATGCTTTTATCTATAAAACTATCCGTAACAAAGCGCTCAATTACTTAAAACACCATAAAATCAGAGAACAATATTCACAGAAATATTTGAAAGAGCTGGAATCAGAAGAGTATATGTTCAGCTCCGTATTGGATGAAGAAGCACATTATGTCCTTTATGAGGCCATCCGGTGTTTGACTCCGCAATGTCAGACTGTCATAAAATTACATCTTGGAGGGAAAAAAAATAAAGAAATAGCTGAAGAAATGGGGATTAGTGTTATTACGGTGAAATCTCATAAAATGATGGCTTACAAGGAATTGAGAAAAATATTAGCACATTCTGTTTCTTTTATTTTGCTTGTTTGTGTAAATAGTGTGAAAAAAAATCAATTTTAGCTCATACCTTTTTTTTTCTGAATTGTTTTTATGGTATAAAACAGGAATAAATGGAAACTATTCAGAAATACATTGAGCTGGCCCGTCTGATTTGCAAGCGCCGGCTTTGGGGGTTAAACGGGAGAGAAGCAGAGCAGTTAGAAGCATGGCTGAAGGAGAATCCACGTGATAAATCAGCATTTAAAAATCTACAGCATATTGACCCGGAGGGGTTAGCTGACCGTTATGAAAAGATAGACATAGACCGTCAATGGAAAAATTTTCAGAAACGGACGGCCTGGCGTACTTATATCTGGTGGAGAGTCGGTGTTGTTGCTGCCGGAATATGTTTATTGTTGGGAACGGGTTGGTTGTTTTACCGGCAAGCCCGTCTTTTTCCTCAGCCGGAAATTGCAGCAACGGTTCCGGAAGCTGTACGGTTGGTGCTCTCTTCAGGGAGAATCCTGGACCTTTCGGACTGTGAAAATGTAGATGTACGCGAAATCGAAGGAAAAGTCATTCTGCATAACGGGCAGTTGGAATATTGTAGTGATTCTGTAAAGCGGAATTCTGAAGAGACCAATACTTTGATTATTCCCAAAGGAGCTTTTTATCATCTGATATTTTCAGATGGTACAAAAGTGTGGTTGAATTCAGATTCAAAAATCACTTATCCGCTTGTTTTCTCAGGTAATGCCCGGAAAGTAATTCTTACCGGAGAGGCTTATTTTGAAGTTACCAAGAATTCTGGTCAGCCTTTTATTGTACAAACAGAAAATTTTAATGTAAAAGTATTGGGTACTTCTTTTTGTATCAATACTTTCGGTGATAATGGCAAAGTTTATACGGCTTTGGAAAGTGGCGTTGTGGAGATGGACTGTGGCAGGGAGAATACTTTGATTCTGGCTCCCGGACAGGTTGCCGAACTGGATGTACGCCGCCCGGGAGCATGTGTCAGGATGTCGGAGGTATCGGTAGAACAACTGGTCGCCTGGAAAAAAGGTTTGTTCTGTTTCAGACAAACTTCTTTGCCGGATATTTTGAAACAGGTGGCGAGGTATTATGATGTGCATTTTATGAATCTGGAAGATGCTGAAGGAGAAGCTTATACCGGTGATATCTCCCGGAACGTATCTTTGGAAGTATTGCTCGGGGCTATTAGCGCACAGACAACGGATATTCAATTTAAAATAGTGAACAGGACTGTGTATATCACAAAGAAAAGAGATTAGGGTGAATTTGGCCTTTCTCCTAATCTCTTTAACACAAAATGTTTTATACAAACATGTCCCACAAATATAGTGAAAGGTGAGAGCAAAAACAACAAACTTGTTTGATTGATTTTGCCGAACCGCATCCTATAATACAAATATAATGAAAAGAAGTGTATAATTTTATTTTTCTCAAAATGGGTAAAAAAAATAGAGTTGCGGTTATCTGCGGATGGCTGATGTTTGTGGTTTTGTCCCCGGGATATGCTTTGGGACAGCAACAGGATCTGATTTCCCTGAAAGTATCGGATGTCCCTTTTGTCAAGGTTTTGGAAGAGATCAGAAAACAGTCGGGATACAATTTTATGTATAACGAAAAGTTTACCAGAAATGTGGGTAGAATTACTTTGGAAGTAAAAAATTTACCTCTGGAAACAGTGATGGAAAAGGTGTTGAAGGGAACAGGATTGAATTTCAGGATTCAGGATAATATCATTATCCTTCAGGAAAATAGGGTAGAACAACCTCGTTTCCGGACACTCCGGGGGACGGTGAGAGATGAAAATGGAGAACCTATACCGGGGGTTACTGTGTTGATCAAAGGGACTTTGATAGGGGTTTCTACGGCGATAGACGGAAGTTTTACGCTGGATTTACCCGGAGAAACTGAAGTCCTGCAAATTTCCTTTATCGGAATGGAGACTCAGGAGATTAAGATTTCTCCGCAGATGAATGAGTTGAATGTTGTGATGCGTCCGCATATCAGCGAGTTGGAGGAAGTGATTGTCAGTACCGGATATACACAGACGGCCAAGTGGAGGGCAACCGGATCGGTAGCTGTTGTGGATAAAAAAGTGTTTGAGAATAAAGCTTTGCCGACGATGGATAAGCTGTTGCAGGGACAGATTGCCGGAGTCAGTGTACAAGCCCGCTCCGGACGTCCGGGAGAATCTGCCAAAATACGGATCAGGGGAACTAATACCATCACGGGGAATGCAGAGCCTTTATGGGTCGTGGATGGGGTTCCCTTGCAAAAAAATATTCCTCTTATTTCTACAGGACAGATCAAGGCCGGAGATTTCAGCGATATTTTTACCAATGGAGTTGCCGGTATCAATCCCAATGATATAGAGAATGTAACGATTCTGAAGGATGCGGCAGCAGCGGCTATTTATGGTTCCAGGGCTGCCGGAGGAGTGATTGTTGTTACGACCAAGACCGGAAAATCGGGAAAGATGGCAGTGAATTATTCTATGAATGTTTCGATGGTGATGAAACCCGGACGCGACCCGGAGCTTATGAATTCCCGGGAGAAATTGGAATGGGAACAGGAGTTGTGGGATGAATTTGCGGCAGAGGGATATGCCGGGGGAGATCGTTATCCTGTAGTGGGGATTGTCGGTATGATCCGTTCGGGAAAAGAAGAGTTCAGGGATATGAGTGTCACTGAACAAGAGGCATATATTCAAGAGCTGGCTTCTGTGAATACCGACTGGATTGATTTGTTATTCCGGACAGCGGTGTCTACCAATCATTATTTATCATTTTCAGGAGGAAGTGAGAAAAATACATATTATGTATCTTTCGGTTATTCAAAAGATAACGGTGCCGTAAAAAAAACAGATTACGACCGCTATAACTTAAGTGGTAAAATAGATGCTAATCCGAACAAACATTTGCATTTCCAACTGGGATTCGATATGGCTATGCAAAATTCTACAGGACCATCAACAGATCCATTCAGTTATGCTTATTTTGCAAATCCGTACGAACGTCCTTTTAATGAAGATGGCTCATATCGTGCAGATTACACTTATTACAAATTACCCAAAGTAAATGGGAGTTATGATCCCACTATCCCTCCCAATGGTTTTAATATGTTGAGGGAGATGAATGAAACTGAAAGTAAAACTGATAATTTTTCAATAACGTCCCGTTTTAACCTCGATTATTCTTTTTTTAAGCAGCTCAAATTTTCGGGTTTGGCTTCTTATTCTTTTACGAACAATAAAAGCGATAATTATAAAGGGAAAGATACTTACGCTGCGTTTGTTGACCGTTTGTATTTCGATACCCAGGGGAATAGTTCGCGGACGTATTCTTCGATATCGCAATCCAATACCAACAATTCAAGTTACAGTCTGCGCGGTCAATTGAGTTATTCCGATGTCTACAGGGAAATACACCGTTTTTCTGTTTTGGCAGGTGCTGAGATTCGTGGCGAGAAAGCCGAAGGTATTTTTGAAAAACGTTACGGATATGACCCTGTGACCGGTAATTCAGCTATGCCGGTTCCTAAAGATCCTGGTAATGGAGAAGGTTTTAAATATTCGGATCTGGTGTCTTATGCCAATGCAATGGATCAATTGTCAGGACAGGAAATAGAAGAAAATCGTTTTGCTTCTTTTTATGGAGCGTTGGATTATTCTTTGTTTGACCGGTATGTTTTGAATGTATCGTTCCGAACAGACGGATCTAATAATTTCGGTAGTGATGAACAGTTTAATCCGACCTGGTCGGCAGGTGCTGTCTGGCATGTGAGTGAAGAAACATTTATGGAGGTTGTTCGTCCGGTATTAAGCCGGCTGTCATTGCGGGTTGCTACCGGTTATACCGGAAATATCAATAAGACGGTGAAACCCAACCTGATGATGAAGTATTATAAAAATTTCCGGATATCCGACGATGAGAATTACCGCATGGGGTATATTAACAATGCACCGAATCCGAAATTGAGATGGGAAAAGACCAGGGATGTGAAAGTGGCTTTGGATTTCGGATTGTGGAAAGACCGGATTAACGGTATTGTTGAAGCTTACTGGCGGAAAAGTAAAGATTGTGTGACCAGTGAATATGTTCCGGTAACTACCGGATTTTTTAACCAGTCGTATAATACCTCTGTATTGCAGAATAATGGAGTTGAATTTTCATTATCGGTAGCAGTTCTTAAAAGTAAGGATTATAATTTGTCGGTATCGGCCAATGTTGCCTGGAATCAAAACAAACTGAAAAAATATAATTCACCTAATACTTCGCTGGCTTTGGATAAATATGTAGGTTATCCTATGGGAGCCGTCTTTTCCGGGAAATATGAAGGAATAGACCCTGAAACCGGGATGTATAAATTTAAGCTTCGTCCGGATGCTGTGACGAATAAAGACGGATATTTACGTGAGCCTAATAATTACTATTATTATCTGGGGACTTCGGTAGCTCCTTTTACCGGTGGATTTAATTTGAACTTTTCTTATAAAAATATCGGGCTGAGTGTAGGCGGAAGTTATTCAGTAAAGGCAAAGATGGTGGATAATATAGAATCTCCGGCTGGATATGAATTGCTCAGTGGAAGTAAGTTGGAATCTATCCCGACTCCCCATAATGACTTGTACAGAAATCATCTGAATGTAAAACGTGAGGTTCGTAACCGATGGACTCCGGAAAATAGGACGGGAGTGAAATATCCCCGTTTAATAGATGCTTATGGAAAAAAATTGGGATTAGACCTGACTAATCCCACCTTAACTACGATTACAAGGGGAGCTTTACTGGAAGATATTTCCTATCTGCGGATCAATACCATTGCCTTGTCTTATAGTTTGCCGCAAAGAGTATTAGAACGGATAAATTTCTCTTCTGCCGCACTGAACCTGACATTGAATAATTTTTTCACCATAACGAAATATTCCGGAATAGACCCGGAGGTCCCGGGAGCTACTTATCCGGTTTCCCGGTCTGTGACTATTGGTTTGAATGTTGGATTTTAATGATATGTGTATGAAAAATCTGAAAATGAGAATAATGCTGATGCTATTGGGGGTATGTTTCTCCTGTAATAGTTATCTGGACCTTAAACCGTACGGAGAGACAATCCCGAAGACTCCGGAGGAATTTTCGGCCTTGTTGCATAGCATCTTGAATGACATAGACTACGGTACAGACCGGATTATCATTGGGAATAGCCGTTCTGTACTGGATTATGAGAGTTATGCCGATAATCTGGATGCCAGCTTGACTATTTATCCTGAAGGTGGCCAGTTGGATTTGTATGTAGCTCCTCGTTTGAACGGTTACCAGAATGTATATCGGGAACTCTATGAGAAAATACGGAATTGTAATCTGATTATCGAAAATATGAAAGATCAGGATACGGAACTCGGTAAGGATATTCTGGCAACTTCTTATGCATTGAGAGGGGTATGTTATTATAATCTTTTACGATGGTTTTGTGAACCTTATGATAAAGCAATGGCAAAGACCCAGTTGGGTATTCCTCTGGTCAGTAATTTTGACATGGAAGCACTGACGGACCGTTCCTCTATGGAAAAGACGGTGGAATTTATCCGGGATGACTTGAAGAGGGCCATTGGTTTCAATATGAAAAAGGATATCTACCGGTTTAAGACAGAAGTGGCTAAAGCCTATCTGGCAAAACTATATTTCTGGGCACAGGATTGGGAAAATGTGATTCCTTTGGCTGAAGAGTTATTAAAGGATTTTCCACTGCTTCAGGGTGACGATTATGTGAAGATGATACAAGATAAAGCGACTACCCAATCGAATGTTTTCATTCGTTCTTATGTTTTTCAGGGAGCGGATAATAGTGAGACTCAGGTAAGTTCTGCAATCCCTTATCGTCCTGTAAATAAGTCTTTTATCGATTTGTTTACCGAGAAAGAAGCTGATATTCGCTATGCCCTTTCATTTAATAAAAAGCGGGAAGAGACAAAAGTATTACGCGGACGGGTAAGGTGTGCCGAAATGGTGTTGATGCTGGCGGAATCTTATGCTCAGCTTTCGGATACAGAAAATGCCCTGAAATATTTGAATCTGTTACGATCTCACCGCATCACTCCCTATATCCCGTATACGCTGGAAAATCTGCCGGAAGTGAATCCGGACGCTTTGATCCGGGTTGATGCGACCGGAAAACCTCTTACCAGACTGATGGCTGCTATTATGAATGAAAGACAGAAAGAGTTGTTTATGGAAGGTGATCGTTGGTTTGAGTTAAAGCGGAATGGACGTCCTGAATTTTGGGTTGCAAAAGACGGACAAAAATATGTGTGTCAGAAGTTTATGTATACAGCTCCCATACATCGGAATGACCTGGAGTTGGTTCCGGGTATGCAACAGAATCCGGGTTATGAATAATTAATACAGAAAAATATGAAAGCGAAGATTTGTTTTTGGATACTGTTTATCGTATTGTTTTGTTGTGGATGTGCTGAAGAGAATGAAGTACCTCCCTATCGGAAAACGTCGACAGAGGCTTATGTCATGCCCAAACCTGTTCCCTTGACTCCCGAAGAGAGGGCATTGATTGATTCAAAACGGGAAGAATATAAGAATGCAATTAAAGGTCAATAATTTTTACTAAAAATCTGAACTTATGAAAAGAATCGTTTTTTTATTATCATGGTTTGTGTTACTGGGAACCCTGATGTCTTGTAGTGATGACAATGACGATGTGAATCCGCCTGCTTTGTCGTTTGCCCAATCTGTTTATACATTAAGTGCAGACGCATCTTTAGTCGTTGAATTGCAGGCATCGGCTGCTGCTACACAGAATACATCCGTAAGTTTTACTATCTCAGGGACTGCACGGGAAGGAATCGATTACACGATTTCGGCTAAGGAGTTTAATCTGAAGGCAGGGGAAACAAAAGCTCAGATCGTGATTACTCCGAAAGACAATTATACGCCGGATATGCAGATCCAGCTGGAATTAAATGCTGTAGGGGGATTTGAATTGGGGAAAGTGAAAATTACGACTATTACGGTAGAAACAAAAGATAAGATTGTCTATTCTTTTGTAACGGATTACCATGTGCTGGCCGGAGAAGTAACTATTGAGGCCGAATTGAAAACTCCGGATGGTTTGGCGTACATTGCTACCGAAGATATTCATCTTCCTTTTACAATAAGTCCGGCTTCGACGGCGGTGAAAGGAGAAAATTTTGATGTTGAAGGTAATGTGACGGAATTTGTTATTCCGGCCGGCAAGAAGAATGCTTCTGTTAAACTGAATTTTTTGAAACAGGAAAACGGAAAGGATGAATTGGTCTTGGAACTGGACAATCCGGGAGAGAAATTTATGCTGGGAAATTATGGAAAGACAACCATAAAAGTGTATGGTCCGACAACCGTAGGTAAGTTATTCGGTAAATGGGCTTTTAAGAGCTGTGATAGTTTTGAAGGACTTAAAAAAGATTATGAAGGTCTTGTATCAGCCAGTGATTTTACCCATATGCCGACGAATAATCTGCTGACAGATACCCTGGAGTTTATTGCCGGGGATGAAAATAAATTGAAACTTCATGTTACCGGTGATATGAAAAATTATTTCAGGGATTGTGAATTGGTCTATGTGTGTGATACAACTGTACGTACAGGTTTGTCAACCCGTGTCGTGTATTCTTTGATCGAGATGAGCAAAGTCAATGTCAGTTTTTCTGCCAGTACAGTCAACGAAAGGAAAGCTCAGGTCGGTTTCAGGATATTGGAAGATGAAAAAACATTGGAAGTAACCGTATTCGATTATGCACCGGTTGACTTTTTTATGGAAATATATGATTTTTTCAAGGACGACCCCCAAGCCCTGATGTGGGATGCAAAAATTCAGTATATTTTCAGTTTGGTTGAGGAAGAATGAGATATATAGTCATTATTTTATGGATTGCATGTCTTGGGGCATGCAATCCGGATGTAAAGCAAAAGGTTACGGTAAACGGTAAGCTGACAAATTACAAGGGAAATAAAATATATTTTGAGATTTCCGGCCGGGATTCTTTAGTTAAAGCGGAGCTTGATTCGGCCGGCAGATTTTCTGCATGTTTGGAGTTGGATGAAGGGACTTATGTGCGCCTGATGAATGGGAAAGCCGCTTTTCCTTTGTATCTGGCACCCGGCATGAAACTCAGGGTTGAAATGGATGCAGCCAAAATAAAAAATGGCGAATATGGGTCGGTTGTATTTCCTGAAGGCATCAATAAAGAGACTCGCATGATGATACATTATTACGAGAATCAATGGTTCCCCTCTACGGAAGAGTTATTTATCTATACTCCGGCTGAATTTAGAGAGTTGCTGGATACGATTGTCGGCTATAATGATGGATTGATTGAAGATTTTTTGAAAGCTGATTCATCCGGTTATGACCGGGATTTTGCAGATTTGTTCAAACTGCAGGTGAAAGTACCTTTGGCTGTATCCTATTTCTATTATCCGGTGTATCATGCTTTGCTGAATCCCCAGGATCAGAGTGAAATTCCCGAAGACTTTAATATCTTCGATGAGATATTACCCAAGAATGACTCTATGATTTATAATAAGGTCTATCGTTACAAAACGTACGAAATTTCCTATTGGAATGAGAAAATCGCTCAGGAATTGAAAGACTTTTCCGGGGAACCGGCTCAGTATTTCAATGTATGGTTCGATAAACTTTCGGCTTTACATCTTTGTCCCCAGATTGCGGGTGATGTGGCTCATTCCTTTATTATGCGGCATGCCAAAGAAATGACTCCTGAAGTCAAAGAGATCGTCAGAAGTCGCAGTAAGGGGGTACTTATTTCCTCCAGCCAGCAAATAGAAGATTTTTGACTAGTAGAAGAGAAATCCGATAATCCGTATTTTTCAGAATATTTGTTTCTGAAAAAACGTGTCTGGAGTGGGTAAAAATGATGAGAGATTTGAGTTTTATTTTGACTGTTTTGTTTTTTTTTATGACTTTTGCCGGAGGATAAAGCAGAGATATGATAGTATGGAAAATACAGGTAAGATTTTTGGAATATCGCTGGGACCGGGAGATCCGGAATTGATTACTTTAAAAGCGTTGAAGGCTTTGAATGCCGTGGAGGTTATTTTTTGTCCGGGGACGAAATCCGGCGAAGGGCGGATGAAATCCCGGGCTTTGGATATTCTTCGGCAATTGGAGGTCGATGAAACTAAAATTCGTCTATTTCAGGTGCCGATGTCCCGGGATCGGCAGGAAGCTTTGTGTGCTTATGACCGGGTTTGCGGAGAGGTATTGGAATTGGTCAGATCAGGAAAATCAGTAGGGATTACAGCTGAAGGGGACGCTTGTTTTTATTCTTCTGCTCATTATATGTACGGGCAGCTTGCGCAGGTCGGTTTTCCGGTTGCGATGATCGCCGGTGTACCTGCTTTTATTGCTGCCGGGGCATCTGTCGGATTGCATTTGGTAAAACAGCAGGAACGACTGTTGGTGATTCCCGGGGATGTGATTGTCGAAGAACTGCTGGAAACTATAGTTGCCAAGCGTACACTCGTTATCATGAAAGTACCTTTGGGCGAGGCGGTATTGCGTCCTTTTATAGCCCGGCATCCTGAATTACACTATTATTATTTCGAACAAGTGGGAACAGGACAGGAATATTATTCTTCTGTGCGGGAAGAAATATTAGGGCATTCGTTTACCTATTTTTCTATTTTAGTGATAAAACCGGCTTTCTCCCGTTGAGAAGCAGGGGACGGGAGAAAGCAGTCACGGTTTCAATGAACTGTTTTTTTCTTATAGTACTTGCCTAAGAACAGCAGGATAAGCAGAGTAGGTACCCAAAGGGCTTTGACCGAATAGTTTCCTAACCGGGGATAGACATATTGGTCGTCATACGAGGTAAAAGACAGCTCTGCCGGGAAAAAGTAATGTCCGATTTTTGAGGCCATGCTACTTTGTTGCGGATAGGTCAGGGAATCGATCAAAGAATAATCCGTTGCGTCGAGAGCGAAAATATGTTCTCCGTCTTTTTTGTCGATGCTGACGGTCCAGTTGAAAAGATCTCCGATAATTTGTATATCGTCCTGCCGGGGATCGTATTTTCCTATCGGTAGGGGATATAACTGATAATCCGGATTGGATAATGCCCAAAGATTATTTTCCTGATCTGTCAGTAGTGCATAAAATTTACGGTTCGGATATTCTTTTACGAAAATATGTGTGATTTCAATTCCCTTGGGTAAGGGGATCGGACGAAAATAAGGACGTCCGCGCAATTGTTTCAGATGAAAAAGCCGGTGATCCGAATCGGTTAGAAAATATCCTTCATCGTACTCTTTTTTCACAGTGGGATTGCCTCCGATACACCGGACCGGAAAACGAAAGTCTTTCTTTTTCATTGCCTGGGTAAAAATTTCACTTTTCTTTTCCAGGATGGTGTTGGTTGCCATATCTATAAATTCGATCCGGTCGTTTAGCCGGAATACGTCTCCCGGCATTTGCAGGTCTACCCGTCCGGACATCGCTTCCAATAGCGGATACAAGCGGGGAACCGTTTTATTTATGTCCGAAGCGGATTGTCTGAAAATGAAATTGGTCAATCCTATTTTTTGCGGAGTTAGTTTTATTCCGTTCAGGCTGTCCGGCAGGCGGCCGTCGGAAGCGAGCTGATGGTAATAAAAGAAAGGCAATATGCTGTCGAACTGACGATCGGAATAAAGATGTCCGTTCCGGTCTTTGTATTGTACCCCTTTGTTTTCACTGTAGTCGAGACAGGCAAAATCATCGATGATGCAGCTGTATAGAGTGAAAGGATTGCGTATTGGCTGGGCGGTCATGAAATGGTAAAACCAGGGAATGAGCCAAAGGGATAAGACAAGGATGATAAAAACGAAAAATATTTTGCTATAGCGTGCCATTGATTTTATTTTTTAATGATGATCAGTCTTGTTTTCCGGCTTTAAAGCGTGTGACAGATAGCCAGGGCAATATGAATGTGAAACCGGTAAAAAGAAGCAGGATCCATATAAATCCGTCATATGCCTGAGGAACATTCGAGAGGAAAAAAATCCGTATAATACCGCAACTGATAAAAAAATTGAGAATCTTCCGTTTCCAGGTCGGTTCGAGGCAAATCCAGCTTGTCAGGGAATAGGCAGTAATACCGCCAATATACCAGGGAAGCGAGGTCAGCAGGATGCGGTCGGTTAGTTCCGGAGCCAGTATATTTTGAAGATAAACATACAGGATGAGGTAGTCGATAAGATAAATGACGATCAGTTCACTCAGACCGGCAATCAGCATCAGCATTAGCATCCGGTTTTGAGGATATGGAAGATGCAGAGTCAGCTTTAACCGTTTTTGCTGCATTTCGGGCACAAATTGGACAATGGCGAGCAAGAGTCCTGTCAATAGGGGGATATAGGTTAAAGTTTCGATAAAAACGACATCCCTGCTCAACAGGATTTCCCATAAATGGGCTACCCCCCTGAAATTGATCACTCGTTGTATCCCGAGCAGGGCGTAAATGATGAATATGACCGATACGATTAAAGCGATAGGAAAATAACGGCGTGTTTTGATCCATTCTTTGTAAAAAATTGCTTTTTTCATAAATTCAATATTTTCCGGTTAACCCGATAAAAACGTCTTCCAGATTCATTTTTTCAGCGGACAAAGAAGTGTGTGGGATTCCGTTTTGTGCCAGCCACTGTTTGACATATTCCATATTCTGAAAAGAATAGGTCTCGGCATGCCCGCGGATTACGGAGGTATTGTAGAGGTGGGGATTCGCCGGTAATTGTACTTCTCCGCTCCCGGTTGTAAAGCGGTAACGGGTGAAGGTGTTCAGTAACTCGTTTACCGGTTTTTGAATCAGAATTTTTCCGTAATCCATGATGATACAATCGTCGATCAGACGTTCCATATCCTGGATGATATGGGAAGTCAGGAAAATGGTTTTCGATTCGGCTTTAGCGTATTCTTTCAGGTATTCGATAAACAGCCGGCGATAACCGGGATCCAAACCGAGCGAGAAGTCGTCCAGAACGAGTAATTCTGCATTTTGAGCGAGGATTAGTCCTAAAGCTACCTGTGAACGCTGGCCACAGGACATCCGTAAGATTTTTTGTCCGGGAGCGACTTTCAGTTTGTGCATCAGTTCGTAGTAGGCATTTTTATTCCAGGCCGGAAAGAAGGCGGAATAAAACCGTTCGATTTCTTTGATCGTCATAAATGTGTATTGTACATGCCCTTCGATCAGCAAAGCCATCCGTTGCCGGGTCTGAGGGTTCATGTTCCGGATATTTTCCCCGAATATCCGGCATTCTCCGGAATAGGGCTGTAAATATCCGCTGAGAATATTGATCGTTGTGGTTTTACCGGTTCCGTTCTTACCCAGTAAACCCAGGATACGACCCCGGGGAACCTGAAAACTTAAATTTTCGTATATCAGCCGTTTCCCATAGTAGTGAGTCAGGTTTTGGCATTCGATGATATTATCCTGCATATTGAATTGAATTAGAATTTAAGACTGCAGCCGACCGTGATCCGGTCAGAATAATTATGATTCCGGAACCTGCAATGTTGCCAGCCGATGTCTGTGGATAAGGCGAACGTATGGTTTAACGGACGGTTCCATACGATGGACAGTTCGTAGCGGCTGAAATCGCTTTTCAGGTTTTCATATTGTTGCCGGACGGCATTTTTGATCAGTTCTTCGGAACTTAAGCGGTCGATATCCAAATGGCTGGTTGTCGTTCCGAAATAGTCTCCCGCTATGGAAATCCGGAACAATGATTTTCTGAGCATGAGCAGGGATGAAACGGACAGACCTCCCTGATATTTGGAATCTTTCAGGGAAAGGGAGGGGGACAGATACCCTGTGCTGACAGAGCGGAAACCGATCCGTGGCTCTACCCATAGTATATCCTGCTGTTCATTTCCCCAGCCCCATATTCCGTTTAACAACAAGGCATATATTTTGTTGCTGTATTGTTCCAAATCGTTGATTTTCGGATAATTGCTACTACTACCTTCTCCGTAGATAAATTCAGTACCTTTTCGTTTATGGTACAGTCCTTCCAGTTGGATACCCTGCTGATGTCCCGGGGCAGACCGTTTCCATCCCCAGGTGCCCTGGATGCTGTTTTCGTTCAATCGGGTCAATGGCAGGTAATTGTGAGCCAACATGGTTCGTTTGATGTTCAGCTTGTGAAAATGGACACTGCCGTAAAAGCCTTGCCGGTCGTGCGGAACGAGGTCGATACCTCCTCCGATGCTTCCTCCGTCGTATTGTATTCCTGTATTTCCGTCTGAAAACCGGGTACTATACATACCTAATCCCAGCATTTGATACACTTTGGATACGCCCAGGTCCGAAAAGAATTTGATACTGTTCCGTTGACGGTAAATCCTTCCGTAAACCGCGGCTCCGATGAGGTATCGGGTATGGACCTGCCAGGCAGCACCTCCCGACAATTTCAGATCGGAAACAATATTGCGCGGCCGGGGATCGGTTTTCCGGTATTCGATCATTGCCCGGTAGTCTCCGCTGAGTCCCCAGGAAAAGTGTTTATAGATCCGCGAGTAGCCTCCGCAGAATGTATAGGATTCGGTATTCAGGTCGCCTCCGGCTGTGTCGGCCATAATGTATGGGTACAGCAGTTCGAAATCGGAAGTTTCGTTCCAGCAAACCGATTTGATTTTTCCGGACCGGTATCCGGCATGCCCCCAGACAGTGGTTCGGGGATTCAGGTGGAGGTAACTTTCGGCCCGGAATACTCCTTGCCGGTATCCGCTCCCTTGTTGTACGATAACGGCTTCCTTTTCATTTTTGTATTCTCCGCTTAACCGGAGAGAAGAGAGACTGAATTGCCGGGCATAGGGTTGTAAGGCCGGATTGGCATATGACTTTTCTCCGAAGGCGAACAGAGGGGAAAGACATTCCCGGACGGCTTGGAGGCTGTCCGGGTTGTCTTTTCCTATTCCTAAGATCGGTGTCGTATACAAAAACAATATGATGAATAGATAACCGTTCCTTTTCATGGATATTTGTTTATTCTTTCAGAGACGGGGTCGCATCGGCTTCGAAGTCTACTGTCGAATTGTTGGTGTCTTGTAATATTTTGCGTCCGTTAACTGTCGATTCGACTTTCCGCCGTACGGATTTGTTGTACCGATTGGGATCGTGATCTATGCTACCACAGTGTGTCCAGCCGGCATCCAGGGAAGAAGAGGTGACGATCCACTGGAATTTGGATTCTACACTTAGATTGACGGCATCGATGATCCAGGAATTGGGGACGTAATAGGTTTCTTTTTTCATGGGAAATGAATATTCGTTAAAAACGAATGTGTAATTGGCTGTATAGGCATATTTTGCCAGGAAAGTTTCTTTGTCTGTTTCCATTTTGGCTAAGGCATAGCTATGGAATCCCCGGTTGTGTAAGCCGGTGTAAGTAGCTGTGTAAGAATACCATTTGTCCAGGTTGGGTACTTTCGGATTATCTGTATCCAGAAAGTTGGGGTTCGAAGATTCGTCATAAAATTCGAAGTCTGCAACACTCAGATCGAATGAGTTGGGATTGGCTTCTGTATGATTGCTGGCATCCAGGGCCAATAGCAGGGATTCGCCCGGCTGTACAGGATGATCCTGACCGGAACCCGGAATGACGAAAATGAAGTCTACAGAGAACCCTTGTTCCATAATATCCGGGGTATAATCTTGCTTGTCTACGGTCATAAATTCCGATTCCAGAATTGCCAGACCGTCGGCATACAGTACTTCTGAAGAGTTGTTGTAAATTTTGATGTATTGGTCAGCGCTGTATTGGTCTCCGGAAGGAGTCGTACTACCGGCGAAATAGATCTCTTCAATGACGAAACCGTTGGTAGAGGGGGTATAGAAAGACATGACCTGTGCGGGCAGGGTCACTGTCGTTCCGCTGATGGTTACCGATTCCTGATAAGCACGGATATTGGCAACTGTCGGAGTCTGGATACCACTGATCGAGTAGCTGACTTTTCCCTCTGCAATAACTCGGTATAAACCTTCCGGGACGGTTGCCGTGACGGTGACGGTTTGTTCGTTCATACTGACACTGCCATCGTATTGGGTGTTGGTGTTGATGTTGGTGATGGTTACCTTCAGATCCGATAGGGTCGGGTTTTCGATATCTTCCGGTAGTGACAGCGTCCAGCTTACCTGACTTTCGGGGACTGCTTTATCATCATCATCGCAGGCTGTGAATGTGAAAGGAATGATAAATGCCAATAAAATGGCCTGAAATAGATTGTACTTAGATTTCATAATATTAAATGTTAAAATTTAGTTCCATACCAAAATAAGGGGATTGACCGATCTGTCTGACCTTTACTCCATTGGAGGTATAATCGGGATGACAGCTGATCAGGCGGTTGACAAAAAGCGCCAGATTGATCCGGTCTCTATATAGTTGTTTTGTGACTTTCAGATTGAAATTGACATTGAAAGCCTCGCTGATTCTCCGGTCGAATAGGGCTTCATTGTATGATTTTTTCAGCCATTGCAAATACATATCCTGGCTGGATTCTTCGGTATAAGGATAACTATTGCCCTGACTGTCTATATAATATTCGGGAATCCCGCTTTTCCATTCCGTTTGCTGATTGCTGAACCACAGGCATTGTGCCGACAGGGAAAAGCCTAGTTTCAGGTTGGGAATATGGGTGTCGAACATAAAATTTGTATTGAAGCTTTTTCTGATGTATCCGTCGGGATCGGTGTACCAGCCGACATAAGGTAACCGCCGGTTGTTGATGATCTTGGTACTGCTTTCATAGTAACCCTGACTATTGGAATAGACGGTCCGGAAGTAGGCTCCTGAAATGGTGATCCGGGTGGCCAAAGCCGGAATCCGTTTACTTGAAAACTGAAACTCGACGCCTGTTTTCCGGAGTTTTGTCCCATTGGTCGTGATGCCGTATATACACATCAGGGTATCTTGTGTATAAGTCATCTGGCTTAGATCGGGGGGACCGTCTAAAGTCGTTGCATCGATGGAATTGTTATCGTATGTTTTGTAAGCCAGCGGTAGCAGCCGGGTTCCCGTCCGGAAACCGGAGGTCATATTTTCTTTAAAATAGGTGACACTGAGATTGTTTTCAGCGTATGTTATATTCCCCCGGATTTCCCATTTGAAATTCCGGGCAGCCGACAAATCGGGGTTCGTCCGGTCGATGATGTAAGTGATCATCTGCAGACGTCTGTAGGCCGGATTGTTGTGATAATAGTTCAGTTGTATGATGTCTTCATATAACAGATTGGGATACAATTGAGTCAAAGAAGGCATCATGGAATGCCATCCGATCCCTCCTCCTATTTCGTAGCTTAGTTTCTGGTCTCCGATGAAGAAAGCGGGAAACAGCCATTTCATGTTGACACGTGGATCGAAATAAAATTTGTTGTGGAGTTTATATGCTTTCGGTAGATTCAGAAGGGAAGAAGCCCGGACTCCAGCCTGTATTTCCAAGGTATGGGTACTGACCGGTAATGTAAAATAATCCTCGGCAAAAAAGGATAGGTCGTGTCCTGCCGGTATGTCGTTATAGGGGCGGGGACGTGTAGAGATGGAGGTGTAGTTGACCGGCCGCAGGGGATCGTAAAGTTGTCCTTCTCCGAAATTTTTATCCATCTGCCAGTCTGTACCTATTTTCAGTTCCTGTCTTGTTTTGGCTATAAATAACCTGAAATTACCCGTTAACCGGACATAGGCTCCGAAAGGACGGTTGTCTACTTTTTGAGTACCTACGAATTGAAAGGGCAGAAAGACGCCGTCATGTTCACCTGCTTCATTGCTGTTCGGAGCAGCCATGGCCCGGCTGAGAGAATTATAGCGTACCTCATCGACCTTGTCTTTGGAAAAACTGACAGAACTATTAAAAGATAAGGAATTGAAAAATGCGGTTTGGTTTTCCGATTGCCATTCGATATTATTGATCCAGGACAGCCGGTTGATTCTGGATTTGTAACTGTCTTCTTTATGACGATTGATGTCCGGGTCGATTTTTTCGGTATTGAACGAACCGTTATAATCGGCGTGAGTACTGTAAAAGACATTGTACGGACCGGTTTTCCAGGTTTTTTCCAACCGGAGGGAAAAGGTCAGGCGTTTGTAGTTTTCCAGATTGTCCCGGGGGTCTGCCTTGGCATCCAGCCAGTCGATATCGCTGTTGATTTTGATTTGCCGTTTCGGAAATTCGAATCCTTTTCCCAGGTAAACCAATTTACTGCTTTCATCTGCTTTAAATCTGGCATTGAAATGGTTACCTCCCATTTTACGTTTGATTTTTACGATTCCGCTGGTCAGATTTCCGTATTCTACCGAAGGAATACCCCGGATGATTTCTACTTGTTCGATTCCATCGGTAGAAATGCTGCGCATATCGACTCCCCGGTTTACGGTACTTCTTTTCCGGTCGTCTGTACTTGCTTCACCGCTGACGTACAGCATATCGGCTCCGGTATTGATCGGTGTACCGTTGATGAAAAAAGCGACACCGCGGGAAGCGACATCGTAGTCGGAACTCGAAGAACCTTCGCCGGCTTCCCGCAACCGAATCGGGTTTACCTGATTTAGGGCCGGATCCGCTGAACGTCCCCCCGGTAACAATTCCAGGAGATCGCTGAAACTGGAAGGTTGAAGATGTTCCATGGCTTTGCGGTCGATTATCGAGGAGGAAGTCATACCATGAGACTCCCGGGCGGTAACGATAACTTCCTGCATGACAACCTGATCGGGAGCCAGCAGAATATGCCGGGAAAAATCACCTGTAATCCGGATGGTGTCGGTATAAGTTTTATAACCGATAAAACTGACTTTCAATTTATAGACTCCTGTCTGAACAGAGGGGAATAAATATTCGCCTTGTGCGTCGCTACTTCCTGCAATGATTTTATGATTATCCTGTGTTAAGCTGATTGTCGCCAAAAAAAGGGGTTCATGATTGATAGAATCGCACACTGTAATCCGGATGGGGAATGTATTCTTTCTTGTGTTTTGACCGGTCAGATTATCAGTCAAAACAAAAATCAGAATGATTGCCCATAGTGTTTTCATGTTTTTATTAAAATTTAATTTGAGATCGCAAAGTTTGTAAAGCTGTCAGAGAAAAAAAATCCCCATTTATTGTTATTTTTTTCTTACTGGGATAACGGGATATGATTACTTGATTTTAGAGTAAAGACAGGATGTATTTACCAGAATAATCGGAAAATCCGGATTTGTCAGGTAGTTTAAAATACCTAAAAATTGTGATTACAAAATCGATAGAGAAAGCTTTACTTCGCATGCTTAATTGAAATTTTGTATGATACAATTTAGAACATTATTCCTGTCTGTATTCGGACTGTTCATGATGGCCTGTGCCCGGGAGGAAATCATCGTATCTGAAACTTCTGTACAGGACACTCCGATCGGGATGCAGGCACAAAAAGGACGCCTTCGTTTAAAATTTAAATCCCGGTTTGCCGGGAAAGCTGAGCAGGCGGTATATACCCGTGCCGGAACCGGAGATATCCGGATCGTATCTATGAAACGGTTATTTCCCTTTGCCGGGAAATTTGAAGAAAGGACCCGGAAAGCGGGTCTGCATCTTTGGTATGAGGTCGAGTTCGACGAACAGACACCTGTGACCCGGGCTCTCGCCTTATTGGGAGATACAACGGAGATTGAGATCGCAGAACCGGTATACATTATCCGTAATACCGGAGGAGAGGGAACGGTTCCTGTCCGCTCTGCCGGAGAGCGGAATTCGGATGGAACTGCACCTTTCAATGATCCGGAACTATCCAGACAGTGGCATTATTCCAATACCGGAGAGTTACCGAATTCTGTGGCAGGGGCGGATATCAATTTATTTGCGGCCTGGCAAAAAAATCAAGGGTCGAGGGAAGTTATTGTGGCGGTCATCGACGGAGGTATTGATTACCGGCATGAGGATTTGAGCGGAAATGTAGGAAATCCTGCAGAATTATTCGGAGAGCCGGGGGTCGATGATGATGGGAATGGGTATATCGATGATATATATGGATGGAACTTTATCAATGGAACGAATCAGATCGAAGCGGATGATCATGGGACCCATGTTGCCGGTACTATCGGGGCTGAGAATAACAATGGTGTCGGTGTTTGCGGTATTGCCGGTGGACATGGCGGAAATACGGGAGTATGGTTGTTGAGTTGTCAGCTGTTCGGGACGATAGATGGCCGGGAGGTTTCTGCTTCTTTCCCGGAAATGATCAAATATGCTGCGGATGCCGGTGCGGTTATCGCTCAGAATAGCTGGGGGTATGAAAATATCACTTATTTACCCCGGGCAGATCAGGAAGCGATCGATTATTTTATTCAGTATGCCGGAGTCGATGAACGAGGGGAGCAGACAGGGCCGATGAAAGGAGGAGTAGTCATATTTGCTGCAGGTAATGAAAATAAAGATTACCGGACTTATCCGGCGGCTTATGAAAAAGTCGTTTCTGTTGCGGCTTATGCTCCTGATTACAAAAAAAGCTGGTATTCCAATTTTGCCGACTGGGTCGATATCGCTGCTCCGGGCGGGACATACGGCTATGGGAGGAAGTATAACGGTGAATGCCCTGTATACAGTACGTTACCGGATAACCAGTACGGCTATATGCAGGGGACATCTATGGCTTGTCCTCATGTTTCGGGTATCGCTGCTTTAATCGTATCCCAATTCGGAGGGCCCGGATTTACTCCGGAAAAACTTTTGGCTCACCTGTATCAGGGAACCCGGGACATCGATGTTTATAATCCGGAGTATGCGGGTAGATTGGGGATAGGGGCCGCTGATGCCTATTTGGCTCTTGCTGAAGATCAGGGAATCGCTCCTCAGGCTGTCGATACCTTATACTGCGGAAATACTTCCGGAGTGGTTGACGTGACCTGGCAGATCTCGGCCGATGAAGATGATGGCAAACCTTTTCAGTATTTGGTTTGTTGGAGTGAAGACCCTTTGGGGCAATTGGATCCCGGACGGTTACCCGAAGGAGTTGCTTCGGTACGGGTTACTGTTCCCAGGGCCGGGCAGGTCGGGGATACGATGGCGTGCCGGCTGACAGCTATCCGGGGAGAAACCCGGTATTATGTAGGTATTGTTGCTATTGATCCCTGGGGACATTATTCCGGGACTACGACGGTTTCTTTTGTGTCGCCGCATAATGAACCCCCGATGATTACTTCTGAATATGAGGAACAAGCGCTTACTTTGAAGTATAACCAAACCGGAGAAATAGTTTTTTGGATTTCAGATCCTGAAAACCAGGAATTTAATTATGAATTGGAAGATGAAAACCATCTGGCGGCAGCGACACAACTGAATGACCGGATTACGGTGAAAATACGTAATTATGGATTTCAGGCCGGGACATATCGTTTGTGTCTGAAAGTGACGGATAGCGGAGGGGCAATGGCTTCCAAAGAATTTACGGTGGTTCTGGAGCCGAACGAGAGTCCCCGTTTGCAATCTCCTTTTGAAAATGTATGGTTCGGTTCCTTGCAGGAAGTGCGTACGGTGTCGCTGGCCGCTCATTTTACTGATGAAGGTCCCGGAGGCTTGAGTTATGCTTATGAATATGATCCGGCCTATTTGACTTTAACTTCCGGGCAGGGAGAATTTAGACTGAAACCCTTGAAATTCGGTCTTTCCCAAGTGAAAATCACTGCGACGGATGCTGAAGGGCTTGCCGGGGAAACTGATTTTTTGGTGATGACCCATGACTATCGGCAAGAGGTAACCTTTTATCCCAATCCGGTTATGGATAAACTGAATGTCCGGATGGGGCGGGAAGTAGAAGGAACTATTTACCTGACTTTTTCGACGCTGGACGGACAATTGGTCAAAAAGGTGAATGCTCCGATCGGACCTTTTGCTCCGGCGGAAGTAGACCTTTCCGGTTTGAAAAAAGGAACGTATGTCGTACAATTGAAATATTTGCAGGAAACCTATACCCGAACTCTAATAAAACAATGAAATAATGAATCGTATTTTTTATATATTGGTGATATGTTGTCAGGCATTCGGAGTATCCGCACAGTCGGTGGCTGATGCCGGTTTGTTTACGTATTCGGCGGCCGGGACGGTTACAGCTTCTTTGGGAGGCAACGGGGTTGCCTGGGGACCGGATGCTTTTGCTGTGTTCAGGAATTCGGCACAGGGGGCCCTGGCTGATGCGAAGGTTATTGCCGGTTATGCGGTTTCTTCCTGGATGCCGGGATGGGATTTGGCGGATCGGCATTGGATACATGATGCCGGAGGGCTGTTTACATTCGGAGGAAGACAGGCTGTACTTACCGGAGTGCGTTATCTGAATCTGCCTATTGTCGAATTGACTGATGAAGAAGGAAATCTTCAGAGCCGTTTTACTCCTTACGCCTTGGAAGTGGATGCCGGATATGCTTATGCTTGGAGAGGAAAGCTGGCGGCCGGGCTGACGTGCCGCTATTTCCGCCTGGACCAAAAAACATTGTTGACAACATATGTAGCTTGTGATCTGTCTTTGTTTTATCGCGATTCGCTTGCCGGACGTCCTTACTTCTGGCAGGCGGGAATGCAGCTGTCGAATATCGGTGAGGCTTATCTGCCTTTAAAAATCGAGTATGCCGTGAGTGCCGGTTGGGAACAGGGGGCACATCGGGTGATGTGTACCGGAGGAATAGCCCATCAGGAATTGGCTTATGGATTTTGTACTTTGGGAAGTGCAGGAGTAGAGTATTCTTTCCGGAAGAAGATATTTTTACGGGGCGGATACCGGAGTGGCAGACCTGCGAAAGGTATATTTGCCTGTACGGCTTTGGGAGGTGGGATGAAATGGCACGGAATCGGCCTTGATGCAACCTGGAGACTGGCATCTTCCGACAGTCCCCAGAGAAATGCATGGCATCTGGCCCTTACTTTTGCGATTTGAAAATCAGGAAAAGAATATGAACCCGATAGGAATGAGCAAACCGAGTGCGAATTCGATCCCTCCGCGTCCCCAGAAACCTTTGGGGCCTTTGATCATAATCAAACCGGTGAAGGTAATTATCAGTAGAGACAAAATGAAAATATCTGAAAATACAGTCCACCAACGAGACGGATTATAATGAAGGCGATTAAACCAGCTGATAACCGGCCGTTTTTTGATTGACTCGTAGATCCCTTCTCCGCTTTCAGTATGGATTACCAGGGAACTTCCTCCTTTTATGAAGATTTTGATGCATCCCGGTTCAGGGGAATAATGTTTCAGGTAACGGTTCTCTTCTCCGATTGTTTTTAACAGTCTTTCGGCAAATTCCCGGTTTATTTCCTGGGGATTCGCCGGGATTGGCTCGGTAAACCGAATTTGTTTTTGCCGGATGAGATAATCGGAATTGAAATCCTTTTTGTGGTTGAGCATAAAACCAGAGATGGCATAAATCATCAGTATGCCGGCAAAAAAAAAGGAGAGGTCACGATGAAGTAACCTGCTCCATTTACGGATGATATCAGAATATGATTTTTGTGACATAATTTATTCGACAATTTCGTATGTATCTCCTTCAATGTAATAGAAAGACAGGTAATTTTTGCCTTCTTTGGCTTGACGGTCGGCGATCCTTTGCCGGAAATTGGTGATCCGTTCTTCGATGCTGTTGGCAGGCGCTTCTCCCCTTGCTTTTTGTTCGGATGCACATCCTTGCTCTGTCGTACCGTGTTTCTCCGCAGTCTGGGCTTTCACCTGGGCTTCCCATTCGGTCAGATAGGCTTCATCGATTCGCTGTTCGACTAATTTTCCTGTTATCCGGACCAGATTGTTTACGGTTTCGGGTTTGAAACTGCCGATTTTCGTGCCGGCCTCTACACGGATGGTTTTGGTGTCGTCGCTACCCATCAGGAAGATTTTGCCGCCTCCGTGAGCACAGATGTGCGTACAGAGCGCTTCTGTCGTGAAAGTTTTTCCGGTCAGACTGTCGGCCCGGGCCAATATGTCGTCCACTTCCAGAATCTGGGATTGTGACATTTGGGATTGTGATGTGGCCGATTGAGTCGTTTTGGATTTGCAGGATGTCAACAGACAAGCTGTAATAGTTGTCAGCATGATAAATAACAAAATATGTTTCATTGTTCCGATTTTTAAATTTCGGTCAAAAATAGAGCTTATTTTCACTTTTTTAAATACCAATATATAGGTATTTAGAAGGTTGAGAGTGGGGATATTCGGTTTTAGATATACTCCGGGCGAAATATTTTTGACATTCATTTTTTACTTCCGGCTTTTTCATATATCTTTGCAATCCCTATCGAGTATGGGGAGAGTATTAATTTTTTAATTAGAAACAATGTCTACAAAAATCAGATTAGCGAGACACGGACGTAAAGGTCGTCCATTCTATCATGTAGTGATAGCAGATAGTAGAGCACCACGCGATGGTCGTTACATTGAGAAAATCGGAACTTATAATCCGAATACTAATCCGGCTACTATCGATCTCAAGTTCGACAGAGCTTTGTATTGGTTGATGACTGGTGCACAGCCTACCGATACTGCTTCAAGAATCTTGTCCTATAAAGGTGTATTGTTGAAAAAACATCTGTTGGAAGGCGTAAAAAAAGGTGCTTTTGATGAAGCTGCTGCTGAAGCTAAATTTGAAGCCTGGATGAAAGAAAAAGAAGCTAAAATACAGGCTAAAATTCAGAAATTGGCTCAGGCCGGTGATGCAGCTGCTAAAGCTGCTTTGGAAGCCGAAGCTAAAGTTCGTGCTGCGAAAGAAGAAATAATTGCTAAGAAAAAAGCTGAATTAGCTGCTGCCGAAGCTGCTAAGAAAGCTGAAGAAGAAGCTGCTGCTGCTCCAGCTGAGGAAGCTGCTGCCGAAGCTCCTGCTGCTGAATAATTTTCTGGTAATGATTACACGGGAAGATTGCTTTAAAGTCGGAGAAGTTGCAAAAACACATAACCTGCAAGGGGAAGTGGTTATTACTACCGATAGTGATCTGCTCGAAAAATATGCAGACGAACCGGTGTTCCTCCTTTTGGACGGAGCACCGGTTCCTTTTTTTATAGCTGATGAAGGCTTGACGGTCCGTAATCATACTTCTTATATTGTAAAATTCGACTATGTCGATACCTTAGCCCAGGCAGGACGGCTTGTCGGATGTGAAGTCCTCTTCGAAAAAGAATTGCTGGAGGGACAGGAATCGGAAGAATCAGGTTATGATATTTTCGAATTAATCGGTTTTGAAGTGAAAGATCAGGTTTCTGAAGAAACGGGAGAAGTTGCGGATGTTGCCGATTATTCCGGTAATGTTGTGCTGACGGTTTCCATTATGAATAAGGAGATTCTTTTACCTCTTTCCGAAAATTATATCTGCGAGATCGACTTCGAGCATAGCCGGTTGCTGGTGCAGATTCCCCGGGAACTTGTAGAATTGAATTGACAACTCTGTTTTCCGATGCTTGTTCCGGGTGTCCTCTTGTTGAAAACTATTTCTGTTAAAATACTTGTTTGTTTCATTTTTGTTATTCACCAAAACTATATTTTGGAAAACTTTTAACCTGTTGGTAACTTTTTATTTTGTTGATAAATAAATGGTTGTCTGTTTGTTTTGGAAAACTTGTCGAAAAAATCATGGAAAAAAGTTATCATCTTTGATCTATTTTTCTATATATTTGCAATATCCTAATGCAGAAAAAATCTATTAAATCAATATGCTATGAATGAATACGAAACAAAGGGGAAGGATACTTATACGCAAGAAGAAGCGTTTCAGAGTTCATTGAATTATTTCAACGGCGATGAATTGGCTGCTCGGGTTTGGGTGAATAAGTATGCATTGAAAGATTCTTATGGGAATATTTTTGAAAAGAATCCCGATGATATGCATCGTCGGTTAGCCAAAGAAATTAGCAGAATAGAAAACCGTTATCCGAATCCGCTGAGTGAGGATACAATTTTTGAGGTATTACGGGATTTTAAATATATTGTGCCGCAGGGAGGTCCTATGACCGGTATCGGAAATGAGTTTCAGATCGCTTCTCTCTCTAATTGTTTCGTGATCGGAAATGAAGGTCCTTCGGATTCATACGGTGGAGTTATGAAAATCGATCAGGAACAGGTGCAACTGATGAAACGCCGGGGTGGAGTGGGACATGATTTGTCTCATATCCGTCCGAAGGGTTCGCCTGTAAAAAATTCTGCATTGACTTCTACCGGTATCGTTCCGTTTATGGAGCGGTATTCTAACTCTACCCGGGAAGTTGCTCAGGACGGTCGGCGTGGGGCTTTGATGCTGAGTGTGTCGATCAATCATCCTGATTCGGAAAGCTTTATCGATGCAAAGATGACTGAAGGAAAAGTAACAGGAGCGAATGTATCCGTGAAGATCGATGACGAATTTATGCGGGCGGTGATCAACGACGAAGAATATGAACAAAAATATCCGGTTTATTCCGATGAACCGAAAAACCGGAAACAGATCAATGCACGCCAATTGTGGAATAAAATTGTACACAATGCCTGGAAATCGGCTGAACCCGGTATCCTTTTCTGGGATACGATCATCCGCGAAAGTGTACCCGATTGTTATGCAGATAAAGGATACCGTACGGTTTCTACCAATCCCTGCGGTGAAATTCCTTTATGTCCTTATGATTCTTGCCGGCTGCTGGCTATAAATCTGTATTCCTATGTACAGAATCCGTTTACTAAAGGGGCCTTTTTCGATTTCCCTTTGTTCAAGAAACATGTAGCTATCGCTCAGCGGATAATGGATGATATTATCGATCTCGAATTAGAGAAGATCGATGCTATTCTGGATAAGGTACACGAAGATCCTGAGAGTGAAGAAGTGAAAGGGGTAGAAATTCGTTTATGGGAGAAAATCAAACAGAAAGCGAAAGAAGGCCGGCGGACCGGAGTGGGTATTACGGCCGAGGGAGATATGCTGGCTGCTTTGGGTCTGCGTTATGGAAGTGAAGAAGCGATCGATTTTGCCGTAGATATTCAGAAGACTTTAGCGGTCGAAGCTTATCGGGCATCTGTACATCTGGCAAAAGACAGAGGGACTTTTAAGATTTACGATACCCGCCGGGAAGAGAATAATCCCTTCATCAAGCGTTTACGCGAGGCCGATCCCGATATGTATGCCGAAATGGTGAAGTACGGACGCCGGAATATTGCTTGTCTGACGATCGCACCAACCGGAACGACCAGCCTGATGACTCAGACGACTTCCGGTATCGAACCTGTGTTCCTGCCTGTATACAAACGGAGAAGAAAGGTAAACCCGAACGATCAGAACGTACGTATCGATTTTGTGGATGAGTCAGGGGATAGCTATGAGGAATTTATCGTTTTCCATCACAAGTTTGCTGATTGGATGAAAGCGAATGGTTATGATACCACTAAACGTTATACCGACGAGGAAATCGATGAATTGGTAGCACAGTCGCCGTATTATAAAGCAACTTCCAATGATATCGATTGGGTGGCTAAAGTACGTATGCAGGGACAGGTGCAGAAATGGGTGGACCATTCTATCAGTGTTACGGTCAACTTACCCTCGGATGTAACCGAAGAATTGGTCGGTAATCTTTATATCGAAGCCTGGAAGAGCGGTTGTAAAGGATGTACGGTTTATCGTGACGGTTCACGGGCCGGTGTGTTGGTGTCCAATAAAGATAAAAAGCAAACAGCCAATCCCAATGAAATGCCGGCAAAACGTCCGATGGAGCTGGATGCCGATGTCGTGCGTTTCCAGAATAACAAAGAAAAATGGATTGCTTTTATCGGTTTGTATAACGGTCGGCCTTATGAGATATTTACCGGTATCGCCGATGATGAGGAAGGAATTATGCTGCCCAAAGCGGTTACTTCGGGTAAGATCGTCAAGCATTATGATGCTGAAGGAAATTCCCGGTATGACTTCCAGTTTCAGAACAAACGGGGTTTTAAAACGACGGTAGAAGGATTGTCTTATAAGTTCGATAAAGAATACTGGAATTATGCCAAATTGATTTCCGGGGTTTTACGCCACGGTATGCCGGTGCATCAGGCTGTAGAACTGGTGGCTTCTATGGAATTCGATAACGAAAATATCAATACCTGGAAGAATGGCGTCGAAAGAGCCTTAAAGAAATATATTCCCAACGGAACAGAGGCTACCGGCGAAAAATGTGAGAATTGTGGCTCTCCGGTGGTTTATCAGGAAGGTTGTCTGATCTGTAAAACTTGCGGAACATCGAAGTGCGGATAGAATAATCACTCCTCCGAATATTTTGCGGATAGCGGTTATATGGGTTTAGGCTGAATTGCAAATAAACCGGTGTAACCGCTATCACTATAATAACAATTTCGTATTTTTGTCCTCCTAACCGGAGAGTTGAAGGTGTATGACAGCACTTTTTACTTTTCACTTTTCACTTTTTGAGATGCAGATACATTACGGAACCGAAAATTTACAAATAGTCAATCCGGTAGTAACCATCGGTAGTTTCGATGGAGTGCATAAAGGGCATGTGCAGGTGATCGAGTCACTGAAAAGAGTGGCCCGGAATTTGAAGGGAGAGACTGTTATCATCAGTTTCGAGCCCCATCCCCGGGAGGTACTCTATCCGATGGAAAAAAGGCCGGGGATTTTGACCACTTTGGAGGAAAAGGCTGCTATTCTCGCCACTTATGGAGTGGAACATCTGGTCGTCCTGCAATTCACCCGTTCGCTGGCCGAATTGGAATATGCAGATTTTGTACGTCATATCTTGGTCGATAAAATCGGTTTAAAAGGTTTGGTCGTGGGGTATGACCATCGTTTCGGGAAAAACCGGGAGGGAACTTTTGAAAAACTGAAAGAATTAGCTGACCGTTATCACTTTTACCTCGAACAGGAAGAAGTATATGAAGAGAACCAAATCAATATCAGTTCCACAAAAATCCGGAATGCTTTGCAAATCGGAGATATCGATCGGGTAAATGAATTTCTGGGGTATACGTATTCTGTTAGTGGAAAAGTTGTTACCGGTGATAAAATAGGACGGAGTATGGGTTTCCCGACCGCCAATATCCGGTTGAACGATGACCGTAAACTATTGCCGGCCGCCGGAGTGTATGCTGTAAAAGTGAAGGTTGAAGGACAAGAATATCGTGGTATGCTCAATATTGGCGTACGCCCCACAGTCAGTTGTTCCGGCGTAGTGCGGATCGAAGTGAATATCTTTGATTTCGATGCCGACATCTATGGTAAAGAAATCCGGCTTTTACTTATTGCCCGTATCCGGGGTGAACGAAAATTCAACGGAATCGACGAATTGAGCGAACAGCTGAAAAAGGACCGTCAGGAAGTATCGGTATTGCTACAGCAATGACGTTTGCCCTGTAAACCTGATTAGCGGGTTCTGAAAAAAGGTAGGTTTTATTTTTTCTTTCTATTCCGATTTCGGGTTCTGTGTCGTCAGACCCGGTCGCCTGGAACGGTCCGTTAAGGCTTTCCTTCACTGACCGGCGGAACTCCTCACTTCGTTCGTCAGACACCACCGGTCGGGCGCTCGGAAAACCTAACCGGACCCTCGTTCCTGCTCCAAGGGTCTTCCGGCACAAAACCCTGCATCTTCCGTTTGCGCTACAGAGCAAAGGAAGAATAAGGAAAGTTTTGTAAAATGAAATACCGGATCACCTCTATCGTGATATGGATTGCTGAGTTACTTTATCGGAGCGTCTTCAGTACCTTTGATTTTAATTCGATTTCTGACATAAGGAATGGAAAACCCTTATTCCGTTGTGATTTCTATTTTTCAGATCCTGATTCGTTTTCCATGAAGTGATAAGATCAGTCGAAGGTGATCGTGTTCGGAGACCATTGGAGCTCTGGCGAGTGTCGTCTTGCTTTTTCTGAGCGCCCGACCGGTGGTGTCTGACGAACGAAGTGAGGAGTTCCGCCGGTCAGTGAAAGAAAAAGCTAGATGACCGACAGAAGCGACCGGGTCACCGAACATGAACACCGAAGACGAACAAATACCGGAATAATTCTAGAATTAAATTAGTTTATAAAGCTCATAAAGTTTAGAGTTTCTGAATCTGCGGTCATTTCCTTACGGTCGTTAATGCGACCGACCTGGACTGAAAGTCCTATAAACAAGGTGCTAAGCAGGGGGAATACTAATTTTATGAACTTTATAAACTCAAACCTTTTGGCTTTCTTCCTGCCGATCTATTTCGGTAAATAATCAGAACCGATATTGAATCATAGCATTGATACGGCTGGCATTGCCATAGTTGTGGTTGAAATTATTACGGCGTCCGAAAACATATTCTATACCGGTAGTTCCGAATTCCGTAAAATTCCATAACAGATTAGCTCCTGCATATTGTGCATATTTGTAAGTATCCCCTTCCAGGTTGCCGCGGGCTTCAAGCCGGGCATAACTGTAGGTGATCGTCGAATAAAGCTTAGGATTCCAATTGTGTTGGAAAGCGCCGAACAGGCCCCACATACCGGGAGCTTTCAGATTTCCATTGTCGTCTGCTGTCGGGATCAGGTCATAACCGATACCCGAGATATCCTGAATGTAATTGGCAATCCCTTTACCATATTCGGCCTGAAACAGAAAACTGGTCGATGAGGTGATATTTAATTTACCGCTCCCCATAACACCCCAACCGGTTCTGATTTTATCCTTATCTTTCACTACATTTTTATAACTGATATTTCTTAAGATAGCTCCTACCTGAACGTGGCTCCCGTTTTTCATCGTATAGCGTATGTTCAAAGGAATATCCGGAACTTTCTGCCGGATGGATTCGGCATTTTTCCCGGTTGTATACGATGCTTTGGCATATTCCAAGGCTAAAGAAGATTGCCATCGATCGTTGATATGGTAAGTATACCGAAGCATCGGCTGACGGATTTCGATACCACTACTCGGTCCTTCTTCATCGATAGTTGTAGGTACGGCTGTCATATCGCCGAAAGTACTCCAGGCTTGTCCCAGCGTAAAACCTTTGAATTGTACGAAAGCTTGCTGGAGCTTCGGGGTGTTCTGCGGCCCCTGGAATTCCATTTCGATATAAGACACTAAACGTCCTACATCCGTATTGCCTACTAATTTAAAAAACAAACGGGATTGTCCGACTGTCATACCGTAACTGGCACCGGGTTGATGTCCTTTCATGGCAATAGTCGAAGTTGTAAAAAAATTGTAATCTTCTACGCCGTTAAAGTCGTAAACTCCTGACAACTGAACGTATCCCCCGACACCGAAAATAAAATTTTTGTTGTCATCGAAGAAAATAAAGCGTGGAGCTGCCGGGTCATTGTAAGCCAGTGGAAAGGCTTCTTTCATCATGGTATAGAAATTATGGATATCCCTTTCTTTCGATACCGATACGACATTTATTTTCTGTGCTTGTGCATAAATCCCTGCCACAAACACAGAAAATAATACGATTAAAACTTTTTTTTTCATAATCCTACCTATTTAGTTTTTTACATTTTCATTTTTGTTATGGAGTATATACGCTTTAGGGAGCGAAAAAGTAGAAAGGAAATACTATAAAGTAGGTTGTGATTGGTTAAAGAATTTATAACTCTGTATAAGCTGAGAATAATTTTTGGCAGTTATATATAAAACAAGTATAGATTAAGAATGAAACGATACTTTTGATCCATAACCATTTATAAAAACAGAGTAATTGCATTTTAATGTGATGTACTAATAATTAGCCGTTTACTATTATTTTTCGGGAGTACTGAAACAATACCCTTTTCCATAGGAAGAACGGATTTTCAGCGAAGTATCAGCTTTCAGAATTTTCCGGAGCTCAGAGATATAATCCCGTAACAGACTTATTTTGGACGCGTTGTCATTGTTCCAAAGTCTTCTGCAAATGATTGTTCCCGGTATAAAGGAATTCTGATTTTGACAAAAAATAGTCAATAATTCGGCAAGCATCGTTTTGAGCGGGTAACGCTGGTCACCGATTTCAAGGGTAGAGTTTGCAGGGTAGAAACGGCTGGTCGGAGATAGCTGATATACTTTTTCTGAGGGGTGGCCGGTTATTTCCGGTCCCGGATATCGATTCAGGGCTGCTTCGATCCGGGCACACAATTCGTCTATACCTCCGTCCTTACGGACAAAGTCACTGGTACCTATTTTTAATGAGGCTGCACATAGTTCGGTGTAAGAGCTAAGGATGAGTACCGGAATTTTTTTATCCAATTGCCGGATCAGTAAAAATACTTCTATTCCTGTTTTTCCCGGCATTTGATAGTCGAGTACGACAACATCCGGACGGGAAGACTGGTAAGCGAGCCAGGCTTCGTCGCCATCGAAGACTGTTTTTACTTCATAACCGTTGTCTTCCAGGGCTTCCCCGGTTTCTTGTGCGGTGATGCGGTTATCTTCTGCGTACAGTATTTTTATTTTTTTAGTATCCATAGTCGTGGTATAAAATCATCGGATGTGTTTTGAGTATGGTTAATTTGTCCAGTAAGTAATTTATTTTAATGATCATATTTTCGTATTGTTTGATATTTTTGTGTAACAGTTCGACATGGATCGGTGGGGATATAGGGATAGCCGGGGAGGGGTGATCCGATTCTGTGCCATGTAAATGACAGAGTTGTACTTGTAATTCCCGAAGGAAATGTTGTACTTCATTCCGTTGCAGATGGATCAGTGCTTTCTGGCGGCGATCGACCGCCATCAATAAATGGGTGAACCATCCCGACAATAAGATCGATAGCAAGGCAAATAGTAGCCAAATTTTGTGGGTGGTCAAGGGCTGTAACCAGGGATACGCGAGTTGTACCTCCAGTCGGTGTCTCTCGACATACCCTAGGGGCATATGGAAAATAGCCGGCAGGAAGATATGCGGATCTTCGGAAGGATACCGGTCGATGATTTTTCCATTGGCGTCCTTTCGGATGAAGAAAATTGGAAATGGCAGGTCGCTCTTCTTATAATAGTGGACAAGTGAATCGAGACACCAGGATGAATCCCGAAGATCATAAAATAAGCGGCCATATACATAGCTTTGATTGACGATCCCGCCCATCTCTACTGTCGTATCTTTTACTCCCCGGGTGATCGTAATTGAATTCTCCTGCCAATTGTTTTGAAACCTGGCGGTATCCTGTATCTGGAAAAGATTTTTACTCATTTTAAAAATCGTTTCGTCGATCAAAGGGCTTTCGTGGTTTACAAAATTAGTCCGTTCGGCTGAATATAAATTGAACATCCAGACCATTTCAGCCAGTAATAAGGCAATGAAAAAATAGCGGTATATATGTGAAAAGGAAACTGATTTTTTATATGATTTCGGTTTATCCAGACACAGAGAGAGACAGAATTCCGATCCCTCGTTTTCTTTGCTTTTTATCTGTATGTGTCCATTGTACTGCCGCACAATTTTACGCACATAAGCAAGTCCTATACCGTGGCTATTCTGGTGACGGTGATTGGAATGAAAACCGGTCCTGAAAATACGTTTCCGGGAATGAGTGGAAACACCCGGTCCGTTGTCTTTGACCGAAATCAGTAATTTATTTGTTTTTTCCTGTTTACAGGTAATCTGAATTTCGGCTTTTTCTCCGGCATATTTCAGCGCATTGCTGATCAGATTGTCTACCAGGTGGATCAAATGAAAAGGATCGGCAAAGATTTCCGGATCTTTCAATTGAAAATCAAGATTGATAGTGGCTTTTTCGTGGCCACTCCGGTAGTTGTCGATCAGTTCTTCGAGTGCTTTTTTCAAATCGAAAGTTCGGTTTTCTATTTCTCCTCCCCAGCGTCCTGCCGACTGTATGGTAATTTGTTGCATTTCTTTTAATAAACGCTCCGATTGGTGGCGGCTGATTTGTAGTTTTTCATATATTTTTTCGGGAGGCCAGGTGGCCAGATTTTTCAGGATCCTGCCTTCTATATCGCGATTGGTACATAGCGGAGTTTTCAGGTCATGGATAAAAATAACTTGTTTCTCGATATAGCGTAAGTTCTTACGTTCCCGATGTTCTTTCTTTATGATCAGGAATCCATAATAAATGGCCAGGAAGAGTGGAAGTAATGAAAGTAAAATTCCGTATTTCTGATACTTCCAAAAATAAATAAGCGGAAAATCATACCAGGCCATCAGCTGGTCTTTCTCGATATTACCCAATTCCTGCGGGCCGAAAGCAGGAACTCCTTGAGGCAATAGATGGGAGGGATAGTGATCTATAAGCTTTCCGTTCGGATCTTGTCGTGTGAAAATTACGGGTAATTCCGTTACCGGACAAAAATGCCGGAAATAGTGGGCTATACTGTCCAGTTTCCACAACTTTTTATTGTAATCATAACGTTGTTTGTTGAATAAGTCGGTCATTTCTTTCCGCAGGGTATCTATTCTGAAATGGTGTCCCCGAAGAGTATACTCCATGATAATTCTGTTTTCTATTCTGAAGTCGACGAAACTGTCGTCCTCCTCATTTATCCTGTATGCTTCTTCTTGAATAGCAGCATGTATCGCCTGGTTGATGTCGTTCCGAAAATTTTTTTCTTCAATCCGGAACCAATAGATCAGCCAGCTGCTTTCTGTCAGGAGAAACAGGATTATCGACAGGATGATCATGCCGGGGTTATGTAAAAATAATTTTTTCATCGGGTTAAAAATAAAGATTAAGTGAAAGAATCACAACTTTTGTTTCTGTTGAATGTGGAAATAATTCCGAACATTTTCCGATGATTCAGCCTGGTGTGAGAAAAGTGGATAACGTATTTTTATACTTCTGGAATCATCAATAAAGGTGAAAAACCTCTTAAAATATTAGGTATTTTAACAAGTTATAGTTGTGTTGAAGTGAAAAGCGCCAAAAAACATATGTTATGAAAGGTTTGCAAATAGATATTCGAGGAAAAATAATGAATTGCGTCACACCGAAAGGGCAGGTTTGTGTGTTTGTAGAAGCTGACAATATGGTTGTTCTCGGTGAAGACAAAGAAAACAGCGTTAAGTTGGATTGGGGTAAAATAGAGTTGGCTGTAGGAGACAAAGTGAAAATTACTGCTATTGAGGGTATGGAGTATGATACCATATATATGAGTAATATGACAGATGAAGATATGTTAGGATACTATAATCAACTTAAAAAATTTTTAACAAAAGAAGGTGTGTTGAAATGAGAGGATTCAGAATAAAATTCAGGTCAGAAGAAATTGTTGTTACCCCTGACTTCCGTTCATCAGTCACTATTTTTTACAATAGTTCGAACGGCTATGAACTATCGGTTGCCGGTATCAAAGGCTTTGGAGATGATGCCCTGGATACTTTTTGGATAAAATCGGATATGCATATTGGAGAAAGTATTGAGATCGAAATTATAAATGCAGACGAGCAGGTTTGTTCGTCTCCGACTTGTGTAAAAAAATTAGATCCTAATCCACTAAAATTATCCGAAAAACAGAAGCAACAAATGCTTACTGAATATTTGAAAGATTTTTATCTTTTAGAAGCTCAGTTAAAGAAAAAAGGAGTTTTATAATATAGTTATGTAATATATGGCAAATATGACCGCATTAAGTATTAATGAATCATTGTTTTATATTCCGTTCGATCATACTGGTGTAATTTCTGTTTGTAATAATAAATATGGAAATGAATTAGCATGTATTGTCTCAGATATTTCGGATGATAGAATTTCTTTGAATATAGGTGATTCAGTTTGCATAAAGAGGATTGTTTCTGAGGGTACTGAGTCGGTACATGAGTTTGTTATGCCTGATTTCTCTAACCAGAAAAAGGAGTTTATGAGTGATAAGGGAATATATGGAATGGAAGTCTGTACAGAAAACAATACGATATGTATGCCATTTATAGATGGGGGAGCAGTCACTTTTGTTGTAACCATAAATCAAGGTCAAGTATCTGTTGATGCGGGTTCTATTACCGCCGGTAACGTATTGTTGGATTTTTATCATTCGAACCTGAATATGGGGGATGAAATTCGTGTAACTTTGAAAAACCTGAATTTTGTTTCATCTCCATTAAGTGAAAGAATTTTTTCGTACCATACTTTATGACCGGTGTTAACTGGTCGTAGATTGTTCATCCCACATAGAATACCGGTATGTTAAAGAAATTGGCTGCACAGACGGCTATATATGGGATCAGTAGTATTATTGCCCGTTTTCTTAATTACTTATTGACCCCCTATCTCACTCGTATTATGACTACGGGTGAGTATGGGGTGGTGACCGATCTCTATGCTCTCATTCCTTTTATCCTGTTATTGCTTACGATGGGGATGGAAACAGGGTATTTTCATTTTGCCGGTAAGGCGGGAACTTCTGAAGAGAAAAGATTGATATTTCAAACCACCTGGGGTATCGTTATATTAGTGAGCCTTCTATTTTTCGGTTTCACCTTATTGTTCTTGCATCCTTTGTCGGTGGTGATGGATTATGCCGGAACTCCGTCGTATCTATTATTGATGGGAAGTATTATAACCGTCGATGCTGTGACGGCCTTACCATTCGCTAAGTTAAGAGAGGAAAATAAAGCATCGGCCTATGTGAAAATCCGGGTCGTTACGATACTGGTCAATCTGTTTTTTTGTATCGTTTTTTATTCTGTGATACCTGGGATTAGAGACCTGCAAAATATCTTCCCGGCAGAATATGGTGCCGGATATTATTTGATATCGAATTTAATCGCTAGCGTGACAGCGGCTTTTATGCTGATTCCTGCCGTCCGGGGAATCCGGCCTCGGATAAAACGGAAATTGCTTCAGCCTTTATTTATCTATTCGTTGCCTTTGCTGATCAGCGGGGTTACGGGTACCGCCAATGAATTTATCGACCGCCAATTTATTAAATATTTGCTGCCGCAAGAGTCGGCAATGAGTACTTTAGGTATTTATGGAGCTGCCCTTAAACTCGGAGGCATTTTGTTGTTGTTTGTGCAAATGTTCCGTTTGGCTGCAGAACCGTTTTTTCTGGCTGCTTTTAAAAAGGAAGATTTCTTGAAAGCAAATGCGGAGACGTTAAAATATTTTTTGATCGTTTCTATGTTGTTGTTTTTAGTGATTTCCCTTTTCTCCGATTTCTTTGGTTTGATCCTCGGTTCGGATTTTCGGGATGGATTATTTATTATCCCTGTTGTTTTGTTTGCTAATATCGGAAATGGTATAGTCTTTAATCTTTCATTCTGGTATAAGCGGACCGGTAAAACCCGTCTGGCCATTTTGGTCACCGGCAGTGGATTGATTTGCACGATTGTTTTTAATTTATTATTACTTCCACGTCTGGGATATGCCGGAACGGCCTGGGCACATCTGGGAAGCGAATGGATTATGGTGATCGTCAGTTATATTTTGAGCAGAATATATTATCCGGTTCCTTATCCGCTCAAACGTATCCTATTTTATCTTTCAGGCGGTATATTATTCTATTTTTTGGGAGCATGGCAAAAGGATATATCCTGGACAGGAAATATATTGTTCAATCTCTCTTTGATTGTAATCTATACCGGGGTAGTAGTGAAGGTTGAAAAGATTAATATTTCCAGACATCCTTTTTAGTTAAATTATGATCGGAATTCTGGAAGAATAATTTAATATTATATTTGTAATTCAAATATGGGCTGTCGCTGAGAGGGGGATATCGATAAATTTTGATTTCGGATGTAAAATGCTATTTAGAATCTTTTCTTTTTTTATTATTGTCGGGTGTTCGGCTTGCCGGCCTTCGGTTTTGGAATCAGCTCTTGAAAGGGCCGGGGAAAATCGGATAGAACTGGAACGGGTATTGCGTCATTATTCCGAAGAGGATAAAGATAGCCTGAAGTGGGAGGCTGCCCGCTTTTTAATCGAAAATATGCCCGGGCATTTATCTATCGGTGGCGATTCGATCGGGCCTTATTATGCGGCTTTGAATGCGGTGTTCAGTAACGATACTTTGAGAAATTGGCAGGATAGTCTCGATAAGATCCATGAGTATTATAAATCCGGATTGCGTGTACAGGAAGATATAAAGGTGATAAAGTCCGGTTTTCTGATTGCCAATATCGATAGTGCTTTTCGGGTCTGGAGGGAAAAACCCTGGGCTTCACATGTCGGTTTTGATGATTTCTGTGAATACATATTGCCTTATACGGTCGGACAATACCAACCTTTGGAAGATTGGCGGAAAAAATTTGCTACCGGTTATGAAGAACAGATAGACTTCCGGCATCCCCGGCTCAGTCACTCTGCATTTTGGGCTGCAACTTGGGTAAACCGGGAGATCGGGACTCAGATTCGTTTTCAGACCCTCGAACCTTTTTCTAAAATTCCTCTGTTGTTTCCTTCCTTGTTGCCGAAATCCAGGGGAGGGTCTTGCCGGGAGTATGCTTTGATGGGATTGAGTATTATGCGTTCGAAAGGGATTCCTGTCATGATGGATTTTATCCCTCAATGGCCTGTCAGGTCCGGTAGGCATTATTGGAATGTGATGTTGGATAACAGGGGAAAAAATGTAGTTTTTCTGGCTACGGAGAGTGATCCGGGGATGCCTCATAAAGTGGAAGAAAAGTTAGGGAAAGTTTACAGGCAGACTTATGCAATCAACCGTGACCTGGAAAGATTGAACCGGGAGTGTAGCGATGTGCCCGATTTTTTCCAGAATTGTTTTATGAAAGATGTGACAGCCGAATATATGCGCACTTCCGATGTGGAAATCGAAGTTCCCTCTTCGGTGAAATGCTCTGAAAATTATGCTTATCTGACTATTTTCGATAATGAAGATTGGGTACCGGTCGATTGGGCCGGAATACACCGGGGGAAAGCCCTCTTTAAAAATGTAGCCCGTGATATTGTTTACCTGCCTGTTTACTATACTTCCGATGGGCTGAAACCTTTGGCCAGTCCTTTTTTATTGGATACGGACGGGAAGGTAATTGTCCTGAAAGGGGATACGTTGAATCGGCAACAGTTGAAACTCTACCGGAAATATCCTCCTTCTGACAATGCTTATGCTATGGGAAGACGGATTGTAGGAGGAAAAATTCAGGCTGCCAATCGGGCGGACTTCAGCGATTCGGTTACTATCTATCGGGTACCTGAGTGGAAAAGTGCTTATTCCCTGAAGGTTACTACCGATACTGCCTGGCGCTATTGGAGGTATTTGTCTGCCGAAAACGGACTTTGTAATATTGCCGAATTGGTATTTTATCAGAGAGATTCTATGCGCCCTATTGTGGGTGAAATTATAGGGACGGAAGGAAGTTGTTTTAATGATCCTAACCATGTGAAAGAAAAGGTATTCGACGGAGACCCATTGACTTTTTTCGATGCGCCGACTGGAAGTGGTGCCTGGGTGGGGATGGATTTCGGAAAGGAAGTGAACATCGGTAAACTGATTTTTATTCCCCGTACCGATGGAAATATGATCCAATTGGGCGACACTTACGAGTTGTATTGGTGGGGACCGGAGGGATGGCAACTGATTGGCGGACCCCGAATAGCCAGGGATGTTGTTTTGGAGTATCTGGCTCCTTCGAATGCGCTCTATTGGCTTAGGGATGTAAGCCGTGGAAGAGAAGAACGCATTTTTACCTATTCTGACGGAAAACAGATTTTCTGGTAATTCTCATAAGCAGTAATTTCATTTATTGAAAAATTTCCTATAATAAAAAATATTCAGTTACACCATAGTTAGGCTACTGAAAATTGGGCTCAATGTTCGGAAAAATAAGATAATTAGTCGTTTATTTTTGATTTGGGATTGTTATATATTTGAACTAATAAAAATTATTAGAAAAGTATGGAAAAAAATCATTCAATTTATTCTATTTTGTTATTTTGATATCAGGTGTTTTATATACAAATGTATGTTTTTCACAAAATACACCTACAACTTGGCAAGACCGGCTCGAAGCTTTAAAAAATAGCTTCAATGAAGAAAATAGGGGTGATGTGTCGTTTTTGAAACTATTAGGGTATACCTATAAAGGAATAATTGGATCTCAAACTGTTAAATCCGATATAATAGATTCCTTATTATCCTACAATGCTCCTGCTATTTTGCATTTACCTCCCATAGTGATGAGAGATACAGTATCAAGGGGAGATTCCTGTGTCATTCGGGAAAGAATGTTGCCTAAATTTGAAATCATTTCTATTCGTAAGCGATTAGAAATTGCAGAGTCTATAGGAGAAAAAAGTCTGCTTACCTCACTAAGACAACCTGATAATAATTTAATTCATTTGGATTATGAATATTTGGAATTAGAATGGAGTTATAAAAATAAGCACTTTAAATCATTATGTGTTGTATCTAATGAACATGGCGGATTTATTTATGACCCTATCGGTTCAAATATTTTAGAGTATACAACAACGACAACAACTAATACTGTAGAACGTTTAAATTCAAAAGAAAATCTTCACTAAAATTTTTAATTTGCTTCACTTGTCGAAGCCTTCTCCAAATACCTTGAGACGGGTGTCTTCAACGGCTGCTGCCTGATGGAGATAGCCGAGATTCTCAGAGTTCGCAATGGGGAGGAATTTGTAGAAGTCCCGACGAAGCCGGAGCCTATTTTCGAAGCCAACACTTCCGGCATGAACCCTGAAAAACTGACATATACCTTAACCCATTTTTTGTATAATGACAAGCAAACCAACATTATCAATAGTTTAAACAAATGATCTCGATTATAATGTGGTGATTTAACTTTACCGAAAAATGACGATTTAAAATTTGCTTATTACATGGTGGTGTAATTATTATAGAATAAACCCCGAAAGTTTTATCTGGCTTTCGGGGTTTATTCTATGTATTATAATTATTCCGACAGGGGTTCTTCCGGATCGTCAGAATTCACAGCACTTACGTGAAGTATACCCGGAGGACGGTGATTCTGATTATTAACCAAAGAAACCGATCCCTCGATGAGCTGACTATTCGGTCATTTTTCTCAGCAAAGTTTGCATATCGCATTTTTCTTTGAGTATACCGAAGAGCTGATCGATGGCTACCCGTTCCTGCTGCATGGTGTCGCGGTCACGGATAGTGACGGCATGGTCTTCCAGAGTCTGGTGGTCGACAGTGATACAGAAAGGAGTACCGATAGCGTCCTGACGGCGGTAGCGTTTACCGATAGAGTCTTTCTCGTCGTATTGACAGTTGAAATCGTATTTCAGCAGGTTCATGATTTCCTGCGCTTTTTCAGGCAGCCCGTCTTTCTTCACCAGTGGCATAATGGCCATTTTTACCGGGGCCAGAGCTGCCGGCAGGCGCAGTACGACACGGGAATCCTGTTTGCCGTCTTTGCTCAGGTCTTCTTCGCAATAAGCAGCCGACATAATCTGCAGGAACATCCGGTCTACACCGATAGAGGTTTCGATCACATAAGGCACATAAGATTCGTTCAGTTCGGTATCGAAATATTGAATCTTTTTACCGGAATATTGTTGATGTTGTGATAAGTCGAAATCCGTACGGGAATGAATTCCTTCCACTTCTTTGAAACCGAAGGGGAATTTGAATTCGATATCGGTAGCGGCATTCGCATAATGGGCCAGCTTCTCGTGATCATGAAAACGATAGTTTTCTTCCCCGAATCCCAGGAGCTGATGCCAACGCATACGGGTCGTTTTCCATTTTTTAAACCATTCCAGTTCCGAACCGGGGCGTACAAAGAATTGCATTTCCATCTGTTCGAATTCGCGCATCCGGAAAATAAACTGGCGGGCGACGATTTCATTACGGAAAGCTTTACCGATCTGAGCGATACCAAAAGGCACTTTCATGCGTCCGGTTTTCTGTACATTCAGAAAATTGACGAAGATTCCCTGAGCTGTTTCGGGACGCAGGTAAATTTTGCTGGCTCCTTCTGCGGTAGACCCCATTTCAGTTGCGAACATCAGGTTGAACTGGCGTACTTCGGTCCAGTTGCAGGTGCCGGAGATCGGACAGACGATTTTCTCGTCGAGAATAATCTGACGTACTTCATTCAGGTCATTGGCATTTAAGGCATTGGACATCCGCTCGTGGAGAGCTTCTCTTTTGCGGATGTGTTCCTGAATCTGAGGATTGGTCTCCCGGAATAAGGCTTCGTCGAACTTTTCCCCGAACCTTTTCCGGGCTTTTTCAACGTCTTTCTCGATTTTTTCGTCGTATTTAGCAATCTGATCTTCGATCAGAACGTCTGCCCGGTATCTTTTCTTAGAATCTTTGTTATCGATCAAGGGATCGTTGAATGCATCTACGTGGCCGGAAGCTTTCCAGATGGTCGGATGCATGAAAATGGCAGAGTCGATTCCTACGATATTTTCGTGTAACCGGACCATCGATTCCCACCAATACCGTTTGATATTGTTTTTCAGTTCCACGCCGTTCTGTCCGTAATCATATACAGCTCCCAGTCCGTCGTAAATATCTGAAGACGGAAACACAAACCCATATTCCTTACAATGAGCTACTAATTTTTTGAATACATCTTCCTGTGCCATAATCTTATAAAATGTTGTTTGAGTGACAAAGGTAATGAAATTTTATTCTTCGTGTCCGATTTCTTTCATTGCCTGTGTGACATTTATCGTATAGTCTCCGATTTTCTCACATTCGGAGAAAAGGTCGTTATACAGAATACCCATAGAATATTCGTATCGTTTTTCTTCGATCGCCATCAGGTGTTCCTGTTTCAAAATGGTCCGGTAATCGTTGATGGCTTGTTCGAGTTCATAGGCTTTCTTGGCGTTTACCTGGGTATATTCGGTAGCCAGATTGGCACACATAACGACGATAGATTCATCCACTAAGGCAAACATATGTTTGAGTTTATTGGACAATTCTTCCGGGAAGGTGATTTTCTGTTCGTTACGACGATAAATCGCTTTGGCGACATTTAAAATAGAATCGGCTACACTTTCCACTTCCGATACGATTTTAAACATCGCACGTACCCGCTGGGAGTTTTCGGAGGTTAGTCTGGATTCGGAAACTTTGGTCAGGTAATCGGCAATTTCAACTTCCACCTGGTCACTTTCGTCTTCCATTTTCTGGAGATAATCGAATTCTTTTTCATATTCTCCGGAGGGCATATCGAAAGCCTGGATTGTTTTGTGAAACATTTCCAGCGTACTTTGCCCGTAGAGGGAGATCTCTTGTTTGGCTTGGAAAAGCGAGGCGTCCGGTGTAGATAATAAACCGATTTTGATATGTTTCAAAGTAAAAGTTTCTTCCCCTTTCTTGGGAGGAATAATCCGGCTGACAATCCGGGCCAGATATTCGGTAAACCAAATCAGAATAGCCACGTTGATCCCCTTTGCCAAGGTGTTGAAAAGGGATAATACAAGCGGCATGGCGGCATTTATAGAAGCGGTCACTCCGGCCCGGGCTTCCGGTGAGAAAGCTTCGTTCAACAGTTTCGGGTCCGAAAATTTGGGATTATAAGTCGAGAGATGCAGGGTGACACACAAGTCTCCGATGAAGTTCAAAAAAGGGGTAAATATCAGGAATAACCAGATCACTCCGAATACATTGATGATAAAATGGGCTAGGGCTGCCCGTTTGGCTTGTACGTTGGCGACTGCTGCTGCCAGATTGGCGGTAATAGTCGTTCCGATATTTTCACCCATAATCATCGCAGCAGCATCTTCATAACCGATCCAGCCTTTCGAACACATCACCAAAGTTAAAGCAACTGTAGCCGAGGAGGATTGAAATATCGTAGTCAAACCGGCACCGATAAGCAGGAAGATCATCCAGGAACGGAATCCCAGGAAGCTGATTTTTTGTATGAATTCTCCTACTCCGGGAAGAGTGTGCAAATCGGTCGGCATCGATTCCTGCAGAAAACGCAGGGCTAAAAACAACAAACCGAAACCGACGAACATTTCACCCCAGGTTTTGCGGGAACGTTTTTGTGAAAACAATAGGGGCAGTGAACAACCGATAATCGGAAGAGCCAGATCGCTCATGCTGAATTTTCCCAGTCCTAACACCGCAACCAACCAGCTGGTGATGGTTGTGCCGACATTGGCTCCCAAAATAACACCGATAGAGCCGACCAGGTCCAACAATCCGGCGTTGACAAAACTCACGACCATGACTGTCGTTGCCGAAGAACTTTGTATCAGGGCTGTAATAAATAAGCCGGTAAGTACACCCGTAACACGATTGGAAGTCATGGCTGTCAATATCTGCCTCATTTTGTTGCCAGCCAGTTTCTGAAGAGATTCACTCATTAGTTTCATTCCATAAAGGAATACACCAAGCGATCCGATGAGCTTCAGTACATCAAAGATTCCATAATCCATTTTTGCATTTTTTAAGATTCCGAATTTTGCGACTGTAAAAATAGGAAACTCATTCAGATTACGAAAATATTACGAACTTATATTTTTAAGATTTTTAGGAAAGAATTAAACAATACGCAGGAATAAGACCGTTTTTGCCGGTGTGTTCCCTAAACTTTTCCCGAAAAGGGAGGACAAATATTCCGAATATTTTCCGAGGATTCACTATTGGGTATAATAAAATGTTTTCATATCATTGTCAAATAGATAAGTATTAATTTAAAAATGATGAAAAAATTGTATTTAGTATTAATGGTGATATCACTATTTTCCATTTCTTGTTCAAAAAACATATCGGATGACACTTCAGAAATAATGGAGTACGATAAGTTGTTTTCCAAATATGGATGGGAGAATGTGGAAAAATGTGAAAGACAAGTCAGTAGTCAAAAATTTGAAAGCTATAACTTCGTTTGAAGAGCTAGAAAAAGTGTTGAAATATATTCAGAATATGCAATCTGAAAATATTAGAACACTAGTTTCTGAACAATTTGACATGTTACCTCGTTTAAAGTCAACTAATGAAAGTGGTGGGCAAAGGATTGTCAAAATCTCTGGTTTGAATTCTGATGGACGGGTAGATGTTTTTTTGGATATCACTGTACCTGCTGTAACTAATAGTGCTTTTTACAATACGGGGTTTTGGGATGCTTTTATTGGTTATAATCATTTAAGTGGTAGTGCTTATAAATCAGGGAATAAGATAAATTTTACGGCTAATGGAGAAATTATTCTTAAAATTATCTGGCAAGGAGTAGAATTGAAAAGATTACCTACGAATAGTAGTGGGTATTATGATACTAATCAAAAAATATACGGGTAATTAATCAAAAAAAGCTGTCTGCAAACGCAGACAGCTTCCTTGTATTGAACCATTTTTTATTACATCATTCCCGGCATTCCGCCACCCATGGCAGGAGCGGCAGGTTCATCTTTTTTCTCTTCCACCAATACACATTCGGTAGTCAGGAACATTCCGGCGATAGAAGCTGCATTTTCCAAGGCTACCCGGGTTACTTTCTTCGGATCGATCACACCGGCTTTCTTCAAATCTTCATAGATATCTTTCCGGGCGTTGTATCCGAAATCGCCTTTGCCTTCACGTACTTTGTTGACAACGACAGCTCCTTCGACACCGGCATTATAAGCAATCTGACGTAACGGTTCTTCGATAGCCCGTTTGATGATTTCGATACCGGTAGTTTCGTCTTCGGTTTCTCCTTTCAGACCTTCCAGGGCTGCTTGTGCGCGGATGTAAGCGACACCACCTCCCGGTACGATACCTTCTTCGCTGGCTGCACGGGTGGCATGCAGGGCATCGTCGATCCGGTCTTTCTTTTCTTTCATTTCAACTTCAGAAGCTGCTCCGACATACAGGACGGCAACACCACCTGACAATTTTGCCAGACGTTCTTTCAGTTTTTCTTTATCATAGTCGGAAGTCGAATTTTCAATCAATTTCTTGATCTGCTCGATTCTCTCCTGAATAAATTCTTTTTTACCGGCCCCTTTGACAATCGTCGTATTTTCTTTGTCGATGCTTATTTTGTCTGCACGACCCAACATATCGATAGTCAGGTTTTCCAGTTTCATTCCTTTGTCTTCCGAAGCGACAACACCTCCGGTCAGGATAGCGATATCTTCCAGCATTTCTTTCCGGCGGTCACCGAATCCCGGAGCTTTTACTGCTGCAATCTTCAAAGAACCTCTCAAACGGTTGACCACCAAAGTAGCCAATGCTTCGCTTTCGACATCCTCGGCGATGATCAACAAGGCACGACCTGATTGTGCTACCGGTTCCAGAACCGGAAGTAATTCCTTCATAGAAGAAATCTTCTTGTCATAAAGCAGGATATAAGGATTTTCGAATTCGCAGATCATCTTCTCACTGTCGGTTACGAAATAAGGAGAAATATATCCACGGTCGAATTGCATACCACCGACCGTTTTTACCTCTGTCTCGGTTCCTTTGGCTTCTTCAACGGTAATTACTCCTTCGATGCCGACTTTTTCCATTGCTTCGGCGATCAGGTTACCGATCGTTTCGTCGCCATTGGCAGAGATACGACCTACCTGACGGATTTTTTCAAAGTTGTTACCTACTTCTTCTTTTTGTCCTTCAAGATGTTTTACGACAGCAGCAACTGCCTTTTCAATACCTCTTTTCAATTCCATCGGATTAGCTCCGGCAGTAACGTTTTTCAACCCTACATTGATGATACTTTGGGCCAGGATAGTAGCGGTAGTCGTACCGTCTCCGGCATCATCTCCGGTTTTAGAAGCAACTTCTTTTACCATCTGTGCTCCGATATTTGCATACGGATCGGCTAGTTCGATTTCCTTAGCTACGCTGACACCGTCTTTGGTGATATGGGGAGCTCCGAATTTCTTTTCGATGACTACATTCCGGCCTTTCGGTCCCAGAGTTACTTTTACTGCATTTGCCAGCTCATCTACCCCTTTTTTCATCAGGTCACGAGCTTCGATATTGAATTTTATTTCTTTTGCCATAACAAATTAGTTTTAGATTTTAATTTTTGGGATTACTTACAATTTACAATTAAAGAATTGCAAGGATATCACTTTGGTTCATGACCAGATACTTCTTGTCGTCAATATGAACTTCTGTACCGGAATATTTTCCGAATAAAACAGTATCGCCTGCTTTTACTTCCATCGGTTCGTCTGCTTTACCTTTACCAGTTGCGATAACTGTACCTTTCTGGGGTTTTTCTTGTGCTGTGTCGGGGATGATGATCCCTCCTTTAGTTACAGTTTCTGCTTCAACAGGCTCAACAATTACCTTGTTAAGTACGGTCTTCAGTGTCATAATGTTAAAAATTTAAAAGTTTATAATATGATTTTATTTTCAAATTAATACGCAATATTTCAACGTCGTTGTAAGGTTGAATGTTACAACATTTCCTTCTTATCATATTTTGTGCCAAAAAAAATACGACAGAAAGGAAGAGGAGGAAAGAAAATGTAAATCATTGAAAAATAGAGGAAAAATGATAAAAGATAAAAAATAGGGGAAAAAAGGGTTTGGCAGAAAAGCAAAAAAAATGTCAGTATGACTGACATACTGACATTCTATTTTAAGTTTTAATGGAATTATTCTCCGGGTGTTGCAGCTCCTGTTTCCTGGGCATTTTCGCCGGCTCCCGGATTGGTCGGGAAAGTCGGGATGGTTTGTTGCTGAACAGGCTGAGCTTCGATTTGTTCCTGGATAGCAGATTTTACTGCATTTTCTCCTCTGGGGATAAAAAAGGTGGCCAATACACACAGGATCATCATTCCTCCGGCTAACGTCCAGGTTGCTTTTTCAAGAAAATCGGTCGTTTTTCTTACTCCCATGATTTGGTTAGAAGAAGCAAATGAAGAAGCCAAGCCTCCGCCTTTGGAGTTTTGTACCAATACAATCAATATCAATAAAACGCAGATAATGAATATCAAAACAGAAATTGCCGTATACATAATTACTCTTTATTATTAATGTTCTCTTTTATTTTTTCGATTCGGTCTGCAAAGTAAACACTTTTTTCCGGATATTTCAAACTTAATTTTATATAAGTTGAGATTGCTTTTTCGTACAGATGTTGTTTGACATATATTTTTGCCAGTGTTTCGCTGAATAATTCCTCTTGGATATAAGGATTTTCTTTAGATAGATCCCTGTTATCCGTCGAGGCCGAAGTTATTTTGGGCATGATGGGTTCAGACTGAATAAAACGCTCGATGAGATCGTCTTTTTTCTTTCGGGATTTCCGGGATTCTTTCTCTGTTATGACGGTTTCTTCGGTATGAGGCTGGTCGGTCAGCCGGTATCCGCCACTGATGATTTCGGGAGTATCGAGAGAGACCGATGGTTTTTCTTCCTGTGCATCCGCTATTTCTTCGTCCAGATCGACATCGATAGAGAAATTATTTTCAGGACGGGGGGCTTCATCTACGATGCCCTGTATTCCGCTCAGATCGATGGGCTGGATGGGGGAGGCATACGGGGTGGCAGAATGGTTCGCTTCGGACCTATCCTCTTGGGTAGAGTTGGAATAATCGTCGATTATTCCCGGTACATCGTCCAGTCGGATAGGGTTGGAAATGATTTCTTTCTCATCGTTTTCCGGCCGTTTTCTTCCCTTTTGCCGGAGATTGAATTGTATGATGTCTTCTTCGCATCCGGTAGTTGTCTCTTCGGTAGTCTGACAGACCGGAATACCCTGGCTGTGAACGACGGTATGACCATGGATTTCGCGGATACGTTCGTCGACAATATGACTCAGCGAATTTTTAGGGGTTGCCGTACCGGAACCCAAGGGTTCGAAACCGATCTGATTGTTCAGGTACCTGAAAAATTGCTTATGATCCGTAAGATGGACGGTCGAAGCTTTTAGTTCGCTGCGAAATCTGACACCTCCCAGAAGATATAAAGCTTTTAAATATAGAATACGAGCCGTCTGAAAATAAGGATAACGTTCTACGAGTGTATGTAATTCCCGTAGATCGTCATTGTTGATTTTTTCAGGATGACGTATAAATTCTATGATTTTTTCACTTTTCATTCTTCTGCCGATCGATTACCAGTTGACGAGTGCCTTATTATATATGTCGTCGATAATCTTATCCAGGATTTCTATAATCAAGCTCTCCTCTATGGAATTGAAATCAGCGTCGGTCGAGTAATCGGCATAGTTGGAAAACGTAGAAGAGAAATCGTATTTATCGTCTTTCGTATTCGTATACTTTACTTTGATTCCGATCGTCAGCCGGTTGGAGGCTGCGATTTCATCTTTTTGGATATCGATGGGCCGTTGGCTGTACTCGGTGATCTGGCCTTCGAAACGAATATCTCCGTTGTTATCGGTCAATTGACTCAAGCCTGTTTTGGAACGCATGTAATCTGTCAGTTTCTCGGTAAACAGCGAACTTAGATAAGGTACTACCAGAGGAGCCTTATTCGGGAAATAATCCACGGAAAAGGTCTTTACGTCAGGACTGATGGAAGCTCCTGTCGTGGAATAACTTACTTTATAAAGCTTACAAGAATTGCAACAAAGTACTGCGGCAAACAATAGAATTAAAAAATTGATTTTTCCCATAGATCATTCTCCTGATATTTGAATACAAATGTACATGAAATTTTTCAGATAATCCACAGGTGAGTAAAAATGAATAAATCCCAGGTTACTGCCTTCTCTGTGGTTCGCATCGATGATGGGTATGCTAAAATCGTATCGGAAAAGCTAATATGGTTGGAGAAGAAGTACAGGAGAAGGTATTAAAATATCCGGTTTTCTGTTTGAGGTAACAATTCAATTTATAACTTTGAACGAAATTTGCTTGAACATTGTGAGAAAACGTAGTGTTTTTTTATGGAATATTCAAAAAGAGACGATGAGATATGCCGGTTATTGTCTACAGGAGATCCCAAAGGAATGGATTTGTTGTTCAATACCTATTATAGCCGGTTGGTTGTGTGGGCAGATACTTTTTTGAAAGACATACAATTGGCTGAGGGTGTTGTTCAGGAATTTTTTATCGCCCTTTGGGAAAAAAGGAAACAGAAAGAACTGACAGCCCCCTTTTTGACTTCTTTTCTATATGTATCTGTAAGAAATCGTTGCTTAAATAAACTTGAAAAACAGGATATTTTTCATAATACTACCGATTTGCAGGAGGTACACCTGGCATTTGAAGAATATAATGAAAAACATGACCGGATTCTGACTCAGGTTTTGCAGGAAATGGAAAACCTGCCGCCTCGTAGCCGGGTTATTATGGAAGAGGTATTTATTCACAATATGAAATATCGGGAGGTGGCGGAAAAATACAATGTTTCCATTTCAACCGTAAAAACCTTATTGGGAAATGCTGTCCGGAAATTGCGGGAACGATTGGACAAAGAAAAATTTGCCGGTTTTTTATTCTTTTTTTGCAAGAAAAAATCTTTTTGTCAGATCTTTTAATTTTTTTTGATTTTCCATTAGACCTTTTTCCATTTTTCCGGTACTAATACATGAAAACAAGATTGTAGCATGGAAAAAGGACCATTGGATAAACAAACCGAAGAATTATTAACCGCTTATTTCCGGGGAGAACTGGAAGGCCTGGAGCTACAAAGGGTAGAAGCATGGCTGGCGGAATCGGAAGAACACCGGCAGCAGTACCGCCGGATCAGTGCGGATATGTTGTTTTGGCAATGGAGCCTGAAAGAATGGAAACTCGATTCCTCTGATGCAGAACGAAGACTGAAAGCAGTATGGAATAGAAAACCCGGCTTATCTTGGAAACGTTACCTGACCATTGCAGCTTCGGTTGTTATACTTCTCTTCGCCGGCTGGTGGGGTTTCCGGCATGTAGATAAAAATACGGAAATCCCGGCAGAAGTATTCGCTAAAATCGAACCGATAACTCCCCGGGCAGTATTGGTACTCTCCTCAGGTAAACAGATCGATCTTGCGGAAAGTCATGAGCAGATCACAGAACAGAATGGGATGATCGTAGAGGTGGACTCATCCGGAGAGATTCGTTATCAGAGAACGGATTTGCAATCGGAAGAAATCATATATAATAAAGTGATCGTTCCCAGGAGCGGGGAATATTTCGTGACTTTGTGCGACGGATCGAAAGTGTGGTTGAATGCAGATACCGAATTCGAATTTCCGGTAAATTTCAGTGAAACTATCCGGGAGGTCAGATTAAAGGGAGAAGCTTATTTCCAGGTAGCTAAAGATTGCCAAAAACCTTTTATTGTAAAGTCCGGAGAATATCAGCTCCAGGTTTACGGAACGGAATTTAATCTGAACACCTACCATACCGATCGTATTGAAGCGGTATTGGTGAAAGGAAGTATCGGTTTCCGGGCAAATGCCGGATGCAAAGAAATCGTTCTGCAACCGGAACAGTTGGGTATTGCAAATACCGGAAATGGAAAGACAGAAGTCCTGGATGTCGATGTATATCCCTATATCGCCTGGAAAAATAAAGACATGGTGTTTGTTAACGAACGTTTGGAATCTATTATGGAAAAAATTGAACGTTGGTATGATGTGAATGTATTTTTTCAAAATGAAAGGTTGAAAGATTTACGTTTTTACGGGGACATGAAACGCTACTCCGATATCCGGGAAATATTAGCCTATTTGGAGAAGAGTTCGGATGTTCGTTTCCAAGTCAACGGACGTACCCTGATTGTGTGTGAAAAATAAAACCGGGATCTGCGAAATCCCGGCTGTGTTTAATAACGGATAAAGCTCCCCAGCATTTATCCTAAGTGTTACTTATAATTTACAAATGTATGAAAAAAAAATTTCATTTATGTCATTTATTTGACAAGACTCATCAAAAATGTTGGATAGTCATGAAATTGTACTTTATTTTTACAGTATGTCTGGTAGGTACAAGTTTCGGAAATAGTCTGGCACAAAAGCAACAAGTGACGTTGAATCTGAAAAATGTCAGTTTATATGAACTGTTCAATCAGATAAAAGAACAAACAGGTTTGCGTTTTCTGTATAATGCAGAACAATTGGATGGCCTGGCTAATGTCAGTGTACAAGCGCAGAATGAAAAGGTGAGCGATGTGCTGAACAAAGTTTTTTCCGGAAAAGCTTTGACTTATGATTGTGATGGAAAAGTGATCATTGTCAAAAAACAGGAAATTCTTCCGCAGACTATAAAGGCGAAAATCATTTCCGGGAAGGTAACGGATTACCGGGATAATCCTCTGCCGGGAGTGACCATTCAGATTAAAGGTACAGCTGTAGGGACTTCTACAAATTCTTCCGGAGTTTATTCGTTACCGATTGCAACTTCCGATGCCGTTCTGATTTTTTCTTTTATCGGCATGAAGACTCAAGAAATTGCAGTGGCTAATAAATCGGAAATCAATGTAAAGATGACGGAAGAGAGTAGTAACCTGGATGAGGTTGTGGTAACCGGGTATCAGGATATCCGTCGCGACCGGGTGACCGGATCTGTTACTGTGATTACCGCTAAAGAGATTGAAAACAATTCTTTCAAAAGTATCGATCAGATTTTGGAAGGTAAAGTGGCCGGTTTGTACTCTTATACAACCAGTGGAGCTCCCGGAACCCGGGCCAATATCCGGATTCGGGGTGACAATTCGATCTCAGGTAACAAAGAACCGTTGTGGGTGGTGGATGGTTTGCCTTTGCAAGGAGGAGTTGCTTCGATTAATGTGGTAAATGCCGGTAATATTCAGGAATCGATACTGGATCATGGGATCGGTAATATCGCTCCAACGGATATTGAATCGATTACGGTATTGAAAGATGCTGCTGCGTCGGCCATCTACGGAGCACGTGCAGCCAACGGAGTGATTGTGATCAAGACCAAACGTGGTTTTGAAGGGAAGGCGACATTTAACTACAACGGCAGTTTCGGTATGGTAGAAGCTCCCCGTATCGATTTGGATTTTATGAACAGCAGCGAAAAAATCGATTTTGAGATTTCTTTGATGAAAGATTTTTCCAGGGCATGGGAAGGGGGACTGGTCGGTAAAATATACGATTATTACATGCAGGGAAGATATACAGAAAGCCAGTATCGGGAAGAGCTGGATAAATTGCGCAAGATCAATACCGATTGGTTCGATGTGATTTTCCGTAAAGCTTTTTCACAATCCCATTTTTTGTCTATGCGCGGAGGTACGGAGAAAACCAATTATTATGCATCTATTAACTATAATGGCCAGTCCGGAATTTTAAAGAGCAATTCGTATGATAATCTGGGAGCCAGTCTGGAAATCCGCCATAAACCGGCCCAAAATTTTGAGATGAATTTTAAACTAAACGGGAATTTCCGCGAAAGTAAGGATCATAATTCTTCCATAGATCCCTTCAAATATGCCGTATTCGCCAATCCTTACGAGAAACCTTTCAATGAAGACGGTAGTTATGCGGCGGATTTTACTTATCTGGGCGATAACCGGAGCTCGATCCATTATGGCAATATATATGACCAATTTAATATTTTACGGGAATTGAATGAAACTCAGAATAAGACCATCGCTTCCGATCTTTCTGCCCGTTTAGGGATGAATTATCAGGTAATGGAAGGTTTGAGTGTGGATTTAAATGGATCGCTTACGTATAGTACCAACAATACAGAGGCTTGGGCTGCCCCCGGGACCTATACGTCTTATTCTAACTGTTTTACTTCCAGTGCAATTAGTGGGGAACTTCCGGAAAAGTACAATAACGGTTATTTGAAAGAAGGATCAGGACGTTCAACGGCTTTTGCTTTGCGGGGACTGATCAGTTATAATAATAACAAGTTGGAAAATCACGCTTTTTCATTGGTTGTAGGTACGGAATTGTCCGGTAGTAAGTCTTATAACAATTATCATCGTTCTCCGGAATTCAATGATTATTATCGGTTTATTGCTTTCCCGGATTTTCCTTCGGATGATATTTCCTATAACGATATTAAAAATTCCTTGAGTGGGTTAATTGGAACAGCAGAAGCTCAGGACCGTTCCGCTTCTTTCTTTGGTGCCTTGACTTATACGTTATGTGATAAGTACGTGTTCAATTTGAATGCCCGTTTTGACGGGGCCGACATCATTGGTACGGATAACCGTTTTACCCCTTTATGGTCTGCCAGTTTCCGTTGGAATGCGATGCGGGAGAATTTCCTGAAAGATGTGAACTTTATTTCAGATTTGGCGATTCGTTTATCTTATGGATATACCGGAAATATAGACAGAAGCTCTTATCCGATTCCAATGATATTTTTAAGTGGATATCGGTATGACGAAAATTTTGTAGCGGAGTCTGTGACTTTCCCAAATCCCAATATCAAGTGGGAAAGAAAGCAAGACCGGAATTTCGGTTTGGATTTCGGTTTTTGGGATAACAGAATCGGAGGTTCTTTCAACTATTATTGGAATACCGGGAAAGATTTGTTAGGAACGATGACAACTCCAGAGTCATACGGACGTACGAGTATCAAGGCGAATGTATCCAGTATTGAGAATACCGGATGGGAGTTTAATGTCAATTTGCGTCTTGATTTGGGGGCTAATGTACGTTGGATTAATTCTTTCAACATTGCTCAAAATACGAATAAGATTAAAAAGACTTATTTAAAAGATTTGAATGAATTAAATGTAATGGGCGGATCTGATAACATCGAAGGGTATGCCTCAGGCAGTATGTTCGGTTATCGGTTTGCAGGAGTAAATCCATTGACAGGGCAGGCGATGATTTATCTGACTGATGAGTCTCGTAAGATACTTGCAGATTACAGAGGAGTAGATATATCACAAGTGGCGGATAAAATTGACACGGAAGAGATTGATTACAACATTCGTGAAGAGTTACTTAGGGCTTCCATGGAAAAATTGGGTTCTGTTACACCGAAAGTTACCGGAGGTTTTTCTTCCACATTGACATGGAAGAAATTGGAGGTACGTGCTTCATTTGCTTATAGTGCCGGACATTTGTTGGAAACGTTTAATGAGCGGAAATACGCCCCGTCAGGTGCAAATAAAAGTTCGGAAATATATGTATCCCGGACCAATCGTTTGAAAAGTGCCATGAACCGTTGGCGAGCACCCGGAGACATTACCAATACCCCTCGTTATCAATTTAATGGAGCGCAATATCATAATATGTATACGGATGATAAATATGAGAAGGGAAACTATTTGGCTTGGCGGGATTTGACATTTTCGTATGATTTAAAAAACAAATGGTTTGATCGGATTGGATTGGATAGATGCCGTTTGGGATTACAAGTACAAAATCTGTTTACCTTTACGAAATACAGCGGATTGGATGTGACCACGGGAGGAGCATTCAATTATCCGTTACCCAGAACTTATATGTTTAATCTTTCTTTGGGATTTTAAAAGCATGAGGATATGAAAAAATATAGAATGGTTATATGGGGCATGTTGGTGTTTTTGGGCATGACCTCCTGTGATAAATATTTGGATGTTACCCCTAAGAACGTCATATCGATGGACGATATGGAAAGTATAAAACAGTCTTTGGCTAGTTTTTTGCGAAATATAAGGGATGATGGCTGGAGTAGTTTACCGTCATCTCCTTTTCAGGGGAATACGTATGGTATTGTTGCCTATACGGAAGAATGGGATTTGTCGCAACTTGCTGAAAATGATTTTACGGATGATGAGAAGCGGATATGTGATTGGAGAAATGAATCGAATCAATCGCTTTGGGGGAAATATTATAGTCCGATCGGTTTTTTGAATCTGATTATCCATGAGGCAAAAACGGCAGAGGGGGATAAAACGATGCGGGATTATGTGATGGGAGAGGCATACGCCATGCGGGCATATTGTTTTTTCAAACTCTTACAATATTTTGCACCATATAAGGACAATGAATTGGGAATACCGGTTTGTTTAGAGACATATGAAGATTTTGAAAGCGTGACTTTGGAAAGAAGTACACAAAAAGAGGTATACAGACAAATTTTGAGTGACCTGAAAGAAGCGGAGATGCGTTTGCAATCTACGCCTACCCGGGAATCCTACAATTTGATGTATTGCGAAGAAGTAATTAATCGTCTTTATGCTCAAGTGTATCACTTTAAAGCGATGTCAGCAGCAGCAGAGGAAGAGGATTGGAAAAATGCAATCGTTTATGCGGAAAGAGAGACCAATGGAAAAGAATTGGAATCGAATCCAGAAGAATTGAAGGCGTTATTTAATGTGGGGGAGGGATATTCTTTAAAGTCGCAGGAATCTCCGTTGCGTGTGAAGTATGGGGGGAGTATGGGTTTTGGAACCTTATTCAGTAACAAGAAACCTAATGAAACGTTTCGTCAAGCCTATTTCCCTGAAGAGAATGGAGATATTCGGGAGAAGTTGTATTATCAGATTGTAGAATATTTTGATTGGGGGTCTTTTCAAACGGTTAAGGATTTGAAAATCAATAAATATTCGAGTTACGATGGATGGGGTGGTGACTATTACTATCTGTTTTGTGCGTTTCGTTTAGCTGAAACATTTTTGATACAGGCAGAGGCGTATGTCCGGACAGAGCAATTGGAGAAAGCCCAAACTATATTACGACGTTTTAAAGAGGCCCGTTACACCGAGGCATTCCAGATTCCAAATACCAAAGAGGCGTTGTTGGATGAAATCCTCTGGGAACGTCAAAAGGAATTTGTGGCAGAAGGAGATGTCCGTTGGTTGGATATGAAACGTCTGGGAGTGAAAACCGAGCGGACAATCGGTGGTGAGACGTTCAAATTGAATGGATACGAGGATTACCGTTACGCTTTCCCGATACCATTGTCTGAGATAAACAACAATAAGTATATTGAACAAAATCCGGGTTGGATATTAAATGATTAAGATTATGAAAACGAAATATTTTATTTATCCTTTATTGATGTTCTCGGGATTGTGTGCTTGTACTCCCGATGAGGATGAATTGGTGGATTTCAGTGATTTTCAAATTGCCAAAGTAGAATTGGGAGCGGATCATCGCCAATTAATAGCGGATGGTATTTCTACATTAACCTTAAATCCGATGCTTTATCAACCGTATAAAATCCAGACGGATGACGGGAGGGACACTATCGTATACGGTAAAATACCGGTGGACCGGCTTGCTGAAGGAACGGTGCAATATTTTTTGGAAGACGGAACTCCGCTGAAAGAGGGCAAATATCGGACAACAGATCTTTCCAAATCCGAACAAGGTTTTTATGTTACCGCGAATGGATTGAAATCGGATGTCTTTAAAGTTTCCATTCGGGAACCGTTTGCAGAGGATGCGTATGAAACGATTACCTATCCGGTTGTATTTCATCTTATTCAAGATAAAACAAAAGTGGAATTAGGACAGGGGGTTGGAGCGGATATTGTAAATTACGCTTTTAACACCATCTATAATTGTTTTGCGCGGACAGCTGCTTTCAGCCCGAATGGAGCCGATACCAAAATCCGTTTCCGGTTGGCTGAATATGACCCTAATGGCAGAAAGATGGAAGAAAAAGGGATAAACCGTTATTCATTGTCCACTTCCGATTTAAATAACTTAAATCCGGAAAAAATAAAGAATAATCCAAAGATTTGTTGGGATTATAAAAGGTATTTGAATATCTGGATTGTTGAAAATATGGGTAATAGTGTATCAACTCCCCATTATATCTTAAATACGGCAGACTTGAATCAAATACAAGGAGTTAGTTTTGAGCAATTATCTTTGGAAGAAATCGAAAAACAGGAATATTCCTTGACGGATATTGGACTTATATATGGTGCTCGGGATTTTGCTATAGAAGATGTAGGTTATCCAACCCAGATGGGTAAGTTCTTCGGTTTATTGGATACTGAAAACCAAAAAGAGGATTACTGCGAGGATACCTTTGCTTACAATACTTATAAAGAACCGTGGAATACAGCTTTGGAAGGTAGTAATTCCCGTTTGAAAATCAGTACGGATGGTTTGATTTTCTACTCTGTAAATATCATGGATGCAAGTAGTTATAAAAATACCATTTCTATGGACCAGGTAAAGCGTATCCGTACGATTACAGACAATTGTCCGCATCGTTGGGCCTGGAAAAGCGACTGGGCATTTACAGGAAAATAAAGATAAAATACTTTTATAATAAAAAATAAATCATAATGACAATCAGAGAGAAAATAAGGAAGATAGCCGTATGGGGATGTTGTTTTATTTTGTTTTCCTGTACGGAAACGAAAGAGGTGATTGAGTATGTGAATCCGTTTATCGGAACTGAACAGGTGGGACATACCTACCCGGGGGCTACGGTCCCTTTCGGTATGGTCCAGCTGAGTCCCGATACCCGGACCGAAGACTGGTCGGCCTGTTCCGGGTATCAATACACCGATACCCTGCTATACGGTTTTTCCCATACTCACATGAGCGGAACGGGAGGGGCTGATCTGGGAGACATCTTGTTTTTACCTTTAACCGGCAACTTCGATGCTACCTGGCTGAAAGAAAAAAAGCAGATGCGCATGCTAAAAGACGGAGAAACCGCAACTGCCGGTTATTACTCTGTAAAATTGGGAAATGGTGTATTATCCGAGCTGACTGCCACCCCGCATTGCGGGGTACACCGTTATACGTATCCTGCCGGGGAACGTTCTCTTTTAGTCGACCTGACCCATTACCTGAAAAAAGAACATATCCATCAACTGGAGTTAAAACAGATCTCGGATACTGAAATCCAGGGAATGCGTTTTTCCAGTGGTTGGGTAAGTAACCAATACATTTATTTCATAGCCCGCTTTTCTGCCCCGATCCGGAAAATCAACGGTTGGTGTGATGGTAAGCTGACTTATGAAAAAGATCTTAAGGGTACCGATATCCGGGCAATTCTGGAATTTGAAAACGGTAATGCACCGGTCGAAGTTTCAGTAGGAATCTCGGCTACCGGTTACGAAGGGGCCCGGAAAAATATAGAGGCCGAAATGCCTTCCCCTAAGTTCGATAAAGCTTTGATGCAGGCTGTTGCCAGTTGGGATACAGAAATGGGACGGATAGATATTTCCGGAGCTACCGACGACGAAAAGACCATTTTCTATACGGCCTTGTATCACACGATGATTTGCCCCAACCTGTTCAGTGATGTAGATTACAAATACCGGGGTATGGATGGAAAACTTCACGAGGGGAAATCTCCTCATTATGCAACTTTTTCCCTGTGGGATACCTATCGGGCTGTACATCCGCTTTATACTGTATTGTATCCGGATTTTAACGCCGACATGATGCGGAGTCTGGTAGAAAAAGGAGAACAAAACGGATATCTGCCGAAATGGGAATTATGGGGGGGAGAAACCGATTGTATGATCGGTTTTCATGCGATCTCGGTTCTGGGAGAAGCCATCGTGAAAGATTTGGGAGGATTCGATTATGAGAAAGCCTATCAGCTTTGTAAAAAAACGTATGAAGCAGGAAGAGATCAGTTCCCTTCCTATGAAAAATACGGTTATGTTCCCAGTAACGAAACCGGACGCAAGAGTGTTTCCAAAACGGTAGAATATGCTTATAATGATTGGTGTCTGGCTCAGATAGCAAAAAGACTGGGACATCAGGAAGATTATGAATTTTACCTGAAGCGTTCCGAAAATTACCGGAATCTGTTCGACGGAGAAACCGGATTTTTCAGGGGGCGTTCCAATACAGGAATATTCGATCCGGATTTTCAGGGAAATTATATGGATAATAATTTCACCGAAGCGACTCCCTGGCAATATCGCCATTATGCTCCGCATGATATCAGAGGCCTGTCCAATTTGCTCGGCGGTCGTGATTCCCTGGCCAAATCGCTGGATGCCCTTTTCGAAGCCGATACGGCTATTTTGGGAAAACGCCTGCCGGATGTAACCGGACGTCTGGGACAGTATGCCCACGGAAACGAACCCAGTCACGGTACGGCATTCTTATATGCCTATTCGTCAGAACCCTGGAAAACCAGTGCTTTAACAAAAAAAATTCTGGCTTGCTTTTATCAGAATACCCCCAGCGGTTTGTGCGGGAATGACGACTGTGGACAAATGTCTGCCTGGTATGTATTTACTTCTATCGGTATGTATCCGATGTGCCCGGGTAGTGATGAATTTATCCTGACAGCACCTGAATTCGATAAAACCGTGATCAATCTGGCTAATGGGAAGAAGTTCACCATCAAAGTAAAAGGCGACCGGGAGGACGTGTATATCGATAAGATCACCTTAAACGGTAAGGAAATAGACCGTAATTACATTAAATATCATGAAATTATGGATGGAGGGGAATTGGTATTTACACTGACCGATAAACCGAATATGAAAAGAGGTCTTAAAGAAGAATCTCTGCCTTATTCGATGACCACGGAAAATAAAGCCCCGATGCCTTACACAACCAGTGACATCCAATATTTTCCGAACGAACGCTCTGTGATTCTGAAAGTGCGGCATCCTCATGCTAAAATTTATTACACCTTGGATGGTAGTGAACCGGATGATCGTTCCACTTTATATACCCAGCCGATCAAGTTGCATGCTTCTGCAACGATAAAAGCAGTTGCGTACGTTGAAGGAAAAACCAAAAGTGACGTAATGGTGGCTGAAGCAATCAAAGCCGACTATTTGCCGGGGAAAAAGGTAAATCCGACCCGTAAAGGCGTTTCTTATGCTTATTACGAAGGTAAAATGAAATCTACTGCCGACATGTTAAAGATGCAACCCTTACGGACAGGTGTTTGTTCCGGTTTTTCTTTCGGGGAGCTGAACCCGGCAGACGATCATTTCGGCGTGATATTTAAAGCTTATATCAAGTTGACACAGAAGGATGTGTATGAATTTATACTGCTGTCTGACGACGGTTCTGTACTCTTTATCGACGGGCAACCGGTGGCATTGAACGACGGTTCGCATTCCACTGCGATGGGAAATGGAAAAATTGCACTGGATGCCGGTTTCCATGAGATCGAAGTCCGTTATATGGAAGATACCGACTGGCAAGAATTAAGAGTAGGTATGATAGGTGGAGGCCACAACAGCTGGGGGGCTCTCAGTTCTATTGCGTATGTAAAATAATCCACTGTATTGTAGGCTTATGGCAAACCATAAGCCTGCAATTCACTAAAAAATCGTATATGATAAATAAAACATTCGCCCTGACGGGATTGATATTGTCCTGTCTGTTTATGACGGTATCGGTACAAGCTCAGAATAAACTGAAATTCAAACCGGACGGGAAGTTCAAAATTGTTCAGATGACAGACATGCACATCAGTTTGAGGGCGGGACAATCCGAAGTGTGCTATGAGCTGATAGAGGAAGCCATCCGGACAGAAAAACCCGATCTGATCGTTTTCACCGGAGATCAGGTCACAGAATATCAGCCTGAAAAAGCCTGGAAACGTTTGGTAAAGCAAATGAAACAAAGCGGTGTCCCCTGGACTATGATTTTCGGGAATCATGATCACGAACAGGGATTGACAAGGGACGAACTGTTCGATATGGTAAAAGCCGCACCGAATTGCCTGATGGAAAAGGGAAATGTCAAAGGTGTCGGTAATTATATTTTGGATATTGAAAGCAAGGATTCGGATAAAACCGCGATGACTCTGTATTTTATGGATTCTCATGCCAATTGCGAACAAGCCCGGGTAGGAGGATATCAATGGATCGATTTTTCACAAATAGACTGGTTTATAGCAGAAAATAAACGGCATCCCTACCCCTCGCTTCTTTTCCTGCATATTCCCCTGCCAGAATATAATGACGCTCTGAAAGGGAAAATTTTCGGAGAGAAACACGAAGATATTTGCTCTCCCCGCCTGAACAGCGGTTTATTTACCGCCTTGAAGGAATCAGGACAAGTGATCGGGGTGTTTGCCGGTCACGATCATGAAAATGATTTTATCGGTACTTATTATGACATCGCTTTAGGTTATGGAAGGGTTTCTGCCGGAAAAAATGCCTATGGGAGTCTGTCTCCCGGAATACGCGTCATCGAACTCACGGAAGGGAAAAGAGAATTCGGGACCTATATCCGGCTGAAAAGCGGAGAGATCAAAGATCGTTGTCAATTTCCGGAATCCTTTCAATCTGAATAACAATAATAAATACCTAAAATGAAAAGGAGTTTCTTACTGGTATTTCTACTTTGGATAAGCATTGGCGGGGGAGTAATCGCCCAGAACCGGAGTATCCGTTTCGAACCGAAGGATTGGAAAAAAGCTGTAGAAAAAGCCCGGAAGGAGAATAAGCTGATTTTTCTGGATTGTCATACCTCCTGGTGCGGGCCTTGTAAAAATTTGGCTGCCAACATTTTTACCAAAGATGCTGTAGCCGATTTCTACAATCAAAACTTTATCAATGTCGATATGGACATGGAAAAGGATGTAGATGGCGTGATGTTATCCAAAGTCTATAAACCGACGGCTTTTCCAACCTTATTGTTTATTGACCCTCATACAGAACTCGTCGTACATCGTGTTACAGGGGGAGGGGATGTGGAATATATCTTGTCTATTGCCCGGGTGGCATTGAGTAGTGATAATACGCTGGCCGGGAGTTGCAGGCGTTATCGTCAGGGCGAACGTTCGCCCGAATTTGTCAAAAAGTTGATGAACGACCTGAAGCTGGCTCATGCAAAAAAAATGCACCGGGAAGTAGCCGAAGCCTATTTCGACCGGTTGAATCAACAGCAGCTGGAAGAAAAAGAAAACTGGGAATTATTCAAAGCCCATATCGATAATCCATACTCCGCTATTTTCAAAAAAATAATGTCCGGTCACATTCATTACGGACGGTTATTCGGAGAAGACGAAGTGGCAAAAGCTTTGCAATGGATTGTGATTATGGAATTGGGAGATATTGCCGGCTCTTCTTTAGAAAATGGTTTACAGGAAACTGAAAACCGTTATCAGGAGTTAATCGGTTTATTAGAATACGCAGATTTTCAAGGTGTCTCGGCTTTGATTACCGATGCCCGTTTTTCTAAAGCCTTATTGCAAGATTGCGGAACTGCCTGGTTGATTGTACAAAATGGGAATTTATATAACCGGACCGAAGATGAAATCTATGGCCTGCCTTTTTTTACATTTTATTACCCGTTGGGGAGTATAATGCCGGTGCTGGAAGACCGGGTGATTCTGACAGAACTGTCGGAAATCATCAACAGGATTAAATTACGTTGTACTTCTATGCCTTATCTGGCGCGTTTAGCTTTAAACAGTGCTGTGATATACGAAAAAATGAGAGAAACCGAAAAGGCAGAACAAGCACGGACTGAATATGAATCTTATTGTAACATGCGATAAAATCCTATTAAAATATGAATAAAATCATCTTATTTCTCCTCTGTTTCCTGTTAGGAAGTTCATTTTCCACTTTTGCTCAGGGCAGGGACAGGGAAATTAAAATTTCCCGCCAACAGGAAAGTCCTGTAAAAACAGTAAAAGTCCGCGGAAAAGGCAAAATCAAAAACGTCGTATTTATGATCGGTGACGGAATGAGTCTGGCCCATATGTATTCAACCTGGGCTGCCAATAAGGGAAAATTGAATCTGGAAAATTGTCAGACCGTCGGTTTAGCTAAAACTTATTGCTATGACCGGCTGATTACGGATTCAGGTGCTGCCGGTACTGCTTTGGCAACCGGACATAAAACACGCTATCATGCTGTCGGAGTAGATCCGGAAGGTAAGCCACTGCTTACTCTGACAGATCTGGCTGCAGCTAAAAGTAAATCTACCGGGGTAGTTGTGACCTGTCGTCTGAACGATGCTACTCCTGCGGCTTTTTGTGCCCATAACAGTGACCGAGACCAGGCAGAAGCACTTATTGCCGATTATGCCGGATGTGGAGTCGATTTTATTTTCGGAGGTGGAAAGAGATATTTTTGTGAACGGAAGGACGGCAGAAACATCCTTGAAGAGATGAAAGCACTGGGGTATCAGACCCCGGAAAATCAGGAGCAACTGGATGCCATACAAACCGGAAAAGTATTGGCTGTATGGGCGGATCATGATTTGCCGCGTCCTTCGGTACGTAAAGAAATGCTTACAGAAAGTACGATGAAAGCGCTCGAACTTCTCTCACAAAATAAAAAAGGATTCTTTCTGATGGTGGAAGCCTCCCAGATCGACGACTATGGACATGCCAATCAACTCGATCCTCTGGTAGAGGAAATTTTGGATTTCGACCGTACGATCGGAAAAGTATTCGAATGGGCGGCTGCTGACGGAGAAACACTCGTTGTCGTAACAGCAGATCATGAAACAGGCGGTCTGACCCTGGTCGGCGGATCTCTCCCGGAAGGTGAGATCATTGGGAAATTTTCTACCGGAGATCATAGTGGAGTCATGGTCCCCGTGTATGCATTTGGGCCCGGAGCGGAACTGTTTACAGGTATTTATGAGAACACGGATATTTTTGAAAAAATCAAGTATTTATTGAAACTCTAAAAAACTAATATATGAAAAGAATCATCTTTATTTTAAGTATTTTCATGATTACAATTTCTTGTAATTCACTCTCTACAAGCGAAAAATCGATACAAGAATATATGCGTACCCAAACAGGTTCTCCTGATTTGGAGATAGAGTTTACTAACGTACAGATCACCAAACAAACCGTCGGGGATAGTATTGACATCTTGCAAAAAATATTTGAGGAGCAAATAAAAGAGAAAGAGAAAACAATAAAAAGGATAGAAAACGACAACCAGGCCTGGCAAAAAGAGCTGGAATCTATGTCCAAAAAAGACCAAAATTATGCATTTCTGGTTCAGATGGTGAATTCCAATCAAAGACGAATCAAAGAGTTGCAGGAGAAAGTGATCAAGAATGGGACAGGGTATTATGACGGCCAGGATCCTAAAAAAGTCATCGCTACCCTGGTAAAGTGCGAGATGACCTCGCTTATCAATCCGGTATTAAAGGCGAAACAAACCAAAGAGGGGGTTTTTCTGCTTACTCCGGATGAAACGGTCTGTATCCGTCAGGTAAAATAATTTATTATTGTGTAAGATATTTTATGGAAAATCTTTTTTCGGGCAGGTATATTTTTCCTGTCCTGATAGCGTTATTCTTCTCTTGTTCCGCCACCGGAACCTTGGGACAAACGCCGGCAAAACGGGATGTAACCTGCATCATTGCAGCCGATCTGCATTTTGATTTTTTACCCGAAACGGATCAATATTACCATGTCGTGGCGATGAATCGGGTACCGGGACATTTGGTCATGCCTTCAGGGGAAATTATCCGGAAGATAGATGCCGTCATTTTGGCTGGAGACCTTTTTGACAGGGCAAGGCCTGAAATCATCGACCTTTACCGCCAGCGTTATGAATGTGGAAAAGGAGAGAAAAGAATCCACTTTCCGGTTTATCCCGGTTTTGGAAATCATGACCTGGATACGGTTACAGAAGGCAAGACCCCGAATAACGAGGTACACTTGCAGTTGATAAAAAATTATATGGACTCGGTCCTGAGTGTAAAACTGGCCCGCAAGGAAATTCTGAATCTGCATCCGTCGAGTCGGAGTTATTCCTGGAATATCGGTGACGTGCATTTTGTTCATGGGCAAAGATATGCCGGCGATACTTCCTATTGTGAGAGCAACCTGGAATGGCTGAAAGCTGACCTGGAGAAATATGCTTCCCAAGGTAATCCGGTGGTTTATATCCAACATTACGGTACCGATCCCTGGGCAATAAAGTGGTGGCCACAGGAAGCCCGGAATGAATTGTTCGGTTTGCTGGACCATTACAATGTAGCTGCTTTTTTTGCCGGTCATACCCATACGGCTATGCTGCCGACCTATCGCGCCTATCCGATTTATCAGGTGAATAATGCCTGGCCGGATAGAGACGGTAACGGATCGTTTGCTATACTGCAAATTAAAGGAGATCAGGTAGCTGTCGTTTCTTGCCGCTGGAAGGACGGAGAAGGAAATATAGAAACGACAGGACCTGTATTAAGTCGCTCCCTGCCGATTACCCGGAAAGATAAAATTTATTACAATGCTTTTTCACACAATGATTATCAGAGAGAAAATCCTTTGCAGGATGCATTGGCATTCCGTTTCAATTGTGTGGAAACCGATCTTTGGCTGATCGACGGGGAGGTGTATGTCGGACATGAAAAACCGGAACCCGATCCGGCAATCACTTTTGAAAATTTGTATCTGAAGCCACTGATCCGGCGAATTAAGGAAAACGGAGGGAAAGTATATCCCGGAAGTGAACGTCCCTTTTTCCTGATGGCCGATTTTAAAGCGAATGGAGAAGGAATCTATGAAGTTTTGAAAAAACAGATGGAACCTTACCGCAAGTATTTTTGTTCTGTAAAAGATGGCGTATATCAGGAAGGAGCAGTCCTGTTTTTTATTTCCGGGAATCGTCCGTTATATTCCCTGCCTTCGGAATCTTTACGGTTTGCTTTTTTAGACGGACAGATCCGGGATCTTGGTAAAGGAATGCCGGCTTCCCTGACTCCGGTGATCAGTGATAATTACCAAAGTTATTTCAGTTGGGACGGCAACGGGGAAATGCCTGAAGAACAGTATAAAAGAATGGTGGAGATAGTGAAAAATGTTCATCAGGAAAAAAAATTGTTCCGTTGGTGGGGGGCGCCCGATACCGAAGCTTTTAAGAGGTTATTTCTACGAACCGGTGTTGATCTGGTGGGTACCGACGACCTGAATCTATTATATAATTTGCTATCGGAAAATGAATAAGCTTGTCTTTTGTGTTATAATAACGTCCCTGATTTTCGGCTGTTCTTTACAGAAAGGCCGGTTGGCCCGGGAAGTGAATCCTTTTGTAGGGACAGGTTTTCACGGACATACTTATCCGGGGGCTACGGTCCCGTTCGGAGCTGTACAGTTGAGTCCGGATACCCGGAAAAACGATTGGGACGCTTGTGCCGGCTATCATTACAGCGATTCGCTTATCTCAGGTTTTTCGCATACGCATCTCAGCGGAACCGGATGTATCGATTTCGGAGATATCCTCGTTTATCCGGCAAGTAGGACACTGGATCCGGAACAAGGAGGGAACTGGCTTTCGCCGCTTCCCTTTTCCCATCGGCAGGAATGGGCATCTCCAGGCTATTATAAAGTGATGTTACCGACAGAAGGAATACAGGCAGAGTTGACCGCTACACCTTACACCGGAGTGCATAGATACCGTTTTGACCGGACAGGTGAAGCGTCTGTTGTCATCGATCTGGCTCATTCGCTGACCAGTGAGACGATTCAGGCTGCTTATTTGGAACAGACCGCTCCGGATGAAATTTCCGGGATGCGGAATACTTCTGCCTGGGTAAACAATCAGCCTATTTATTTTGCGGCCCGCTTTTCTCGTCCGATAGAAACTTTGACTTGGGTAAAAGAGGGAAAGGTATGCCGGGATACTGTTCGGCTCGACGGAGAAAAATTACAGGCTGTCGCTACATTTCATGTAAAGGCCGGGGAAACTATAGAATTGCAGGTCGGTGTTTCGGCTGTCAGTGTCGGGAATGCCCGGTTCAACCGGGAGCATGACCTGATAGGGCAGGATTTCGATGCTGTGCGTAAAAAAGCTGATAAAGAATGGCAGTCACTGCTTTCCGGGATCCGGATCAAAGGCGGGAGTCCGGAAGAAAGGGTGAATTTCTATACAGCCTTATATCACAGTAGTGTCGTTCCTAACCGGATCAATGATGTCAATGGGGAATACCGAAGACACGATATGGGCATCGGGCGGACCGGGAAAGGTAAAAACCGATATTCTACACTTTCCCTTTGGGATACCTTCCGGGCCTGGCATCCGATGATGACCCTGCTGGATACTGCTTTTGTCGCCGATATCGTCCGTTCTGCTCTGGATATTTACGAAATAACCGGCGAATTGCCTGTTTGGCCGTTAGCTTCAGGAGAAACGGGTACTATGATCGGATATCACTCCGTCTCTGTCATCGCAGATGCCTGGATGAAAGGAATTCGCGGTTTCGATGGTGGGAAAGCCTTGGAAGCGATGGTACGGTCGGCTGAAAAAAATACCAAAGGAGCTGATTATTACATCCGGGAGGGCTATATTCCTGCAAATTTCCGTAAGGAATCGGTTTCTTGTTTGTTGGAATTTGCTTATGACGATTGGTGTATTTCCCGGATGGCAGAGGCATTGGGTGAACAGGACATCGCCGGACGTTTTGCCCGGCGTGCCCGTAATTATATCAATGTCTTCGACGGTTCCTGCCGTTTCTTCCGGGGAAAACGCTCGGACGGAAACTGGGAAACACCCTTCAATCCTTATGAGGCTGGACGGTCGTATACCGAGGCCAGTGCCTGGCAATACCGTTTTTTTGTTCCTCATGATGTAAACGGGATGATACAGTTGTTCGGAGGAGAGGAACAATTCCTGCAGGACCTGGACAGTCTGTTTTCGACAACCTCCGTGGTGGAAACTTCCCTTTCAGATATCACCGGGCTGATCGGTCAGTATGCCCAAGGTAACGAACCCAGCCACCACATGGCGTATTTGTATAGTTATGCGGGACAACCCTGGAAAACACAGGCGATGGTCCGCCGTATTCTGAAAGAAATGTACCGGAATACACCCGAAGGGCTTTGCGGTAATGAGGACTGCGGACAAATGTCCGCTTGGTATATCCTGAGTAGTCTCGGCTTCTATCCGGTATGCCCCGGTTCTAACGAATTTGTGTTCACTTCGCCCCTGTTTCCCCAGGCGACCCTAAAGCTGGCAAATGGGAAAACACTGGTCGTTAAAGCCAATGAACCGGAGAAGAACATATATATCGACAAAGTCTGGTTGAACGGTAAGGAAATAGACCGGAATTTTATCACCTATGCCGAGCTGATGCAGGGAGGGGAATTACGTTTTCAGTTATCGGCTGAACCCAATCTGCAACGGGGAATTTCTTCCGGTAGTTTCCCTTATTCTATGAGTAAAGGAAAACAGGTATCTATCCCTTATGTTTCAAAAGATTTGTATTTGTTTGAGGAAGAGATGACTTTCAAGTTGGGTAGTACCACTTCAGATACAGAAATCCGTTATACCCTGGACGGAAAGGAACCGGATCGGACTTCTCCTCTTTGCCGTGATTCCATTCAAGTGAATCACTCCTGTATTTTGAAAGCAAGGGGATTCAAAACAGGATATGCACCAAGCGAACTCCTGACTTTGCAAGTGGAAAAAGCAGTATACCGGCCGGCGTCACAAATTCAGGATACCGGAAAAGGTATCCGTTTTAGGTACTACGAAGGTAAATTCAGTTGTGTTTCGGATCTCGAGAAAACTCAACCGCTGGACTCCGGTTATGTGTCGGCTATCCGTATAGATCGGGCCCCGGCAGACGATCATTTCGGTTATATCTGGGAGGGATGGATTTATATTCCGGAAACCGGAATATATGAATTTGAAACGAGGTCGGATGACGGTAGCGTCCTTTACATCGGTTCTCAAAAAGTCGTAGATAACGACTGTTCACACGGAGCCGTATCCGCCTCCGGGCGAATCGCCCTGGAGCAAGGTTTCCATCCCTATAAACTCCTCTATTTCGAAGACTATGAGGGGCAATTATTGGAATGGAATTGGAAATGACGGAGTCGGTTGTGCTTTTGTTTTGTGAAGTTTGCCTTCACTAAACAAAAGCACAATTTAGTTTTCCAGATTGTATTCTTTCAGTTTGCGGTATAGCGTCCGCTCCGATATGCCCAGATCTTTCGCTGCCAGTTTGCGTTTCCCATGGTTTTTTTCCAGAGCTTTTGTAATCAGTTCTTTTTCTTTTTCTTCGATAGAAAACGACTCCTCGATGACTGCTTCGGTATCCTGAATATGATCTTCCCGGTGGTTGAGGAGGGTTGGACTGGGGGAAGGAGTGAATTGTCCCGGTTCGTGATCGTAGAGATTCCTCAGTACCAGAGAAGTGGTTGGCTCGGTAGTCCCTGTTTCTTGCTGAGGTTCATTTTGCATCAGATCATAGACCAGGCGTTTCAGGTCGTTCATATCCTTTTTCATGTCGAAAAGGATTTTATACAGGATTTCTCTTTCAGAGGCGAAACTGGCTTCTCCTTTGTCGTGGCCGGTGGTCAGGGTCGGTAACATCGGATCGTGTTCCGGTATATATTTACGTAAGGTGGTTTCATCTACCATACGTTCTCGTTCGATGATGGAGATTTGTTCCGTTACGTTTTTCAGTTGCCGGATATTTCCCGGCCAACGGAAGTCCTGAAGGATTTTAACGGCTTCTTCCGTTAACCGGACTGCCGGCATCCGGTATTTTTCGGCAAAATCGGCGGCAAATTTCCTGAATAACAAAGGAATATCTTCTTTACGTTCGCGTAAAGGAGGGATCGTGATCGGAATAGCATTCAGACGATAATACAGGTCCTCCCGGAATTTTCCGTTTTTTACCGCTTGCGGGATATCGAGGTTGGTGGCTGCGATAACCCGGACGTTGGTTTTCTGTACTTTCGAGGAGCCTACCCGGATAAATTCTCCCGTTTCCAATACCCTTAATAGACGGGCTTGCGTCGGTAAAGGCAGTTCTCCTACTTCATCCAAAAAAATGGTTCCGCCGTCCGTTACTTCGAAATATCCTTTCCGGTCGGATACGGCTCCGGTAAAAGCCCCTTTCTCATGACCGAAAAGCTCGGAGTCGATCGTTCCTTCAGGAATCGCACCGCAGTTTACCGCTATATACTGAGCGTGTTTACGGGTACTGTAGGCATGGATGATACGGGGAAAAATCTCTTTCCCGACTCCGCTCTCTCCGGTTATCAATACGGACAAATCTGTCGGGGCTACTTGGGTAGCAATATCGATGGCCCGATTTAAACCCGGATTGTTTCCGATGATTTCAAATCGTTGTTTGATCGCTTGTATATCTTCCATATTCAGCTATCTTGTTCATATTTTCTTCCGGACCTGTAAAAGTTACAGGTACTCTGACAAAATTACATTAAAAAGCCCGAATCAGGAAACATTTATTCATTTTTACTCTTTCAAATAAATCGATTATTTTAATTTCTCTTTTGATTTTTTCTAACCGGCCGCATCAGTCGCCTATCGTTTTTGGGAGACTGGGTTTTGTAAAAAAAAGAGACAACAACTCTTAATAAAATGTTAGAGGACTATCGTGAATATCACAAATATAGGTTAAGATGGAAGAAATTAGACCTTAATTGAATCCCATTTTGTAAATTGCATCATCATTTACCAAAACTATTTAAATCATATTATGAAAAAATTAATTCCTTTGATGATGTGTTTGGTGCTAAGCGTAATGGCTTTTGCGCAAACGGGAGTGGATTTCCAGCATCTGACATTTGATGAAGCATTAGCTAAAGCTAAAGCAGAAAAGAAACTGGTTTTCGTTGATTGTTACACAACTTGGTGTGGTCCATGTAAGATGATGACAACAAAGATTTTCCCGATGAAAGAAGCCGGAGAATTTTTTAATCCTCGTTTTGTCTGTGTGAAATTCGATATGGAACAGGGAGAAGGGAAAGAACTGAAAAATAAATTAGGTGTGCGGGCTTATCCTTCTTTCTTTATTATCCGTCCGGACGGAACAGTACAACATGCTGTCGTCGGTGGAGGTGAATTGGAACCTTTTATCGAAAGAGTAAAGAAAGGGTTGAATGAAAAGACTTCCTTGCTGTATCTGAATCAACAGTACGAAAAAGGAAAAATGAATAAAAAGCAATTATTGGCTTATAAGGTCGCTTTAGATGATGCTTACGATCAGAAAAAAGCAGAGCAGGTAAAAAAAGAATTACTGTCTCAGGTCACCGAGAAAGATAAATTGAAAAAAGAATTCTGGCCCTTGTTTGAAGACGGTACTTGTACGGTTGGAACTCCCGATTTTAATTTGATATTGGCCAATATTCCGACTTTTGAAAAAAATATAGGGAAAGAAAAATTGGATGAATTTTTATTCTCTGCTTATAGCCGGGCTTTGTCTCCACACCTTTATGGAAATAAAGAAAGACAAACCGTATCTTTGGATGAACTGAAACAACAGATCGGTAAATTGGATCTTCAGAAAAAGAACGATTTGTTGTCTTTATGTGATATCGCCGGATTGGTGGCTCAGGGAGATGTGAATCAGTTGGTATCTAAAGTGGAAGAAAACGCTGCTACATTGACCGGAAACGATTTATCGTCTATGCTGATGGCTTTCGGAGCTATGCGGGATAAAGCGACTAAGGCAGATTATAACCGTATGGTTGCTGCCGCTGAAAAAATGATGGCTAACCCCGCTAATAGCGAAATGAAAAATTACCTGGAATATTATGTGGAATCCTGGAAGAATTTAGCTCATGTAGGGGTTAATTTCCAGGACTTGACTTTTGAACAGGCAGTAGAAAAGGCTGCTAAGATGCGTAAACAGATTTTTGTCGACTGTTATACTTCCTGGTGTGGGCCTTGTAAATATATGAGTAACACTGTTTTCCCACAGGAGAAAATGGGAGATTATATGAATCCGAAATTCATTTGTGTTAAATATGATATGGAAAAAGGAGAAGGACCTGAATTAGCTAAAAAATTCGGTGTTCGCGCTTATCCTACTTTTGTCATTTTGAATACGGATGGAACCGTGCGTCATAAATTTGTCGGCGGTGGTGAACCGGACCGGTTTATCGAACGGGTAAAGGATGCTTTCGACGATAATAAAGCAACCGGTGTACTGGATGCAAAATATGCAGAAGGAGCCCGGGATAAGGAATTCCTGGCTAAATATGTGGAAAGTTTGATTTCTATGTATTCTCCGGATGCTTCGAAAGTAGCTGCAGAATTGTATGGACAACTCACCGATGAAGAGAAAGTATCGGCTGATTATTGGTTTATTTTCAATAATCCTGATTTAGCTCCAGCAGGCTCTGAAGCTTATGAATATTTGTTGGCAAACCGGGAGAAGTTTGCACAAAATAATACGGAAGAAGCTGTCGATAAACGACTGTCCAGCGGGTATCAACGTAAATTGATGATGATTTTCTACGGACGGGATAAATCGACAACAGCTGCCGACCTGGATCAGATGAAGAAAGAGATTGTCGGTCTGAAATTGAAAAATGAAAAATCATTGGTAGGGCAGATCAATATCGCTAAAGCACTCTTAGCCAATAATCCGAATCAGCTGCTTACAGTCTGTGAAAAAGAAGTGAACAACCTTTCTCCGGAAGAATTCCCATTCTCGATAATTGCCGGAGCAAAAGAAAAAGCTACTCCTCTGCAGATCAACCGTTGGAAAAAGATCGGTCAGAAACTGGTAGCCAAATGTGAGGATAAAGACATGGCAAAGCAAATGGAACAATATATCGAATCTATGTTTGCTAAAAAGTAGGTAAATAGTTCTGTCCGAAATAGAAGCGAAGCTGTGTGAATCGAGCATTCACACAGCTTTTCTTTTGAATTTTTAGAATTAACTATGAACTCCTTGCTTTCTAATCCTCTAAAAAGCATTATTTTTGTTTTTCATTGGCAGCTTAGGATGAAAACAAAAGAGGAAATATTCATAGAACAAATTAATCTGAAAAGGCGGGAAGCCTATCACGAATTATTTCGGAGATTTTATCGGTCTCTGGTGATATTTGCTCTGAAATATATTGACGAACAAGGAGAAGCCGAAGATATCGTACAGGAATTATTTGTCTCTGTATGGGAAAAAGAAGAGAAATTTATGTCTTATGCCAGTTTTCGGGTGTTTCTCTATAATGCTGTGCGTAATACTTGCCTGAATCGGATAAAGCATAAAAAAGTCGAGGAAAAATATGCCGCTTACAGACAGTTGCATCCTGAGAATCCGGAACTGGACGATTATGATATCATGGAAGAAGAGATCTATCGATGGCTTTTCAAGACGATAGACGAGTTACCACCCCGTTGTAAAGAAATATTTTTACTGCATTTGGATGGAAAGAAAAATGAAGAAATAGCCGCCCAGTTAAAAATAACTTTGCTCACAGTCAAAACACAGAAAAAAAAAGCGCTTCGATATATTCGTGAAAAAATGCAAGATTTTGGCTTGTTGTATATTTTGTTGATCTAGAGAATGTTGGTTGTAAAAAATCCTATTCCTGTTTTTTAACATTCATTTTTAACTTTTTTGCGTACCCCTTTTGGCATCTCTTGTTGTCTTTATGTAAAAGAAGTGAAAAATGTCTGAAGTGAACGATCCTATTATTCAGTTGATTGAAGAGTACTTATCCGGGGAGATGGAAGATGTCCGGAGAGAGGAATTGACGGCTTGGCTGGATAAAAAGGAAGAAAACCGGCTTTTTTTCGAGCGGTTGATACAAGATGGTACATGGGAACAACGGTGGAGACAATGGGAAAAGATCGATACCGAAGCTGCTATCCGGCGTTTTGATCGGTGTACCCGATTGGACCATGGAAAAAGAGCATATAAACGGTGGGTTGCCGCAGTCGCTGTGGCTGCATTGTTATTATTGGCCGTCGGTTTTTCACTTCGGCAGTTGATGAACCGTACGGAGGTAGCTCCGGTTCTGGTGGAGAATATCCTCCCGGGAAGCGATAAAGCTATATTGATTTTGGCAAATGGCGAAAAGATGAAGCTGGAGAACAGCGATTCTTTGCAAGTCGATTTGGGAGCAGGAAACCAATTGGTGAACAAAGATAATCAGTTGGTTTATCAGGGAGAAGAAACCGGGGAATTGCAGTATAATGAATTACAAATACCCCGGGGAGGTGAATATCAGGTAAAGCTGGCAGATGGGACGATAGTCCGTTTGAATTCGGGTTCCTCATTGAGGTATCCTGTCGCTTTCGGAAAAGAGAAGCGTGAAGTGGTGCTGAAAGGAGAAGCTTATTTTCAGGTGGCTAAAGGGAAGGCTCCTTTTTATGTGCAGATTGGAGGGTTGACTGTGAGAGTATACGGGACTGTTTTTAATATCAACAGTCATTATTGCGATCGTATACAGACGGCTTTGGTAGAGGGGAAAGTAAGTATCCTTCTAGGTGGGAAGGAATTTATGATGAATCCTTCACAATTGGCCGATTTCGATGTATCGTCCGGGACGCTGGATATCCGGGACGCTGATCTGACACCTTGTTTGGCTTGGACAAAAGGACTTTTTATTTTTAATAATCAGACCCTCGGACAGATTATGTCGACATTGTCTTTGTGGTATGATATGGAAGTATTTTTTCAGAATCCAGTATTGGAGCAACTCCATTTCACCGGATGTGTCAGACGTTATGAAGCGATCGATAATATTCTGAAAGCATTGTCCGAGAGTGTGGGCGTGAAAATAAATAAACAAGGCAAGACATTAACTGTTAGCTACTGATTCTTTTTGCGGAGAAAATACGGAAGGTAGTGGCATACCTTCCGCATACTAAGAAGACGAATAAAGTATTGTTCCACCAATCTTTATTCAGATTGTTAAATTAATAACTACCAAATTTATGAAAAAAATCTGGTTTTTGCTCAAATTTTTTGAGCCTAAAAGATGTAAAATCTGGAATGTAATGAAATGGTGTGTCATTTTCACTGTTTTTCTTTCCTTTAGTGTATCGGCAGAGATCGCTGCGCAACAAGAGAAAGTGAATTTGAATCTTTCCAAAGCTAATTTGCAGACTTTATTTCAGGAAATTCAGCGTCAGACAGGGCTTTATTTCGTGTATAACGAGGAACTTTGTAATACTTTCGGAGAGGTGAATGTGAATGCAAAGTCGTTGTCGGTGAAACAAGTACTGGACGATATTTTCCGGGATAAAGAACTGACTTATTACTTTGAAGATAAGATTATTGTGGTGAAGGCTGCACTACCGCAAGCGAAAGAAGAACAACGTAAAATTACCGGTAAGGTTATGGATGCGGAGGGGAGTCCTCTGCCGGGAGTTGGGATTGTGATCGAAGGTACAACAATGGGTGTTTCTACGGATGTAGACGGTAAGTATACGCTCGAATGTCCTCCGACAAAGGATTTGGTTCTGGTATTTTCTTTTGTGGGTATGAAGCTCCACCGGGAAGTTGTCGGTAATAAAACTGTAATCGATGTCAAAATGGAGGAGGATGTACAGCAGATGGATGAGGTCGTGGTTACCGGTATATTTACCCGTAAGAAAGAAAGTTTTACCGGTTCAACGGCTACCTTTAAAAAAGAAGAGTTGAAAATGGTCGGAGCTCAGAATGTGATTCAAAGCTTGAAGACGTTGGATCCTTCTTTTGTAATCATGGAAAATAATGATTATGGTTCCGATCCGAATAAATTGCCGGATATCGAGATTCGGGGTAAAAGTAGTATCGTGGGGTTGCGTGAAGAATATGATACGGATCCCAACCAGCCTTTATTCATTTTAGATGGTTTTGAAACCGATCTGAAAACAGTTGTCGATCTGAATATGGACCGGGTAGCTTCCGTAACGATTCTGAAAGATGCTGCATCTACAGCTTTATATGGTTCTAAAGCTGCCAATGGTGTTGTCGTTATCGAAACCAAACAACCGGAACCGGGAACTTTTCGGGTGACTTATAGCGGTAATTTCTCTTTGTCGATACCGGATCTGACGGATTATAACCTCATGAATGCTCAGGAAAAGCTGTTATTTGAAGAGAAAGCAGGTTTTTATAAATCAGCTTATACTTATGATGCTCAGGAGCAACTGTTTCTCGATAGTTTGTACAACCTTCACATGTCCAATGTGGCCAGGGGAGTCAATACCTATTGGTTGAGCGAACCTTTACGGGTAGCGTTGGTACATAAACATAATATTTATGCGGAAGGGGGAGACGAGGCTGTACGTTATGGGTTGGGAGTTACTTATAACGGTACGGATGGTGTAATGGAACATTCCGGGAATGACCTTATCGGATGTAATTTCGACCTGACTTACCGGAAAGGACAATTCCGTTTTTATAACAAGATGTCGTTCGATTACTCGAAAGAAGATAACCCTACGGTCAAATTTTCAGAATATGCCAATGCAAATCCCTATTTTGAGAAAAGAGATGCAGATGGAAAAGTAAATCGTTACCTGGAAGAATATTATACGGTAAATCAACAACATTATACGATTGAGAATCCTTTGTATAATGCGAGTTTGAATAGTTTCGACCGGGCCAAAAAGGTGAATTTTGTCAATAATTTCAATGCAGAATGGCGTCCTGTAGAGACGGTGATGGTGCGTGCACGTGTCGGTGTGGGAAAAAATGTCAGAAAAGCGGATAAATTCCTTTCTCCTCAACATACTTCTTTCGATTTGAGTGCAAAAAATCAGAAAGGTAGTTATACTTCTACTCAGAACGATACTTGGTATTACGATGGAGAGTTTACTGCCACTTTCGGAAAATTATTCGCCGATGTACATCAGGTAAATGCTGTAATCGGAACAAATTTCCGTTCTTCAGAAGCAAAAAGTGAGGAATATAAAGCGGTTGGTTTCCCGAGTGGTGATTTTACCCGTCCGTCTTTTGCTACCGGTTTCCCGGATGGTAGCAAACCCGAATATACAGAAACCGTAACTCGTTCGAACAGTTTTTATCTGAACTTTGGATATGCCTATGACAATCGTTATTTATTGGATGCTAATATCCGTATGGATGGAGCTTCGGTTTTCGGAAGTAATAAACATTATACCGAAACTTGGGCTGTCGGACTGGCCTGGAACCTCCACAACGAGTCTTTCCTGAGGGAGGTCGATTGGATCGGGATGATTAAATTCAGAGCTTCTATCGGTAATCCGGGAAATCAGAATTTCGATGCATACCGTTCGTATACTACTTATTCTTTCAATAACTGGATTTCTAATAATTTCGGGACTAGTGTGCTGATCGATGCTTTAGGGAATCCCGATTTAAAATGGCAGAAAACGATAGACAAAAATATCGGTGCCGACCTGTCTTTTTTCAATAATCGGTTTAATATTAATTTCGATTATTACCAGAAAAAGACAGATCCTTTGTTGGCAGTCATCAGCGTCCCTTCTTCTGTCGGAACCAAAACGGTCACAACCAATATGGGGGAACAGTGGAATACAGGGTTTAGCGGTACAGTGAAATATTCCCCGATCTATCGGCCGAAAGATCGGATTAATTGGACATTGAGTCTGAATTTCCGCCATCAGAAGGCAGAATACCGGAATATCGGGAATAGTCTGGATCAGTTTAACCAGGAAAATAAAAACTCCAGTCTGGACCGTTATTATGACGGAGGAAGTCCTACGGCTTTGTGGGCTGTACGTTCTTTGGGAATCGACCCGGCAAACGGACAGGAAGTTTTCGTGAAAAAAGACGGTACTTATTCCTATACTTATGATACCAAAGATGAGGTGAAAGTGGGTGATTCCGAGCCGGATGTAGAAGGAGTGATCGGAAGTACCTTATATTATAAAGGTTTTTCTTTTTCCGTTCATTTGCGTTATAGCCTGGGAGGAGATGTATTCAATAAAGCTTTGTACTCCAAGGTAGAAAATATATCCGAGACAAATCTGAAATACAATCAGGATAAACGTGCGTTATACGATCGTTGGGAAAAGCCCGGACAACATGCCCGGTTTAAGAAAATTTCTCTGACTGAGACGACGCCGATGTCTTCCCGTTTTGTCAAAACAGAGAATTTTTTAAAAGGAGAATCTTTTTCTGTCGGATATGACTTCCCGAAGGAATGGATTGAAAAAATCGGATTTTCTGCCTTAAGACTTCAAGCGAATATGAACGATATTTTTAGAAAATCAAGTGTTAAGGAAGAGCGGGGTATCGACTATCCGTTTGCCCGAACCGTATCTGCATCAGTGTCTGTAACTTTTTAATTCTGTGAATTATGAATATCAAGAGATATATAGCAACAATAATTTTAGCTATTGTCCTATTGCTGAATTTCAGCTGTACGGACTGGTTGGATGTAAAACCGGTAGACCGGATGTCCGAAGATCAGCTTTACTCGACAGAAGCCGGATTCAGACAAGCCTTGAACGGTATATATGTGGAACTGAATCATGCCGATTTGTATGGGGATGAATTGTTGGTGAATACGGTCGAGATATTGGCACAACGGTATAAATTCAGCTCTATGGGAACATTAACAAACCAATATCATCTGGCAGAATTCGATTATACCACCGATTATGCTAAGAAATGCGGTTCCCGGATTTGGGAAAAAGCATATGCCTTGATTGCCAATGTGAATAAATTATTGAAAAATGCTGATTCACATAAAGATTTGTTTACCGGAGATAGTTATGATTTGATTACCGGGGAAGCCTATGCTTTGCGTGCATTTTTGCATTTTGATTTACTGCGTTTATTCGGTCCGGTATATAAAACTCACAAGGAAGATAAGTCGATTTGTTATAACACACAATTTTCTTTGTCTGGCTCGGATCTGTTGCCAGCTTCTAAAGTGATGGAGTATGTGATTGCCGATCTGAAAGAAGCAGAAGACCGGCTTGCTAAAGATCCGATCATAGAAGAAGGGCCTTTGTTATCCGATGGTGCGACAGAAGAAGAGGATTTTTGGAGATACCGTTCATTACGTCTGAATTATTATGCGGTCAAAGCTTTGCAGGCGAGGGCTTATCTGTATGCCGAAATGAATGAGGATGCTTTGGAGGCTGCTCGAACAGTAGTGGCTGTTCAGGAAAAATGGTTCCCATTTCTCGAATATTCGGCTATTGTCGGGAATTCAAAAACGCCGAACCGGGTATTTTCGACCGAATTATTATTTTGTATGCAGAATACCAAGAGAAATACGATCTTCACCTCTTATTTCACACCGGATTTGAAAGATGATCAGATGTATGTGACACCCAAAACTTTTTTGGAAAATATTTTCGGTACATTAGCTAGAAATGACCGGCGCTATGAACCCATTTGGTTAAGTCCTTCCAATCACGATTTCAGATGTTTTCATAAGTATGCCGATATCGAAAGTGCAACTTTTTATTCCAATCTGATTCCGATGATTCGTGTCACTGAAATGTACTACATTATAGCAGAAACGACGACAGACGATATAGAGGCGTTGAACAGTATAAATCTGGTATTGGAAAACCGGGGATTGGATAAATTGACTTCTAAAGATGAGATCCCGGCGACGATCCTGAGTGAATATCAGAAAGAGTTTTGGGGAGAAGGTCAATTGTTTTTTTACTACAAACGGATAAATGCTTCCAGTATTCCGTCTGCAATGACAGGAGGAGATGTCGAGATGAACGATGTTAAATACAGCATGCCGTTACCGGAAAGTGAAACAAATTTCAGATAATTGATAAATGGATACGACTATGAACAAAATAATATTTTTTATTTTCAGTTGCCTGATCTTTGGATTAAGTGGCTGTGAGCAGAAGATCGATACCTGGTCCGGGAAAGATGTGGCTTATGTGGATATGGAAGCCGATTCGACATTGGTATCATTTATTTATATCAATACCGATGTGGATACAGTTCAGGTCCGGGTACAAGTAATGGGGAATATTCCGGAAGATCAGCCTCGTTATGTCGATGTGAAAGTGAAAGCGGAAAATGCAACTGTGGGGACCGATTATGAAGCCATCGAAAACAGGTATACCATTGAAGGAGGTAATATATTCTGTACCATTCCGGTCGTATTGAAACGACCGGCGGACCAAACGATAAAAGCTGTGGAAATCGAGTTGATGGAAAATGAATATTTCCACTTGTATTACCTGGAAGATGTCCTGACTAGTGGATCGGATATCAAATATACTAAGACAAAGCATCGGATTGTTTTTCATAATATCATGAAAGAACCGCCTGCCACTTGGAATGAATATTATTTCGGCAATTTTACCGTGAAAAAATTTGAGACGATTTGTGAAGTTATGGAAATCTCCAGAGATCAGTTTTTTTCTTACTCCTATATGAGTTTTGGGAGAATTCGGTTTATTGCGTCCTATATGAAAGATTATCTGGAGCGTTTTCCTATTCCGGATGAAGATGGAAAGAATATGAAAATGGGAGACAGTTTGTATGTATAATAAAATGGGATAACAATGAAACATTTAAAATATTTCGTAATATGTTTACTGGGAACCCTGTTGCTTCCCGGTTGTTATAAAGATTTGGGTAATTATGATTACGATGAAATCAATCGGGTACAGTTCAGTAATTTCCCAACCGAGAAGCAATATGCTTTCAAGAATGTAGATAGCATCAAAGTGTATCCTAAAGTGACCGGCACATTAGCCAAGGAAAACTTGAGTGATTATTTCCTGAAATGGGAAGCTGTGGTGAAATCGGGTTCTGTCGATGGGAAAACAACTTTTGTTTTGGATAGTAATACATTGAATTTGAACTATTTCGTCAGATTGCCGGAAGCTGAGTATACGGTTTACCTGTTGGTAAAAGATAATACTACTCAAGTGACCTGGCGGCAAGGATTCGATCTGAAAGTAACGAGTACCACGAACGAAGGATGGTTGATCTTATCGGATGTAAACGGTTTTTCCCGGTTGGATATGGTTTCTACGTCGGGGAAAGAAGAAATGATGGTGCGCGATATATGGGCAGATAGTCCTTTAGCTCTTCGGAAAGGGCCCCGGAAAATTGCACATTATCCGGATATGAATGAATATTCATCTGGTGCTCATCCTGTATATTTTGTGGCAGATGGAGGAACGGTGAAGTTGGATCCGGATGATTTCAGTTATGATCCGCTCAATGAATTTATGTATGAATTCGGTAAATGGGACCCTGATTTTGTACCGACTGATTTGAAAGGAAATTATTCTAATTTTTGGCGGTTTTGTGTTGGGAAAAATGGTATTTATGCCAAAAATGATATGACATCTGGTTCTATTTATGGTCAACCCTTAAATAAAATCAAAGGGGAAAATGATTATTTCGGTGTAGCTCCGGCTATCGGTATGACGGCTCTTTATTATGCTTATGAACCGGCTGTTGTTTTTTATGACACGACAAATCTGCGGTTTGTACAACTGACTTCGGATTTGCAAAGTATGCGTTTGCTTACTGCCGAAGAAAAATATTTTTCTTTTCAAACCGGTAGAAAGTTTGTTTATATGACCGGTACTCTACATGATAATGATGGAATGATATTTGCCATACTGAGAGACAATGCCGATAAATATTGGATGTACGGAATGAAAGCAGGTAGTTTTTCAGCATTGAGTCAGGATAAAGACAGTTATTTTCAGATCGAAGCTCCGGATATCGAGAAGGCAACGGCTTTTGCTATCCATCCGACCTCGTATTATTTATTTTATGTGGTAGGAAATCAGATACACCAATTGGATATGACTTCCAGAAGACACCGGGTACTTCCGATTACTTTCCCGGACGGAAAACTCAAAACAGAGTTATCAGGAGAAAAAATTACGATGATCAAATTCAATATGTTTATTTTGGGTGATGCTTCTAAGCCGGTCGGGATTAAGGATATGCAATCTTGTTTGATCGTCGGTAGCGAAAATGAAACCACTTCGGGAGAGTTGGGAGGCCATGTACGGATGTTGTCTATACCGACCTCTTTGGATCAGCCGGCTGAGGTTTATCGGTCCTATGAGGGTTTTGGAAAAGTGGTCGATGTTGTTTATCGGGAAAGAAAATAAGCTATGAGAGTATTTATTGTATTGATATGGTGTTTTTGGTTTGTCGGAGTAGATGCCCAGAACCGGTCGATCGTATTCCGGGAGGGGAATTGGGAGAAGATCCTGAAACAGGCAAAAAAGGAAAAGAAGCTGATCTTTGTCGACTGTTATACTTCTTGGTGTGGCCCCTGTAAAATGTTGGCTAAGAACGTTTTTACACAGGATAAAGTGGCTGATTTTTATAATACTGAATTTGTCTGTGTCAAAATGGATATGGAAAAAGGAGAGGGACCGGCATTGGCCAAAAAGTATGAAGTACAGGCATTTCCGACTTTATTGTATATCGATAGTAAAGGAGAGCTGAAGCATTGTGTGGTCGGTATGCAGGATGCGGATGTCCTGATCGGTAATGGGCGGACGGCTTTGTCCGGCGAAGCCAGTTTGGAGACATTGCAGGCTCGTTATGAGGCAGGCGAACGGGATGAAGCTTTTGTAAAGCAATATATGGAAGTGCTGTATAAAGCCTATCGTCCGAAATTGCAGAAAGAGGTGGTGACGGCATATATCGATAGTTTGAGCGAGAAAGAGTTTTATTCGCGGGCTACCTGGGAACTCATTATCAAAAATCTTTCGGACCCTCTTTCTCCTTTGGTGAAAAAGGTGATGGCGAATAAATACCGGTTTTATCCAGTCGTTGCAAGAGATACGGTCGATATTTATCTGGATTATACGTTGCGTAGTGCTGTGAATAGTTTTGTATGGTGGAATCCGCAAAAAAGTGCTTTTAACCAGGAACGGTATGAGGCTTTATTGGGGTATGTCTCCGGTTTGAATTTTCCGAAAGTACCTCAATATGTAGCTACTTTGTTGGCGGTGAAACAGGTGGCAGAGGGAGATTTGAGAGGGATGCTGGACGAAATGTACCGTTCGCTCGGTTATGGTATTTTTTATAATCCTGATGCGAAATTGGATTTTATTCGTGGTTTACTTCAGCACGTAGAGATTTCCGGTAATGAGGAGTTGCTGAAAGAAGCCGATGGCTGGCTGGACCGTTTGATAGCAGGAACGGATTATGGGTATTATAAATCCGAGTATATGCGGGTGAAAGCGAAAATACAGCGGGCTATGGGAAATGAAGAGAAGGCTGCCGAGCTGGAAAAAGAAGCCCCTAACGTAAGAATGATGCGTTGAGCATAAATTGATTTTATGGGTGGCTACCCATACTTCTTATCCCGCTTGATTTTATGGAATCAAGCGGGATTTTTTAAGCTATAAAAAGAATACTTTAATCGTTAAAATTTCAACAGAAATTTTTTTGAGTTTTCTCCCGACACAATCTTCTATTTTCTCGACAATGCCGAAAGAATATTAAACAACAAAACAATGATTCATCCAGGAGGACGAATTGACGGAAATTCGGTTGTTAAAAAACGATTCAAAGTAATAAAAAAATCAATTTTACTTCACCCATTTTTACTCCTTGCCTGTGTTTATTGTGAATAGTTTATTACCAAATAAACGTCCGATTCTTTTTGCGGAAATCCGCAAAAAGAATAACGGACAGATGATAATGGATAATGGACAATTATTGGAAACTTCACTTCCATTAAAAAAGAAAAATGAGAAAAGAAAACGAGAATAAAATCATTGACAATCAATACAATATATCCTATTCTTCGGGTATACTGCTTCATTGTCAATTAACCAGGAGCCTGCGGGATCCTATGACTTTATAAACATTATGGACTTTATAAACTTTCAACTAAATTAAACGGACCTTTATGTTGTTGTTAGATCCTCAAGAGCTGGAATATCTATTGGAACACCTTGGACATCCTGAAACTTTGAAAGAGAAAAAATTTCAGGAATGGTTGCTGGATAATGATCACCGACTGCTGTTTGAAAGAGTGAGAGACTATCGGGAAGCTTACCTCAGAGTGGATAAAGGGGAGATGATCGACTTGGCAAAAGAGTGGGAACAGTTTGAAGTAAATGTCCAAAAGAAAAGCAGATGGGGAATGAGGAGAATAGGTGTCGTTGCTGCCAGTGTCCTTATATTCCTCCTGATCGGTACGCTTTGGCAGCCGACAGAAATAGAAACGGTGAAGGTGGTCCGGGAGGCGGAATTAATCGGTAAAAAAAGTGCGGAATTGATTTTAGCTAATGGACAACATATCGATTTGGAAAAACAAATTGTCGAGCTATGGGAAGAAAATGGCATACACATCAGTAACTCTACTCAAAGTTATTTGGCTTATCGGCAGGATACACTTACTTATACCGTCGATTCCTGCGAAGAGTTGGTTTACAATACGGTGAAAATCCCTGCCGGTGCCGACTATAAAATATATTTAGCCGATGGTTCCGGAGTTTGGCTGAATTGTGGTTCCGAATTGCGTTATCCGGTAAAATTTGTGGGGAACGAGCGACGGGTATATTTGCGCGGAGAAGCATTTTTCGAAGTGAAAAAAGCGACGGAATGGCCCTTTATCGTAGAAACGGAACATATGCACATACAAGTGACCGGAACCCGTTTTAATGTGAAATCCTATCCCGAGGAAGAAATTGTACATACAACTTTGGTGGAAGGAGCGGTGACGGTTACCGGACCGGAAAACAAGATACATACTTTCCGGCTTTTACCTTCCCAGCAGTTTTCTTTAGATAAACTCACCGGACAAATCGAGGTGAAAGAAGTAGATACCCGTTTATATACCGATTGGACGGAAGGAATGTTTGTTTTTAGAAAACAACGCCTGGAAGAAGTAATGAATACGCTTGCCCGTTGGTACGATATCGAAGTGTTTTATAGCGGCGCAGATGTGAGGAATTTACGTCTGTCCGCTAATCTGGGGCGTTACGATCATATCGATACCATACTCGAACTAATCCGAGCCATGGACAAAGTGGTTGTGGACAGGAAAGGCAATGTAATCACATTCAGTTGGAAATAAAAAATAAGGACCGGAATCGGCGTCAAAAATTTCCGGCCCTTCTTTAGTTAATAACATAGTTAAACTTAACCAATTACAAAAGTATGAAGAAAAACCGAAACGGCAGTTTCTCTTATTCGGGAAAATTGTCTAAAGTTCTGCTACGGATGAAGCTTACATTCGTACTTCTTTTATGTGTTATGTCCCAGGTGTTCGCTTTAGCGAGTGCACAAACAGTCAGTTTGAAAAAACAAAATGCTTCTCTGGAAGAAATTCTTTGGGAATTGAAAGAGAAGACACAGCTGGTGTTTATGTATAGCGATGAGGATATCGCTTCGGTGAAAGGAATCGATATCGACATGAAAAATACGCAGGTAGATGCGATATTGAACAAATGCCTGGAAGGTACCGATTTGAAATACGTCCGGGAGAATAATGCGATTGTGATTCGTCGTAGCCGCCAGTCGGAAAATGTCCCGCAGGTACGAATGAGGAAGATTTCCGGTAAAGTGACCGATACGAGTGGAGATCCTCTGCCGGGCGTGACTATTTTGGTCGACGGTACCACCATCGGTGTGGCTACCGATAATGAAGGGAAATATTCCCTGGAATGTCCCGAGGCGCCTGATCTGGCACTAAATTTTACATTTATGGGAATGAAATCACAGAAAGTGACTGTGGGGCCTAAAAATGTAATCGATGTAACCCTGGAAGAAGAGATGAACCGTTTGGAAGAAGCGGTTGCGGTGGGATATGGAACGACAAAGGTAAAGGATATGACGGGTGCGGTTACCCGTTTGGGAAGTAAGGATATGGAAACGGCTCCGATGGGGGCGACGATACAGTCTATGCTTCAGGGAAAAGCACCGGGAGTAAATGTGATGATCAGTTCGGCTTCCCCGACTTCACCGGTGTCTGTTATTATCCGGGGATCTTCTTCTCTGTCGGGTGATTCACAGCCATTGTGGGTGATCGACGGAGTTCCCGAGTATAATGCCAGTACTTCCGGAGATGTATCCAATACGTTGTATAATTTAAATTTGACCGATGTAGAAAGTATCGATATCTTAAAAGATGCTTCCGCTACAGCTATTTATGGCTCGCGGGCTGCTAACGGTGTCGTATTGGTGACTACGAAGAGGGGAAAAGCTGGTATGAAGCCTCAATTGGAGTTCTCTGCCCGTTATGGAATACAGACGATGAATGCCAATGATTTCCGGGTATTGACCGCAGATGAGTATATCCGGGTGTCGAAAGCTGCTTGTGCGATGAGTTTGTTTACGAGAGGTTCACTGGACTATTTCACCAGAAAATATGTGGACGAAACTTATTTTAATTCTCACATTAATCATAGCCAGTTTGATTTACATTCCCTGACCGATGAGTTCTATCTGAAAGATGCTTATGGAAATGGAGATACCGATTGGTGGGATCTGATGACCCGGAATGCTGCCACCCAGGATTACAGTATAGGGATACGTGGAGGTTCCAAAGAATCTTCTTATAGTGCTTCTATCTATTACAAAGACCAGAAAGGTATCGTCAAAGGTGGTAATTCCAAAATGTTGGGGGGTAGTTTTAATTTTGATGCTGCAGTTCGGGATATTATTCGGTTTAAATTGGATTTGAGAGCTACAGCCCGTACGGCTAATGATAAAGACAATATGATCGGTGAAATTCTCGATATGCGGCCGGATGTGCCTGCTTATAATGAAGACGGAACAATCAATATGATCGATTACTATACGAAAAACCCGTTATTATCACTGATGGATACCGATGAAGCCAAAGGACGGAATTTTTCCGGAACATTAGGATTGGAATGGGATATTATCAAAGGATTGACTTTCCGTACTTCCGGTACGGTTCAATATAATGTGAATAAATACAACACTTATACCATTGCCTGGTATGATGGAGCAGAAAGTTCTGCCAGTGTCAGTAAAAATGAAAGCTATACTTACATGTGGGACAATACGTTGAATTATGTGAATACCTGGAAGAAGCATAGTTTGGTGGGATTGGTCGGCTTTTCTATCGAGAAGTATGAATCAGATGGGTTGAAAGCTTCCGGTAGCGGTTTCCCCGATGACCAGGTTTTGACTAATTTAAACAGTGCTGCTAAAAAGAATAGTATTTCCAGTAGTTACAGTTCTAATACTTTGGCTTCTTTCTTATCGCGTTTGGAATATAAATTCAACAATCGCTATCTACTGACCCTGAATTTCCGGGCAGACGGTTCTTCTCAGTTCGGCCCGGATAAACGTTGGGGATATTTCCCTTCCGGTGCGGTTGCCTGGATCATTACCGAAGAAAATTTTATGAAAGATTATTCCAATATCGTTTCTTATCTGAAATTACGGGGATCTGTCGGAAAAACCGGATCACAGAATCTGGGAGCCTATGATTGGCGGACATTAATGGGATCGGCAACCTATAACGGTGCTGCCGGCATCGTACCCTCTTCTTTAGGAAATGATATTCTGCAATGGGAAGAACAGATACAGAAAGAAGTCGGTTTGGATTATGGTTTCTGGGACGACCGGATACGGGGTACTTTGGGATATTATCAGAAAAAAGTAGATAACTTATTGTATAGCGATCCTGTGCCGACTTCCTCTTCTTTCTCTAGTGTTTATCAAAATATCGGTTCATTGAAAAACCGGGGAATCGAGTTCGATGTCCGGGTAGATATTATCAAAAATGCACCAAAAGACCTGACCTGGAATGTCGATTTTAACATTGCCCGTAATCGGACAACCCTGGAAAAGTTAAACAGTTCAGACGGTTATTTCGGTGGCGGAGCTTATGATTATTTTAAAATAGAAGAAGGAGGTGAAACCGGGAGATTCTACGGCTATAAAGATGCCGGTCGTTTATTTATGACTAATGAAGAACTGGTCGGTTTGAAGACCATCGATCCGAAAACCGGAACCCTGAAATATTATCGGGACGATTATAATTATGAACGTCAGGGAGATGTGTATATTATGGATCTGGATGGGGACGGACAAATCACGGCAGACGGGGATCGTACCGTGATCGGAAATGCTAATCCGGATTTCTTCGGAGGATTCGGTAGTACGTTGTATTGGAAAGGATTGATGTTGAATGCTGTATTTTCTTATTCTGTCGGAGGGGATCGTTTTTGGGACGAAGAAAAAAATAGTTCAGGAGATATGAATGTATATAATACTTCTAACCGGATATTGGATTCCTGGACGGTGAATCCCGGGGTAAATGCATCTTATCCACGGGCGATGTATTATGGTTGGGGGAGTAACAGTATTATTACCGACCGATATATTCACGATGCTTCCTATCTGCGGATGACCGCATTGAATTTATCTTATCGTTTACCGAAACACCTCTATAAAAATAGTATTTTGAATGCAGTGGAATTCACTTTCCAGGCCACAAACCTGTTTACCTGGACGAAATATCCGGGTATGGACCCACAGGGGAATTTTAGTACTACTTATAGTGCTTTTTATAACATGGGAATCGACTATAGTACCTATCCTTCTGCCCGTACCTATAATTTTGGAATCAAATTAACATTAAAATAAGCTGAATATGAGAACTTATTCGATATACCTAATCTTATTTTTGGCCGGAATATTGGCTTCCTGCGAAGATTTTCTGGATCAAAGTCCGAAATACAATCTGACCCTGGAAAATGCAGTGACGGATTATAACGGAGCGAAGAATATTATCAACGGTATGTATTCTGTTATTGCGAAATCGTCTAATTTCGGTGGAGAACTGGCTGGAAGGTGGGCTTCGCAGGCTGGAGTATGGAATTATAATAATCCGAATTACAATATGACCTATAAAGAAGGCAGCAATGATTTCGGGGCGATTTGGCAATCTTGGTATGGGTTGGTAAATTCAGCGAATGCTGCAGTTATCGCTTTGACTAATCTGGATGTAAAGTTATATCCTTCGCCCGAAACAAAAGAGGCTTTGATCGCCGAGGCCAGATGTATGCGGGCCTGGGCTTATGCTAATTTATTCTGGATGTTCGGACACTGGTGGGAAGCCGACGACTGTGCTTATGGTATTTTATACCGCGATCAGATGTCCAATCTGAGTAATTTGCAGGTTCCCCGAATCACTGTCGGAGAATCTTATCAGAAAATTTTTGAAGATTTGGAACCGGGGTTGAAGTATTTACCCGATTTTACTACTCCCCGCTATTTATCGAAACAATTGGCACAGGTATTGAAAGCGAAGTTGTTATTGAACCGGGGAGTGATGCGCGGTGATGTACAGGACTTGAAAGATGCGCTGGATTTGGTGCTTACTGTGAAGAAAGATGCTCCGGGTAGCTGGAAAATGGAAGCCGATCTGGCTGAAATGTACGAGAAAGGTTGGGAATCCGGGGAAGTATTGTGGACCCGTTATATGGGGGATATTACCAATTGTGCCTGGAGTGAGTTTACCTATTCTTATGCTATAGGATATAACAATACCTATTACGATATCTTCGACGGTTGGATCAAGGAAGATCCCCGCTATACGGTGGTCATGGACTCGGTTCGGGCTCCGGAAACCTGGGATACAAAAAATGTTTGGGCATTGAAGAAACTGTATCACGGAGGACGGAACGATACTCCCGATGCTCCTTATACGGCTTATTATTTTCGTTATGCCGAACTTTATCTGATGGAAGCCGAATTGAAAGCCCGGCTGGACGATTATTCCGTTGCCGATGCTTTGGCTCCGCTGAATGAAATGCGTTCCAAACGAACCAATCCGGTATTGCCTGCTTTGTCGGCTTCTTCTAAAAAAGAATTGTTACGGACGATTTTCCGGGAGATCTGTGTGGAACAATTCCTTGAAAACGGGAGCGAATACTTTGCATCTTTACGTTTTATCAATGATACCGATGCCAGTCCGGCTCAGAATAAACCCTGGATTTATACGTTGAAACAAGATGTTGATTTTTCGGCAGATAAATATTGCTGGCCGATTCCCGAAGCCGAACGATTGAAGAATAAACTGGTGGATCAGAATCCGGGATTAGGGAAATAGAAGTTGAGTTATTTCTGTGTTAAAATTTGAAATTATGAGAAAATTTTTAGCTGTAATCATGATATGGGCAGGTTTGAGTGCCTGTTCCGACGATAAAGATGTTTTGGTAAGCATCCCGAATGATGTGACGATGAATGAATTGGAACTGGGACGTTTTACGCATCAGATTCCGGATGGCGGTTTTACTTCGAAAGCTGCTCATACAAATGGAGTGAAATTTAATACCGTCAAGAATCCGGACGGCACGTATAGTGGTTTTGCCTATTCGAACCGTAACAACCGTTCTTTCACCTGGACGGCTACTCAGGAAGCTTTGGATTCCAATATCTACAGTGTCTATACCCGTTTCCCGAATGCCAATGAAATTTATGCCGTCGCTTGTGTAAAAGACGACGATGCTTATTTTACCTTGGAAAAACCTGCGGTTGTAGAACATATACTGGTAGCTAACACTACTTATGCCTACCTGGCAATGGTGTATGGGGATCAATACGGTACGCCGGAAGCTCCCGTAGCCAATCCGAATATCCCCGGGAGTGCCGACAAAAAAGGAGTATGGTATTCTAATGTCCCCGGAGGAGTAAAGAAATTAGTCGATGAGGACAAGGATTATTTTAAATTGATTATCAAAGGATTTAAAGATAACACACAAACCGGAACGGTAAACTTTTATTTGTGTACACGTAAAGGTGATCCTGAAAATCCGGATTGGAGCAGGGTAGTTAACGATTGGTATCCCGTAGATTTGTCTGCTTTGGGTGTTGTCGATAAAATAGTTTTCGATCTCGAATCTACCGATATCGAAGAGGGCACAGGTCGTATGCGTACCCCTGCCTACTTCTGTCTGGACGGAATTCGGATTCAAAAATAGTTCCTGTTTTTACAGTCATGTGTTCTGTTTGGAGAAATTGTCTCCAGACAGAATAGATGATTGGACTTCTCCATATTCGAACGACTTATTGGATATATTTGTGGATATTCCGGAAAAATTCAGCGTAGTAAAAAGTTTTATAAATTTCAAAGACAAGATAATATACATCTTTGGATTCAAAGTAAAAATAAAGCGATTATAAATAATGGCAGTTATATGCTGAAATAGTGGATGGTATATGGGAACTTTGTACTTAGATTGTTATTTAATAATTTTTTGTAATACTAATTTTTTTCAATTTTTCTTCACCCATTTTTAGGTTTTTCCTGTGTTTATAATAGCAAGGAGAATAACCAAGAAAACGTCCGTTTATTTTAGTTGAAGATTCATAATGTTCATAATGTCCATAAAGTTAACGAACTATATGGACACCCGATAAATTGACAAGGAACAATTGACAATTGACAATGTATCTTCAAGTCTGCGACTTCTTTTCTATCTAACTGATAATCAATGATTGTTTTCTTTGTTTTCTTTCTCATTTTTCTTTCCTTATTTCTTTCCTGATGGAAGCGAAGCTTCCAAATAATTATCATTTGTCCGTTGTCATCGGTCTATTATTCTTTTGGCGGATTCTTGCAAAAAGAATCGGACGTTTATGTGGTGTGAAAATGAAATAGAATACATTCTCGAACATTTGCAAGATCCTGAAAGACTGATGGATGGTGAATTTGTCGAATGGCTGGAGAAAAAAGAACATTTGGCCCTTTTCGAGAAAATCCGGAATCAACGGGAAGCTTTTTTACGTCTTCAACAAGAAGGGAATATAGATATAAATGTTGAATTTCGGTGTTTTGAATCTAAAATTTCATCCCGAAAGAGTTTGTGGCGAAAAGGTGGTTGGGTTGCTGTGGCTGCTTGCATGGTTTTAGCGATGGTGGTAGGGATTGTGATGAAAAACGACGAAAGTTCTCCTTTTTTAAGCGAAGAAGTAACCGATTTAACCGGGAAAAAATGTGCTGAATTGATATTGGCAGACGGGCAACGTATCAAGTTGGAAAATAATGAGATTGAATTGCAGGAGGGGGACGGTACTTTGATCGTTAACGATACGAATCTTCAGCTGGTATATCTGCACGATACGACCCGGAGTTTTGCGGATACGGCAAAACTCAGGTATAACATTTTGAAAATTCCTTCCGGTGCCGATTATCTGGTGAAATTATCCGACGGTACGCGGGTACATCTCAATTGTGAAACGGAATTTCGCTATCCGGTAAAATTTGCTGCAGGCGAACGACGTGTTTATCTCGATGGAGAAGCTTTCTTTGAGGTAGAAAAAGCCAAAGGCTGGCCTTTTATCGTAGAAACTGATCGGATGCATGTCCGGGTGACCGGAACCAAATTCAATGTGAAATCTTATCGTTCTGAAGAAGTTGTACATACCACTCTGGTGCAAGGGACTGTAAAAGTGAATACAACAGAAGACTGGGCCGAGGCTGAAGAGCTTGTACCTTTACAACAATATTATCTCGATAAACGATCGGGACAAGCCCAGGTGAAACAGGTAGATACCGCTCTTTTTACCGACTGGATCGAAGGACGATTTGTCTTTAAAGATCAACGGCTGGAAGAAGTGATGAGTACATTGGCACGCTGGTATTCGGTTGAGGTATTTTATACTACTCCTTCGGTAAAAGATTGGCGATTGTCCGCCAATTTAGGACGCTATGAACATATAGACACTATTCTGAAAATGATTCAGGCGACCGATAAGGTTGAAATCGTGCGGAAAAAGAATACGATAACTATTGGTTGGAAATAAGAAATAAAGGAACGGATCCTGCTCCAACATTTTCCGGTCCTCTATAATAACATAAGTTAAACTTAACCTATTACAAAAGTATGAAGAAAAAACGGTTAGATGATTTTCCTCATCGGGGAAGATGGTCGCAAATTCTGTTACGTATGAAACTGACGTTCGTTTTAGTTTTCTGTATGTTGGTACAAACGTTTGCTGCAGTAAATGCCCAGACAGTCACCTTGAAAAAGCAAAATGCCTCTTTGGAAGAGATTATTTGGGAATTGAAAGAGCAAACAAAATTTGTATTTCTGTATAGTAGTGCAGATGTAGCTACTGTAAAAGGAATCGATATCGATATGCAGAATAGCCAGATCGATGCTATCCTGAAAAAATGCCTTGAAGGTACCGATTTGCAGTTTGTGAAAGAAAACAATGCTATTATCATCCGGCAGGCAAATGGCAAGACAGCTGTTCCTCAGGTACAAAGCCGTAAAATTACGGGAAAGGTCATCGATGAAGATGGCAATCCGTTACCCGGGGTTGCTGTATTGATCGAAGGTACGACCATCGGGGTAGCTACTGATATGGATGGAAAATACGATTTGACTTGTCCTGAAATGAAAGATATCGTATTGAAATTTTCCTATATCGGTATGAAACCGAAGTCGGTTGTGGTGGGCAATAAGACAGTAGTCGATGTTACTTTGGAAAGCGATAGCCAGGAAATGGACGAAGTGGTTGTCACCGGTTTGCTAAACCGTAGGAAAAGTGGTTTTGCAGGTACGACGACCGTGATATCTAAACAAGAACTGGCAAAGGTATCTACCGGAAATATTTTTACTACGATCTCTACACTGGATGCCGGTTTTAAAATCGAAGAAAACAATCTGGACGGATCCAATCCTAATAAATTGCCCGACTTTACGATTCGGGGTAAAGGATCTTTTCAAAACGGTTCTACCGCTCCGATCTTTATTTTGGATGGTTTTGAGGTAACGTCACAGAAAGTTTTCGATATGGATATCAACCGGATCGAGAGCATTACCTTGCTGAAAGATGCTTCCGCCACTATTTTGTACGGTTCGCGGGCTTCGAATGGTGTCATTGTGATCGAAACGACAGCACTGAAAGCCGGAAAATTGAGGGTGACTTATGATTTTAAACCTACGATTGCTATCGTGGATCTGACTGACTACGATCTGATGAATGCCCGGGAAAAATTGCAATATGAAAAGGAAGCCGGATTATATACTCAAGAGATCACACCGGGTTATGAAGACAACGATCGCCGTGAACAGGGGGAATTGGATAAAGCTTATTACAACCGCTATAAAAATATTGTAGAAGGAGTAAATACCTATTGGCTTTCCCAACCGGTAAAAAATGCTTTTTCTCATGCACATTCGTTGTTTGTCGAGGGAGGGGCAGATAATGTACGTTATGGAATCGACGCTTCTTATAACCAGAATAAGGGGGTTATGAAAGAATCCGGTCGTGACCGTTTCGGACTGGGCTTCTCATTGATCTATCGGATTAAAGATAAAATCACCATTAAAAATTATATTTCTTATGCCCATACCCATGCGTATAATTCTCCTTATGGGAGTTTCTCGCAATATGCCAAACTAAATCCTTACGAAAGAATATATAATGATAACGGAGAACTGATTCCGAAATTGAGTGATGGAGATACTAACCCCTTGTACGATGCCTTGTTGCCGAACCGGAATTTCACCAAAGATCAGGAGTTTCGTGAACAATTGAGTGTCGACTGGTTTATCCGCGACGGATTACGTTTGAAAGGCCAGATGGCTATCGTAAAAGGAGAAACCAGTGGTGAAATTTATAAGTCACCCTTCAGTGCCGAGTTTTTGAAAACGACCTACAACAGTGAAAGCCGGGTACAGGAATATCTGCCTATTGCTGAACGAGGTTATTTGTCTATGACAGATGGGGCGAGTTTTAGTTATGATGGTAATGTGACCTTGAATTATAACACTTTGGTGAATGAAAAACACATTATTTATGCTGGTGTCGGTTTGGAAGTGACCCAGAATGATAATAACTCACATGGATTTATTATGACCGGTTTTCCGGATGACCGTTATTCCGATCCGGCTTTTGCTATCCAATATAAAAAAGAAACAAAACCTTCCAGTTCGGAAAGTAAGTCGCGTGCTATCGGTTTCTTTGCCAATGGTAACTATAGCTATGACGATCGTTATTTTGCAGATGTTTCTGTACGTATCGACGGTTCTTCTAAGTTCGGAGCCGATAAGAAATATGCTCCTTTCTGGTCTGCCGGAGCAGGATGGAATGTTCATAATGAAAAATTTTTTAAGCATACGAAGATCAGTATGTTGAAATTACGTTATTCTTATGGTGTCACCGGTAATCAGGAGTTCTCAGCCTATCAGGCAAAAACGATGTTTCAGTTTAATACCGATCGTCTGTACAATTCCGGAATCTCTGCTGCTTTGATGGGGTACGGTAATCCCGATTTGGAATGGCAGAACCAATATCAATCGAATTATGGATTCGATTTCGGGTATGCAAAAGACCGTATTCGTTTGCAATTCAACTATTATCAGAAAAAGACCGAAGGGATGTTGACTTCTGTGTCTGTCGCACCTTCTTTAGGATTACCTTCGAATACTTTTACTTCTAATTTAGGGAAAATTCAAAACAAAGGGGTCGAAGTTAATTTAAATGCCGTGCTTATCCGGGATCAGGGTAAAGATTTCGAATGGTCGGTTATGTTGCAAGCAGCTCATAATAAAAATAAAATCATGGAGATTTCGACTGCTTTAAAGAATATCAACGAGAAAAATAATCAGGATAAAACGACTCCGGCAGCTGTGTATGAAGAAGGTGAATCCATGAGCGCCATTAAAGCAGTGCCTTCATTGGGAATCGATCCGACAACCGGACAAGAACTTTTTATGAAAAAGGACGGGACGATTACATACACCTGGGATGCTACCGATAAAGTGATTTGCGGGGACTCCGAACCCAAAGTGTTTGGGAATGTCGGTACTAACCTATATTGGAAAGGTTGGAACTTAAATATGGTGTTTAAATACGATTTGGGTGCGGACTACTATAATTCAACTTTAGCCGAGCGTGTCGAAGGAGCGAATCCACGTTATAATGCCGACCGACGGGTGTTGAACAACCGCTGGAAAGAACCGGGGCAGCATGCGTTGTATAAAAATATCAAGGAATATACGACAACTTATATTTCCAGCCGTTTTGTTCAGAAAGAAAATACATTACAGTTGACTTCTCTTTCTCTTTCTTATGACCTGAACCGCGAATGGATACGGAAATTCGGATTGAATACCATGCGGCTTAGTTTTTATATGAACGATGTCTTTCGTGCATCTACTGTGAAAAATGAACGCGGATTGGATTATCCTTTCCAGCGTAGTTTTGTTTTTGGTTTAAATATTGGCTTTTAATTAAACATACAGGTTATGAAATTTAAATATATACTTGTTTTAATGACAGCTCTGGCTTTCACATCCTGCAACAACTGGTTGGACGTAACCCCTCAGGGGGAGGTCGAGGGCGAAGATTTGCTCACGAATGAGAAGGGCTATAATGCGGCTTTGAACGGCATTTATTATAATTTAACCTCTACCACCTTGTACGGGAAGGAACTTTCTTATGGTATGATGGATGTGTTGGCACAATACTGGGATTTGTCTTCCAAAAGTAAGAACAGCTATTACAAACAGTCTCAATTCGATTATGAAGATGCGAGTGCAAAATCCCGCTTCGATGCAATTTGGTCGGCGATGTATCAAGGAATCACACAGGCCAATTATATTCTGGAATCCTTGGAATCCAATAGAAGCTCTATAAAATATTCAGAATTGATCGAAGGGGAAGCTTATGCTTTGAGGGCTTTTATGCATATGGAATTAGCTGCTATGTATGGTCCTGTAATTGAAAAAGAAGGTGACCTCGATCAGGCTTGTATTTCTTATCGTACTCAATTTAATGTCGAGGCTCAAAAATTTGAGTCGATGCGCTCGGTGCTGACAAAAGCGAAAGCCGACTTATTGAAAGCACAGGACTTGTTGAAAGAAGATCCGATCGTCGGGAATAAACGATATGGCGATGGGAATACTTCTATGCTCGATTATCATTCCGTGTTGGAACGTCGGGGTGATCGGATGAATCTGTTTGCAGTAAAAGGACTATTGATGCGGCTAGAGCTGGCCTTATTGAATAAACCGGGAGCTTACGAAATTGCCGATGAACTGATTCAGTTATGTAAACAAAATGAATTATTTGTCTTGACAAACCGGGAAGATGAATTATATGATAAGAATCTGGGAGAAGAGACGATCCTTGGGTTCTATAAGAACGATCTTTGGGAAGTGACCAAAGAAGTCTTTGGTTTTGAAAAAGGGAATCAGACCGATAACTTTTGTATCAATACCAATCAATATAGCATATACTTAAACGATCTTTATGGACGTGCTCCGGATGGGTCCGGTACGGACAATCGCTTGCGTTTCTGGTTTGGGAAACCGTCGAACGGTGGAAGTTATTATATTTTCAGTAAACTTGAGGAAACTTCCTACCCCGGAACTATACGTTTGCCCTATTATCCGGAGATTCCGATTTTACGTTTGGCCGAAGTATATTATGTCGCTTGCGAGACAATGATCGGTAAAGATAATGTCAAGGCACTCGGTTATTTGAACGATGTGCGGGAATCCCGTAATCTGGCCCGTTTAAACGGTTCCTATGGAAATGATGAAATCATGGAATTTCTGATGCGTGAAATGCGGAAAGATTTTATCGGTGAAGGACGGATGTTTATGATTTATAAACGGTTGTATAAAGAGTTTTATGTAAAACAAGGAGTTATTATCGCTCCGACAAAGGATAAATATATTTTCCCGATTCCGGACGATGAATACGAATTTTCACCTAATGAGAGCCCGAAAGAAGAGAAATAATGCTAAATGACAAATCTATGAAGAAGATAATATTATATATGACTTTGTGCCTGATAGGAATGGTACAAGTGGCTTGTGATCAGGATATCGACGGATTCGATAATTCGACGAATTATATATACTTCGATCTACCCTTCCAATTGGATCAATATGGAAGAAAAACAACTGAAAGAGTAGATAGCCTGGTATATTCTTTTGCGATGGATGATCCTTCGGTGACCAGTTATACTTTTAAAATTCCGGTGAATTCGGTTGGGTTGAAGACAGAAACAGACCGGCATTATAAGGTTGTTGTAAATGAAAAGAAAACTACTGCAACCGGGACCGACTGGGATATGTCGGTTATAGAAAAAGCGGTCATCCAATCCGGTACTTTACGGGATACCCTTGAAGTAAAAGTCAACCGGACCCCCATCCTGAAAAAAGAATCGCGGACAATTACCCTTTATATTGAAAATAATGAAAATTTCCAGGTAGGAGCTTCCGAATTGTTAGCAGCTAAACTGGTCTTTTCAGATATCTTACAAGCTCCATCCTGGTGGCCGAGTTGGGAAAGATATTTCGGTGTATTCGTTCGGGAGAAATATGCAAAATGGCAGGAGATTTATTTTTATGGAGCTGACCCGAATGTCGAAAAATGGGGACCGAATACTGGTAAATTGTTATATTGGGACCAAATGCCCTATTATGCCGGTTATCCCAGTTGGTATCCTTCTACCTTTATGTTTATCGGTAAGTTGAAGCAGTATTTTATAGATCACGAAGTTTATCCGGATGGAGATACCTCGAAACCTAGAATTATGCTTCCTTAATATTTAAAAATTGTTTGCTATGAAAAATAGATGTCAAGTTTTTGAAAAGAGTATTGGATTATATATCATTGTTCTGATTATGCTATTTTATAGTTGTTCAGAAGACAAAGGAAACTATGATTATAAAGCAGTGAATGAGGTGATAGTAACGGGTGTCACAAAAGATACTTCGGTGATGAGAGGAGAGGTGTTGAACATACATCCGGTGATCGGCCGTTCATTGCAGGCTTCGGAGGAGGGATTGGAATATAGTTGGAGTCTGGCAGGGAAAGAGATCGGAACAAGCCGAGATTTGGCTTATTCTGTTCCTGAAACATTAAATGTTGGAAAATACGACTGCCGTTATGTCGTTACAGACACCAAAAACGGCATGAAGTATTTTGTGGATTTTAATGTGAATGTGGTTTCGAATTTTTCCTGGGGATATTATTTCTTGTGTGAAGAACCCGACCAGTCCACTGTATTGTCATATTTCTCATCGAAAGAAGGGACTACCGAGTGTTTGCATGCTACTAAAATCGGAGACTATGCATTGGGGAAACAACCGAAAGCGATAATCGATTATTTTGGAAATATTTCTTCTTTAAATGATTATTTTTATTCATTTAATATTATTACCAGCCAAGGAGATAACCCGGTAATTATGACGAATAACGGAGCATTTATGCCGAGTGGATTGATTAACGACCATAGTTTTATCTATGAGGGAGATACATTCAATCCGACAGATGCCGTTTACATGTTGACGGATGCCGTTTATTATGTTTCTAATGGTAAAATTTATTCTTATAATAGTGGTTTATTATATCGGGCAGCTAAGCACGATAAAGAATATTACTGGAGCAATCCGGCTTCTGCCTATACTTATGTATATGTTTTCGATGAATTGAGTAAGAAATTTTATATTTTGAAAAACCAGATCGATGATCCGGCCCTGGGATTAGTGAGCGATCCGTATGCTTTGGATAGAGTTGTGGAAATAAAAAATCAACCCTCTTATGAAGGGCAGACCATTATTCACAAGTATGTTTCCAGAGCTCATGTCATGTCGATGGCAACAGCACAAACAGGAAAAATCAATCTGATCTCTTTTGAGTACATCGATTTCAAAAAAGCGACGGAAGAAGAACCTGCAGTGAATGAAGACGGACATTTGTTGGAAATGGAAACTCTTCCTTTGGCTGGTGCCGATGCCGATACCAAGGGCGTATTGGTCGCTGAAAACGACTGGTATTTTGTGGTAGGCAATAAGGTCTATACGACTCCGGTATTAAAACCCACGCTTGCCGATTTCGTGACATTGCCGGACGATATCGGTAAACCCGTAGCAGTTGCAGTTTCGGCAAAAGAAACTCAGTTGATCATTGCTACTTATGATGCCGGTAGTCCGAAAGAATACAAGGGTTCTTTTGCGATTGTGGATCTGATGAGCAAGGAGGTGACCGTCCACCGGAATGTGATGGGAAAATGTGTCGTGGCTAAAGGATACGATTCTAATCCCTGGTGGTAAATCGGTAACATACGGCAATCCCGGCTCTGGGATTGTCGTATGTTATTGATTTAGCAATATTTTATACCGAAAAACCTTCCGGAATAAATACTTTGTTGATATCCTTAAAAAAATTATATTTGTACGTAAATCAATATTCCGGCAAAGATAATATGTTAGGATATGTAAGTGAACGTGAGTTTAAGTTACAGTTTGAAGATTCGTTTAAGCAGTTCTTCAAACCATTGTGTTTTCATGCGATGAGTTTTGTGAAGGATGCGGATATTGCCAAAGATATTGTACATGATGTTTTTCTGACAACATGGACGCAGCGTGAAAAAATAGATTTTACTCAACCGATGTTACCTTACTATTTGAGTCTTACACGTAACCGTTCACTGAACTACCTGGATCATTTGAAAGTAAGGGCCCGGCACGAAGAGAATGAATCGTATAAAAATCTGCTCTATGCCGAGACCGACTATTCCGAACATGAAGAATTGATCCGGCAAATTATGAATCGGATCAATCAGCTCCCGGATCGTTGTGGAGAAGTTATGCGGCTGTGTTTTATCGAATGTAAAAAATATAAAGAAATCGCTGAAATACTGGGAGTTTCCGTGAATACTGTCAAGACTCATATTTCGCTGGGACTCAAAATTCTTAGAAAAGAGTTTCCCGCTTCTCTGTTATTTGCATTCTTTTCGCTCAGGCGCTTGAGATAAAAAGGACCAGATCCTGCTCCAACATTTTCTGGTCCTGAGGGTTATAACATAAGTTATCATGAAACCCATTACAAAAGTAAAAAGAAAAATAGAACGAAACAAAGGGACGGGGGTAATGTTTCGTTTTCCTTTTCTATGTTCTCGTCGGTGAGCATCCTTTTTATCCATTATTACTGTTGTCATTAGGTAATGGTGTTTGGACTGATTTTAGTTTAGAGGAGAGTTATTTTTTATTTTTTTCTTTATATTTGTCACGTAACCGGAGGAGAAGTATGCGTGATAATGAACGATTTATAGTAGACCTGAACAAAAAAAGAGAAACTGCCTGGCAGCAATTGTACGAGGAGTTTTATCCGGCATTGTGTACTTATGTGGCCAAGCTGACCCATGAAAATGTCGGAGTGGAGGATATTGTTCAGGAGTGTATGATCGGGTTATGGGATTCTTCCTTGCAATTTCCGAATGTCAAATCTTTGGCTGGCTGGCTCTACAAAGCAGTATACAACAGGGCTTTGAATATGATTCGTGATCGGGACAATGCCCGTCGGTTATTGGGAAATTATACTTCCGAGATTTCCTATACCGAAGAAATGGCTATCGATTTGGCCATTGAAGAAAGTGTGATCGCAAAACTCCGTTCGGTCCTTTCCGAATTGTCCGATCAGCAGAGACAAGTTATGAATTTAAGCCTCGAGGGCTTGAAAGTCCGGGAGATCGCACAGCTACTGGAAGTTTCCGAAAATACGGTGAAAATGCAGAAAAAGCGGGCTTATGCTATCGTCCGTGAACGCATGGGAATGGTATGGGGGATTTTGTTGTACTCTTTCTTTTCAGATTTTTTTAAATATTAGTTATTTTCTGTTACCCGTTTTTTGATTTCATGTGTTTGTATAATAAAAAGGGTATGAATACATGGAATGATATATATGATTTTTCTGAAAAGGTTCTAAGCTATATTTTACGGAAGAAAGAAGAAGAGTACATTCAGCCGGATCAGGATAGTCCGGTTGAAAAGATGGCAGATAAGTTGGGAAACTCAGAAACTTTGGCAGAACGATTACAGCAACAATACCGTTATGATCCTGTCCGGGCTTACCGGAAATTAAAGAACTACAGACGGAGAAGGCGTATCCGCCGTTATGGTGTGGCGGCTGGAATTTTATTGGTTTTAGGACTAGGATGGGGATGGTTTCACCAGGATAGTCCTGGCGATCCCCTTTTACTGACTCAAACTATTCAACCCGGTAGTAAAAAGGCAGTTTTAACCCTGGCTGACGGTTCTGTTTGGCATATCGGAGATTCGGCAATGCTTATATCTACTGCGCAAAATCATATCCGTATCGATTCCAGTGGCATGCTTTTACAGGCAGAGAAAGAGGGGAAGCCGGAAAATACCGAAACCTACCATCTGTTGTCTATTCCCCGGGGAGGAGAATTTACAATGACACTGGCAGACGGAACACGAGTGTGGCTGAATTCCGAATCAGAACTTCATTTTCCGTTGCAATTCGGTGGTGAGGAACGTAAAGTTCAATTGACAGGGGAAGCTTATTTCGAGGTTGCAAAAGATGCTGCACATCCTTTTGTTGTAGAAGTGTGTGATTCTAAAATCCAGGTATTAGGGACCGGTTTTAATGTACGCTCTTATTCGGAAGAAGGGCAAATAGTGACGACATTGGTCGAGGGAACGGTGTGTTTCGAATCTATAGAAGATAGGGTTATTTTGAAACCCGGTGAACAGAGTATTTTAGATAAAGAGGGACGACTTCAGAAACGTGCAGTTGAGGTTTATCCTTTTGTAGCCTGGAAAGAGGGACGTTTTATTTTCCGTAAGCAGCGGTTGGAAGATATCATGGTCATGGTGAGCCGGTGGTATAATGTCGAGGTTTATTTCGAAGACGATGAATCTAAAGAGATTACCTTTTCAGGGGGTATGATGCGTAATGACGGTTTCGAGGCATTGATGAAAATGATCGAAACGGTCGGGAGCATAAATTGCACCATAAAAGACAATACAGTTTTTATAGCTAAAAGAAAATAAAGAAAGACGGAATATTGGCACTATCCCGCCTTTCAACCGGCTAAGCCGGAAATGTTTCATTATAATTTACAAACTTATGAAAAAAAATGGAATCCGATGTCTTCTTTTTCAAAGAAGATGGTTAAAAACGTATTTAATGATGAAGTTTTTAATCTTGTTTTTGTGTATTTCTTCTTTTCAGTTGTCTGCGAATGTGTATAGTCAGATCGCAAAGGTTTCTTTGGAGGTAAAAAATGCTTCATTGGAGCAGGTGATTCAGTTATTAGAGAAAGAATCGGGCTATATTTTTCTGTATGAAGATGCCCAAATCGAACAGGTGCAGGGCTTGGAACTGAACTTTAAAGATGAGGACCTGAAAGTGGTGTTGGACGAATGTCTGCAGAATTCCGGTTTAACTTATAAACTAATGAATCATACCATTGTGATTTCGCGTAAAAATGTCAATGATCAGGTACGCATGACTCCCACAAAACTTTTGCTTCAAGGGATTGTGAAAGACACAGATGGTCATGTATTGCCAGGAGTTTCCGTGGTATTGAAAGAAACGACACTGGGTGTCGCTACGGATGTAGAAGGTCGGTTTACCATCGAATTACCTAAGGCCGACAGCATCGTTTTGGTATTTTCGTTCATCGGTATGCAAACCAAAGAAGTAAAGTGGAGGGGAGAAAAAGAGTTGAATGTGGTATTGGAAGAGTCGGTAGCTGAGATAGACGAGGTGGTGATTACCGGTTATTTCCAGCGGAAGAAAGATAGTTATACAGGAGCTGCCACTACGTTTTCGGGAGAGAAGTTGCGGGAGATTTCTACCGGAAATATTTTGTCGGCCTTATCGACGATAGACCCCTCTTTTAAATTGATGGAGGATATCACAGCAGGTAGTGATCCGAACCATATACCTGAATTTCAAATCCATGGCAGTGGCAATCTGAAGTCGGATTATGAGAATTCGCCTAATATGCCGACTTTTATTTTGGACGGTTTCGAGGTGTCGGCGGAAAAAATTTTCGACTTAGACCCTAATCGGGTATCGAGCATTACCGTGTTGAAGGATGCGGCGGCAACTGCTATATATGGTTCGCGGGCGGCGAACGGGGTTGTCGTTGTAGAGACTAAAGCTCCGGAGATGGGAGAATTGCGTGTTTCTTATCATTTTTCCGGTGATTTTAATTTTGCTGACCTGAGCGATTACAATCTGATGAATGCATCGGAAAAATTGGAGTATGAGCAATTGGCCGGACTTTATTCGCATCCGAATATCGGAATGAAGGAAGAATTGCAGGAGGCATACAATGAACGTTTGAAGTTGGTTCAGCAAGGGGTGAATACCGATTGGATGAAGAAACCGATTCATGCGCTTGGTTTCAGTCATAAGCATTCTTTGTTGTTGGAGGGGGGGGATGCTCGGTTGCGGTATGGATTAGACCTGAATTATCAGAATAAAACAGGTATAATGAAAGGTTCCGGGCGTCAAAATATCGGTATCGGCATTAAGTTGCAATATCGTTATAAGAATTTGCGGTTTATGAATAATTTAACGTATGATCATGTGAAACAGAAGGATTCTCCTTATGGCACATTTTCGGATTATACCTATATGAATCCGTATCTTTATCCGTATGATGAAAACGGTCATATCAAGCAGGTATTGAAAATCGGTGACGGGGAGGAATATGCATTGAATCCTTTGTATAATGCTTCATTGGGTACGAAGTTCGAGACTACCTATCAGAATTTTATTGACAATTTTTCCGTAGAATGGGATGTTTTAGAGGGATTAAAATTGAAGGCAGCCGTGTCATTGAATAAGAAGATGACGGTTGAAGACCGTTTTTTACCTGCCGGGCATAATTCTTTTTATGAAAAGGATTTGAAGGGCAGTTATGAGAAAAAAGTTACGGATGATTTCTCGTATGATGCGAATGTTATGGCTGCTTATACGAAAGAGGTGAACCGTCATTTATTCAATGCTACTTTTGTCTGGAATATCAAAGAAACGAAAAACGACTTGTTTACTACCACGGCTTATAATTTCCCGAATGACAAGATGGACCATATCGGTATGGGGGTAGAGTATCAGGACGGCGATAAACCGAGTGGTGATTATGAGGTCAGTCGTCTGATGGGTGTGGTAGGAAATTTTAATTATGGGTATGATAACCGCTATTTAGTAGACTTTTCGGTTCGTAGCGATGGATCTTCTGTATACGGTTCATCTAAGCGGTGGGGGACGTTCGGTTCTGTAGGTGTTGCCTGGAACCTGCACCATGAGAAATGGTTGGCTGAAAATCCGTATGTAAATGAATTGAAAATCCGCGGTTCGTGGGGGACAACCGGTGGTCAGAATTTCTACCCTTTCCAGGCGATGATGATGTATTCGTATAAGGAATCGGCTATTGACGGATTGACCTATGATGATTATATCGGGGCGTTATTGAAGGCTTTCGGTAATCCGGACCTGAAATGGCAGCAGACAGAAAAGTTGAATGTTGGGGTTGATTTTACTTTATTGAACAGTCGGTTGAGCGGTTATTTCAATATTTATAAGGATGTATCGAAATCGGTATTGATTGATGTGTTGCTGGCTCCGTCTGTCGGTTTTGCTTCTTATAAAGACAACCTGGGCGAGATAGAAAATAAGGGATTGGAATTAAATCTCCGGGGTGTTTTGCTAAAGGATGCTGACAGACGTATGCAGTGGGATGTGTTCTTTAATATTGTGAAGAATAAAAACCGGTTAATGAAGTTGAATGATGCACTGGCAGCTTATAACAAATCCCAGGATGATGAAATGAATGGGGAGATAGAGGAGGGGAAAACCAGAGCTCCCATGGTGCGTTATCAGGAAGGTAAATCCATCAATATGATTTGGGCGAACGAGTCCATAGGTATCGACCCTAATACGGGAGAAGAAGTATTTATTGCGCTGAATGGCGATAAAGTCAATAAATGGAGTACGGATAATTATAAACCGTTAGGATGCAGCGACCCGAAATTTGAAGGGAATTTCGGAACGATGTTTATGTATAAGGGTTTTCAGCTGAATGCTTATTTCCGTTACAGCTATGGTGCTGATGTGTATAATCAGACGTTAGTGGATAAGGTAGAAAACGTAGACCCGAAGGAGAATGCAGATCGCCGGGTGTTATACGATCGTTGGAAAACGCCGGGCGATGTGGCAAAATTCAAAGCCATCAGCAATACGGAGGCGACCATGCCGACCTCCCGTTTTATCGAGCAGGAGAATTACATTACCTTGTCGTCATTGAATCTTTCTTATCAGTTTGATGCGGGGCGTCTGCGGCATTATGGGATTGAGCGTCTGAAACTGTCGTTAATCGGTAATGATGTATTTCGCGCCTCGACGGTTAAAATGGAACGGGGTACCTCCTATCCGTTTGCCCGGAATTATTCTGTAGCTTTACAAGTAACCTTTTAATTAAGAAGCAAATGAAAAAGTTAATATATTTACCGGTATGTTTGGGGATGCTGTTTTTTTCCGCCGCCTGTGAGAATTGGTTTGACGTGTCTCCGAAATCGGATGTGAAGGCGGAAGATTTGTTCCAACAGGAAAGCGGTTTTCGGGATGTGTTGACAGGTGTCTATTCGTTGATGTCTGCTCCCGAAAGTTACGGACGTCAGCTTTCATTCGGCTATGTGGATGTGCTGGCGCAGTATTATAATATTTCCGGGAATACCCACCGGTATATCAAGACGAAAGATTATCTTTACAGGGAGCCTTATGATAAGGAGGTCTTATCTACGATTTGGAGCCGGCAATACAAGGGCATTGCCAATTTGAATGCTATGCTGATGTTTATCGATGAGCAACGGGGGGTATTTTCGGGTGATGAGGTGTATCGTATCTATAAGGGAGAAATTTTAGCTTTGCGCGGTATGCTTCATTTTGATATGTTGCGGTTGTTTTCCGCCTCTCCGGCAATAGACAAGGAGCGAAAAGCCATCCCTTATCTGGAGTCGTATACTAATCTGCCGCAGCATCAGCTGACGGTGGGAGCTGTTTTGGAGAAGGTCGTGAAAGATTTGAACGCGGCACGTGAATTGATGCGGGAGGTTGACCCCTATGGGCCGAATTATGCGAAACTGGAATCTTTGTATCGGAATCATCCGTTGTTGCGGAACCGGCAAAAGCATTTGAATTATTATGCCGTGACGGCTTTGCTGGCCCGGGTGCAACTGTATGCCGGCAATTTACCGGATGCTTTGGAAGCTGCCCGGGAGATTGTGGGAGAGCCGGGAAGTGAACCCGTCGCACCGTTTTCACTTACTACTGCGGCTGCAACCGATGAGCGTTTATTCGACAGTGAGTTGTTGTTTGCTTTGGAGGAAGGGAAAATGCAGGATAATATCGATGTTTATTTCGGGGAGTCGGTTATAAAAAACGGTATTACTAATAGTTCCACAGCTTTAAGTATCAGTATCAATAACCGGAACAAATTGTTTGCACAGCAAGATCCGGCGGATGATGATTATCGGTTGAAGTTGTGGTTTCAGGAAACCAATTCTGCTACTGCCGTCATGCCGGGGAAGTATGTCAATGTGGGTTGTATCCCTTTGATTCGTTTGTCTGAATTGTATTACATTGCTGCTGAATGTTCGGCCAATCAGGGATTAGCTTATCTGAATACTTTACGTGCCCATCGGGGATTGGCTGCGATGACAGAGGTCACTGACCTGCAAGCGGAGATTGCCAAGGAGTATAGCAAGGAGTTTATGTGTGAAGGGCAGATGTTTTACTACTATAAGCGTTTAGGACTGAAACGTATCGGGGTTTACCGGACGGTAGCGATTGAGCCGGAAGAGGTGTATGTGATACCCTTGCCGGATGATGAATTGGATTTTGGTTTAATAGAATAAAAATGCGGATTATGAAATATTTATATACGATAGTTATGGCAATGCTGGTGTTGGCATCTTGTTCGGAAAACGAACGTATGGTGTATACGGACACGCCTGGCATTTATTTCCCGGATTATGTAGTGGGGGCAGATAGTTTGGTGTATTCTTTTCGAATGAAAGACACGGACCGGGATACGATTCAGATTCATGTCAAGTTGTTGGGAGATTTGTTGGATGAGGCGGGGGAGTATGAAGTCATTGTTTCGGAAAATTCCTCGGCGGTGGCCGGAAAACATTATGAAACGCTGCAGCATCGGTTTACTTATGAAGCTGATAAATCGGTTTCTTCTTTTCCGGTGGTGGTAATGAAACCCGGAGCGGAATTGGATGAGGCAACTGTGATGCTGGAATTGTCGTTGAAAGCGACGGAAAGTTTATCGTTAGGGTATCCTGATCGGGTAAATATGCGTCTGATGATAACCAATCAATTGGTGAAACCTGCTTATTGGGATATGCCATTAGCTCTCTATTTCGGGGAGTATTCAAAAGTGAAGCATCAGCGTTGCATTTTACTTATGGGACATGATTTTCCTTTAACAAAGGAAGAGTTGATAGGATGGGGCGGATTGAATTATTACAGTTATTGGATGCAGCAGGGGCGTGTCGTGTGTGAGTATTATGCAACTCATACGGAATATGATGAAGATGGTAATTTGATTACAGTGTGGAATCCTTTCTAATTTGATGTATTATGATGAAAGTAATAAAATATATAGGAGTGGTATGCATGTTGTCTGTTTTGGCAGGATGTGTGGATGACAAAACGATTGATGAATTCAAGGTGTTGAATCAGGTCACGATAGAGGGGTTACAAGAGCGGTATTCTGTATTGTTATATAATCGTTTACAATGTACGCCGGTCATCCGGACTTCTCAAAATGACGAGAGTAATTTGTCCTACGTTTGGTATGCTTATACTACGACTACCCGTAATGAAGCAGACACATTAGGTCGGGAAAGGGAGTTGGATGTATTGGCAGAACCGTCCATTCTCACCCCTGGGGAAGCCTATACCCTGGCGTTGAAGGTAACAGATAATACAACCGGTGTTTTTTACCGGGAGGAAAGGGAACTTGAGGTGCGTACGCAGTTTACCAAAGGAACTGTTCTTTTGTGTGAAGAGAATGGTCTGGCGGAAGTTAATTTCATCCCAGATGATGAGAGTAATACGGTTCTTGAGGATGTATATGAAAGTGCCAATAAACAACTTTTGGGGAGAAATCCTACCCGGATATTCTCGGTGAATCCGAATGCTTATGCCACTTTTCTGAAACAGGAGTTGATTTTTTGCCGGGATGAAAACGGAGGTGTGGTGGCCAGTCCGCTTTCTTTTGAGAAAATCAAGACGATGAGGGAAGCCTGTGACCATCACTTCGAGGCATCGGAAATGAGTCCGGAATTGTATTATAAAGGGGGTATGATTGATTATATTATTGTGAATGGCATGGTTTGCAAGAGGGCTACTAATATGCAGGCAATCAATTGGGAACCGGGATTGGTATTGATGAACGAACCGCGGGAATATCAGGTAGCCCCCCATGTGTTGGCTGTCGGTTCTAATCCTGTGTTTTTCGATGAGCTGTACGGGCGTTTGATTGTGCACAATCCGTGGAATCAGGGGAGTCTGAAAACGTTTAGTAAAGCGGACAACGATCCGGGGATCTTTGATGGCAGCAATTTGGGGACGGGATTGGAGCTGAAATGCTGGGGTCCTCTTTCAGAAGCAAAGTTGGGAGCCTGGATGCTGTTGTTGAATAAAAAAGACGGCAAATACTGGATGTATAAGTTTTCTTTGTTGAATAACAGTTTCCGCAGCATCAGCAAGACGGAAGTCACTGCTGCTGTTGCACCTCATTTGCATGAAGCAATTGGATTTGCTGCGAATCCGGAATATGAGGATGTTTTGATGTACGCTACGGAAAATGCGGTCTATTCTTTTGCAGTAAATCAGTTGAATGCTTCTACAAGTTCATCATTGGAAGTTCTGCAAAAGGATATGCAGGCCATTGAAAATATGCAGGTAACCGGTATACAGTTTGTGGATATTACGGTGCCGGCTCCTACTGAGTCTGATCCTTCTGCAACTCGGATATCCCAACAGGTGCGCTTGGCTGTGCGGGATTTGAACCGTACGGAACGTCAGGGAGGGGTCGTATTCTACGAAGTGAATTCCACCGGTGGTATTCACTTGGACAGTGTGTTCAAAAAGACGGGTTTCTGTGATAAAGTCATCGATATTAACGAAAAATATGAGTAACGGAATGAAAAGGGTTTTAGCGTTATTGTATTTTGGGGTCCTGGCTATGGGGAGTATATATGCGCAAGGCATTGAATTTTTTCATGGAACCTATGAGGAAGCACTTCAGAAAGCCCGGGCGGAAGGGAAGCAAATTTTTGTAGATGTTTACACTTCCTGGTGCGGTCCATGTAAGATGATGGCCAAGAATGTTTTTACTCGTCAGGAGGTTGGTGACTATTATAACAATAAATTTGTTTGTTTAAAATTGGATGCGGAAAAAGAAAGTTCTCACGCTTTTTTTAAGCACTATCAGGCGAACGGTTATCCTTCCTTTTTTTGGTTGGATGCCCGAGGTAATTTATTGGATACTCGTACGGGTTCTGTTTCTCCGGAAGATTTTATCCGATATGCCGAAGAAGCTACCAAGTCTGATTTAAGTGCCCGGTTGGAAGTTGCCCGGAAACGTTGGGAAAGCGGTGAACGCTCTTTGGAGTTGGTGCAGGAATATGTGGTAGGGCTCCTCCAACGGATACATCCCGACCAGGTAAAGGATTGTCTGTTAAGCTATTTTTCTACCCTTACGGAAGAGCAGTTGCAGCAAAAGGAGAACTATTTGTTGATGCGGGGATTTATGCGTACGCCGGAAGACGATATTGTTTTCCGCTGTTTGAACCGGTATGCGGATATTTATCAGGGGTATGAAAAGGGAGATGATTTTTGGGTGAATATGTATCGTATGATGGTGCGTGCCGGCTCTGCCAATCTGAAGAATCCAGAAAAATACCGAGCCCACCTTGAAATGGTTCGTAAGACAAAATCGTGTTATGCACCGATGTATTTGGAGATTCTGGATATGGAACGAACCTTGTTTGAGAAAAACTTCCAACAAGGTATGGCTTTGGCCAGGAAAGTAGCAGATAAATATGGCGATAAACATCCTTATTTGTATCGTCAGTTTTTTTATACACTCATTATTGCTGGTTTTTTTGACGATTCTGTAACAGATCCGGAATTAATTGAACAAGCCATCGGGATGGCGGGAAAGGCGTTGGAGCATAGTCCTTGTAAGGAGACGTTGCTTTATCTAGCTGCTGCTCATGCCAAAAGTGGGGATTATAAGAAAGCTTATGAACTGATGGCCAGCGAGCCTTTTTTCCCTTCTCCTGTCCTTTCTACGGCACTTTATCCTTATCTGCATCTTCATGCCATTCACGGGCAATATTTAGATAAAAAATAAGGAGAACGAACTAATGCTTTGAAGACGTGTTTTCAGGAGAAGGTATTTTCTGAAACACGTCTTTATTTAGGGATATTCGAAAAAGTTTGTCCGATCAGGTCGGACGAGGGTTGCTCCCTATGTTTTAATTGTAATTTCATAATAGATGATAAAAAATTGGCTGATATTGTTTTAATCTTTAATTTTGTTTGGCCATGAGCGGATTATAGTCTGTACCGCTGTATGAATTCTTTTATTAGAATCGTTTTTGCTTTATGTCTAAATATTTTACAATCAAAGGAATAGAAGAAGATGAAATTTTCCGTAATTTGTTTATAGATTACTATCCATCTCTGATTTCTTTTGCTTTATATTATGTGGGAGACAAAACTATAGCTGAGGATCTGGTACAGGAAGTATTTGTGAAGCTTTGGGAAACCCGGGAACGTTGGAGTGCTGTCGATGATTTTTCTGCTTATGTCTATCAGATGGTCCGTTTTAAGTGTTTTAATTATTTACGGGCTGAGAAAATAAGAAATGAAGCAACGCGTTCTTTTACAGAAGAGATAGATATTACTGAAATCAATAATTATATAGCAGAAGAAACTTTTCGTTTGGTAATGAATTCAATGGAGGACCTGCCTCCTGCTTGCCGGACAGTGTTTTCTTTAACATTAGAAGGTTATAGTGCTAAAGAAATTGCAGAAAAATTAGATATTGCAGTAGAGACCGTAAAAAAGCAAAAGCAGATAGCCAGGAAAATTTTAAAGGAAAAATTTGGAAAATTATTTCTTTTTCTTCCTGCTGTCCTGTTTTCTTAATTCGTTTGTTTTCCGCTATTTACTTTTATCTATCCAACGGTAAGAGCATTTATTTTCACTTTTAACAATTTTCTTTTACCTCCTTTTTGTTTTTGAAGTGTCGTATAAGTGTAATGAATAAATAAAGCTTCTATGGCAGAGTTTAAAAATTATAAGGAAGTTGCTTTTTTATTGTCGAAAGCTGTCCAGGGACAGTTGACCGAAAAGGAGGAGGAAACGCTTGGAAAGTGGCGACAGGAATTTCCGGAGAATGAACTACTGTATCGTCGGGTTCTGACTTCGGAGTTTATCATTTCGAAAAGTAAACAATGGGAACAGGTGGATTTGGTGATGGCCTATCTAAAGGTACGGCAAAAATGTGAACATCGCTTGAGGCGAGTCCGGTTGTTTCAAGTGACTGCTGTTGCTGTTTCGGTATTGTTGCTGTTGGTTAGCGGGCTTTTTTATTTTGTACTGCGGGATAAAAGTGATCGGTATCCGCTCGGGCTGATGACTGAAAATATTTTACCTGGAAATGTGAAAGCGGAACTGATACTTGCCGATGGAGAGCGGATTTTGTTAGGGGGCCCGGGCGTGGATTCGGTATTGATACAACCTGGTGCTGAAATACACACTGCTAAAGAACGTTTGAGCTATATCGGCCGGCAACAGACCGGGAAAATTCAATATAATATTTTACAAATTCCGAGAGGCGGAGAGTATTCGGTGACTTTGCAGGATGGTACGGTTGTGAATCTGAATTCGGCTTCCGAATTACGTTATCCGGTGCGATTTACAGGTACTGAACGGAAAGTATTTTTGACAGGAGAGGCTTATTTTCAGGTAGCAAAAGATAAAGAACATCCTTTTGTCGTGGTCACCGGAGAGGCGGAGATAGAAGCATTGGGTACTAGTTTTAATATTTATTCTTATGAAGAGGAGAATCGGATCGAGACGACTCTTGTCGAAGGTGCTGTCCGCTTTGCTGTTGCCGATCAAACGGTTATTTTGATGCCGGGTGAACAGGGGGTGGTTGGAACCGATGGTAATTTGGAAAAAAAGAAAGTAGATGTTTTCCCTTACATTGCGTGGAAAGAGGGAAAGTTCGTGTTTAGAAAACGCTCTCTGGAAGAGGTTATGCATATTATTTCACGTTGGTATAATGTAGAGGCGGTATTTCAAAATGAATCCTTGAAAAAAGTGTCGTTTTCCGGGAATCTGAAACGGTATGATGACTTTGAACATATTGTCAGTATGCTGGAAATGACAGGAGGAATCCGGTTCAAGGTGGAAGGGAGAAAGATCTTTATAACCGAAAAATAAACAGGACAGAGTATGTGGGTACTCTGCCCTTTCAAAACGGCAAGCGAGCCGCTTAGTGTTTAACTTAATTGTACAAATTTATGAAAAAAAATGGAACATGTGATCTTCTTATACCAGGAAGATTGCTGGAAAGGTGTAGAAAAATCGTGTTTTTTACATTTTTCCTGTTTTTCTTGACTTTTCCGATGTTGGCAAGTGCATATGCTCAATTGAGGAAAGTTTCTTTTGAGGTGCAGAATGTCAATCTGGCGGAGATTATTGCGATTCTGGAAAAATCTACGAATTACACCTTTTTGTATCAGGATGAACAGGTAGAGCGGGTAAAAAATCTCACTTTTCATTTTGTGGATGAAAAATTGAGCGATGTGTTGGAAAAATGTCTTGCAGATACAGATTTGGATTATTCGATTGTAGATCAAACGGTAGTATTGAGGCTAAAAGACACAAAGCCACAGGAACAACCGCAGGTAAACAGTCACAAGGTGAGTGGTGTGGTAACGGATAAAAACGGAGTACCGCTTCCCGGAGTGACGGTAATGCTCAAAGGGACGACTACGGGAGTCGCGACGGATATGGATGGGAAATTTGTCCTTGAAATTCCGCAAACCGAACAAATGGTACTTGTTTGTTCCTTTGTGGGGATGGAAACTCGGGAAGTGACCTGGCAGGGAGAAAAAGAGTTAACGGTTGTATTGACCGAAAAGATCGCTGAGATGGACGAGGTAGTGGTAACCGGTATTTACGAAAGGAAGTCCGAGAGTTTTACCGGTTCGGCAACTACATTCAAATCCGAGGAACTGAAGCGTATCGGAGGACAAAATGTGTTGCAGAGCTTGAAAACCCTCGATCCCTCGTTTACGATTATGGAGAGCCGGGATTATGGCTCCGACCCGAATCGTTTGCCCGATATCGAAATCCGTGGCAAGAGTAGTGTGATTGGGTTGAAAGAGGAATTCGGGACCGACCCGAACCAACCTTTATTTATTTTAGATGGTTTCGAGACCGATTTGAAAACAGTGGTGGATATGAATATGGATCGGGTAGCTTCGGTGACTATTCTGAAGGATGCCGCTTCAACGGCTATTTATGGTTCTAAAGCAGCCAATGGTGTGGTGGTGATCGAGACAAAGAAACCGGAGCCGGGTAAATTCCGGGTAACCTATAGCGGGAATTTGTATATATCGGTTCCGGATTTGTCAGATTATAATTTGATGAATGCGGAGGAAAAACTGGAGTTCGAACAGAAGGCCGGACGATATGTTTCGGCTATGGGGAATCCCGACGAACAACTTTTTTTGGATAGTTTATATAATATCAATCGTGCGGAGATTGCACGGGGGGTGAATACTTATTGGTTGGGTGAACCGGTACGGACTGCTGTTACCCATAAGCATAATATCTATGCTGAAGGAGGGGATGAGGCAATCCGTTACGGATTGGGATTTACCTACAATCGGACGAACGGGGTGATGGAACAATCCTGGAACGAGTTGATCGGAGCTAATTTTGATTTGACTTATCGGAAGGGGATTGCTTCTATCAGTAATAAAATGTCTTACGATTATTATAAACAAGAGGATCCCATTGTGTCGTTTGCAGATTTCGCGAAAGCCAATCCTTATTATAGAAAAGATGCGGGAAACGGAAAAATAGAGCGTTATCTGATAGATATGGATACTTATTCGGGAGTTTATCGGGTAGAGAATCCGATTTATAATGCAACGTTGAATAGTTTTAATTTGAGCGAACGGTCGAAGTTCGACAATAAGTTGAATGCAGAGTTACGATTTTTACCGGAACTGGTATTACGGGGACGATTTGGACTTGGTTTGAGCCAGACGAAATCGGATAATTTTATCTCACCCGGAGACCCGGTATATGATAATGTATCTTTCGATAAAAAGGGAGAGTATAAAAGTGGGGTGGGGAAGAGTTTTTATTATGACGGTGATGTTACCCTCAGCTACGGTAAAGTGTTAGGCGAAAAACATCAGGTAAATGCGGTACTGGGGGCACGTATGCGGTCGGATGAGGCAACTTCGGAGGAAAACACTTCACAGGGTTTTCCGATCGGAGATTTTAGACGTCCTTCTTTTTCAAGTGGTTACCTACAGGATGGCAAGCCGGTTTATGGTAAAACAGTCAGTCGTTCGAATAGTTTTTATTTTAACGGCGGATATTCGTTTGATAACCGTTATTTACTGGATGCGAATGTTCGTATGGACGGTACGTCTGTATTCGGTACAAACAAACGCTATTCGGAGACATGGGCTGTAGGGATAGCTTGGAATATACATAATGAAAGGTTTATGGAAAATTGTATTTGGCTCGATCGTTTGAAAGTGAGGGCTTCTATTGGTAATCCGGGTAATCAGAATTTTAGTTCTTATCAGTCTTATACTACATATGTGTTTAATAACGGGAATCAAAATCCATTTGGAACCAGTATGTTAGTGGCGAATTTTGGTAATCCTGATTTGAAGTGGCAAAAGACTCTGGACAAAAATATTGGTTTGGATTTGACTTTGTTGAACAACCGTTTAAATGTAAATTTGGATTACTATGACAAATTGACGGATCCTTTGTTAGCTGCAGTATCGGTGCCTTCGTCAGTCGGTTCGAAGAGAGTGATGACGAATGTGGGGAGCCAGCGGACTCAGGGGGTTAGCGGAACGGTGAAATATTCACCTGTTTATCATCCGGAAGAGCGGATAAATTGGACATTGAGTGCCAGTTTTAAACACCAGAAGGCGAAGTATGAAGATATTGGCAATAGCCTGGATCAATTCAATAAGGAGAATCTGAATACGAGCTTGGTACGGTATTATGATGGGGGAAGTCCTACGGCTTTGTGGGCTGTACGTTCGCTGGGGATCAATCCGTCTGACGGTCGTGAGTTGTTTTTGACCAAAGAAGGTACTTATACGTTTGAGTACGATACGGAGGATGAAGTGGTTGTCGGTAATTCCGAACCCAAATTAGAAGGTGTATTAGGTAGTACTTTATATTGGAAAGGTTTTTCGTTCTCGCTTTATTTCAGATATAGCTTGGGGGCAGATGTGTTTACGGAGGCTACTTATAATAAAGTGGAGAATATTTCGTTGGCTGGCTTGAAAAGCAATCAGGACAAACGCGCTTTGCATGACCGTTGGCAAAAACCGGGGGATCATGCTAAGTTTAAAGGAATTTCACTAACCGAAACGACACCCATCTCTTCACGTTTTGTATTGCGGGAGAATTATATCAAGGCCGAATCCATATCGGTCGGTTATGATTTTGAATCGCAAGCAGTACAGAAACTGGGAATCCAGTCTTTGCGTTTACAAGCGAATACGACGGATTTATTCCGTATTTCTTCGATCAAGGAGGAGCGGGGAATTGAGTATCCGTTTGCCCGTTCGTTCTCGTTTTCATTGTCTGCAATGTTCTAAAAATGGAAGTTATGAATAGAAAATATATATTGATAGGATTACTTGTTTGTATAACGGGTATATTTTCGGGATGTCACTCTTGGTTGGATGTGCAGCCGGAAGATCAGGTGACCGACGGGCAGCTGTTCAGTACGGAATCAGGGTTTCGCACTGCTCTGAATGGAATTTATGTGGAATTGAGCAATAATGCGCTTTATGGAGGTGAATTATCGGTAGATGCCGTAGAGATTTTAGCGCAACGGTATGATTTTTCGGGGAATACGACAAATGCTTATCGGTTGGGAACATATAATTATACCATAGATTATGCGAAGAGTAAGTTCGCTGCAGTGTGGGAGAAAGCCTATTCGCTGATTGCCAATTGTAATAAATTATTGGAATATGCGGAAAAAAATGAGGAAGTGTTGACAGGAAAAATGCGGAAAATGATTATCGGTGAGGCGATGGCACTTCGTGCTTTTCTGCATTTTGATATGTTACGTTTGTTTGGACCGGTATATGCTACCAATAAAGCCGATTTGTCTATTCCTTATAATACGGTATATTCAATTTCGGCAACCTCCCTTTTACCGGCTACTCAGGTTGTGGAGAAAGTACTGAAAGATTTGGATGAGGCGGAACGTTTGTTAGGTGAGTCTGATCCGATTATTGAAGAAGGACCGCAAAACCAGGATTCGGAAGATGGGTTGAATTATTATACTTATCGTACACAACGCTTGAACTATTATGCGGTAAAAGCTTTAAAAGCAAGGGTATATTTATGGGCGGACAATAAGGCGGAAGCTTATCGGGAAGCAAAAGCCGTGACAGCTGTACAAGAACAATGGTTCCCTTGGACCGAACGCCGGGAGATTATGGATAATACGAGAAATCCGGACAGGATCTTTTCTTCAGAATTGTTGTTTGCAGCTTATTATAATGCACGTGAAGAGATTTTTACGAATTATTTCAGTCCCACTCTGGAGCCTGCACAAGTGTATTCACCTAAAAAACATATCGATGATTTATTTACTTGGGATTTGCTGGATTGGCGTAACAGACCGATTTGGTTGGAAGGCACTACCCGGGACTACAGGTGTTTCCATAAGTATGAAGACGTGTCGTCGACTGAGGTATGGACTAAGTTGATCCCTTTGATTCGGATGACGGAAATGTATTACATTATTGCAGAGACAGCCACGGATGAGACGGAGGCGTTGGATGCGCTGAATACCGTATTGTTTAATAGGGGAGTGAAAGAATTGGAGGATAAAACACAATTGGCCGGAATGCTTCGGGACGAATACAGGAGAGAATTTTTTGGAGAAGGACAGTTGTTTTTTTATTATAAGCGTTTGAATGTAAAAGTATTACATTCTTATTCGGAAAATGCCGACCTGGATATGGATGCAGCAAAATACGTCGTCCCGTTGCCATTAAGTGAAACCGATTTTCGTTAAAAGATGAGTTATGAAAAAGAATGTTATTTTTATATTGCTTTTGACAATATTGAGCAGTTGTAAATCAGAATATGAGGAATATATCGGTACTGATGCCATTTATCTGAATGAGATATCGGATACGGTACGTTTTTCTTTTACTTATGTCGACAGTGAATATGAAACACAGGCACAGGATATTCATCTGAAGGTGATAGGTAAGGTGGCAGATTACGATCGTCCGGTGAATATAAAATTTACACCGGTAAATGCGGTGGAAGGTGTGGATTTTGAACCGTTGGAGAAAGAGTATGTGGTTAAGAAGGGAGAGGTTTCTCTTGTGATTCCTGTAACTATGATCCGGACGAAAGCCTTACAAACGGAAGAAAAGGGAATTGATATGGAATTATTGCCTAACGGGCATTTTACAACTTATTACGATTATGGTTCCAGCGATTCGACCTCTTGGGTAAAGACGCAGCGGTTAAAGCTGATATTATTGTTTTCGGAATTTATGAATGAACCGCCTTCGCAGTGGAATCCATATATGTTCGGTGAATTTTCGGCGAAGAAGTTTGCTTTGATTTGCGATGAAATGGATATTCCACGGGAAGAGTTTAATAAAAAATCCGAGGAGGCGGGTTATATACTTTCCCGCATGGGGTATATCGGATCGTATATGAAAAAATATCTGGCCGACGAAAAAGCGGCGGGCCGGACTGTTTATGAAGAGGATGGTATTACGGAAATGACAATGGGACCACAGGCCCAATAAATGAAATATGATGAGAAAGAATGTATATTTAATTGTATGGTTGATGACTGTTATACTTTATTCGTGTTACGATGATAAAGGAAATTACAGTTATGAGGATATCGATGAGATTTCTATTGCAGGAATGCCGGACACACTGGTGACGGTATTTAAAAATACAGATACACTAAAAGTTGTTCCGGAGCTGAAACACACATTGGCTGCCGGAAGCGGAAAGTATGAGTATACTTGGGTGGCTGTCGCGAAAGAGAATAAAACCGGTAATGAGTTCGAATATGAGATTGGTAAAGAGAAAAATTTGAATTATTTTATCGATTTACCATTGGGAAAATACGCTGTTTATTTGAATGTGTTGGACCAAGAGACAGAAGTGACTTGGCGGCAACATTTCGACATGGAGGTGATTATTCAGACAACTGAAGGTTGGTTGGTGCTGTGCGACGAAAAGGGCGAAGTACGTTTGGATATGATCTCTAAATACGGTAACCAGGAATTAATGATTCGCAATTTGCTCGACGATTATGCCCTGCCGAATAAAAAGGGACCGAAAAGTATAGTGTTAAATATAACAGGATCGGGAGATAAAATCATATTGATGACTGAAACAGGGGCTTGTTATTTGGATCCGGAAAGTTTGGCTTGGGAAGAAGCATTCGATTTGAAGTACGACATGGGGAAAATACCGGGAGTATTTGTTCCGACTGCTATGATTTGTCTTGATCCGATGTATGGCTCCGGTACATATCCTTGTTCGGTATTGTTGACAACGACCGAAGTGTATTGTAAAACATCGGGAAGAATTATTTATGAATTACCGAGAAATAATGTAGCTGGAGAAGAGAAGACCTTTAAGGTTGCTCCCTTTATCATTACATCGGCAGATGGAGTATGGGGATATTATGAACCACCGGTTATCCTTTATGATACGGACAACAGACGGTTTGTACAACTGGGGCTTGCCTGGAATGAAACATCCTGCCGTATACCCCCGGTTGCAAATGAGGTTTTTCCCATGGTAACAGGAAAAGAGTTTGTTTATGCTGCTAATACCAGACATGATGGTAACAGCTCGTATGTTATTTTGCGTGATGATACCGGAAAATTGTGGTTGCACGGGTTCGGTAATTTGTGGTATAATTCTTTCTCTCAGTTGAGTAATTATTATTACCGAATCGATGCTCCGGATATCGAACGTGCAGAATTGTTTGCTGTACACATGCATTATCGTTACCTCTTCTACGTTGTCGATAATATGATTTATCTGTACGATATGGCTTATAAAGAGTGGCGGAAACTGGATATATTGGACGGAGACGGGGAGAAAATAGATCTTTCCGGAGAGGAAATCACATTTATCAAATTTAACTGGTTCCAGTATGGTGAATACGGTAGGTTAGGATTGGATATGGAATACCGGTTGATCATCGGTTCGGACAAAGGTGGAGAGAATGGAGGTATGATTCGTATAGTGGATATTCCGGAGAGGATGAATGGAAAAGTGACCTTGTATAAAGAGTATAGCGGTTTTGCCAAACCGGTGGATATAGTTTATCGGGAAAGATATTGATGAGTGTGACAGATAAGGTTGAGTGAACGAGGTTTCTTGTCCGTGTTTAGTTTAGAAAATCGCGATAAAGACATATTTCATCGCGATTTTCTTTTTCTTTTACCTGTTTCCGGCTTTCCGAAATCTTAAGGACTAGTGGGTTTGAATAGGTAACTTTCTGACAATCTTATCTTTTTTACAAAAAAAGTAGAAGGAACATTTGGTAGTTACTAGAATTGTAAGTACATTTGCACTCCATTTTGGAGAAAAGTATAATAATTTTAAAAGAGTACTTGTAAAATGCCTACTATTCAACAGTTAGTAAGAAAAGGAAGAGTAAAGATCGAGGACAAGAGTAAAGCTCCTGCTTTGGATTCTTGCCCACAGAGAAGAGGAGTTTGTGTACGTGTTTACACTACCACTCCGAAAAAACCGAACTCAGCCATGAGAAAGGTTGCCCGTGTTAGATTGACCAACGGAAAAGAAGTGAATGCTTATATTCCGGGAGAAGGTCACAATTTGCAGGAACACTCCATCGTATTGATCCGTGGCGGTCGTGTAAAAGACCTTCCGGGTGTGCGTTACCACTTGGTTCGTGGTACTTTGGATGCTGCCGGTGTTGCCGGACGTTGCCAGGGACGTTCTAAGTATGGTGCGAAAAGACCGAAACCGGGTCAGGCTGCTGCTCCAGCTAAAGGAAAGGGCAAGAAATAAAAATTAGTGATTAACAGGAATTATGTTTATGAAGCGTTCCCGAAAAACAGTTGAGTAAATGGTTGGGAAACCGTTGAAGACCAAAAAGGGCAGCTTGACGAACAAATTCGTAAACGAAAAGAAATGAGAAAGACTAAACCAAAGAAGAGAATCCTGTTACCGGATCCAAAATTCAACGATGTACTGGTGACGAGGTTTGTTAATGACCTGATGGTGGACGGTAAAAAGACTGTTGCGTTCAAAATCTTTTATGACGCACTGGATATCGTTGAGGAAAAAATGGCAAAAAAAGAAGAGAAATCTGCTCTGGAGATCTGGAAGCAGGCATTGGAGAATATTACTCCTCAGGTAGAAGTAAAGAGCCGCCGTGTCGGTGGTGCTACTTTCCAGGTGCCTACTGAAATTAATCCGGCCCGTAAAAGAGCGATCTCTGTAAAAAATATGATCCTTTACTCCCGCAAGAGAAGCGGACACAGCATGGCTGAAAAACTTTCTGCTGAAATTATGGCTGCCTACAAAGAGGAAGGTGCTGCTTTCAAAAAGAAAGAAGATACCCATCGTATGGCTGAAGCTAACCGGGCATTTGCACATTTCAGATTTTAATTTAGAGGCGAAAAATAGATGGCTAAGAGAGATTTACATTACACAAGAAATATCGGTATCATGGCTCACATCGATGCCGGTAAGACTACAACGACCGAACGTATCCTGTATTTCACCGGTGTGAACCATAAGATCGGGGAAACGCATGATGGTACTGCAACGATGGACTGGATGGTGCAGGAACAGGAGAGAGGTATTACCATCACTTCTGCTGCTACTACTTGTTTCTGGAAATATCAGGGAAACGAATATAAAATTAATATCATCGACACTCCGGGACACGTTGACTTCACGGTTGAAGTAGAGCGTTCTCTTCGTGTATTGGACGGTGCGGTTGCATTGTTCTGTGCAGTAGGTGGGGTTGAAGCACAGTCTGAAACCGTATGGCGTCAGGCAAACAAATATGGTGTTCCGAGAATTGCTTTCGTAAATAAAATGGACCGTTCAGGTGCTGATTTTTTTAAAGCAGTTCGTGAAATCAAAGAGAAATTAGGTGCTAATCCGGTTCCTTTGGTACTTCCGATCGGAGCGGAAGATAACTATCAGGGTATTATCGACCTGGTAGAAATGAAAGCTTATGTTTGGGAAAACGGTGCTATGGAAGCTACCGTGAAAGAAATTCCCGAAAATATGATGGCTGAAGCTCAGGAATGGAGAGAGAAATTGGTAGAAGCTGCTGCTGTGCAGGACGAAGCTTTGATGGAACGTTTCTTTGAAGATCCGGACTCTATCACAGTCGAAGACCTGAAAGCAGTGATTCGGAAGGCTGTGATCGCCATGGACTTCTGTCCGGTGATGTGCGGTTCTTCTTTCAAAAATAAAGGCGTGCAGAACCTGTTGGATGCTGTGATCGCTTATTTGCCGAACCCGTTGGATATTCCGAACAGTAAAGGTACTGATCCCCGGACAGGAGAAGATGTACATTTCCCTGTAGATCCGGAGGCTCCGCTGTCGGCACTGGCATTTAAGATCGCTACCGACCCGTTTGTAGGCCGTTTGTGCTACACTCGTATTTATTCCGGTAAGATCGAAGCCGGTTCGTATGTTTATAACCCGCGTACCGATAAAAAAGAACGTATTTCCCGTCTGTTCCAGATGCACTCTAACAAGCAACAGCCGAAAGAAGTACTGGAAGCCGGAGATATCTGCGCTTGTGTAGGTTTCAAAGATATCCGTACCGGAGATACCTTGTGTTCTGAAGATAAACCGATCGTACTGGAGAGTATGACTTTCCCGGAACCTGTGATCGGTATCGCTATCGAACCGCTGACTCAGAAAGATACGGATAAATTAGGTATGGCTTTGGCTAAATTGGCTGAAGAAGACCCGACTTTCCGTGTGAAGACTGATGAAGATTCAGGCCAGACTGTAATCAGCGGTATGGGTGAGCTTCACCTGGATATTATCCTCGATCGTCTGCGTCGTGAATTTAAAGTAGAATGTAACCAGGGTGCTCCTCAGGTATCTTACAAAGAAGCGATTACTGTACCTGTCGATCATCGTCATGTGTTCAAAAAACAGTCCGGTGGTCGTGGTAAGTTTGCAGATATTATTTTCCGTATGGAACCTGCAGAGGAAGGTAAAGAGGGCTTGACTTTTGTGAACGAAGTGAAAGGTGGTAATATTCCGAAGGAATTTATCCCGTCTGTAGAAAAAGGATTCAAAGAAGCAATGCAGAACGGTGTTTTGGCAGGTTATGCTTTGGAAGCTTTGAAAATCACTTTGATCGATGGTTCTTTCCACCCTGTTGACTCTGATGCGTTGTCGTTCGAAATGGCTGCTAAAATCGGTTATAAAGAAGCTGCTCAGAAAGCAAAACCGGTATTGCTGGAACCGATTATGAAGCTGGAAGTAGTTACTCCCGAAGACTTTATGGGTGACATCATCGCTGACTTGAACCGTCGCCGGGGACAGGTAGAATCGATGGATTCCCGTGTCGGTGCCCGTGTGATTACGGCAAAAGTTCCTTTGGCAGAACAATTCGGTTATGTGACTGTATTACGTACCCTGTCATCGGGACGTGCAAGTTCTTCTATGGAATTCGATCACTATGCCGAAGTTCCGAAGAATATTGCGAGAGAGGTGGTTGAAAAAGCGAACGGACGTGTGGATTTAATCTAAAAATTAATGTCGGAGAGGTCTCTGGCCTTTCCGACCGCTTAAATATAATAAACAAAAAACATGAGCCAAAAAATCAGAATTAAGTTAAAATCTTACGATCACAACTTGGTAGACAAGTCGGCTGAAAAGATTGTTAAGACAGTGAAGGCTACAGGTGCAGTGGTTAGTGGTCCGATTCCACTTCCTACCCACAAAGGAGTATTTACTGTTAACCGCTCTACTTTCGTAAATAAGAAGAGCCGTGAACAATTTTTATTATGTACTTTCAAACGTCTGATTGATATCTATAGTTCTACTACAGGTACCATCGATGCGCTGATGAAACTTGAATTACCCAGTGGTGTTGAAGTTGAGATTAAAGTGTAGTTAACGGCGAAACCCTATGTCGTTAAAATGAAGAATTAACCTATTAAAAAAGAAATGAAATTACCAGGTTTAATTGGAAAAAAAGTCGGAATGACTTCCGTTTTCAGTGTTGAGGGGAAAAGTATCCCATGCACTGTTATTGAATGCGGTCCATGTGTCGTAACTCAGGTGAAAACCATAGAAAAAGACGGTTACGAAGCACTTCAGTTGGGTTTTGATGAGAAAAAAGAAAAACACACAACGAAGCAGCTAAGTGGACATTTTAAGAAGGCTGGCACAACTCCGAAACGTAAACTCGTTGAGTTTGCAGGATTTGCCGAAGAACACAAGTTGGGAGATGTAATCGACGTGACCATACTGGAAGGTACTGCCTATGTCGATATCGTCGGTACCTCTAAAGGTAAAGGTTACCAGGGCGTTGTGAAACGTCACGGTTTCGGTGGAGTAGGACAAGCTACCCACGGTCAGCATAACCGTCTGAGAAAACCGGGATCTATCGGAGCATGTTCTACTCCGGCACGTGTTTTCAAAGGAATGCGTATGGGTGGCCGTATGGGCGGAGACCGGGTTACTGTAGAGAACTTGGAAGTTTTGAAGGTAATTCCTGAAAATAATTTGTTGTTGGTGAAGGGATCTGTTCCCGGATCTAAAGGTTCATACGTAATTATTCAGAAGTAATGGAGTTAAGTGTACTAAACATTGCCGGACAGGAAACCGGCAGAAAGATAGTGTTGGATGACGCTATTTTTGGAATTCAGCCTAATGAGCACGCTATCTACCTTGACGTAAAACAGTTCCTGGCCAACAACCGTCAGGGTACTCACAAGTCAAAACAGCGGAATGAAATTTCCGGAAGTACCAAAAAGCTGAAGAAGCAAAAAGGTACCGGTGGTGCTCGTGCAGGTAGTATTAAGAACCCTGAGTTCAGAGGAGGAGGTCGTATTTTTGGTCCCGTACCGAGAGATTACAGCTTCAAACTGAACAAGAAATTGAAAAAATTGGCTCGAAAATCAGCTTTGGCTGTAAAAGCAAGTGCAAATGCTGTAAAAGTCGTTGAAGACTTTACCTTCGAAGCTCCGAAGACCAAACAAATGGTTGCTCTGATGAACAACCTGCAGGTAAACAACGGTCGTCTGTTGTTGGTATTGGGTAACGGTGTGAACGAAAATGTACTTCTGTCTGCCCGTAACTTGCAGAATGTGGAAGTGATGAGAGTTAGCGACATCGCGACTTACAACGTAATGAAGGCTAAAAACCTTGTTTTAGTTGAAAGTTCTGTAGAGGGCCTTAACGAAATGTTCAATCTTAACTAAACCAAGAAGAGATGGAAATTATTATTAAGCCCGTTTTAACGGAAAAGATGACAGCTCTCACCGATAAACAGCGTAAAGTAGCTTTTATCGTAGCAAAAGAGGCAAATAAGATTGAGATAAAGAAAGCAGTTGAAGCTATGTATGGAGTGAACGTATTGGCTGTAAATACCCAGCGTTATCAGGGAACGGCTAAATCCCGTTATACCAAAGCCGGTGTAATCAGCGGACGTACCAACTCGTTCAAGAAAGCAATTGTGACTTTAGCAGAAGGTGATAGTATTGATTTTTTTAGCAATATTTAAATAAGATGGCTGTAAGAAAATTAAATCCTGTAACGCCTGGACAAAGAGGAAAGGTAGTGAATACTTTCGAACAGGTGACTACAGATAGACCTGAGAAATCATTGTTGAGACCCTACAGCAAAACCGGAGGTCGTAATAACACCGGTAAGATGACAATGAGATATATAGGTGGTGGTCATAAACGCAAATACAGAGTAATCGACTTCAAACGCGAGAAGGAAAATATACCTGCTAAAGTAGCAAGTATCGAATACGATCCGAACCGCACGGCCCGTATTGCCCTGTTAGTGTATGCAGATGGTGAAAAACGTTATATCGTTGCCCCGATCGGTTTGACTGTCGGTCAGACTATCGAGAGCGGTAAAGGAATCGCTCCTGAAATCGGGAATACGCTGTATTTGTCTGAAATCCCATTGGGTACAATCATACATAACATTGAGTTACGTCCGGGACAAGGAGCTGTAATGGCTCGTAGCGCCGGTTCTTATGCTCAGTTAGTTGCAAGAGAAGGAAAATATGCTTCTATCAAGTTACCTTCAGGTGAAGTTCGTATGGTTCTCGTAACCTGCAAAGCAACCGTAGGTACTGTATCTAACCCTGACCACTCTCTGGAACGTTCTGGTAAAGCAGGTCGTACTCGTTGGTTAGGTCGTCGTCCTCGTGTTCGTGGCGTTGTAATGAACCCGGTTGATCACCCGATGGGTGGTGGTGAAGGCCGTGCTTCAGGAGGTCACCCGAGATCACGTAAAGGCTTGCTGGCTAAGGGTTATAAAACTCGTGCGCCGAAAAAAGCTTCTTCGAAGTATATTGTTGAAAGAAGGAAAAAATAACTGATTAAAACTTGATGTTATGAGTCGTTCGTTAAAAAAAGGCCCTTTTATTGATGTAAAGCTGGAAAAGAGAATCCTGGCAATGAATGAGACCAACAAGAAATCGGTTGTTAAGACCTGGGCTCGTTACTCCATGATTTCTCCGGATTTCGTAGGGCATACAGTAGCTGTACACAACGGTAATAAATTTATCCCGGTATATGTGACCGAAAATATGGTTGGTCATAAATTGGGTGAATTTGCACCGACACGTACATTTAGAGGTCACGCTGACAAGAAGAAAAAATAATAGCGTGATGATGTTGAACAAATGAAGATTGTATAAAATGGGTGCAAGAAAAAGAATAAAAGCAAATCAGATGAAGGAAGCCAGAAAAACAAAGGCTTTCGCTGTGCTGCATGATTGTCCTTCATCACCTCAGAAAATGAGATTGGTGGCAGACCTTGTACGGGGTATGGACGTACAGAGGGCTTTGGATACACTGAAATTTTGTCCGAAAGAAGCTGCTCGTAAAGTGGAGAAACTCTTACTTTCAGCTATTGCAAACTGGAGCGTGAAAAACGAAGGCCAGCGCGTAGACGACGCTGCTTTGTATATCAAAGAAATCTTTGTGGATGGTGCGGGTATTCTGAAAAGACTGCGTCCGGCTCCACAGGGACGGGCTCACAGAATCCGTAAAAGATCCAATCACGTGACTATCGTGTTGGGAAGTAAAACCGCCGTTGTTGAAAACACTGTAAAAGAGTAAAGCATGGGACAAAAATGTAATCCAATAAGCAATAGATTAGGTATCATCCGTGGATGGGATTCTAATTGGTTCGGCGGCAAGAATTACGGTGACAAACTGGTAGAAGATTACAAAATCCGTAAATACCTGAATGCCCGTCTTGCAAAAGCCGGAATCGCAAAAATCGTTATCGAGCGTACGCTGAAGCTCATCACTATCACGATCAATACCGCCCGTCCGGGAATTATTATCGGTAAAGGTGGTCAGGAAGTGGATAAACTGAAAGAAGAGCTGAAGAAAATTACCGATAAAGAGGTTCAGATCAATATCTTCGAGATCAAACGTCCGGAATTGGATGCTGTGATCGTTGGAAATAACATAGCTCGTCAGTTGGAAGGCCGTGTAGCATACCGCCGGGCTATCAAAATGGCAATCGCTTCAACTATGAGAATGGGTGCCGAGGGAATCAAGATCCTGATTTCAGGACGTCTGAACGGTGCTGAAATGGCACGTGCCGAGATGTTCAAAGAAGGAAGGACTCCACTGCACACTTTCCGTGCTGACATCGATTTTGCACAGGCAGAGGCCCTGACCACTTATGGTCTGTTAGGTATCAAGGTATGGATCTGTAAAGGTGAAGTTTATGGAAAACGTGAACTCGTTCCGAACTCACTGCTCCAGACCCGTGACAACAGCCGTCCTGCATCAGCTGGTAAAGCTGACGGGAAAAAAGGCGGTTTCAGAAAGAAGAAAAAGTAAGTAGTCTTTTAATTTAATAAACGAAGAGCTATGTTACAGCCGAAAAGGACTAAATTTAGAAGAAGCCAGAAAGGTAGGATGAAGGGGAATGCCCAGAGAGGTAATCAACTTGCATTCGGATCTTTCGGTATTAAGGCGTTAGAAGAAAAATGGATCGAAGGACGCCAGATAGAAGCTGCCCGTGTTGCAGTAACCCGTTACATGCAACGTCAGGGACAGATTTGGATTCGTATATTCCCCGATAAACCGATTACCAAAAAACCTGCCGAGGTACGTATGGGTAAAGGTAAAGGTAACCCAGAGGGATTCGTAGCACCTGTAACTCCGGGAAGAATTATTTTCGAGGCTGACGGTGTTCCGTATGCAGTGGCAAAAGAGGCTTTACGTCTTGCAGCACAGAAATTACCTATTACGACAAAGTTTGTGGTTAGACGTGATTATACAGAAGAATAGTCTTCCGGCTATTAAGTTTAAAAATTAATTTGTCAGAGAGATGAAAAATTCAGAAATTATTGAAATGACCACAGCTGAACTTATTGAACGGGTAGAGACTGAAAAAGCAGCCCTCAATAAGATGACGATGAATCATACCATTACGCCGATGGAAAACCCGATGCAGATTCGTGCCGCCCGTAAAACCATCGCTCGTATGATGACAGAAATACGTAAGAGAGAATTAACTGAAAAGAAGTAAAGCAATGGAAGGAAGAAATCTTAGAAAAGAACGTATCGGTCTGGTACTGAGCAATAAGATGGATAAAACTATCACCGTTGCTGTACATTTTAAGGAGAAACACCCGATTTACGGTAAGTTCATTAAAAAGACCAAAAAGTTCACCGCTCATGATGAAAAGAATGAGTGTAATATCGGTGATACCGTGAGAATTATGGAAACCCGTCCTTTAAGTAAAATGAAGAGATGGAGATTAGTTGAAATCATTGAAAGAGCGAAGTAATCATGATACAACAGGAAACCAGATTAACAGTAGCAGACAACAGCGGTGCTAAAGAAGTGCTTTGTATCCGTGTTCTTGGAGGTTCCAAGAAAAGATATGCACGCGTAGGCGATAAAATCGTTGTTGCTGTAAAAAGTGCCCTGCCTAGCGGTGAAATTAAAAAGGGTACTGTCAGCAAAGCTGTGGTTGTACGCGTAACCAAGGAATACAGACGTCCCGATGGTTCTTATATCCGTTTTGACGACAATGCCTGTGTATTGTTGAACAATGCCGGTGAAATGAGAGGAACCCGTATCTTCGGACCTGTAGCCCGTGAAGTTCGTGAAGGTTATACGAAAATCGTTTCGTTAGCCCCCGAAGTACTTTAATGTCAAATGTCGAATGTCAGAAAGTCGAATGTTCGGGAATGAGAATTTTTAAACTCTTGACTTTTGGACTTTCGACAATTAAAAAAGTAAAGAGATGAATAGAAAATTTCATATTAAAAAAGGCGATTTAGTACAGGTGAACGCTGGGGAAGATAAAGGCAAACAGGGAAAGGTACTGGAAGTTTTTCCGGATAAGGAAAGAGCGATCGTTGAGGGAATCAACATGATCAGCAAACATACCAAACCGAATGCTAAATATCCGCAGGGTGGTATCATCAAGCAAGAAGCTCCGATCCACATCTCTAACCTGAACGTGATCGATCCGTCTACCAACAAACCGACCCGTATCGGCCGTAAAAAGGACGAAAAAGGTAACTTGGTGAGATATGCTAAAAAATCAGGAGAAATCCTGAAATAAGACCTGATTTACGATTCCGGATTTACGATTATAGTGAAAAAACACTCTGATCGTAAATCAATATCGTAAAGCAAGAATAAAAATGGGATTTACGAAGTGATATAATCCAAAATATTTTATACCTTTGCCGCCTGAAAATCTGATTTTTCGGTCGACTATTGTGTGTAAAATCGTCAATCGTGAATCAAAATTATAATTAAATAGATGAAATACGTACCAAATCTTAAAACAAAGTATAACGAAGAGATTGTACCGACTTTAATGAAAGAATTCGGATACAAGTCAGTTATGCAGGCTCCCCGGCTGGAGAAGATAGTAATCAATCAGGGAGTGGGTTCAGCTATTCAGGATAAGAAGATCCTGGAGTTTTCATTGAATGAGATTACCGCGATAACAGGTCAGAAAGCTGTTGTAGGTAAATCGACAAAAGACGTATCTAACTTCAAATTGCGTAAAGGCATGCCGATCGGTGTGAAAGTGACTTTACGGAAAGAACGTATGTACGAATTTCTGGAAAGATTGATCTGTAGTGCCCTGCCGCGTATCCGCGACTTCAAGGGGATCAACAGTAAGCTGGACGGAAAAGGCAACTATACATTAGGTCTTGAAGAGCAGATCATATTCCCTGAAATTGTGATGGATTCCGTTCACAAAATCATGGGTATGAACATTACATTTGTGACTTCGGCTAATACCGACGAAGAAGGTTTTGCTCTGCTCAGAGAGTTTGGATTACCGTTTAAAAAGAACTAAAAACAAGCGAAATGGCAAAAGAATCAATGAAAGCCCGTGAGGTGAAGCGTGCAAAATTGGTAGAAAAGTACGCTGCGAAACGAGCAAAATTAAAAGAGGAAGGTGACTATGCTGCACTGAGTCTCCTGCCTAGAAACTCGAATCCGATCCGTTTGCACAACCGTTGCAAACTGACTGGACGTCCCAGAGGTTATATGAGACAATTTGGTATCAGCCGTATCCAATTCCGTGAAATGGCTTCACAAGGGTTGATACCGGGAGTTAAAAAGGCTAGTTGGTAATATTAAAAAAAACGAAAAGAGATGACAGATCCAATAGCAGATTTCCTTACCCGCATTCGGAATGCGGTAAGTGTTGGTCATAAAGTGGTTGAAATCCCGGGTTCTAAAATTAAACTCGAAATGACCAAAATCCTGAAAGAAAAAGGATATATCCTGAATTATAAGTTCGAACAGGAAGGTGCAAGAAGCAATATCAAAATTGCATTGAAATATCATCCCGAGACAAAAGTACCGGCTATCAAATCACTGGTACGTGTGTCAAAACCGGGTTTACGTCGGTACACTAATGTGGAAGAAATGCCACGTGTATTGAACGGACTGGGTATTGCCATTTTGTCTACCTCAATGGGATTGATGACTGACAAAGAAGCTCGCCAGCGGAATGTAGGCGGTGAAGTATTGTGTTATGTGTATTAATTTTAAAGTGAAGAAGAAATGTCACGTATAGGGAAATTACCGATTCATATACCACAAGGAGTTACTGTAGCAGTAAGTCCTGATAACACCGTCACAGTCAAAGGTCCGAAAGGACAACTTTCTCAGCAGGTAAGTGCTGATCTGACTGTTACCGTTGAAGAGAACGAAGTGCATGTAGCACGTCATACAGAAGATAAAGAACACAAAGCACAGCATGGTCTGTACCGTGCATTGCTTCATAATATGGTTGTAGGTGTTTCTGAAGGTTATACCATCAAACAAGAATTAGTAGGTGTTGGTTTCCGTGCTAACGCTGAGGGTCAGGTTCTCGAACTGGGACTGGGATATTCTCACTCTATCTTCTTGCAATTACCGGCAGAGGTGAAAGTTACAGCCGTAACTGAAAAACGTGCTAACCCGATTATTACGCTCGAAAGCTGTGACAAACAGTTGATCGGTCAGGTAGCTGCTAAAATCCGTTCTTTCCGTAAACCTGAGCCTTACAAGGGTAAAGGTATTCGCTTCGTTGGTGAAGTGGTTCGCCGGAAAGCAGGTAAGTCAGCTAAAGTTTAATTACTAAAGGAAGTAAAAAGTTATGGCTTTAACGAAAGAAGAAAGAAGATTAAGAATAAAACGGAGAATTCGGAAGATTGTCTCCGGGACAGCTGAACGTCCACGTATGAGCGTTTATCGTTCAAATGCGCAGATATCTGTACAGCTGATCGACGATAAAGCAGGTAAGACTTTATTATCTGTTTCATCTTTGTGCAAGGAAATTGCTGAGAAGAAAGGCAACAAGACCGAACAGGCTGCTTTCGTAGGGGCTGCTGTAGCAGAAAAAGCTAAAGCTGCCGGTATCGAAGCTGTTGTTTTCGACAGAAACGGTTATTTGTATCACGGTAGAGTAAAAGCATTAGCTGATGCTGCCCGTAACGGAGGTCTTAATTTTTAATAAGTTAGCGGAATGGAACAAAAAGTAAATAATACTGACTTGGAATTAAAGGACAGATTGGTAGCTATCAATCGTGTGACCAAAGTTACAAAAGGAGGTCGTACATTCAGTTTCGCAGCTATCGTTGTGGTAGGTGACGAAAACGGAATCGTAGGCTGGGGATTAGGAAAAGCAAACGAGGTGACTACAGCTATTTCTAAAGGAATCGAAGCTGCTAAAAAGAACCTGATCAAAGTACCTGTATTGAAAGGAACTATTCCTCATGAGCAGGTAGCTCGTTTCAGCGGTTCTGAGGTTTATATGCAACCCGCTTCTTCCGGTACCGGGCTGGTAGCCGGAGGTGCTATGCGTGCTGTTTTGGAAAGTGCCGGTATTCACGACGTATTGGCTAAAAGTAAAGGTTCGTCCAACCCTCACAATTTGGTAAAAGCTACGATAGCTGCATTGAAAGAAATGCGTGATGCCCGTACGATTGCCGCTCAGAGAGGCATTAGTCTGGATAAAGTGTTTAACGGTTAATATTTGAGGATCATGGCAAAGATTAAAATCACACTTGTAAAAAGTAAAATCGGTAGCGATAAAACTCAGGTAGGCACTATTCAGGCTTTGGGATTGAAGAAAACCAACAGCAGTGTTGAGAAAGAAGCTACTCCGCAGATCCTGGGAATGGTGGCAAAAATCAGCCATCTGGTTCGTGTGGAAGAAGTAAAATAAGTATAAACATTTTAAGAACGAAATAAAATGGATTTAAGTAGCTTAAAACCGGCCTGCGGATCAACTCATCACGAAAAAAGAATTGGTCGCGGACAAGGTTCCGGAAAAGGAGGTACTTCTACAAGAGGACATAAAGGAGCTAAATCAAGATCGGGTTACCATACGAAGATTGGTTTTGAAGGTGGTCAGATGCCTCTGCAGAGACGTGTACCGAAATTCGGCTTTAAGAATATCAATCGTGTAGCCTATAAAGCTATCAATGTAAGCATGTTGCAGGCTTTAGCTGAAAGAGATAATCTGGAGAAAATCGATCGGGATATTCTGATTGCAGCCGGATTGCTCAATAAGAATGAATTGTTGAAAGTTTTGGGTGACGGCTCAATCAGTGCTAAACTCGAAATTACAGCAAATGCATTCTCTAAGTCAGCGATTGCTGCGATCGAGGCTGCCGGTGGCTCTGTAGTCGTTTTGTAAAACAAAACGAGTTTATAAAGTTCATAAGGTTCATAAGTTCATAAGGTAATTTTAACTTTGTAACTTTTAAACTTTATAAACTTTATAAACTTATAAATAAAAGAACTTATGAAGTTATTTGATACATTAAAGAACATTTGGAAAATTGAGGAATTGAAAACCCGGATTCTGACAACACTCGGGTTAATTCTCGTTTACAGACTTGGAACAGAGGTGGTACTACCGGGTATCGACCCTGCCGGATTAGCCGCTTTAAAACAGCAGACTTCGAGTGGTGTGCTGGGATTGCTGGATATGTTTTCGGGAGGTGCATTTTCGAATGCTTCGATCTTTGCCTTGGGAATTATGCCCTATATCTCTGCTTCTATCGTAGTTCAGTTACTGGGAATTGCGGTTCCTTATTTTCAGCGTATGCAGCGTGAAGGGGAAAGTGGACGGCGTAAAATCAACCAGATTACCCGTTATCTGACCATTATCATTCTGATATTACAAGGTTCTGCGTATCTTACCAACTTGCATGCACAGATTCAGCCCGAATTCTTTCTGATAAAAGGGGCTTTCTTTACAATCTATTCCGTAATTATCCTGGCTGCGGGCTCTATGTTCGTTTTGTGGTTGGGTGAAAAAATTACAGATAAAGGTATTGGAAACGGTGTTTCTATCATTATCATGATTGGTATTATCGCCCGTCTGCCGTTCGCATTCTTTGCCGAACTGACTTCGCGTGTTAGTCAGCAAGGTGGCGGATTGGTGGCATTCCTGATCGAGATTATTCTGCTGTTTTTCGTATTCTGCGGTACGATCCTGCTGGTACAAGGAACCCGTAAGGTGCCTGTACAGTATGCAAAACGTATTGTCGGAAACAAACAATATGGTGGAGTACGTCAGTATATCCCTCTGAAGATTAATGCTGCAGGGGTTATGCCGATCATTTTTGCTCAGGCAATTATGTTGTTACCGATTTCTTTTGTGAATTATGCAGCTTCTGAATCGTTATCCGGTTTTGCAACTGCTTTTTCTAATTTCACCGGTTTTTGGTATAACTTCACTTTCTTTATCCTGATTGTGGCATTTACGTATTTTTATACGGCGATTACGGTTAATCCGATGCAGATGTCCGAGGATATGAAGAAGAACGGTGGATTTATTCCCGGTGTGAAACCCGGACGGAAAACAATGGAATTCCTGGATACCATTATGTCACGGATTACTTTACCGGGATCTATATTCCTGGGAATAGTTGCCATATTACCGGCTTTTGCAACCATTGCCGGAGTGAACCAACAGTTTGCTCAGTTCTATGGCGGTACTTCCCTGTTGATTTTGGTCGGAGTTGTTTTGGATACTCTACAACAGATCGAGTCGCATTTGTTGATGCGTCATTACGACGGATTGATGAAAACAGGACGAATTAAAGGGAAGACTCCCGGTGGACCGGCTGCCTATTAATAGTGAATGAGTTGCTAAGTTACTGAGTTCAGAAAAACTTAGTAACTTTGTGACTCAGCAACTTAGAAACTTGAAATATTTTTTGTAATTTTGCGGCATGATTTTTGTAAAAACCGGAGAAGAGATTGAACTGTTAAGAGAAAGCAACCGATTGGTAGGGATGACTCTGGGCGAGATGGCAAAGCATATTCGTCCGGGGATTTCTACATTAGAGCTCGATCGTATTGCAGAGGAGTTTATTCGTGACCACGGTGCAGAGCCCGGATTTTTGGGTTACGGTGGTTTTCCGAATACGCTTTGTATTTCTGTAAATGACGTTGTCGTGCACGGTATTCCCTCTGAAAAATGTGTTTTACAAGAGGGGGATATTGTTTCCATCGATTGTGGCACTTTGAAGAACGGTTTTTACGGTGATAGTGCCTATACCTTCGAGGTTGGGGAAGTGGATGAAGAAATCCGGAAGTTATTGCGGGTGACGAAAGAAAGCCTTTATAAAGGAATCGGAAAAGCTGTTGCGGGTATGCGGATCGGAGATATAGGACATGCAGTGCAATCCCATTGTGAGGCCGAAGGTTATTCGGTGGTGAGGGAGATGGTAGGACACGGAGTAGGACACGATTTACACGAAGAGCCTCAGGTGCCTAATTATGGCCGTCAGGGGCAGGGGGTAAAACTGAAAGAAGGGATGGTGATCGCTATCGAACCGATGATCAATTTGGGTAAAAGGCATATTTATCAGGAAGCCGACGGATGGACGATCCGGACAAGGGACAAAAAGCCGGCAGCTCATTTCGAGCATACCGTAGCCGTAGGGAAGAATGGTGCGGATATTTTGTCTACGTTCGAATATGTCGAGCAAGTATTGCATAAATCGTAAATCATAAATCATAAATTAATTGTTTATGGCAAAACAGCCGTCAATAGAGCAGGATGGAGTAATAACAGAAGCATTGTCGAATGCCATGTTTCGGGTAGAATTGGAAAATGGACATGTGATTACAGCCCATATTTCCGGCAAGATGCGTATGCATTACATTAAGATACTTCCTGGCGACCGGGTACGTGTGGATATGTCCCCTTACGACCTGACAAAAGGTAGAATTACATTTAGATACAAAAACTGAAATTTAATTTTTGATTTACGGTTTTTGATTTCGGATTTAGCTGTATGGCTTTTGATTGAAAATCGTAATGCGTAGATCATGAATCATAATAATTCAAATTAAAGGACCATGAAGGTAAGAGCGTCAATCAAGAAACGTAATGACGATTGCAAGATTGTAAGAAGAAAAGGCGTTTTGTACGTCATTAACAAAAAGAACCCTAAGTTTAAAATGCGTCAGGGTTAATCATTAATCTAGTTAAATTAAAAAAGATTTATGGCAAGAATCGTAGGTGTAGATTTACCCTCAAACAAAAGAGGAGAAATAGCCTTGACCTATATCTATGGTATAGGTAGAAGTAGTGCACGTGCTATCCTGAGTGAAGCCGGCATCGATTATGACCTGAAGGTGAAAGACTGGAACGACGACCAGCTCGGGGCTGTACGAAAAATCATTGGAACAGAGTACAAAGTCGAAGGTGAGTTGAGATCAAGCGTTCAGATGAACATCAAACGACTGATGGATATCGGTTGTTACCGGGGTATCCGTCACCGTTTAGGACTGCCCGTAAGAGGACAGAGCACGAAGAACAATGCCCGTACACGTAAGGGTAAGAAGAAAACTGTTGCTAACAAGAAAAAAGCAACTAAATAATTGAGTTGAATTATGGCAAAGAAGTCTACATCAAGTAACAAGAAGCGGCTGGTTAAAGTAGAAGCCGTGGGACAAGCACACGTTCATTCCTCATTTAACAACATCATCATTTCTTTGACCAATTCTACTGGTCAGGTGATTTCATGGTCTTCCGCCGGAAAGATGGGTTTCAGAGGATCTAAAAAGAACACTCCGTATGCAGCTCAGATGGCAGCTGCCGATTGCGCTAAGGTCGCATTCGATCTGGGGATGCGTAAAGCTAAAGTATATGTTTCCGGTCCGGGTAATGGCCGTGAATCAGCTATTCGTTCTATTCACGCCAGTGGTATCGAAGTAGCTGAAATCATCGATGTTACCCCGCTTCCACACAATGGTTGCCGGCCTCCGAAACGCAGAAGAGTGTAATAAAGCTAAAAGCTAAAAGCGAAATGCTAAAAGCAAGAAAAGGCCGAAAGCCTGTAGCTTATAGCTTGTAGCCTATAGCTTATGAATGTTGTGTAAATTTAAAGAATAGAAACAAATGGCTAGATATACAGGACCTAAGTCTAAAATAGCAAGAAAGTTCGGTGAGCCTATTTACGGACCGGATAAGGCACTGGAACGGAGAAATTATCCGTCAGGACAGCACGGTTTGGCTCGTCGCAGAAGAAAAATCTCTGAATATGGTGTTCAGTTGAAAGAAAAACAAAAAGCAAAATATACCTATGGTTTACTGGAAAAACAATTCCGTATCCTGTTTGAAAAAGCAGAACGTGCAGGAGGAGTTACCGGTGAAGTATTGTTGCAGATGCTCGAATGTCGTCTGGACAATGTCGTATACCGTTTAGGTATTGCTCCTACCCGTGCTGCAGCACGGCAATTGGTTTCTCATCGTCATATCACGGTGAACGGTGGTGTTTGTAACATTCCCTCAGCAGCTGTTAAAGCTGGGGATGTCGTTGCAGTACGTGAGAAATCCAAAGCTCTTGAAGTGGTAGCAGATAGCCTGCGTAGTAACCGTGTCAGCAAATATTCCTGGTTGGAATGGGACGGAGCTTCTATGAGTGGCAAACTGTTGAACGTGCCGGAAAGAAGCGATATTCCGGAAAACATTAAAGAGCAGTTAATCGTAGAATTGTATTCTAAGTAAAAAAAATTAAAGATATTTATGGCAATATTAGCTTTCCAGAAACCGGACAAAGTAATCATGCTCGAATCGACAGACAAATTCGGAAAATTCGAATTTCGTCCGTTAGAGCCAGGTTACGGAATCACAATTGGTAATCCGTTACGCAGAATCCTACTGTCTTCATTGGAAGGCTTCGCGATTACCGGAATCAAAATACATGGTGTAGAACATGAGTTTGCCACCATCCCCGGGGTGATCGAGGATGTTACCGAGATTATCCTGAATCTGAAGCAGGTTCGGTTCAAGAGAAAAGTGGAAGATGTAGAGGATGAGAAGCTGACGGTTCTGATCAACGGTCAGGAAGCTTTTAAGGCAGGGGATATCAACAAATTCCTCACAGGATTCGAGGTGCTCAATACTGAACTCGTCATCTGCCATATGGACCCTTCTGTTAATTTCCAGATGGAAATTACGATCCAGAAAGGGCGCGGTTATGTTCCTAGTACAGAAAATATGCCGGCAGAGGCCGAAGCGGGATTTATCCCTATTGATGCCATTTATACTCCGATCCGGAATGTAAAATATGAAATTGAGAACTATCGTGTAGAAGGTAAAACCGACTATGAAAAGTTGTTGTTTGAAATTGAAACCGATGGCTCTATCGCTCCTACCGATGCTTTGAAAGAGGCTGCGAAAATTCTGATTCATCACTTTATGTTGTTCTCGGATGAAAAGATTTCTTTGGAATCTGAAGACAAGTACGGTAATGAGGAATTCGACGAAGAAGTGCTTCATATGCGTCAGCTGTTGAAGACTAAATTAGTCGATATGGACTTGTCAGTGCGTGCATTGAACTGCCTGAAAGCTGCCGAAGTAGAAACACTCGGGGAATTGTGCCGCTTCAATAAGAACGACCTGTTGAAATTCCGCAACTTCGGTAAGAAGTCGCTGACCGAACTGGAAGCTCTGTTGGAAAATAACAACCTCGAATTCGGTATGGATGTTACAAAGTATAAATTAGATAAGGAATAACATCATGAACCATAAGAAGAAATTTAATCATCTGAGCCGGACCAGTGCACATCGGAAAGCCATGTTGTCCAATATGGCCGCTTCTTTGATTCTCAACAAGAGAATCAGCACGACAGTGCCTAAGGCTAAAGCGCTCAAAATATATGTTGAGCCTCTGATCACTAAAAGTAAAAACGATAACACCAATTCTCGCCGTGTTGTATTTAGTTACCTCGGACAGAAAGAAGCCGTTACCGAATTGTTTAGCGAAGTCGCACCGAAAATCGTGAATCGTCCGGGAGGTTATACCCGTATTCTGCGTACCGGTAATCGTATCGGTGATAACGCTGAGACTTGTATTATCGAATTGGTAGACTTCAATGCCACTTATACTGAAGTTAAACAGGAAGTGAAGAAAACAACTACCCGCCGCCGTCGTTCTTCAGGCGCTAAGAAAGCTGAAGCTACCGGGGCTGCAGTAGTTGAAGAAGCTCCGAAAGCAGAAACTCCTGCAGAGGAAGCTCCTAAGGCTGAATAATTCTTTTACAGGAATTCAGATAGAAGGCGGATCCTGAAGATCCGCCTTTCTTTTTAAATACAAAGCCATGAAAATCTTTTCTCTTTTTTTCTTGCTTTTATTTTTTTTCGCTTGTACGCAGCAGCAAAACGACAGCGAAGTGGTTTTAGCTGCAAGTCCGGAACAAACGCTGGATTTGGAAGGTGAAATATTACCTATACAGGAATTGATACCGATGAGTATCTGCCGTCTCGATACTTTTTTGGTGATACTGAATATGGAGGAGGAGAAAATAGTGAGGGTGTATCATGCGGATACCTACCGGTTTTTAGGGGCCTTTTTGGAAAAAGGACGAGGAGATGATGAAGTGATCAGCTGCCAGGAAATATGGGCAGCTCCCTGGAAGGGAAAAATGAGGCTGTGGTTGAAAGCTCCCCAAAATTTCATAGGAGTCGTCGATTTGGAAAGCTCTTTAACAGCAGGTAAACCTTGTTGGGAAAAGCAATATAAATTTATGGATCGGGGTATGGCCGATTTCTTATACCGCCCGGTTTTTGTCTTGAACGATTCGGTGTTTTGGATTTCCCGTGCCGAAAGGCCTTATGATATTATACCGAATCAGAATATTAGAAAAAATGCTGATGGTAGTATACGGATTCTGTCTATGCAGGGAACGACGCATGTAGGAGGTAAGAATTTGTATTGGTTGAGCTATAATTATGCTTCCGCTACCGTTTTAGATAGCGTATGGTATACCGATTATGACGACATCCGGGATTTTGATCAGCTTTTTCTCGGGGATGAAGCGATGTCGCCCGATCGCCGGAGAATAGCGGTGGCCTTTCGTAATATGAATCAGATAATACTATACGATTCAAAAATGCAAAACTTCCGTTGGCTGACAACGGGTAACGAATTGCCGTTATTGAATTCTTCCGAGTCATTCGGGGAAAATTATTCTGGAGTCGATTGTACCGATAAAACGGTTTTTGCCTACAGAGCTTTTCCCGAGGATCCGCGGCGTCCGGGCAAACTTGGCTTTTCGGTGGAGGTATTCGATTGGGAAGGGACTTTTAAATTTCAACTCAAACTTTCCCATCCCCTTAAATATCCTTTTTTGGATGCAGAGAAAGGTTTTTTATACGCTACGGATGAAGAAGACTGCATCCGGAAGTATGATGTCAGGGATTTTCTATAGTGGCCGATGCCCGGTTATTTTTGCAGGTCGAATCCGAGCATCATGCCGTCGTATTGTTGGGCTACTTTGTTGACAGCCGATAAAGTACTGCTCTTTGAATAACCCGACAGTAAAGTGACCAGTTTTAGTAGTCGGTCGGCATTGAAGAGGAATTTGATAAAATAATCGACAATTTACCGGATTTGATAGACTGAAATAATTACGCAATAGATGCAGTTTATGTTTTGTACAAATTTTATAAATGAAAGTTAATTCTTCATTTTTTATTCTTCATTCTTCATTCTTTTGTCGTAACTTGTGTCAGCAAAATAGAATGTATAATTTAAAATTACGACAAAACGATGACACATATTGTAGATATTACAGGTCGCGAAATATTAGATTCCCGCGGGAATCCGACAGTAGAAGTAGATGTAACTCTGGAAAACGGAGTGATGGGGCGTGCAGCTGTTCCTTCGGGAGCGTCGACAGGCGAACATGAAGCTTTGGAATTGCGCGATGGGGATAAATCCCGTTATCAGGGGAAGGGTGTATTGAATGCTGTCAATAATGTCAATACAGTGATTGCCGATGCTTTGCTGGGATTCGATGTTACCGACCAGGCAGCAATCGACCGGTTGTTGATCGATCTGGACGGCACGAAGACAAAATCCAATTTAGGAGCCAATGCCATGTTGGGCGTATCTTTGGCTTGTGCAAAAGCTGCAGCCGGCGCTTTGGAAATTCCTTTATACCGCTATATCGGCGGATGCAATGCAAAAGTATTGCCTGTGCCGATGATGAATATTATCAACGGAGGTTCCCATTCCGATTCTCCTATTGCTTTTCAGGAATTTATGATTCGCCCGGTGGGAGCGAAAACCTTCCGGGAAGCTGTTCGGATGGGAGCAGAGATTTTCCATACCCTCAAAAAAGTATTGCATGATCGGGGATTGAGTACGGCTGTAGGAGATGAAGGTGGTTTCGCACCTACCTTGAAAGGTACGGAAGATGCGTTGGAATCTATTATCGAAGCTATTAAAAAAGCGGGTTACAAACCAGGCGAAGAGGTGATGATCGGACTTGACTGTGCTTCTTCGGAGTTCTATAAAAACGACATTTACGATTATTCCATTTTTGAAGGGCCGAATGGAGCGAAACGTACTTCTACCGAGCAGGTACTTTATCTGGAAGAGTTGATCGATAAATACCCGATCGATTCAATTGAAGACGGTATGGCTGAAAATGATTGGGATGGCTGGGAAATGCTGACTGCAAAAATCGGTGATCGTTGCCAGTTGGTTGGAGACGATCTGTTTGTGACTAATGTCGAATACCTCAAGAAAGGGATCGAATTAGGATGTGCCAATTCGATCTTAATTAAAGTGAACCAGATCGGAACGCTAACCGAAACACTGGATGCTATAGAAATGGCTCAGCGTGCAGGGTATACGACCGTGACGTCCCATCGTTCGGGTGAAACAGAAGATGCTACCATTGCAGATATTGCCGTCGCAACAAATTCCGGTCAGATTAAAACCGGTTCGATGAGCCGTTCCGACCGTATGGCGAAATACAATCAGCTTCTGCGTATTGAAGAAGAATTGGGTGAAGATGCTGTGTTTGCCGGAAAGAAGTTCAATCTTAAGAAATAATACGAACGAAACAACGTATCCGGTTTTTTTAGTTACAGAGGTTACAAAGGTGAAAAGGGGTTCAGAAGTTTATCCCTAAGCCTTGTAACCTCTTGTTAATTGTATATTGAAAAGAAATGGCTGTCAAAACCATCTTTTCCGTTTGAAGAAAAATAGCATCAGGATGACGATAGCGATCATGATCCCCCACAGGATAAAATAGGCATAGCGGTATCTGAGGAAAGGGATATAGTCGAAATTCATTCCGTAAACTCCTACGATAAAGGTGAGGGGGATGAAAATAGCTGAAAAGATCGTCAGCACTTTCATGACGTCGTTGACGTTATTACTGATTGTAGCATTGTAGCTGTTTTGTTGGTCGGAAAGCATGGTGTAGTAGATTTCGATAGCTTCCAGGGCTTGGGTAACCAAACCTTCCAGATCGCGCAGATAGCTGTAAGTATGATCGTTGATCAAGTCGGAATCGCAGGTGACGAAACGGGTCATGAGCTCTTTTACAGGACGGACATTATTCCGGACATAAGATAATTCGGTCTTATAGTGGTAAATATTCTCGACAAGCTCCTTCCCTGATGTGAGCAATAATTTTTCCTGTTCCTCGATCACATTACCTAATTTTTCGATATTCAATATATAATTATCGACCAAGGTATCGATCATCGCATAGCAGAGATAATCGGAGGATAAACTTCTGATTTTTCCTTGTCCGGCATATATTCTTTTCGAGACATCTTCGAAATACTCGTTATCCGTTTCCTGAATGGAAATCAGGTAATTTTTCCCGACAATCAACGAGATCTGATCGATCTGAACCTTACGGAGTTCTCGGTTGAAATTCAGGGATTTCAGGATAACGAACAAATGCTTGTCGTCTTCGATAAATTTGGGACGTTCGTCCGTATTCAGGATGTCTTCCAGGATCAGGGCACTGATGTCGAATTTCTTTCCGAGTTTGCCGATCAGGTTGGTATCCTGTAAGCCGCGCACGGAAATCCAGACCACATGGTCGTCGGAAAGGTATTCGGAAATCTTATCCAAAGCTTTCACTTCCCCTTCTTTGACATATTCGGCATTGTACTGGGTCACCCGAATGCAGCTGTAATCCATCTTTTGCCGGCCGATAAAGATCAGTGAACCAGGAGCAGCTCCCTTGGATTTTTGTTTATCTTTTAAAAAACGAGCCATAAATCAACTAAATAGGTTAAAAGTTATAAGCTAAGCTGTATGGTAAAACAAAAATAAGCTTTTAGCTTATAGCTTATCGCTTTTTAACTTTCTATTTTCACCGGCATAGCCCCTGTTCCGGAGCCGGTGTTCAGGCTGACTTGTGGAAATGGGATTTCGATGTGCTGGGCGTCGAAAGCTTTTTTGATCCGGCGGCGGAATTCCCGGCTGGCTGCCCACTGCTGTCCTGATTTAGTCGTCAGTTTTACTTTCAGAATCACGGAACTGTCGCCGAAACTATCTACTCCCCATAAATCTACCCCCATAAGGATCGATTGCCAGGCAGCGTCTTTCATGAGTTCGTCACCCACTTGTTTCATTATTTCGTTGACATGGTCCGTGTCTTCTTTGTAAGCTACGCCGATATCGACTACTATTGCCGACCAGCCTTTGGTCATATTCGATAAGGAGTTGATTTTACCGTTTTGAAAAATGTGAACGACCCCCGAAGCGTCCCGTAAGGTCGTCGTTCGCATCTCTATTTTCTCTACGGTTCCTGTCGTACCGTTGATGATCGCCACGTCTCCTGTCCGGATTTGATCCTCCAATAGGATAAAGAATCCCGAGATAAAGTCCCGGACTAATTCCTGGGCACCGAAACCTACTGCCAATCCGACGATTCCGGCACTGGCGAGGATCGGACCGATATTGATGTTGAACTTACTCAGCATGATCAGCACGAATATGGTCCATAAGAATATTTTTCCAACCCCTAAGATAATACCGGATAAGGTCTCTATTCTTTTGTTGCCTTCTGCGTCGTCGATACTTTCATTGAGGTGTACCCGTCGTTTGGCCGCTTTATTTAATTTTTTGACGATATAATTGAGTAGTCGTAATAAGCCGATAAAAATGAGAGTGAGGATGATTATAGAAGGTACTTGGGTGATTACCCAATTGGTAAACCGGTGAGTCAGGTCTTTCCAGAAGGTTTTGTCGGCCAGATTTTTAATACTGTAATCCCAAAAGATAGACAGGTCGGTTACTTTGGTTTGGGCGGGTATACTGTCGGGGGCGATCTCTCCGGTCGAGTCGATGGCTAGTGAAGGAGGGAGGAGTCGTTTGTTTATTTCGAAATTGGCATCTATTTCCGGGACATATAGGATGATTTCATCTACCGAAGGTAGAAACTGACTATGAGGATAAGCCGTTCTGATTGTTCCTACGGTGGAAGCCAGTCCGATTCCCGAGGCTGTCTGGAAACGTTTATCTTTTACGATGATTCGGGAAATACGCGAGCGTTCGTCGTTTTGCCGTTCGGTATTGACAATGAGGAGTAAACGGGAACTATCGCCATAGATATAGTAATAGTCGGCAGTCTCGTTGGATAACTCGGTACGGGTTTTCAGTTTTTTGATCCGGTCTTCCGGTAGAGCTGCATACAATTCTTTTATCGTCATACCCTTTCGGATGGCTCCGACCTGAGTAGACGTTATCCTGAATTCGGAGACAATGTTAGCCGGTGGTGTTTTTGTCGTACTTGGGGTGTGACAGGAGTATAACCCGAAAAGTAAACAGAAAAAGAGTAGTATTCTATTCATGCGTATCCATTTTTAGAGTCATACGTAAAGGAAAAAAAAAAAGAAGAAGGATTCTATTAAAAAAAACAAAAAATACGATAAAGTAATAATTTGTAATAAAAAAGACATTTTAAGCGATAATTCCGCAAACGTGAGCGCTCTATACAAAAAAAATGTCGTTTTTGGGAAGATTGTTTAGAACGATTTCATTTTAAAGCGTTTCGAAAACTTGAAAATCGTTTGCAGAATCGTTGATTATCAGAGTTATTGCAAATCAGGAAAAAATGTTCGGATTAAACTTGTTTAAAAGGGAGGTTTCGCTACCTTTACCATGTTTTAAAACATAAAAATAGCATTCGGAGAATGTTATAAGATTGTTAAAATGAATAGTTAAAGTGGTAATTTTCCCTTTTACATTTACAATGAAGTAAGCTGATTGACGTCAGCAACAATTAAAACTACTTATTCAACCATGAGTCAAGAGACAAAAGTTATCGAAAAACATGATGTTGTCATTCGTTTTTCCGGAGATTCGGGAGACGGAATGCAATTAACCGGGCAGCAGTTTTCGGATACAGCTGCTTTATTTGGAAATGACGTAGCAACATTTCCGGATTATCCGGCAGAAATTCGTGCCCCGCAAGGTACTGTTGGTGGCGTGTCCGGTTTCCAGGTACACATTGGAGAAGAGCACATTACTACTCCGGGTGATTATGCCGATGTCCTCGTGGCTATGAATCCGGCTGCTTTAAAAGCGAACTTACGTTGGGCTAAAAAAGCAGGTACTATTATTGTAGATATCGATGCCTTTACCGACAAACATATCGAAAGGGCCGGTTATACTGCAAATCCGTTGGAAGACGGTTCTTTGGCGGACTATAATGTTGTTCCGGTGAAAGTAACCGAGCTGACTATCGAAGCGCTGAAAGAGACCGGTTTGGATCAGAAATCGATATTGAGATGTAAAAATATGTTTGCTTTGGGAATGATCTATTGGATGTTCGAGCAATCTGTAGAGCATACCGAAGCTTTCTTCGATATTAAATTCGGCAAAAAACCGGCTATTGCTTCTGCCAACAAAATGGTGTTGAGAGCCGGTTATAATTATGCTGCTAATGTACATGCGTTAGCCACTCATTTTAAAGTAGCTCCGGCTACCATCGAGAAAGGTAAATACCGTACGATTACCGGTAATAAGGCCACAGCCTGGGGATTGTTGGCAGCTGCAGAAAAAGCAGGACTACCTTTATTCTGTGGTTCTTATCCGATCACTCCGGCTACCGATATTTTGCATGAATTGGCACTTCGTCGTGATTTGGGTGCTAAGACTTATCAGGCTGAGGATGAAATCGGTGGTATCTGTACCGCTATCGGTGCCAGCTATGCCGGTAATTTTGCCTGTACGACGACTTCAGGTCCCGGATTGGCGCTGAAATCGGAAGCTTGCGGATTGGCAGTTATGGCTGAATTGCCTTTGGTGATCGTGGATGTACAACGGGGAGGGCCTTCTACGGGTCTGCCTACGAAGACCGAACAGTCCGACTTATTACAGGCACTTTACGGCCGTAATGGTGAATGTCCGATGCCGGTAATCGCTGCCAGTACTTCAGGAAACTGTTTCGACTATGCTTTTATGGCCGGAAAGATTGCGCTCGAGCATATGACTCCGGTAGTCCTGCTGACCGATGGCTTCCTGGCCAACGGAGCTCAGCCCTGGTTGATTCCTTCCATGGCTAAATTACCTGAGATAAAATTGCGTCTGGCTAAAGAAGGTGATGATTATAAACCCTATGCCCGTGATCCCGAAACTCTGGCCAGAACCTGGGCTTTACCCGGTACCAAAGGCTTGGAACACCGGATCGGCGGACTGGAAAAGATGAATATCACCGGAACAATCAGTTATGTGCCCGAGAATCATCAGGTCATGACCGATCTGCGTGAAGAAAAAGTAGCCCGGATTGCAAACGATCTGCCCGAACAGGAAGTATACGGTAATCCCGAAGGAGGCGATATTTTGATTGTCGGATGGGGAGGTACTTATGGTCACCTTTATACCACAGTATCTGAAATGCGGGCTGAAGGAAAAGATGTCAGTTTGGCCCATTTCAACTTTATCAATCCGCTGCCGAAAAATACACGGGATGTGTTGGCTCGTTATAAGAAAATCGTCGTATGTGAATTGAATCTCGGACAGTTTGCTAAATATCTGAAAAGTAAATTTCCCGAATTCAATTACCTGCAAGTAAATAAGGTGGCTGGATTACCTTTTACTGTCGTAGAATTGAAAGAAAAAATCAATAAAATAATTTAAGCTCTTCGACTTAAACAAGGATGAAAGATATTTAGAATCAGAAATCGAAAATTAGAAATTGAAATGAGCGAATTAAAATATACTCCTAAAGATTTTAAAAGCGACCAGGAAATCAGATGGTGTCCGGGTTGCGGTGATCACGGTATTATTAATTCCGTGCAAAAAGCGATGGCTGAACTGGGCTATCCCAAAGAATCCTGGGCTGTGATTTCCGGTATCGGATGTTCTTCCCGTTTCCCTTATTATATGAATACCTATGGGTTCCATACAATTCATGGACGTGCTGCCGCTATTGCTTCCGGAGCGAAGAATGCCAACCGGAAACTGAATATATTGCAGATCTCCGGTGATGGTGATGCATTGGCTATCGGGGGTAACCATTTTATTCATGCTATCCGCCGGAATGTGGATATTACCATTTTGTTGTTTAACAATGAAATTTATGGTCTGACTAAAGGACAATATTCCCCGACTACCAAATTGGGAACTAAAACCAAAACTTCTCCTTACGGAACGATCGAGCATCCTTTCAATCCTGGAGAGCTTTGCATCGGTGCTCAGGGTAAATTTTTCGCCCGTTCGATCGATACCAGCGTGAACTTGACCGCTGAAATTCTGGAAACAGCTGTAAAACACCAGGGAACTTCTGTGGTAGAAGTGCTTCAGAATTGTGTCATCTTTGCCGATGGTGCTCATTCTGCTGTAACGGATAAAGAGTTGAAAGAAGAGCGTCAGATCGTTTTGCGTCACGGTGAACCGATGATCTTCGGTAAAAACAAAGATAAAGGTTTGGTATTGGCAAAATCAGGTGAGCTGAAAGTGGTCGAAATCGGTAAAGACGGTATCACTGAAAAAGATATCCTGGTTCACGATGCACATAATCCCAATCCGTTCCTGCATTGGATGCTCGTCAATATGAAAGCTCCGGAATTCCCGGTTGCCCTGGGAGTTATCCGTGATGTCGAAGCGCATACTTACGACCAGGCTCTGGACGATCAGATCGAAGAAGTAAAGAAAATTTCTAAGATCCATTGTATGGAAGACTTGCTGAATAGCGGGGATACCTGGGAAGTAAAATAATAAGCGGACAAGTGTAAGCTGAAAATGAGGTGCAATCGGAAATACCGGTTGCACCTTTATTTGTTTTTATTTACTTTTATACGCACAAAGTAGGAATAAGGGCAGTGATCAATCAGGAAGATTTCATACGGCGTTTGCAACAACGGGAAAAAGAAGCTTTCCAGGAGCTTTTTTATTCCTGGCATCGTCCATTGTGCTTTTTTGCCTCCCGGATAATCAAAGATCAGGATGTGGCGGAGGATTTGGTACAAGATGTATTCGTCGCTTTCTGGAAATACGATTTGTCCGCCTTTCCCAATGAAAAGACGATTCGTACTTTTTTGTATACCAGTGTCAGAAACGGCTGCCTGAACTATCTGCGCGATTTGGAAATCCGCGCAAGGAATGATCGTAAAGCTGTCCCGGAATCCGAAGAAGATCAGGATTGTTTCCTCCTCAGGCAGATGGAATCCGAAGTGGTAACCGAATTATTCGAAGCGATCGATGAATTACCGGAACGGTGCCGGGAAATCTTTTATATGGCTTATCTTCAGGAAAAAGAAGAAAAACAAATCGCCGAACTCCTGCGGGTTTCTGTCAATACGGTCAAGACGCAAAAACAACGGGCCAAGGCCTATCTGAAAGGACGGTTGGGAGAACTTTTCGTCTATATGACTCTGTTTTTTTTCGAATTTTAATTTTTTTCATACCTCTTGTCACCTATTTCCTTATCGGGTGTGTTTAAATAGTAAAAAGGATTAAAATACTCAGAAATGATTAGCGTCCTTTGGGTATTGATCGGTGTCAGACCTTCGGACTTTCTGATTAATCAAGGATGAGGAAATACCGATTTCAGTGTAGATATACGAATTGAAGGAGTACTGATCAGGCTAAGATTAAATGTTATGGATAAAAACGAGGAAATCTATCGTTGGGTGGCTGCCTGGATAAAGGGAGAGCTGACACCGGAGGATGAGGCCGAATTGGCCTGCTGGTTAAAACAGGATCCTAAAAATCAGGAGTGGTTCGATACTTTTACTACAAGAGAGAATCTGAAAGGAGCTTTGTCACTTTATGCTTCTTTTCATACAGCGAAGAGGTGGGAAGAGCTGGAACGTTATTGTAGAATAACGAATCGCCGTAAAATCCATCCGGGCTATTGGCGGTATGTCGCCGCAGTGGTGATTTTATTTATAATAGGAGGGATCGGTTTCCTGTATTTCGTGCCGGATACCCGTAAAGAGATGACTCTGGCTGCAGTCGGCCCGAAGGAGTTTCACCAGCAGGCGGTGTTAGTGCTGGAGAATGGAAAAGAATTGGTGTTGAACGGTATAAAAGACACTTGTTTGTCGCTCGGGCAAGGGGAACGCTTATGGATCAACGATCAGGGGCGTTTGGCTTATCACCAGGATTCTTTACAGCAGGAAACTCCCGAAGAATGGCATATCCTGCGAATCCCGAGAGGAGGCGAATATACATTGGTATTGGAGGATGGGAGCCGGGTATGGTTGAATAGTGCATCGGAATTGCGGTATCCTGTTCGTTTTACAGGTAAAAACCGGCAAGTGACCCTGGAAGGAGAGGCTTATTTTGAGGTTGCCCGGAATGAAGCCCGGCCTTTTATCGTACAATCGGGAAAACAACGAGTCGAGGTGTTAGGAACTTCTTTCGACGTCACTGCTTATGAGGGAGAACCGGGGATATACACGACCTTGTTGCAGGGAAGTGTCGAAGTTAGCGGTGAAAAGGGTAAACAATTATTGAAGCCCGGACAACAGGCGATATACACCGAAAAGGGAATCGAGGTGAAAGAAGTGAATGCCGCCCTTTATTGTTCCTGGATACAAGACCGTTTTGTGTTTGTCAGTGAAGAATTGGAAGCGGTGACCCGGAAACTGGAACGCTGGTATGATGTCAGTTTCTTTTTTGCTGGGGAAAGCCTGAAAATAAAACGATTCTCCGGGAGTATTCCTAAATATTCGGATTTATCGAAGGTATTGAAAATGTTGGAACTGACGACGAATATCCGGTTCAAAAAGACAGATAAAACAGTCGTAGTCGAAATGATACAATAAAAAATACAGAAGGTGGTCGTAACACCTTCTGCATAAAAAGTCGATCTAATACAAACGATTAAAATCAAACAAAGTTATGAAAAAAAAACGAAACGGTAGGTCGGGAAAACTCCCTGGCCTGAGAAAAATGGTGTTAATGATGAAATTATGTGTCTTTTTTCTGTTCGCTTCATTTTTATCGGTGGCGGCAAACGGTTATTCGCAGAATACCAGGTTATCGCTGATGAAACAAAATGCCAGCGTGATAGAGGTCTTGACCGAGATCAGCCAAAAGACCGATATGCAGTTTTTATATAATGATAACGAACTGCAAGGTATTCAGGTGAATGTGTCGCTTAAAAATGCGACGCTGTATGAGATGTTGGATAAAATATTTGCCGGTCTGCCTCTGAGCTATTCTATTCTGGATAGTGTGATCGTCATTTCCCCTAAGGGAAAACCATTGCCACAAGCACTGAAAACAGTGACGATTACCGGTCAGATCAAGGATAAAGACGGTAACCCGCTGCCGGGAGCGACGGTACGTATCAAAGATACTCAAATGGGGGTTGTCTCCGATCAGGATGGTAAGTTTAAACTGGAAGTAGGCGAAATAAAAGATCTGATGCTGCAGGTTTCTTTTATCGGTTATAAAACACAGACCGTAAAACCTGGAGAACAGAGGGTTCTGTATATTGTGCTGGAGGAGGAAGCTCAGAAAATGGACGAAGTGGTTGTGACCGGTTATTTTACCAAGACCAAAAGTTCTTATACCGGTTCGGCAGTAACCGTACAGGCAGAAGAATTGAAGCGGATCAGTCCGACGAATTTGTTCAAGGCTTTACAGGCTTATGAGCCCTCGTTGCAGATCGTCGAGAATAATGAATACGGTTCCGACCCGAATAAATTGCCGGAAATCCTTATTCGCGGGAAATCGAGTTTCGAAGGGAAATCCAATAATCCTCTTTTCATTATGGACGGTTATGAAGTGGATATGCAAAAAGTATTCGACTTCGATATCGAGCGAATCAAACAGATCACAATCCTGAAAGATGCTTCGGCCACCGCTATTTATGGTTCACGGGCTGCCAACGGGGTGATTGTAATCGAAACGAAAATGCCGGAAAAAGGACGCCTCACCGCCAGTTATAATTTTAATGCTACGGTTGAAATCCCGGATCTGACCGATTATGACTTGTTGAATGCCGCCGAAAAACTTGAATTCGAACGTTTGGCCGGAGTGTATAAAGATAAAGACGGTAATATCGGACAGCAAAGGAAATTGGATCGGTTATATGAGTCACGCCACAAAGAAGTGCTCCGGGGAGTAAATACCTATTGGCTTTCCAAACCGCTCCGCACGGCTTTCAAGCATACGCATTCTTTATATCTGGGAGGAGGAAATGAAAATTCCCGGTATGGAATCAACATCAATTACGGCAATAACCCGGGGGTTATGAAAGGATCCAAACGGGATCGGTTGGGTTTGAGTTTTACCTGGAATTATACGATCAGTCAAAAATTACGTATCGGGAATATGTTGTCTGTTGATCAGAATAATACAGAGGAATCTCCTTATGGAAGTTTCAGTAAATATACGGAAGTTAATCCCTACGAAAGAGCCTATGATGAGATGGGACGCTGTATTAAACGCTTGTCTAACGGAGAGGCTAACCCGGTATTTGATGCTACACTGAATAATGTCAATAAAAGTAAGAGCACTTCCTTCAATGACAATTTTGATTTTGAATGGTATATTGTCGAAGGAATACGGCTGACCGGGCGTTTTGCCTATACCTACGGGACGACCCATAGTGATGTCTTTGTATCGCCAAAATCGAGTCAGTTTGAAGATCAGCAGGATGATAAAGATAAAGGATCCTACGATTATAGTAGCAGTTCGACCCATTCTATGGATGGAAATATTGTGGTGAATGCCTGGAAATCTATCGATAAGCATATGTTTACCTTGGTGTTAGGGGCCAATATGCAGGATAATAAAGAAGATAATAAAAGTTTTTCAGCTACCGGTTTCTTGAGTGATAAGCTGACTAATCTGGATTTTGCCATGCAATACCGGGAGGGTGCGAAACCCAGAGGATCGGTATCCCAGGACCGGTTGATCGGTTTCTTTGCTAATGCCAGTTATGCATACGACAACCGTTATTTGTTCGATTTTTCTTATCGGACAGACGGTTCTTCCAAATTCGGTAAGAAAAACCGGTTTGCTCCTTTCTGGTCGGCAGGTATCGGATGGAATATTCATAACGAGAAATTCTGGGGAAATCCGGAGTGGTTAACTCAGGCAAAAATAAGGAGTTCTGTAGGATATACCGGTAATGTGACCTTTTCCCCTTATCAGGCCCAGACTACTTATCAATATTCATCGGATAATATTTACCTGAACGGAGTCGGAGCCGATATCATTGCTTTGGGAAATGAGGATCTGAAATGGCAACGCAAATTTACGGTGAATCTGGGATGTGATCTGGATTTCTGGGAGGGACGTTTTTCTCTGACCGGAGAGTATTTCCGTGAATATACCAAGGATGTATTGATGGATATCAGTCTGCCACCCTCTCTTGGGTTTATCGATTATAAAGAAAATTTCGGAGAGATGGAAAATAAGGGGTGGTCTCTGAATTTACGTACTCAGATGCTGAGGGATACTGAACGGGAACTGTATTGGTCTTTGGCTTTCGGTACCAGTGACAGTAAGAATAAGATCAAAAAGATCACGGATAAGCTGGGAGCGATGAATGATGAGAACAATAAAAATGAAACCAAGAAACCGGTACCTTTATACGAAGAAGGAGAATCACTCGATGCCTTGAAGGCTGTGCCTTCTTTGGGAATCGATCCGGAAACCGGTAAAGAAGTGTTTGTGAAAAAAGACGGCAGCCTGACTACCATTTGGGATTACAATGATAAAGTGGTTTGTGGAACGACAGATCCCAAATTCAGAGGCACTTTGAATTCTTTTCTGACCTTTAAGGGAATTAGCCTGAATATGTCTTTCAATTTCCAATGGGGTGGACAAACTTATAATCAGACGTTGGCTTCCCGGGTGGAAGGGGTGAATCCCAATAGTAATTGTGACCGGCGGGTATTGTATGACCGTTGGAAAAAACCGGGCGACCGGACCTTTTTTAAAAATATCGCTTTGGAAGAAAATGTGTCGAATCTGACGACCCGCTTTGTACAGGATTACAATTATTTTCAGATCGGTAGTATATCGCTCGGTTATGAAATGCGACGGGAATTATGCCGGAAAATCGGTCTTACCGGCTTGCGTTTTAATTTCAATATGGGAGATATTGCCCGTTTCTCTTCGGTAAAAGAAGAACGGGGATTGTCTTATCCGTTTGCCCGGCAATTTACTTTTTCTTTGTCTGCTAGTTTGTAATAGGGTATAAATACTAAAAATGAGAATTATGAGGAAATATATACAGATAATAAGTTTTCTGCTGGCTGCGGTTACATTAAGCGGATGTGAAAACTGGCTGGACGTGAAACCTGAAACTGAAGTGAATGAGGATGATATGTTCAATACCGAGCAAGGGTTTATGGATGCGTTGTACGGAATATATGTAAACATGGGAAAAAGCGATTTATATGGAGGTACGTTACAGACTGCCCTGGACATGACGGCTCAGTACTATAGTTATTATGATATTTCTGAATGTCCTTACGGGCACTATCAAACCTTCGAATATGAGCATCCCTCTTGTACAGCTATATCCGATGCTTTATGGATGCGTATTTATTATTGTATCGGTCTGACGAATAATTTACTGAAATACCTGGATAAACCTGAAGCGGTACAGATTTGTAGCAATTATGATTATTTGAGAGGAGAAGCGTTGGCTCTGCGGGCCTATCTGCATTTTGAATTAATCCGGATTTTTGCACCGGATGTAAAGAAAAATCCTGAATATAAGTCGATCCCCTATCGGAAAACTTTTTCACCGGATATCGAACCTCAGTTAAAAGTTAAAGAGGTGTATCAGGAGATTCTGGCTGACCTGACTGAAGCAAAACAACTTTTATCCAACGATGTGATCCGGACAAATGGTCCCGACTGGTTGGGAGAAAGTGAAAAGAAAGAAGAATCGGACGATGTAACTGATAAAAATGAGGGTTATTATACATCCGATTTTCTGAAAACAAGGAAATACCGGATGAATTATTATGCCGTATTAGGGACACTGGCACGGGTACACCTGACTTTAGGGACAACCGACGATATGGAGAAAGCCTATGATTATGCGATGGAAGTCATCGAAAGCGGTAAATTCCGGCCCATTCAGGAAGAACATATTCTGGTGAGTGGCGAACAGGCGAAATACAGGGATATTCTGTTTACCGACGAATTTATTTTCGGATTATATTCAGCACAGGTAGATGCTTTTTATAAGTCGAATTTCGATGAATCTTATGGAGTTAAAAAGATTTTAATCAATAAATTGAGTGATATTTATGGGCAGGGAACACGTGATCTGCGTCAGACACATTGGTTTAAAACATCCTGGGGCACTTCTTATTTATTGAAACATAATGCGGATTTGGAGTATGCCAAAGAAAAGGTGAGGATGATAACATTGGCTGAAATGTATTACATCGCTGCCGAAGCTCATCCCGCCGAAGCATACGATTTGTTGGAGGAGATTTTGCCTTCCCGTGAAATTCATAGTTCTTTGCCGGTGAATGCCGGCCGGACGGAAGTATTGACCGAAGTGTTGAAAGAATACCGCAAAGAATATATCGGAGATGGACAGTTCTTTTATGCTTATAAACGCCTGATTGAAGAGGAAGCGGCTATCCATCCTTTAGGTATAAATATTCCGAATGAAAATAAAGTTCTGGTATGGCCTTTACCACAGGATGAAATTAAATATGGGGACCGGGAATCCGGAATTTGGAAAACTGAAAAATAAATAATTATGAAAAATAAAATAATCATCGCTTTGGTGGCTGTCGTTGCTTGGTTAGGACAGTCGTGCGAAACAGATCCTGCTTTCGATTTTAAAGATGACGGTAAGATATATTTCAAATATCCGAAAAAAATAAACGATTTAGGAATAGAAACAGATCTGTTGGTGGATAGTATTGTTCATACTGTATATGGGAAAGACCTTCCGGATGGGAAAGATACTTTGTGGATTCAATTACAGATTATGGGAGCCCGTAAAGATTTCGACAGAAATTATAAAGTGGTCGTTGTTGCCGATAGCAGTACCGGTAAGGAAGGTGTGGATTTCGATAAGTTAGCGGATGAATATATCTTTCACCGTAACGTCGGCGTGGATTCGTTCCCTTTGGTGCTGAATAAACAGGCCTTTGAGAAAGTTTTTAACCGGAATGTTTTGTTAAAACTCGAACCGACAGAAGATTTAGGGATTGCTTATGTTGAATTTTCAACCCTGAAAGTGAATTTCAGTGCTTATGTGCTGGAACCCGATTGGTGGTGGGCTTTTGAATTTATCCTGGGGGAATACCATCCGTTGAAATATGAGAAAGTGGTCGAAGTGTATGGAAGTGAGGAAATCGACCCTTATGGGAATAATCCTTATTGTGCTTATGTAGCTAATGTTGTCCGCGAATATTTTGAAAATAATATCGTGATCGATCCTTTTACCGGTAAACGCCTGGAAATATAGTATGCTAATTAAAAAAATGATGAACTTATGAATAATATAAGAATATATGCCTTTTTCTGGATGATTGTGCTTCTTACAGTTTCCTGTTATGAGGATAAAGGAAATTATGACTATCATCCGATCAATGAAGTAAAAATATCGGGGATTAAAGAAGACCCTTACGAAATATTGCGCTGGGATACCTTGAAAATTCCGGTTACTTTAGAAAATAGCCTGAATGAGAAAGCTAAATTGATTTATGCCTGGTATCTGGATCAGAAAAAGATTGCGGAAACCGAGGACCTTTGTTATGTTGTATCGGATAAGGCTAAAAAATATCAGGCTCGTATGGAAGTTACTTTGCCGGAAGATGATAGTGTCCGTTTTTTTGCTGATTTTGAGGTTCAGGTTTTCTCACCCTATTCAAAAGGACTATTGTTATTGAGTGATTATGAGGATTATCCGGAAGTTTCTTTTATGAGCACATTGAATAATCCGACTAATAAAATCATGCGGGATGTGTATAGTTTGGAGAATAAGAGAGAGTTGAAGGGGAAGGCCTTAGCAATAGAGCAGTCCGATGAATACTCTTATGGTGGAACTGTTTTTGTACATACTTCAGCTTCCTCTCATGAGTTGGATCCTGTACTATTTAAAGAGATTGCCTTGTTCGACGAAAATTCATTTACCGGGCCTGCCCAGGAATATGATATGGTGTATTGCCGGTTTGAAGATGCGATTACCGAATTCGGAGGGGCTATCGGTAAAGATGGGATTATTTATCCTAAACAGGCCCGTCAAAGCCGTTATATGGCTTCTTCTTTAAAACCGATCCACGTCGAAGGAGATGAAGAAAGATCGGTGGACTATCGGTTGTCTCCGATGCTTTTGAATACCCGGAATTCAACCTTGGGGTATGATAATCTGTCGGGGCGGTTCATGTATTTTATGAATAGTTACGATATTCCTTCTTATGATGAAAATCAGTATGATGAGGTTCGGATATCGCAGACTTATATCGGACTCCCCTGGCTGGGATGGGGAAAAAATATGTCTGGCGGAACATATCAATTCAGTTCTTTATTTTATGATCCGGTTACTGATCGGGCTGCACTGGCCCGGGCCCATACCGCTACAGGAAAATTGAAAGGACAGGATTCGCTGGTTTTTCTGTCCGGTCATCATTTAGCCGAAGGGTCGGTTATGGCCGTTAATTCCGGTATCAATTGGTTGTATTATTCGGATGGAGGCCGTCAGCTTTATGTGTTGAATTTATCGGATCCTGATTTTAAGTTTCCTTCTATCCCTTTCGAATGTGCTTTACCGGATAATTGCCGGATAACGATGCTGAAAGTATCTGTCGATAATTTGGCCTTGTTTGTCGGAGTGGAGACAGACAGACCGGAGAAATACAAAGGAGATGTGTATAAGATAAATGCAAAAGACGGGACAATTCTCGAACATTATCAGCGTTTCGGCGGGACACCGGTGGATATGGTCGAAAAGAAATCTGTCGAATATGATGTCGAGGAGTGAGGGGTAGGAGGTAAAAAATGAAAAAACGGTAAAATTTTAAGAAATGAAGCAAGTTTATTTTATCATAGCAATGCTGTGTGGATTGGCCTTGGGTGGGCAGGCACAGGGAATACGCTTTGCAGAAGGAAGTTGGAAAGAACTGTTGGAAACAGCGAAAAAGGAAGGAAAATTGATCTTTGTGGATTGTTATACGGAATGGTGCCAGCCTTGTAAGCAAATGGAACAGCAGGTTTTTCCGTCGAAAAAAGTGGGGAAGTTTTACAATGAGCATTTTATAAATGTGAAGATGGATATGGAAAAAGGAGAGGGACCGGTGATTTTGAATACTTATAAAATCAATGCCTTCCCGACCCTTTTGTTTGTCAATGGCGAAGGTGGTGAAGTTTACCGGATTGTAGGCAGCAAAAAGGAAGCGGAATTGTTGCAGGTAGGTGCTGATGCATTGGCTTCGAAAACCGTTTATCCGGTCAATCCGCAGGCTCAGCAGCAAATCGCTTTGATCGGACGCGAAATACCTGATTTTTGTTATCGCGATTCGACTGGCAAAGAAGTGAAGTTTTCTTCTTTCCGGGGAAATTATGTGTACGTGGATATGTGGGCCACCTGGTGCCGGCCTTGTTGTGAGGAGATTCCTTATATGGGCGAATTGGAAAAGAAATTTCACGGTAAGAAAATCTGTTTTGTCAGTCTTTCCTGTGATAAGGATTTACAGGCCTGGAAGAAGAAACTCAGAACCGACCGGATGGGAGGGATTCAATTGAATTGTGGAGGCGATCCTGCATTTATGAAATTTTTCGGTATTCAGGGAATCCCCCATTTTATTTTGCTCGATCCTGAAGGGAAAGTCGTAAATCCGAATATGAGCCGCCCTTCACAGGAAATAACGGTGGAAACTTTAAGAGGGTGTCCAAAAAGTATTTGGCACCCTCGATTTATTCGTATCCCTATTGGAGACTGAAATCAAATATCCGATTCTACAAGGGGGTATTTTGCCTTTTTGGACACCCTCTTTACAAGTCTTGATCGGTGATTTCTTTCAGCATATCGATGGGCGGAATTACGGTTTGGATAAAAAATCGTTTTTTAGCCGGCCGGTGCCTGAAAGGAATACAGATTACTGCAAGGAATATACCCTTAAAACCGATAAAGCAGGCCGATATTTCCTCCGATATTCAGCATTTTGTTGAAACCGATGTTACCTTGGGTATATTCGTTGTACTCATATGCATCGTCGATTCGGGGGACATAATCGGCCCTCACTTTCAGGTCCATCCATACCTTGTCCGAGAGTTGAAACAAGAGACCGCCATGAAGCCCCACTCCCGGTGAAAACAGAAACAGGTGTTTTGAAAAAGAAAGGGAGGCAGAATAACCGGTATATTGGCGTCCTACATCGAGCTGCGAGAAATACCCCCCGAACTGAATACCCAGATAAGGCAAAGTGGTTCTGTTCCATGTCGGGACATAAAAGGTCGCTTCGAGCAGGACCGGGATCAGGTGGTATTTATATTTTTGGGAGACATCGTCTTTGTTTAGATTGACTTTGGTTTTGAAACCGTAATATCCTGCCTCGAAACCTATACCGATCATCTTGTTAATTAGGTATTTGGCCGATACGTTTCCCCCGATACCGTTTTTCAGGATTTTCCCCATATCGCCTGTCGGGTAAAAATATCCGGCATTGATGCCCAGTAAAAATCCGCGGTCGGGACGGTAGTATTGGCCTTTGGCCAGTGTGATTGTGCAGATCAGACAAAACAGATAGATGATTTTTTTCATAATTCGGCTTCTTTAGTCTGTCGTTCTCCGATGTATTTTTCTATTTCCTGCAGCCGTTCGGTAGCATGTTTGTCGCCGATTTTTATTTCCAACGCTTTTTGATAATAGAATTTGGCAATGGCGTAGGCTTTTTCAGCATAAGCTTTGTCGGCTTTATCTATATTGGTCTGATAGGCTTTGTCTAAGGCAGCCAGTTGTTCGGCTTCAATCAATCGGTCTGTTTCGGCGATCCGTTCCCTGATGCTCTCTTTGTCGGCCGGTGATAAGGTCAACGCTTTTTGGAAATATACCTTGGCAGAAGCATAGTTTTTCTGTTCCAGATTCTTTTCGGCCAGTGTTTTGTTTTTATTGTATTCGGCCAGTCGGGCTTTGTATTTCGAAGAATGGATGATTTGCTCGATCTCTCCGAGGCGTTTACGGGGATAATCTTCGCCCAGGTTAAGTTGATCGGCTTCGGAATAGCGTAGTTTGGCCGCACTGTAGTTTTCGTTTTTGAATGCCTGGTCGGCTTCGGCTATGATCCCGGTGTATTTGAGTTTTAAAGTGTTGATTCTTTCTTCTTCCTGGCGTTGTTTCTCTGCTTCGTCAGCCTGTTGCTTTTCCAGGGCTGCCAGGGCTTGCTCGGCTTTGCCGATCATATTCCGGGGGTAGGCTTCTTCCGATTTTAAGGCCAGTGCCTGCCGATAAGTAGTAATGGCCTGGCGGTATTCCTGGGCTTGATAGGAACGGTCGGCTTGGGCGATTGTTTTTTGATAGGTAACTTCGGCTTCGGCTAATTGCTGTTGTGTTATAGCTTCCTTTTGGGCGATCTCTGCCAATAACCGGTCGATATTACGGATTTGTTCCTGGGGATAAGGCTCTTTTGTCTTGATTTGTTTGGCCGAGGCATACTTTTCTTTAGCCGCCGGGTACTCTTCCCGGCTGAATAAACTGTCGGCCGCAGCGAGCAGTAGTCGGTAAGTTTGTTCGTTTTGAAGTTCGACACTCTTTCGGGCTTCTTCCAGTTTTGCTTGTTCCTGAGCTTCCGCAATTTTTTGTTTCACCTCTTTGTTGCCGGGCTTCATATTTTGAGCCAGGGTCCAGCTGTCGATGGCTGCCTGCCAGGCTTTCCGGCCGAACGATTCCAGTCCTTTATTGAATAGTTCGGTAAATTTCCGTTCCTGTTCGATGGCGGCGGCATCCCGGGCAGCTAATTGTTTTTTTACAGCTTGTTCGGTTTGGGCGATCCGGTCTTTGATTTTATCTGAATACGATTTGTCGAACGTAAAATCGTCCAGTTCGGCCTGATAGGTCAGTATGGCAATAGGCTGATCGAATATGGATAGATCGATCTTTTCGACACTTGGCAACAGATTGATGATCAACTTGACGGGAGGAAAATCGGGGTTGTTTTCAATGCTTTCTTCCGGTACTTCGGTGTTGATACTGACAATTTTGGTGATGTAACCTGTTTTTTCGAAAGAAATTTTGTAGTCGGCATCGAAAGCGAGTTTCAAATCGAAATGTCCTTTTTTATTCAGCACCTGTTCGTCGAGCTTGTTCCCGTTTTTGGTTACGACAACCCGTGTTCCTTCCGGGCTGTTATCTGCAATAGCGACGTTGCCGTTGATAGCTAAATGCTGGGCTACGACAAACGGAGAAGACAATAGAATGCCAAGGAGTATAAGCAAGTTTTTCATGTCGGGATCGAATTATTCCACAGTGAGGAATGCTACACATACTCCTGCAAAAATAATAAAAAAGAAAGAAAAAAGCCCCGTTGCCGGGGCTTTCTGTTATTTTTTCAGTTTCAACTGAGCTCTTTCGATATATTTTTCAATATCCCGGCCTTCAGGCGATGCCGGATATTCCTGTTCGATTTGCTCGTAGACTTTTAAAGCTCCGCTGTAGTCGTTGGATTTCTCTAAGGCTAAGCCGTTTTTCATCAGGAAAGTAGGAGTTGAAAAATCGTTCGTTTTAGAAGCTGCAGCCTTTTTGTAATTTTCAGCAGCTTTCCGGTATTCTCCTAATTGCATATAAGCATCTCCGATATTGGCTTTAGCTAAGTTGGACAATAATAAATCGTCCGAAGAGAATTTTTCCAGATATTGGATGGCATTCTGATATTCGCCCATATATAAATAAGACAATCCGGCATAATATTTTGCCAGATTACCGCTGGGAGTCGAGCTGTATTTGTCTGCTATTTCGATAAACCCCAGCACATTACCGTCTCCGTTCAGGGCCAGATTGAAAGAATCTTTTTCGAAATAGTTTTGCGCTCCGAAAATCTGGTTGGCAGCTTCTTGGGCATGTGGTTCAGCAATGAATCTGTTGTATCCGAAATATCCGGCAATAATCACTACCAGAACAAGGACGACATTCACAATCATTTTTTGATTTTTTTCAATAAATTGTTCACCACTGGTCAGGGCCTCTTCCAAGTGCTCGAAACCATCCTCGCGTTTTTTCTGTTCTTTTGACATATCTGTAATGTTATAAAGGTTACCGTGTTAACACCTACCGGCTATGCCCGGTTTTACATTATTCTTAATAGCCTGCAAAATTAGCTTTTTTAATTGAAAATCGAAATATCCGGCAGTTTTTTTCGGTCGACTTTAAATAAGCCATTGATTTGGGCGTGTTTTAGGTGAAAAAGACTAATTTTGTCCTGAATTATGAATGCCGGATAAGGAATAGCTTGTTAAATGACACTGAAGGAGTTAAATATCATCAACTTTAAAAATATCGCAGAGGCGACCCTGACTTTTACTTCCGGTTTCAATTGTTTCGTCGGAAATAATGGGGTTGGAAAGACCAATGTCCTGGATGCTATTTATCACCTTTCCATGTGTAAAAGTTATTTTAACCTGCCCGATCTGCAGAATATCCGGCACGAAGAACCTTTTTTCGTTGTGCAGGGAAAATACGAACGCGGGGGAGAAGAACTGACGGTTTATTGTGGAGTGAAACGGGGGCAAAAAAAAGTGTTTAAGAAAAATCAGAAAGCTTATGATAAGTTGTCCGAACATATCGGACTGATCCCTTTAGTAATGATCTCACCCGAAGATTTTATCCTGATCGACGGAGGAAGTGAGGAGAGACGCAAGTTGGTGGACGGTATTATCAGCCAGTGCGACCGGGTTTACCTGCATCGGCTGATTCGTTATAATAAAGCACTTACTCAGCGGAATATGCTGTTGAAATCGGCTGCTGGTAAATTTCTCGATCCTGAAATGCTGGAAGTATGGAACGAGCAATTGGCCGAACATGGAGAAGCGATCCGCCAAAAAAGGATCGCGTTTCTGAAGGAATTCCGGTCGGTATTTCAGACTTATTACGAACGGTTGTCTCTGGGGCGGGAAGAAGTATGTCTGGAATACAAACCTTCGGTAAAAGAGGGTAATTTCCTGACGGCTTTGAAACAGGCTGCCGACCGCGACCGATTGTTGACTTACACGACTGTCGGTATTCACCGGGATGATCTGGTTCTGAATATCGGTGACTATGCGGTTCGTAAAATCGGTTCGCAGGGACAGAAAAAGACTTTCCTGATTGCCTTGAAATTAGCACAATACCATTGGTTACACCAGATGAGTGAGGTGAAACCGCTCTTGCTCCTCGATGATATTTTCGATAAACTGGATGCCGACCGGGTAGAACAAATCGTGAAAATCGTAGGAGGAGAGATGTTCGGACAGGTCTTTATCACAGACACCAATCGCGGGCATATCGATGATATACTGAGAGCCCAGGCGGTGGATTATAAGTTGTTTACAGTTACCGGAGGGGAGATTTCCTGATTTTCCGGTCGCATTTGAGATTTAATATTATATTTGCAAGTAATTTGAAAAAGGGAATTCGGTGCCTTGTTTATGAAAGAGGGGAAAACAAAACAAATCGATGAGCTGGTCGACCAGGTGCTTCGTAATATGGGCCTTGAACAGAAATTTAAGGAGCATGAGGTTTGTATGATCTGGCCGGAAGTTGTGGGGCAAATGATTGCCTCCCGGACGAAAAGTGTCCGGGTGATGGATGGCAAGCTCTTCGTCTCTTTCACTTCTGCCGTCGTGAGAAATGAAATTATGATGGTCAAAGAAGGACTGATCAGAGCTCTGAACGAAAAAGTCGGAAAAGAAGTGGTCAAAGAAATGATCATAAACTAATGGATTTACGTAGGAAATAATATGAATCTGATAGACTCGAACGATATATTGAAAGCCTCAAAGTTGGATCGGTTTGGGGGGAATCTGGGCGGAAGCCTGGTGGCGAAGCTGGTGATGTATATCATGCGGCTGAATAAAATCAACAAGCTGTATTCCGATGTATATAGCGATAATCCCGAAGCTTTTCTGGACCGATTGATCGAAGCCCTGGGAGTGACGATCGAAGTGAATGAAGAAGATCTTCAGAAAATACCGAAAGAGGGAGCTTTTATCACCATTTCCAATCATCCTTTCGGTGGGCTTGACGGGATTATCCTGATCAAGTTGTTGAGTAAAATCCGTCCCGATTATAAGGTGATGGCTAACTTTCTGCTGAAGAAGATCGTACCCATCAAAGATTATTTTTTAGGCGTGAATCCTTTCGAGGGACTGAAAGATATTTCGAGTGCCGGGGGATTGAAAGAAGCTTTAAGGCACTTATCGGAAGGAGGGGCGTTGGGGCTGTTTCCTGCAGGAGAGGTATCTGCTTACCAGGCCGACTCGAATTCGATTGAAGATAAAGCGTGGAGCCGTTCTGTGTTGAAGTTGATCCGGAAAGCTGATGTGCCGGTGATCCCGATTTATTTTAAAGGTTCCAATAGTATGTTGTTTCAGATACTCGGTATGATTCATCCGATGCTGCGAACGGTGAAATTACCTTCGGAACTCTTGAATAAGAAAAACCGGGTAATTAAATTACGGGTAGGAAATCCGATTTCTGTAGAAACTCAAAATTCTTTCGCCGATCTGATACAATACGGTAAATTTTTGAGGGCAAAGACTTATCTATTGGGATCTTCGCTCGAAGTGAAAAAATTTTTCCTGAAATCCCAGAAGGCGGAAAAACAGGTCGAACCGGTAGCAAAGGAGACTCCCGTGGAAATTTTACAAAAGGAAATTAAAGATATCATGGAAGACTATCTGTTGTTTTCCATGAAAAATTATACGGTTTATTGTGCTCCCACCATGAAAATTCCGAACATCCTGAACGAGATCGGGCGTTTGCGTGAACTGACGTTCCGGGCTGTCGGCGAGGGCACCAACCGGAGTATCGATCTGGATGAATTCGATTTATACTATTATCATCTGTTTATTTGGGACAACGATACCGACCGGATTGTCGGGGCCTATCGGGTGGGAAAAGGGAAGGATATCATCGACCGTTATGGGATAAAAGGATTTTATATCAATACTCTGTTCAAAATCCGCAAGCAGATCATGCCTGTATTGTATGAGTCGATCGAATTAGGACGTTCTTTTATTATCGAAGACTATCAGCGTAAACCGTTGCCCTTATTTATGCTGTGGAAAGGAATTCTTTACTTCCTGATCAAGAATCCGGAATACCGCTATCTGATCGGGCCGGTGACGATAAGCGGGAAATATTCGGAGGTTTCGAAAGAACTGATTATGAAGTTTATCATCAGAAATCATTGGGATGCCGAGTTGGCCCGGTGTATCTCTCCCCGCTGTAAATATCGGGTAGAGACTCATGATCCCGATGTGGATGTAATGGTGGAAGCTTCGGGGGATAATATCGCTACGCTGGATAAGTTGATCGGTGATATAGAGCCTTCGAGCGATAAACTTCCTATTTTATTGAAGAAATATATTTCATTGAACGGGCGTATTGTCGGTTTCAATATAGACCCTAAATTTAATATGTGCCTGGATGGTTTGTTGATTCTGGATTTGTTCGATGTACCTATGAGTACTATTGAATCTTTGTCGAAAGAGATCAATGATGATACGATTTTGAATCGTTTCTCTTCGGATAATCTGGAAGTATAAGTCCGGATTATAGCGTTTATAAGGTGTATTTTAACTTTGAAGAGCATGTATGATGTTGTTTATATTTTCAGAGGAATACTGATCGGACTGATGGTGTCGGTGCCACTCGGTCCGATGGGTGTACTGATTATACAAAAGACATTACAGAAAGGAGCTTTAGCCGGTTTTGTCGCCGGAATGGGAGCGGCCTGTGCAGATCTTTTTTATGCTACGGTGGCGGCTTTCGGATTAGGATTCGTGATCAATGTCATACAGACTCACGAGTTGATCCTACAGATCATCGGGGGAATTTTTCTGATTATCGTAGGATTGAAAATCTATTTCGATAATCCCTTGAAGCAAATCCGGATGAAAAAGCGGGTCACTAAAAAAGGGTTGCTGGGTGATTTTCTGACCCTTTTTTTTCTGACTGTTTCTAATCCGGTGGCTATTGTCGTTTTTATGGCTGTCTTTGCCGGTGCTTCGGTTTTCGGAGATGATCCTTCGTATCGGATCGAATTGTTCGTTTTGTCCGGTGTGGTGATCGGCGGTGGTTTGTGGTGGTATACGCTTTCGACGCTGGTGAACATTTTCCGGAAGAAATTCCGGCTTCGGGTATTGATCACCATCAACCGGGTGTCCGGGGTATTGATCACCGTGTTGGGAGGCTTGGTGATTTTAGCTGCTTTCGAGCCTTTCCGTTCTTTGTTGCCCGCAGCCTGACCTATTTTTTCACTCTGTTCTGAAAGTGTAGGGAATCTCCCCACGTATCCAGTTGTATTTCGCATCCGCTTTGCTTGACGCTTTCCATCAACCGGCGTGTCGATTCCTCGGCTCCTTCATCCATGCCCGGCTTATTTTCATAGAGGCGGTAGTTGCCCCGGTTGCCGAGAGGAGTGATATTAGGCATGATTACGTTGGCACCGATTTCCAGCGCTTTTTCCCGTCCCTCCGGGTCGATTGCCTGTAAAGCTGTCGTCGCAGCGATATTGATATCAGGCATCAACAGCCGGAGACAACTGACCATATGCAGTCCTAACCTTAAACGTTCCTGTTGGGAAGGAAGGGCTTCCCGGTATCGCCATAGGGGAGTATCCCGGTGTTCCAGATAAGGTCCCATGCCCACCATGTCTATATCCATCGATTTCAAAAAGAGCAAATCGTCGGCCAGATCTCCGGTCGTTTGAAAAGGAAGTCCGATCATCACACCTGTACCGGTCTGGTAACCGCAACGCTGAAGGCTGCGGATACATTCCAGCCGGGTGTGAAAATCATGAAGCTGGCCGGCAGGATGAATTTTTCGGTAGAGTGATTCGTTCGAAGTTTCGATCCGGAGCAGATAGCGGTGAGCTCCTGCATCGAACCATCTCCGGTAGGTGTCTTCGGTTTGTTCTCCCAGCGAGAGAGTGATCCCCAAACGCTGGTTACTCAGGTGTTTGATCTCCCTGACGAGCCGTTCGATGCGTAGGATAAAAGCCGGATCATGGCGTTCGCCACCTTGTAACACCACCGAACCATAGTGATTCCGGTAAGCAAAGATAGCTGCTTCGACGATTTCTTCATCGTTCAGCTCGTAGCGCTGGGCCTGGCTGTTCGATTTCCGGATCCCACAATAAAGGCAATCTTTGATGCATACATTCGAAATCTCGATCAGGCCTCGCATGTGAACGCCGTTCCCTATGGTCGCATCCCGAAGCTGTCGGCTATGCCGGAATAATTCTGCTTCCGTTGTATCCCGGCAATCCAACAACGCCACTAAATCTGTTTTGCTAAGTTCCTGTTTTCCCAATATCGTTTTTACCTCCATAGTTGTCTCTTTGACGGTAAAAATACAAAAACAAAAGAGAATCGGTATATTTTGAATTTAATTTATATTTTTAGCCGTTGTTTTGACTCGAAAATTTCGGTGTCGGTAGATTTTTTATCACTTTTGCAAAAATAGAATCGGTGAATAACTCTTTTAAACGGCAGACTTGGGAAGTATAAACGAACATATTATCCGGGATTTTTCGGTAGGACAGGAAAAGGCTTTTCGTATATTATATGAAAAATATGCTCCTGCTTTACGTTATTTTGCTGCGAAATATGTCGAGGAGGGAGAGGTGATCGACGATATCGTACAGGATGTGTTTGTTTGTCTATGGGAGAAAAGAGTTGATTTTAAAACAGAAGAAACGATCAAAGCTTTTTTGTATAAGGCTGTAAAAAATAGTTGTCTGAATACGATCCGGCATCAGGGAGTGAAAGATCGTTATGCCGAAGTGGCTCTCCACGAAGAAGAACTGGAATCTTTTTGGGATCATATCCTGGAAACCGAATTATTCGAATTATTATTAGGAGTTTTCAATGAACTTCCTCCGGCTTGCCGGGAGGTATACCGCCTGAGCCTTGAAGGGAAAAAACATGAAGAAATAGCTGAAATCCTTCAGATTACGGTAAATACCGTCAAAAAACATAAGAATAATGCCAACCATTATATGCGTGAGCGCCTGAAACATATTCTTTCCTTACTGGTTCTTTGTCAATTTCCTTAATAAACCACAGGGACGGGGCATTGGGCTATATTTCCGGGTCGATATTGCATGACCAATCCTTCGATTTCTGTCGGGAATCATTGAATTAAAGATTATTCTACACAGGCCCTGGGGCTCTCGACGAGAATGAAGTGAGTCTCGGCAAACTGAAAGTTTTTTCGCAAAAACTACTCGTTGGCTTAAATTTCTGCAACCCTTGCAACTTCTATTTTTTAGTTAAAATTAAAAAAAATGACTTTTTATATTACACCAAAGCAGGGATTGCGTGTTATAATAGAAACAACCTGCGATTGAAGTGATGAATATTAAAACACAACGACACCTGAGCCGATTGATATTCCGTTATCTCCGGGATCAATTGAATGAAGAAGAAAGCCGGGAGCTTGAGCGATGGCGTGCTGCATCTGAAGCACATGAACTTCTTTTTCGGCGTTTGTTATCCTCTGCCCATTGGCAACGGAGTATAGGTCGTTTTGTGAAAAATGAATCCGATACCCAATCCGAATGGGAGATCATCCGGCAAAGAACGGTCGGTCGGGACAGGGGCAAGAGAACGATCCGCTGGTATCGTTATGCCGCAGCCATCTTTCTCCCTTTATTGATTGCCAGTGGTTATTTTATAAAATTGAGTCATACTCCTCAAGAAAAAACGCTTGTTTCAGTACCTTTTATTCCTGGGAAATCCCATGCCGTGCTCGAGTTGGCCGACGGAACGAGTATCGATTTGGGGGAAACAGCTGTCCGGGGACAAATGCAGGGGGGACATTGGGAGGTGAGGTCCGATTCTTTGAAGTATTGCGAAGAGGGAGTAAAGGGAGGGGAAGAATATCATACTTTAAAAGTGCCCCGGGGAGGAGAGTATACCTTGGTTTTAGCCGATGGCTCGAAGGTGTTTTTGAATGCCGAATCCAGCTTGAAATATCCCGTACTGTTTTCGGGCGATCTGCGCAAAGTGAAATTGGAAGGAGAAGCTTATTTCGAGGTAAAACGAAATCCGGAGAAACCGTTTGTCGTCGATATCGGCGGTATGCAGGTCAACGTGTTGGGCACTACTTTCGGTATCAGGGCTTATGCCGATGAAAGAGAAATTCGTACGACCCTGGTCTCGGGCCGGGTAAATGTGTCGGCCGGGAAACAGGTGTATGAGTTGAAACCTTCGGAGCAAGCTGTGTTCGATAAACAAACAGAGGCCGTGAAAGTGGCTGCTGTGGATACTGAGTTGTTTGTGGGTTGGAAAGACGGACGATTGGTGTTCGATAATTGTTCATTAGAGCGGATTTTGAAAGACTTGGGGCGTTGGTATTCATTCGAGGTGTTTTATGCCACTTCCGCAGCAAAAGAAATACCTTTTTCTTTGAATATCCGGAAGCATGAGAAATTTGCTCAGGTACTGGAACTAATGCAGAGTACAGGAAAAATACAATTCGAAATAAATAAAAATACAGTGATTGTCAGATAATACAAAGGCAGTGCTGCTAACACTGCCCTGAAATTCATGTTCATTTCTGCTGCTAACAGATAATGAGCGTTTGTTGAACTTTAAATACAAAATTATGAAAAAAAAGTCTTTATACCCTAGTCCGGGGTGTAGAAAAATCATTCATTTTTTAGTGATGAAAGCGAGTTTTATTTTTTTACTGCTATTGACCTTGCAGATAAAAGCAAATGTCTATGCACAACAGTTGCGTTTGGACCTGAATTTACAAAATGCAACCCTCAAAGAAGTGATTCAGGAAATCCGCCTTCATTCTGACTTTAGTTTTGTGTATAGTGATGCCGATTTGGTAGGGATCACTCAACGGAATGTACAAATGAAGGATGCAACGATCGAGGAGGTATTGAAAAACTGTTTACAAGGGACGAAGCTGGTGTACGATATTACGGATAAGACCATTATTATCCGTAAACTCGATGAGGTTACCCAGACGAAACAGGTACAGGTTATTCAGGGACAGGTAACGGATGTCCGGGGTACACCCTTGCCTGGGGTAACCGTACGGATCAAAGGAACTCAGCTCGGAGTCTCTACCGATGTGAACGGTAAATTCCGTTTCGAATTACCCGATACCAAAGAGGTTGTATTGGCTTTTTCTTTTGTCGGGATGAAACCCTTGGAAGTTCGGTATAATGGCCAAATTGAATTGAAAATAAAATTAGAGGAGGAAGTGGCCGAAATGGATGAAGTTGTGGTAACCGGTATTTTTAAGAAATCTCAGGAGAGTTTTACCGGTTCGGTATCGACAATTACGGAGAAAGAACTGAAATCTTTTCGGGGACGTAATTTATTATCTACGTTGAAAAATATCGATCCGACCTTCAATATTATCGAAAACAATGTCTATGGGGCAGATCCGAACCATTTACCGGAAGTACAGATCCGGGGAACTTCCAGTTTACCGACGGTAGAGGACCTGAAAAATGAAACGAAAGTAGATTTGAATACTCCCTTGATAATCCTGGATGGTTTTGAGATCAGTCTCACCCGGATGCTGGATTTAAACGACGAGGATATTAGTTCAGTGACTTTGTTGAAAGACGGTTCGGCTACCGCGATTTATGGATCCCGGGGAGCTAATGGAGTGATTGTCATCGAGACTAAACAACCCGAGGCTGGAAAATTGAGGTTGTCTTATCGGGGAAGTGTGAATATCGAGGTGCCTGATCTGAGCGATTACGATGTATTGAATGCTGCTGAAAAACTTCAGTTGGAAGAGAGTGCCGGTTTATATAAAAACGAATGGGCCGATATGGAAATGGCGTTGAGGAAAAGGCAGGCCAGGATCAAACAAGAAGTAGAACGGGGAGTCGATACTTATTGGTTGTCGAAGCCTTTGCGTACGGGTGTAGGACACAAGCACAACCTGCGGTTGGAAGGAGGAGGGAATGACGGCTTCCGTTATTCTGCTTCTGTTCAATATAACGATATCCTGGGGGTGATGAAAGGGTCCGACCGGAAAACTTTCAACGGGAATATTAACCTGATGTATCAGCAAGAAAAATTATTGTTCCGCAATAACCTCGAAGTCGGACTGAGCGAATCGAATGAATCACCTTACGGATCCTTCGATCAGTATGTGAAACTCAATCCTTACTGGCGGGAACGCGGAGAAGATGGTAAAGTGTTGAAAGAACTCGAACAAAAAGGAGATTTTTGGAATACTGCCCCTGAAAATCCGCTTTACAATGCTATGCTCGATTTGGTCGATAAAAAGACTTATACGACTATTACCAATAACTTCGATGTAGAATGGAAACCCTGGGAAGGCCTGACCTTGCGTTCCCGCATCGGTTTGTCGAAACAGGTGAATGATTATGATAATTTTAAACCTGCCGACCATACCAAATTTAAGGATTATTCGGATGAACAGATTTTCCGTAAAGGAGAATATATCTATTCTTCGGGGAAAAGCTTCAGTTATGATTGGAGTCTGACTTTGAGTTATTCCCGGAATTTCAAAGAAAAACATGAGCTTTATGTCGGTTTGGATTATAATCTCGCCCAGGATAAATCGCATTCTTATACATTTCAGGTAGAAGGTTTTCCCCAATCCAATATTAAATTTCTATCGATGGCTCTTCAATACCAGAAAGATGGAAAACCTACCGGATCCGAATCGCTCAACCGGCGCATCGGTGTAACGGGGAATGTGAATTACATCTACGACAATCGTTATTTCGCCGACGTTGCTTATCGTATGGACGGGGCCTCCCAGTTCGGTAGTTCGAAACGCTTCGCGCCCTTTTATTCTTTCGGGATCGGTTGGAATATTCATAAAGAAAAGTTTATGGAAAATGTATTGTGGCTGGATCGTCTGAAATTGCGGGGTTCTTATGCGGTGACCGGATCGGTGAATTTCGATGCTTATCAGGCCCTTGCTACTTATGAATATTATACCGACGATCGGTACCGGTATTGGTTCGGAAGCCACCTGAAAGGTCTGGCCAATGATGACCTGGAATGGCAGAAAACCGACAAATGGAACTTCGGATTGGAAATCGGAGCATTTCATAACCGCTTGAAAGTGACAACCGATATATATACAAACCAGACTAATAATTTATTGTCTGAAATGTATCTTCCTTTGACGAATGGTTTCCCCAGTTATACAGATAATGTCGGTAAAGTGAAGAATAAGGGAGTTGAAGTGGCTTTGTCAGGATATCCCATCCGGAATACGGAAAAGAATATCATTTGGTCGGTATCTGCCAGCTTCATTCATGAAAAGAACGAGATTGTCAAAATCTCCGAGGCATTGAAAGTGGCCAACGAGGAATTGGAATTACAAGGAGGATCTAACCCGAATTTCATGTATCGGGAAGGAGAGGCTTTGCGGACCATCTATGTCGTCCCTTCTCTGGGGATCGATCCCAGTACCGGACAGGAATTGTTTATCGACCGCTTCGGTAATGTCACATTCAATTGGGATGCCCGTGATAAAGTGGCTTGTGGAGTAACTGATCCTAAATTCAGAGGGAACATCAATACCATGTTTACTTTCCGCGATTTGAGTGTGAACCTGTCTTTCGGTTATCGCTTGGGGGGATCTCAATATAATTCAACTTTGGTGAATCGGGTAGAAAATGCGGATACCAGATACAATGTAGACCGGAGGGTGTATAAAGACCGTTGGGTAAATCCGGGGGATCATGCTTTCTTTAAAGATATCAAGAATACGCAGGAAACCCAGATGTCATCCCGTTTCGTGCAAAAAGAGAATACCCTCGAATGTCAGAGCATACAGGTAAAATACGATTTCTTACAGCCTTGGGTGAAAAAACACTTGGGAACCCAATATTTATCTCTCTCTTTTAATACGGATAATTTATTCCGCGTATCGAGCATCAAGCAGGAAAGAGGTATCGCCTATCCTTTTTCCCGGAGATTTACTTTCTCTCTTTCAGCAACCTTTTAAAATTTCAGCAACATGAAAAAGACGATTTATTATATAATGATAGGCTGCCTCCTGTTAGGGACCGGATGTAGCGATTGGTTGAGCGTCAATCCGAAAGATAAAGTCGAGCAAAAAGAGATGTTTTCGGATGAAAATGGCTTTAAGAATGCTTTGATCGGTAATTATATTATGTTGAAAGACGGTAAACTGTATGGGAAAACGTTGACCATGGAGTTTTGTGAGAATCTGGCTCAGCATTGGAAGACAGATCCGCAGGCGACCGATGGGTATACCGCCGCTTATGATTATAAAAATGCCGAAGTCGAAAGATTGATCGAAGATATCTACGGGAAATTTTACAATACGATCGTCAATATCAATAATCTGCTCGGTTATGTGGATAATGGGATTTTGACTTCGGATATGCATGATCTGATCAAGGGAGAGGCATTGGCGATGAGGGCTTTCTGCCATCTGGATATTTTGCGGCTGTTCGGCCCGATACCGGGTGAACAGACAAAAGACAGGATATTGTCTTATGTACGTACGGTATCTAAAAATTATCATGAAGTAAATACCTGGGAAGAGTATGTGGGCTATCTGGAAAAAGATTTGAATGACGCCGAAGTTCTGTTGAAAGAAGTGGAAGAAAAAGGGATGAACGATGAATTTTTCAGTTATCGGCAAAACCGCTTGAATTATTGGGCGGTGTTGGCATTGAAAGCCCGGTTCTATTTGTGGATTCAGGATAAATCCCAAGCAGCGGAGTATGCAGGCCGGGTTATCGCCAATAAAGATTTCAGATTGAATCAGGGGACAGATTTTGCTGCAAAAGACAATATTGCTTCCCCGGAGCATCTTTTTTCTTTACATGTCTATAATCTGAACGATATTGTTTCTAATTATTTTTTAAACGCCGGTGGAGTAGAACAGGATCAAGACAAGGTGAAAACTGATATTTTCGAATCGGATGTTACCGATTACCGGGTGACTTATTTATGGAATGAGATTACTGAAAAGTCGGGAACCCGTTATATTCTGGAGAAATATAAACAAGAAGGGATGCCTGATGCCGGTTTACAGGAAGTTCCTTTGATTCGTTTGTATGAAATGTATCTGATTGCGATCGAATGTTCCGATCTGGAAACAGAGTATAAACCTTTAGTTGATGAGTTGGTTGCAGCCCGGAACATCTCTGTCGTAAATGTTTCTACTGTCGATCTGAAAAACGCTTTTGTGGCCAAGGAGTACCAGAAAGAATTTTACGGAGAAGGACAGCAGTTTTTCCAAGCCAAACGCAGGGGCGATAAAACAATCCTTTGGACTGACACAGAAGGAAGCAAAGCGGTTTATGTATTGCCTTTGCCGAAAAGTGAAATTAAGTTTGAATAATTAAAAATTTGAACGTATGAAATTGAAATATTTAGTTGGAATAGGGATGGCTTGTTCGATGATTTGTAGTTGTTCGGAAGAATATATGTCCTTCGAAGGAACAGACCGGATACAATTTAAGACAAAAACCGAAGAAGTATATACTTTTGCTTATTATCCCGAAAGCATACAAAAAGATACCCTGCAAATCGAGCTGATCTCAGTCGGGGAAGTGACGGATTATCCCCGTGTCATCAGGTTCGAACAAGTGACCAAAGAATGGAAATATACGTACGATGAGGAAGAACCCGAAAAGGTGGTTGATTCCACTTATGTGGATATGGAATTTCCGGCAGTAGCGGGCGTACATTACGAATCTTTAGGCGAAAAAAACGAGTTGATTCTGCCGGCGAATCAGAATGTGTTGAAGTTGAATGTGATTATAAAACGGGAAGATACCGGTTTGCGGAAAAATGCCCGGAAATTGGTATTGCGGTTATTACCGTCTGATGACTTCCAGACCGGAGAAGTGAACAAACTGGTGAAAAACATCACAATCTCGGATAAATTGGAACGTCCTACCCGTTGGAAAGACAATAGCTACTACTATAAACTTTATTTGGGGAATTGGTCGGAGGTAAAACATCGTTTTATGATCGATATTACCGGACAAAAGTGGGATAATGATTTTTTGGTTTATATTATAGATAATTATGATACGTATTCGCTGAGAGATTATTATCTGGCTAAAATAAAAAAGGCATTAGCCGAATACAATGCAGATCCGAAAAACGATCCTCCTTTGAAAGATGAGAATGGTAAAGAAGTTGTTTTCCCTTAATAATGAATGAACTATGAGAACGATATATCTATTTTTATTGGCATTCTTGCCTGTACTGTGCTGGTCATGCTATGACGATAAAGGCAATTATGATTATCACGAACTGAATCGGACCGAAGTAACCGGAATAAAACCCGTTTACCGGTGTGATTTGTTGAGCCGTTTATCTATTCCTACTGTAATCCAGTCGGAAGATAAAGGGCGGACTTATGATTATGTATGGATGACTTATCAGACAACCGGGGATAAGAAAATCGATACCCTTTCGCAGGAAAAAGATTTAGATTGGATTGTTTCTGCCGATCCGGGAATTTACCGGCTTGTTTTTGAATATCGCGATAAACAGAACGGTATCGCGAATTATATCGAGTCAGAATTAATAATAGAATCGAAATATTTCAGGGGATGGTATGTGATGAAGCAAAATGGGGAGACCACCGATATCGATTTCTTTTCTCCGGATTTTCAGAATACCGGGCTGATACAGAAAAGTCGTGGAGAGGCACTGACAGGCCGGCCCCGTTCTTTGGGTTATATCGGTGATTATGCTTATATGGACGAAGAACAGGAAGAAATGGTCAAGAACAATGCCTGTCTGATGGTTATATCGGAGAAAGAATTACAAGTGGTTCGGATCAGTGATTTGAAAATGCTAGGCGATTTCAATTCCCTTTTTTATGAGAAACAGGGTATTGTCGCTCCTGGTAAATGGTTCGGAGGATCGGAGGAACACGGTTTGGTGAACGATGGGAAAGTATTCACTATCGACGTACATAGCTCCCCCTTAGGAGCGGCTAAGTTCGGTTATGCAAAAGCAGGTGATTATGAATTGGCCCATTTGATGACGAAAAACGGAACCATGAGTCCCCTGTTTTTTGATACCAAGAGCAGTAAATTTTGTACCGTTGCCCGTGGAAATTCGAATTTGCTTTATCTGAATAGTGACGACCATTCAAAATTCCCTGAGGCTTATCCTGATCGGGACCCGCTTTACGCTGGTTTTCTCGACGAAGGGATGTGGGAAGGCGGAAAAGGATACGTTGTTATGCAGAATAAAGACGCAGCCCAAGCGCGTTCCATCCTTCATTTCGATTTGACCTGTCTGGTATATTATGATCCGGCTTTCCTCAAAAACAGAATTACAGCCATCGATGAGATTCCGCTGGAAAGCGAGTTGACCCGGGCCGAATGTTTTGGAATGAACCGTACTTTCCAGATGTTGTATTTTTCCAAAGGCGATAAATTGTACTACTATGATCTGCAAAACAAACGGGAACAGGAAGTGAAAAGAGTGGGTGGACAACCCGCTGTGCCGGCAGGAGAAAAGATCGTTATGATCAAACATATTATCTTCGACAATAGCTATAGTGCGCCTGATGAATATACGAATAAGCTGGTCATAGCTACCGGAAACGGTAGTAATTACAAACTTTATCTTTTTGATACTTCGGCGGATAAAGTAAAGGATAATCCGGAAGTTTATCAGGGCGAAGGAATACCTTCCGAAGTGATGTATATGAGTTCAAAAATGGGTAATGGATATTTATGTTATTGATAGATAGTCGTGTGTGGTTATTAGGGATAATCTGTTGCCTTCTGGGGGGAGGAATCAGGGCAGAGGAGTTTGCCGTGATAAAGGGAAAGAGCGGGGGAAAGGTACCTGCCAGAGAAGTGCAACTGATGACTGTAGAAAATGGGGTACCGGTAAAATATGCCGGTACCACCATTGCCGGTAACGGTAGTTTTGCTTTTATGTTCCAGCCGGCAGAGGCCGGTTTTTATTACCTGTATGATGGAAAGGAATATCATCGGATGTATGTAAAAGCAGGGGATGAAATACATTTTCAGGGAATCGACGGGGATTGGAAACAAGTGGATATCACCGGTGAAGAAAATCGTTTACTGGAACAATGGAAAGAGATAAAGCGCTCTTTGAAAATGGACACCAGGACAGAAGCTTATGGGGCCTATTTTCCCCGTTTCGATTCGGTTCGGCTAGAGGTGGACCGGTGGTTGCAAGCAACAGTTATCCGGGATTCCCTTTTTCAAAAGCAGTTGAAGGAGACAATCGAATTCGATCTGTTGTATGATTTCATTTCTTATATTGCTAAAAATCAGCAATCCTATGAATCCGAAGAACAACAATCGGCTTATTACCGGCAGCTCATCGGACGCTTTCCCGTCGAAGATGACCGTATTTTACAACAACCTTATGGTATTCAGTTGCTCCGGAAATATTTTAATTATAAAAGGACTTTTGTCATACGGCAGGGAGAATATTCCTTCGATGACTGGTTAGCCGAAATCGGATCTCCGCTATTGAAAGCCGAATTTGTGTTGGCTGAAATAGATACCGTTAGTTTCGGGCGTTTTTGTGATTACGAACAGAAGTATTTTCCTTTGATGCAAAATGAGGAACAACGCCTGCGGTTATGTCAGTACCGGGGACGCCCCCATTCTACCCTTCAAAAAGGAGAACGGGCTTCTAATTTTATCTTTCCCGACACAGCCGGACACTACCGCTCCATGGCCGATTTCCGGGGGAAATATAAGTTTATCGATGTTTGGGCGACCTGGTGTGCTCCCTGTAAAGCTGAGATCCCTTATTTACAACAGTTGGAGGCTGAATTTCAGGGAAAAGAGATTGAATTTATCAGTATCTCCATAGATAAAAACCGGAAAAAATGGAAAGAATATGTCCGGGAACATCAATTAGGAGGCGTACAATTGTGGGCCGGTGATTGGAGTTACCTCCCGGAAGAGTTACATGTCGGTTCTATTCCCCGGTTTATCCTGATCGATAAAGAAGGCAATTGGGTAGATACCGAAGCACTCCGGCCTTCTAATCCTGCATTAAAAAAATTATTGAAGAATCTATTGAAAAAATGATCGGTTTGAAAAAAGTAATATTGACCTTCTGCGTTTATCTGATAGGAGTAGGAGGTATGGGAAACGTATGGGCCAGTAATAAAACAATACGGGATTTTCATGAATTCGAGTTGTGGCATAAACTATTGCAATACGGGTTATCTCCATCCGGCGAATGGGCGATGTGGAGAATCCAGGCTGCGGAGAAAACAGATACTTTGTTTGTCCGGCATATCGCGTCGGGAAAAGAGTACAAATATAAAAATACTTCTGCTCCCGAATTTTCCAAAGATTCCCACTGGATCGTTTTTTCGGAACCGGCGGGAGAAAATGCAGCTGCCGGTATTGCCTATCAGGTAAAACTGGTTTGCCTTGCTAATGGGGAAGAACAAATTTTCCGGGGAATGGAAAGTTTTACTTTTACCAATGATAGTAAACATCTGATTTTAAAAGGAGTAAATACAGAAAATGCCGTAGAGTTGAATCTTTATGATCTTGAAAAAAAACGGGTAAAGAATATAGCTAATATACAGGAATATACGGTCGATCCAACGGGGAAATACCTGGCCTATACCCTAAAAACTGAAAAGGGACTGAGCAATAGCCTAGAGGTATTGGAACTGAATGATTACCGTCTTCTGTTTTTAGAAAACGATAAAAACGGATATGAAAAATTGAAATGGACAGACCACGGGCTTCTGTTTATGAAAGTGTTGTCGGACAGTACAGGGCAGAAGCAAGGCAGGGAAATTCATGTCGTCCGGAATATCGGAAATAGGCAGCAGGTTTGCTGTTTTGCTGCAGAGGCCTGGGCCGATTTTCCGGCAAATATGAAAATCAGTGAATATTACACGCCCCAATGGTCTGCCGATGGGAAAAAGTTGTTTTTCGGTATCGCTCCGAAACGGTATCAGGGGAAGTCCCGGGCGGAAGTTACGGCAGATGTCGATATCTGGCACTGGAAAGATCAGGAAATCCAGTCGCGTCAGAAAAACCGCTATTACCTGAATCGTAGCCGGACCTATTTGTGCGTATGGTGGCCGGAAGAAAACCGCTGGAGGCAGCTGGCCGATTCTTCCTTGTTCGATATAGCCGGTATTTCTGCCGACGGAGCGTTTGTTTTAGCTGTCGACGATCGGCCCTATCGGCCCCATTACCGCGAACTTCATCGGGATATTTATGTGATACAGACGGAAACTGGAAAACGTACCCGCTTGTTGGAGAATACAATATTGTCGGCTTCTTTTTCCCGCGAAGGAAAGTATGTTTACTATTTTAAGAATAAAAATTGGTGGGCATACGATTTGGCGAAAGAAGAATATATCAATCTTACCGCTCAGGTGACTACTGGATTAAGCGATATATATTACGATGGCCCCATCGATATCGCTCCCTCGTTCGGCATTGCCGGTTGGCTGAAAGAAGATAAGGCTTTTTGGTTTTATGACGAATATGATATCTGGAGTGTTGAGCCGGCTACGCTGAAATTGAAGCGGTTGACCCGAGGACGCGAAGACAAGATCACTTTCCGGAAATTTCAGCGCGGAGTTTTGACTCCCGGCTGTAACCTGCTGTTGAGAGCTACCGGTGATGACGGGGCTTCCGGAATTTATCGCTTCGATCCCAAAGGGCATCATCGCCCTTTACTGTATGGGCCATTCGGTACATTACGTTTGGAACAGTCGGCAGATAAAAAGACGAACTTACTCGGATGGGCTGACAATATTACAGCTCCCGAACTATTCGTTTGTGATGAAAACCTGAATCGGCTTCAACAATTGACACATACGAATTTACGTCCCCCCGGATTTATTTTCCGTAAAAGTGAATTGATCCGTTATAAAAATTCACGGGGTAAGGAGTTGAAAGGAGCATTGTTTTATCCGGTAAACTATCGGGAAGGTCAATCCTATCCGATGATCGTTCATATTTACGAGAAACTGTCCCAGCATTTAAACGATTTTGTTTTTCCTTCGGCATCGGATCTTTATAATACGATGAATTATGTGTTACAGGGCTATTTTGTTTTTCAGCCTGATATCACCTATGAGGTGAACCGGCCGGGCGAATCGGCAGTAGACTGTGTTACGGCTGCTGTTCGGCAAGTGTTGAAAAGAGAAGATATCGATCCTGCACGGTTGGGGTTGATCGGGCATAGCTGGGGTGCTTACCAGACGGCTTATATTATCACACAAACTCCGCTTTTTGCTGCTGCCGTGGCAGGAGCACCTCTGACAGATATGATAAGTATGTATAATAGTATTTATTGGGAAAGCGGACGTTCCAATCAAGAAATGTTCGAAACGGGACAGGCACGTTTCAGATTACCCTGGTGGCAAATCTCCCGGCAATATATCTGTAATTCCCCGGTATTTCAGGCAGAAAACATTCAGACGCCGCTATTGATGATCTTCGGAACTGAAGACCAGGCCGTCGATTGGAGTCAGGGACTGGAAATGTATATTACCATGCGCAGGCTTGGAAAACCTTGTATCCTATTGACCTATGAGGGCGAAGGACATACAATCGGTAGACAAATGAATACCTTGGATCAAACCGGGCGTGTCATGGATTATTTCGATTATTATCTGAAAAAAACAGTTGCGGCCGATTGGATATTGGAAGGACGAACTTACCTGAAAAAGAAAGGAGAAGAATAATTTTACCAGATCATGCCGGCAGTGCCGGCATTTTTTATTAATTTTGCTTTGAAATAGCTTGTTGTATACCGACGTTAAATTGTATGAAAAAAGGGATTCTATTATCATTATTGGCCGTTATCCTGCTTGCTGTCGTTGTTTGTGCCATTTGGTATATCAATGAAGAGGGGAAAATGCGGGCCGGTAGTAAAGATTCTTTTATCCCTTACAATTCGGCTGTCGTGGTGACGGTTAATGTCGGGGCTGAGTTAGCACCTGAGATCCGGCAGGCTTTTGCGGCCGATTTGAAAGTGTTTCGCCGGAAGTTGTTGGTCCGGATAACCGATACTTTACAACAACAAGGGCTGGTGAAGGCACATCCTTACGTTGTGGCAGCCCGGGTGGAAGGCAAGAGCGACGTCGCTTTCCTCTATGTGATGGATAACAAAGATGTCATTTCCCGGGGAGAAGTAACCGATTTTCTGAACCGGACTTTTGCTGCCGGAGGGGAGAAGGTACGGAAATACGACCGGCATAAAATATATACTTTAAAACAAGGGAAAGAGATCGCTTATTTTGCTGTTTGCGGCGGTATTATCTTGTTGTCGGATTCGGACCTGTATATCGAAGACGGACTGAAACAATTCGACCTTGAAGAAGCCGGGGAAGGAGTCAAACCCCATTATCAGAATCTGAATAAATATTTTTCAGCCGGTGCCGGTATAAATATTCTGTTGAATACCGGAGCTTTTACAGAGTTGATGCCTTTGTATATCCAGGTTAAAAAGGTTTTTCCCCATGTCGATATTACCCGTTTTTTCAAATGGGGAGCTTTGGACGGAGATTTCAGCGGACAGGGGATTTGTCTGAACGGATTTATGAACTATAGTGGACTGGATGGTTCGTACATCGCTACATTGGAAAAACAACAGGCCCGGGAAGCGAATATCGACGGGGTACTGCCTTCCGGTCTGCTCTCGTTAGGATTGCTGAACCTGAGTAATCCTGCGGCTTACTTTGCTGCTTTGGACAATTACCGCTATACGGTAGGACAAAAAGAAAATATCTTCAGGCGAAAGCAGCAGTTCGTTAAGATGTTCGGAAAAGGACGCGAAGAAGAGTTGCGCGATTTGTTGCAGGGAGAGTTTGCTGTTGTAGATCTGGCCTATAATGAAGCGACCCGCGAAAGGGATGGACTTATCGTAGCCAGTCTTAAATCGGGTAGCTTGTGTAAAGTGGTGTTGGAGAAGATGATGAAGGAATATGCCCGTTTCGATAATCAGTCTTCAGAAAACTATTTAAAAGAATATAACCTCGATCGGGAAAAAACTTTCCGTTACTATCTTTTCCCGGCTGATGATCTGGCTGCCGTTTATTGGGGATATATTTTTGAAGGGATAAAATGCCGTTGCGTGTTGGTGGAGGATAACTACCTGATTTTTGCTTCCTCCGAGAGTGCGGTAAAGAGTTTTGTCCGCGATTATGTGCATGGGAGCGTCATCCGCGATGCCGAATGGTATCGGCATCTGAAAACCCGTTTGGCCGGAAAATATAATATGGCTTATTTTGCCCGTACGGCTGAGGTTTTGCCTTTTTATACCTCTTTGACTCAGGGAAGTTGGCAGCAGTTCCTGACTCGACGTCAAAAGGAACTGTCTGTATTTTCTACCTGGGCCTGGCAGTGGTCCAACGAGGGAGATATGCTCTATACCACTCTTTTTCTGAGTACAGCCGAGATAAAAGATGAGATTCGTCCGCATGTGTTGTGGCAGACTAAATTGGATGGGAAAGTGAGTATGAAGCCCGTTCCCGTGACCAATCATGTGACGGGTGAGAAGGAATTGTTCGTACAGGACGATCGACATACTGTTTATCTGATCAACGATGTGGGGCGTGTGCTTTGGAAACTTCCTCTCGGGCAGCAGATCAATAGCGAAGTATATCAGGTCGATCTCTTTAAGAACGGGAAATTACAATACCTGTTTTCTACTCCCGACAAGATGTACCTGATCGACCGCAACGGTAATGCTGCAGGGCGTTTCCCCGTCGCTTTCAAAGGAAAATGCGAACAGGGTATATCCGTGTACGATTACGATAATAACCGCAACTACCGCATCTTTGTTCCTTGTGAAAACCGGGAAGTATATCTGTACGGTTTGGATGGAAAACCGGTAGAAGGCTGGAATCCCCAAAAGACCGATAAACCGGTCGTTTCGAAAGTACAGCATTTTAGGGTGGCCGACAAAGATTATATCGTCTTTGCCGATCGGTATCGTTTTTATATATTGGACCGTAAAGGCAAAGAGAGAGTGAGAGTTTCTTCCGTATTCGATCTGAAACCTCATACCGATGTCTATTTAACCCGTAAAGGCGGACAACCGGTTCTGGTATTTGCTGGTAAGGGAGGGCAGATACATGTGGTGAATTTTTCCGGTCAGACAGAGACTTCCCGGGTAGAAGGATTGTCCGATCGGTTTGAAATGAATATAGTGGATTGGGATGGAAATGGGAACGGGGATGTTTTGTTTACCGATGGAAACCGGGTATTGGTCACCCGTTTGGATGGAACGCCGCTTTTCGAGAAGAAAATGGAGGCTAAAACTTTAGGTTTCCCTTATGTATACCGTTTCTCTGCTAAAGACGTGCGTGTCGGCTTGACCGATCCGGAACAAAACCAGTTGTTTTTGTTATCGGCTGATGGAAAACTGTCCAAAGGATTTCCCATTACCGGCGATTCGCCTTTTTCAATCGTCTTTTTAGAGAATGACGGATTTTTCTTGTTTGCCGGAACCGGAAACAATACGATCCTGAAATATAAGGTGCAACGATGACTTGAAGATGTTTAAAGTGAATGATTTAGAAAATAGATAAATTGTAAAAAAATAGTTTTTCTAAAAATTTGATTTTCCAAAAAATTAACACAATTTTGCACTGTCGTGTAAATGTTATATTTATGATGAAATTTTGTTTGAATTGGGGTGGTGCAGCTTTGTTGTCTATGCTGCTTTTGTGTACTTCTTGTGGCGATGCCGATCTTTTCGATACCGATAAATGGACCAATGAAATAGAAGGCTGGGAGCCGGGTGTTTCCTTAAAAGTGCTTCAGGGGTCTTTTACTCTTTGGGATTTAATTAATCAGGGCGATGACGATGTGGTCGTAAAAGAAGGAAATGATCTGATCATTCAATATACCGAAGAAGGTATTTACCATATCGATATCGATCAGGTCTTCGATATGCCTGCGGAAGATGTTGCTTTTGATTTATCGGTGCCTGTGGATATTCCGGGTACAGGAATACCGTTGCCTAGTGATATCACTTTAGGTGGTGAGGATAATCCAATTGATCCTGTTGTAGCTGAGATTCAAAATATTCCATCGGAATGTGTTTTGAAAAAATTGGTAGCTTCAGCAGATTTTATTTTTCCTCAAACGGAATTTTCTTATACTCTGGAGGCTAAATTCCCGAATATAAAAACGAAGGAAGGGGATGTGTTGACGATTGTCGAAAAAGTGGAAGCCAATGAAATAAAGACACTACCTTTGGAAGATATAGAACTTAGTCTGGAGTCTAAGCCGGAAGTTTCTCTTAATATAGTTAAAATTATTATTCATGAGGGAAGTTCTCTATCAAGTTCGAAGCTTAATTTCAATTTTAAACTGAATAATCTCAAATTCAAAAAAGCAGAAGGAAAAATCACAGTCGATCCGATCGCTATCGATCCGGATAAATTTAATATGGATATCGACTTTTTGGATGAAATCGGAGGTAAATTTAAGTTCACTAAGCCTGAACTGAATATTATTCTCCGTAACAAAGGTATCGGTGTCCCGATGAGTGTCGATGCTACTTTTTATGGACAAAACGCAGAAGGAGACACGTTAACGCTGAAATTAGAAAAAGGAAAAGAGTTGCTCACTTTAGGGAATAAGTCGAATATCGTGTTTTCCGATACTTTAGGGTTGAATAAGGATAATTCCAATATTGTAGACTTTCTGTCCTTGCCACCGACAGGTGATATATTCTATCAAGGTACGGTGACGGTAAATCCGCAAGGAGACGAGGATAATGTGATTTACAGCGACGGAGAAATCGACCTGGATGCTTATGTCCGGATACCTTTCGCATTGAGTGCCGAAGGACTCAATTACAAAGACACGCTGAACGATATTGATATCGATCCCAAGTATGCGGATAGGATCAAAGAAGGTGTAATTACGATTACTGCTGTCAATGGACTTCCATTGAATCTCCAGATTCCGACTTTGGTGCTGTTGGGAGAAAATGGCGGGAAATTGGAAAGCCTTACCGCTGTGAAAGGGCGGGATATTATTCAGGCTGCCAACGGTAAAGAGAGTGTGCTGGAATTTAATCTGACTCAGGCACAAGCTAAAAAATTAGGACAAACAGAAAATATCCTTTTGGAAGTGAAAGCTTCGACAACAAATAATCAAGAAGTGGTTGTTGCTGCAGATGCGAAATTATCGTTCGACCTGAAACTGGTCGCAAAAGCCGTGATCACCGATCTGGACGATTTTTAGCATATTCGGGTAAAGAGTCGGAATAAAAAACAATAGAGGTTACAAGGATTTCAAGGGTTCATTTACCTTTTGGCCTTGTAACCTTTTTGTCTTAAGAATATACACTCAATTAATTTATACCTAGGTTTAATTTTTTTTCTTTCTATTCCGATTTCGGATTTTATACCGTCAGACCGGTTCGCCTGGAACGGTCCGTTAAGGCTTTCGTTGATTTCATCGGTTCTTCTTCTGCTCGGAAAAACAAAAGATTTTGTTTTTCTCTCGCTTATTCGAAGAACTCACTGACCGGCGGAACTCCTCACTTCGTTCGTCAAACACCACCGGTCGGGCGTTCGGAAACCCTAACCGGACACTCGTTCCTGCTCCAATGGTCTTCCGCCACAAAACCCTCCATCTTCCGTTAGCACTACAGACCAAAGAAAGGAGAAGGAAAATATTATAAGCTTGAAGAACAGGTCAGCCTATCGGAATACGGATACCCAGGCTACTTGACCGGATTTTCTTATTATTTACAAAATACTGATTTCTAAATTAATTCTTAATCTTAATGTAAGGAATCGGAAAACGGCTGTTTCGTAGAAGTTCATGTTTTTTAGGTCACAGTTTGTTTCCCATGTAGTGATAACGTGAGTCGAAGGTGTTCGTGTTGGGGGACCATTGGAGCTCTGTCGAGTGTCGTCTTGCTTTTTCTGAACGTCCGCTTTAAAGTAACGGGAGCTGCCGGCAGTGATGAGGAAATCGTAGCCGAATTGAGCCAGATGATCGAGATGGCCCGGAAAACATCCGATTAGGAGAGAAATATTCAGGAAATAGATAATACTATTGATGACGTGTATTATTTTGCTTCATTCAGCTTGATAGTACACGTCATTTATTTACCTGAACCTTTCTTGTTACTCTTCCTCTTCGATTTCGATGTGTAATCCTTCCTCTTCTGCCAGGTTATAGTCTTTACCGGCGACGATCAGCACAATCTCTCCTTTCACGCCGTTTTGTTTATACCAGCCGGCCAGTTCTTCGAGAGTCCCTCTTTTGAATTCTTCGAACATTTTACTGATTTCCCGGGCCACACAAGCATGACGGGTCGGGCCGAATACCTCTGCCATTTGTTCCAGGGCTTTTACCAGACGGAACGGGGATTCATAAAAAATCATAGTTCTGTTTTCCTCTGCTAAGGCACTCAACTTCTTTTGCCGGCCTTTTTTCTGGGGCAGAAATCCTTCAAAACAGAAACGGTCGCAAGGAAATCCTGAATTGACCAGGGCCGGAACGAAAGCAGTCGCTCCCGGCAAGCATTCCGTGGCTATTCCCCGTTCTACGCAGGTACGGGTGAGCAGGAAGCCTGGGTCGGAAATTCCCGGAGTACCGGCATCACTGATCAGGGCTATATTCTCTCCTCTTTCCAGTCTTTCCGCTATCCGGTCTACTTGCTGGTGTTCGTTGAATTTATGATGAGAAAGCAGGGGAGTGGTGATCTCATAATGCTTCAATAGCTTGGCACTGGTACGCGTGTCTTCTGCTAAAACCAGGTCCACTTCTTTCAATAAACGAAGTGCACGTAATGTGATATCTTCCATATTCCCTACGGGAGTAGGAATTAAATATAATTTACCCATGACTGGTTATACTTATTGGTTTCCAATTTATATTGCATACAAAGGTAATGATTCGCTTGGGAAATGGAATATAATTGAGATTCCAGTTTGAATTTTAGTCGGGCTTTACATCGGTAAGTACAAACTGTTTTTTTATTTTACATTTTCTTGTCCTATTTTGCTAAATAATAGGAGGTTAGATAAAATGTTGAGGATTTTGAGAAAAAAAAAGATATTTTTTTTGCTAGGAAATAAATTTGCCGTATATTTGCATCCGCTAAGCAAAACTATGGTCTGTTCGTCTAGGGGTTAGGACGCAAGATTTTCATTCTTGTAACACGGGTTCGATTCCCGTACAGACTACGAAAGACATAAGGTCTGTTCGTCTAGGGGTTAGGACGCAAGATTTTCATTCTTGTAACACGGGTTCGATTCCCGTACAGACTACTTGAAAAGTTGAATTTTTATATTTGTAGAGATGGCAAATCATAAATCATCAGAAAAAAGAATCAGACAGACTGCAACTAAAAGAGAACATAATCGGTATTATGCTAAAACGACCCGTAATGCGGTGAAAAAATTACGTATGGTAACTGATCGTGCTGTAGCAGTTGAATTACTGCCGAAAGTAGTTGCTATGCTGGATAAATTGGCAAAGAAAAATATTATCCATGATAATAAAGCTGCCAATTTGAAATCTAAATTGGCTTTGCACGTCAATAAACTGTAATTCGTTTATTCTCTAAACCGATATACAGGAGATGAGTAAAACTCATCTCCTTTCTTTGTTATCTCCCATATTTTTCGTAAATTGTTTATCTAAAACTTTTGCGTTATGGGTGATCAGTATCTACCGATGAATTCCTGGGCTGCTGATGAACTGCCTAGGGAAAAATTGCTTACAAAGGGTGTTGCTGCGCTTTCGATCAGTGAGTTGTTCGCTATTTTGCTTCGTTCCGGTGTCGGAGGAGAGACAGCTTTGGAGTTGGCCCGGCGAATCCTCGCTGATAATAACAACGACTTGAACCAATTGGCCAGACGCTCGGTCAGGGAGTTGATAAATAAGTATAAAGGGGTAGGCATGGCTAAGGCCACCGCTATTGTTGCAGCGATAGAGATCGGACGGCGTCGGCGGCCTGAGACTAAAAGAATGAAATCGGTGATCCGCTTTAGCAGGGAAGCTTATCGGTATATCCGCACTTTTATCGAAGATTTGGATCATGAAGAATTTTGGGTCATCTATCTGACACATTCCAACCAGGTGAAAGGATGTGAATGCTTATCGTCGGGAGGAATGGACGGAACGGTGATCGATGTCAGATTACTTTTCCGGGGAGCTTTAGACATGAAAGCCACTTATATCGTTATTGCCCATAATCATCCGGGAGGCTCTTTGGTCCCTAGCACATACGACGAGCTGATTACCCGAAAAATCTATGAGGGAGGACAACTGCTCGATATCAAGCTCTATGACCACATTATCGTCGGAGAAAATGCCTATTACAGTTTTGCCGATGAAGGCAAATTGAACTTTTCCAGGAAAAAACAATAAACAGACCGGTTTGGGTGCCACATTGTCAGCAAAAACTGCCGCATTAACAGAATGACAACCACGCCTGTCAGCGGTTTGGTATTGGCAAAGTTTTTGCTTAGTTTTGCTTTAGCAATTTTTATAGTATCCGGGGATACTCTATTTGCGTAATACTTGTTGATAAGATAGTGTAAATAATTAAAATAAACGCCATGTCTAAAGATGTAAAGGATACTGAAGCACAGGAAGAATTGAAAGATAAAGTAAACGCCGGGGATGTAAAAGAAGAGAAAGAAACCAAAGAAAAACACGCCAAAGCGAAAAAAGAAGATAAAGACCAGAAAATAGAAGAACTGGGACAAAAATTGTCTGAAATAAATGATAAATACCTGCGTTTGTCGGCTGAATTCGATAACTATCGTAAACGTACCCTTAAAGAAAGAATGGAATTGACGAAGAACGCAGGAGAACAAATTCTGGAAAAAATCCTGCCTGTTATGGACAATTTCGAAAGAGCTCTGAAAAGTATGGAAACGGCCGAAGATGTGCCGGCTTTACGCGAAGGAGTTGAATTGATCTATGCCAACTTCAGGGATTTCTTATCTCAGCAGGGAGTGAAAGAAATGGAATGCCTGCATACCGATTTCGATCCTGAATTGCAGGAAGCGGTAACGAAGATTCCGGCTCCTGCCGAAGAGTTGAAAGGAAAAGTCGTCGATTGCATTCAGAAAGGATATACCTTACATGATAAAGTAATCCGTTTTCCTAAAGTAGTTGTCGGTGAATAATAAATCCACGATTGGAACAGAAGGTGTGTCTGGAAATTCGGATTTTGGATTACAGCGGTAACCCCAAATCCGGAACCTATAATCAAATATAAAAGTAATGGCTGAAAAAAGAGATTATTACGAAGTGTTGGGGGTGGCTAAAAATGCTGAAGCGGCCGAGATAAAAAAAGCTTATCGGAAGCTCGCTTTACAATATCATCCTGACAGAAACCCGGGAGATAAAGAAGCAGAGGAAAAATTTAAAGAAGCGGCAGAGGCTTATGATGTATTGAGTAATGAAGAAAAGCGCCGTCGCTATGATCAGTTCGGACATGCCGGAATGGGGGCAGGAGCCGGAGGTTTCGGCGGGGCAGGAATGAGTATGGACGACATCTTCGCACATTTCGGAGATATTTTCGGTAGTTTCGGTGGCTTCGGTGGTTTTGGAGGCGGAGGACGTTCAGCCAGACGGGTGAATCGGGGAACCAACCTGAGAGTGAAAGTGAAGATGACCCTGGAGGAAGTGGCTACAGGCGTAGAAAAGAAAATCAAAGTAAAGAAATATGTTGCTGATACCCACTGCCACGGTACCGGAGCAAAAGACGGTAACTCTTTTTCCACCTGTTCCACTTGTCATGGTACCGGACAGATCACCCGGGTACAGAATACCATCCTGGGTGCCATGCAAACGACATCTACTTGTCCCACTTGTGAAGGAGAAGGCAAGATAATCAATGAGAAATGTTCCCATTGTAACGGAGAAGGTGTTCAGCTTTCCGAAGAAGTGATCACCTTGAATATCCCGGCCGGAGTGGCTGATGGCATGCAGTTGTCTTTGAGTGGAAAAGGAAATGCTGCCCGTCGGGGAGGAGTAAACGGTGATCTCATCATATTGATCGAAGAAATCGAACATCCCGAGTTGGTGCGCGATGGAAACGATCTGTTATATAATACCTTCATCGGTTTCCCCGAAGCTGTATTGGGCGATTCCGTCGAAATCCCGACACTCGAGGGGAAAGTAAAAGTGAAGATAGAACCCGGTACACAACCCGGAAAAATCCTGCGCTTGAAAGGGAAAGGAATTCCCGACATCAATGGGTATGGTAAAGGAGATTTGTTGGTCAAAGTGAATGTCTGGATTCCCAAAAATCTTTCTAAAGAGGATAAAAAAACTATGGAGGATTTGAAAGAACGTAGCTTCTTGAAACCGTCCAATGTCGAAAATAAAAAAGGATTTTTCCGCAAGGTAAAAGACTTTTTCGAATAAAAATCTCAAATACACGACCTGAATGATCACACTGACCCAGCTGGAATATATCGTTGCTATCGATGAATATCGTCATTTTGCTACAGCTGCAGAAAAATGTTTCGTAACCCAGCCCACTTTAAGCATGCAGATAAAAAAGCTTGAAGATGAGCTGGGAGTCATCATTTTCGACCGTTCGAGACAACCTGTCGTACCGACCGATCTCGGGGCAAAATTAATCGAACAGGCACGTATGACCTTATCCGCTACGCAACGGATAAAAGAGATCATTCAGGAAGAACAGCAAGAGGTCGAGGGAACACTGAAAATCGGAATCATACCGACACTGGCTCCTTACCTGTTACCGGTTTTCATCGGGCCCTATATCCGCAAATATCCGGCAGTAAAAGTCGAGGTCGAAGAATTGGTCTCCGAAGAGATCATTCGCCGGCTGAAACGTGATATGCTCGATGTCGGCTTATTCGTTACCCCTTACCACGACGAAAAAATTGTCGAGCGTCCCGTATTCTACGAAGAGATGTTGGTATATGCACATCCTGATAGCGAATTGCTGAAGAAAAAAGAAGTCGGGCATGAAGATATCGTTACCTCTGACATTTGGATGCTGGGAAATGGCCACTGTTTCCGTAATCAGGTCGTCAACCTTTGTGAAATGTCTGCGAGCCAGCATAAGAATCTGCCTTTCGAGTTCGAAAGTAATTCCCTCGAAACGCTGATGCGGATTGTAGATGTGGAAGGAGGCTTCACTTTGATTCCTGAACTGGCCTTGCAATATATGTCGCCCGAAAAAAAGAAACAGGTCAGGTCTATCGCTAATACGAAGCCTCTGCGCGAAGTAAGTGTCATTTATTCCCGGCATTTCACCAAACAACGTTTGATAACTTTGCTTTGTGATGAGATTAAATCCGTAGTTCCTGCGCATATGTTGAAGCGGGATAGGGGAATGATCGTCGAGTGGAAAGCAGAAAAAAATGAATAATATTAAATAGAGGGGAAAGGAAATTATGGATCTGATCAAAAATAGTTTTTTAGAAGCACAGCAGGTGCTGGAAGCTTTTATTTCCGATGAGAAAAATCTCGGACAAGTAAAAAATGCCGGAGATCTGCTGGTAGATATGTTCCGGCAAGGGGGAAAAGTGTTTAGTTGTGGCAATGGAGGGTCCTTGTGTGATGCCATGCATTTTGCCGAAGAACTTACGGGACGTTTCCGTCATGAGCGGGCTGCCCTGCCGGCCATTGCAATTGCCGATCCTTCCCATTTCACCTGTGTATCGAACGATATGAGTTTCGACTCGGTTTTCTCGAAATACCTCGAGGCTTTGGGTAATCGGGGAGATGTGCTCTTAGCGATCAGTACTTCCGGTAACTCTTCCAATATACTACAGGCCATCGACACTGCTCATGTCAAAGGAATGAAGGTGATCGGACTGACAGGAAAGACAGGAGGAAAAATGAAAGAAAAATGTGATATAACTATCGTAGTACCCTGGAATAAGTATAGCGATCGTATTCAGGAAATACACATCAAAATCATTCATATTTTGATAGAATATATCGAACAAGCATTATTTAACACCAATAAATAAATTTAACACAAAAGTAATATGGGTAATAAGATTAACGACCCGATAGCTCGTCTGATGGGATTGAGATATAAATCACATCCTTGGCATGGTTTGGAAGTAGGTGACGATGCTCCGGAAGTGGTTACTGCATTTATAGAAATGGTACCTACAGATACAGTAAAGTATGAATTGGACAAAGTCAGCGGATACATCAAGATCGACCGTCCTCAGAAGTATTCGAATGTGGTACCGGCTCTCTATGGCTTTATTCCGCAAAGTTATTGCGGTGGTTTGGTCGCCGAATATGCGATGCAGCAAACGCAGCGGACAGATATTCAGGGCGACTGTGACCCCTTGGATATTTGTGTACTGACAGAAAGAACTATCTCGCATGGAGATATCATTGCCCGGGTACGTCCGATCGGTGGCTTCCGGATGCTCGACGGTAATGAGGCAGACGATAAAATCATTGCTGTGTTGAAACACGACGCTACGTACAACGTATATAATGATATTTCCGAATTACCGCACATTGTCGTCGATCGTTTGAAACACTATTTCCTCACCTATAAAGATATGCCGGGTGAAGAAGGCCAGCGTAAGGTCGAGATTACTCATGTTTATGGCAGGGAAGAAGCTTATGAAGTGATTCGCCGGTCTCTGGAAGACTATAAAAACCATTTCGAAGGTTTGGAGGATATTTTGAGCCGGGTGTGATTTACGGCTTGCTCCTTCCTTAACTCCCCCACGATTCCCGGTCCAGGCTTCGGTATTGAATAGCCTCCGCTATATGTTGCGGCAGGATATGGTCCGAACTTGCCAGGTCGGCAATTGTCCGGGAGAGTTTGATAATCCGGTCATAAGCCCGTGCAGAAAGTCCGAATTTCTGCATCGCCATTTTTAATAAAGAAAGGCATTGTTTATCCAACGGACAAAAGCGTTTCAGCAGAGGCGGGGACATTTGGGCATTACAGTAGATACCCGGATAATCTTTAAAACGCTCCGTTTGAATGTTGCGGGCAGTGATCACCCTTGCCCGGACTACGCTACTAGGGTCGGCTTCTTGTATTCCGGCAATTTTTTCCAGTTCTACCGGGACAACCTCGATATGCATATCGATCCGGTCAAGCAGAGGACCCGAAATTTTGGATAGATAATGCTGGATCGCACTTCCCGAACAGGTACACTCTTTAGTCGGATGGTTATAATAACCACAGGGACAAGGATTCATGGAAGCGATCAGCATAAAATTGGCCGGATAATCGACACTGTAGCGGGCCCGGCTGATGGTAATTTTCCGGTCTTCCAGGGGCTGGCGCATAACTTCTAAGACATTGCGCTGAAATTCAGTGAGCTCGTCCAAGAAAAGAACTCCGTTCGTAGCGAGAGAGATTTCACCGGGACGAGGGAAAGATCCTCCGCCGATCAGGGCTATCGGAGAGATTGTATGATGGGGTGAACGGAAAGGCCGGGTCGTAATCAGCGAACAATTCCGGGATAGTTTTCCCGCGACGGAATGAATTTTTGTGGTTTCCAGCGACTCTTCGACAGTCATCGGAGGGAGTATTCCCGGTAAACGCCTCGCAAGCATCGTCTTCCCCGAGCCGGGTGCTCCTACCATCAGAAGATTGTGAGCACCGGCGGCTGCAATTTCCAAAGCCCGTTTGACGGTTTCCTGCCCTTTCACATCTTTAAAATCATAAAGAAGATCGTTGGTTACTTCCGATAGGGTCGGATCGAAGGTGAACGGTTCTGCCTGCTGTTTGCCGTTCAGAAAATCGGTGACTTCCCGGATATGGGAGAAACCATAGACGTGTATACCTTCGACTACAGCAGCTTCGTTTGCATTTTCCAACGGCACGATAATGCTTTTGAAACCCTCGCTCCTGGCATTGATAGCGATAGGAAGTACCCCTTTTACCGCCACCAAACTTCCGTCGAGTGATAATTCTCCCAACATCATAAAATTCTCCAGCCCTTCGGGCGAGAGTTGTTCGTTGGCAGCCAGAATACCGATACAGAGTGGGAGATCATAAGCAGAGCCTTCTTTTTTGACAGCGGCAGGAGCCATATTGATGATTACCCGCTTGCCCGGAATCCGGGAACCGATCTCCCGCAGGGCCGAATCGATCCGTTGCTGACTTTCTTTTACCGCATTGTCCGGTAAGCCCACAATGATAAATTTAGCACCGTTCAGGATGTTAACTTCCAGAGTAATGGTTGTGGCCTCGATTCCATTGACGGCACCACTAAATATCTTCACTAACATGACACCGCAGATTTAAGATTAAGTGTATGTAAGTTAAGATAATTTTACAATAAATCAAAGTGAAAATCCTGATTTTTATCTTCGGTCTCGAGCACTACTTCCCGACCGTCGAAACTGGCGAAACTATAATAGGTGATCCAGTCCCCTGTGTTGATATAGCGGCTGCTTGGCGAGAGAGTATAATCGATAGGCAGATGCCGGTGTCCGAAAATGAAATAATCGAAATGTTGTCCTTGCAGCACTTCCCGGCAAAAACGGACGATCTCTTCTTTTTCCGCTCCCCGGAATGCATCGGCTTCGATTTTGCCGTTTTCCAGACGGGAATGCGACGACCATTTCCGCGCAATCAGGATTCCGATATCCGGATGTAGCCATCTGAAACACCGTTGTAAAAAACGGTTGTGAAAAATACGGTAGAGAAATAGATATCCTTTATCCTGTGGGTTCAGTGCATCGCCGTGTCCGATCAGGAAACGCTTACCGGCTATCCTGAAAATTTCATTGTGAGTATGTAGGATCACTCCGCATTCTTCCGGGAGATAACCGAATGCCCAGATATCGTGATTACCCGTAAAGAAATGTACAGGTATGCCCTGGTCCGTAAACTCGCATATTTTGGCCAGAAAGCGGACATGTCCTTTGGGTACTGCCCGCTTGTATTCGAACCAAAAATCGAAGATATCCCCGAGCAGGAACAACTCACTACAATCCGGACGGATGGTGTCGAGCCAACGGATCAGGCGGTTTTCCCGTTCCCGGTCATTATCCAATACAGGAGCACCCAGATGGACATCGGAAACGAAATAAACCTTTTTTCCAGCCTGGAGCCGGAGGGTATGTTCTGTAAGGGGGATTCGCTCACTGATTTTCATCGATTCTGCCTCTTTCTCGCTCTTGGGGTGAGTGATTTTAAATTATTTTAAAAGGTCGTTCAAACGGTCTTCCAGGCGTTGGCCTGCCAGATTTTTCCCGACAATTTCAAATTTAGGGTTGATAATATAATTGGCAGGTACATGTTGTATGTTCCACATCTGAGCAGCACGGCTTTTCAAACCATCCGGATCCCAGACACAAATCCAATTGATATCCAACTGTTTTACGAGACTTTGCCAGGCAAGTTTGTTCGGATCCAGACAAACCTGATAAATCTGAACTCCCCGGTTTTTAAATTTGTTGTAGATCTTTTTCATCTCTTGAATATAGCCGACTCCGTCTTTGCTGTTCAAGACAGTAAAATCGAGCAGTATATATTTCCCTTTCAGCGAACTAAGGGCAATGGTGTCCCCCTGTGCATTCGGAAGATGGATTTCCGGCAGTGATCCTTCGCTGTTGTTGATCAATTGTTTTATTTTCATGTTTTGAATCGCCTTGTTGATCTGGTCTAAATGATTCAGGATCGCTTTCGTATATTGCGATTCCGGGTACATCGCTTTCATCGAAGAGGCGACGACTTTATAAGAATGCAAATCGTTATCCGGATTCAGGATGAAATTATCCTGATCGAATTTCTGATACAAGGCATAATAGGAAGCCGGCGAAATGGCATGTTTCAGGATAAAATCCTTCGAAAAGTTAATTTGTTTGTTCACGATCGAATCCCAGGCGGCTGCAATTTTTTGACGTTCGCTGGTCGCTTCGGCAGGAAGGGCGGCAAAGCTTTTCTTCAGCGAATCCATCATGACATGAGTATTGTTCAGTTGAAAATTCAGCAGCTTTACCCAAAGGGAATTTTCAGATCCGTCTACCCAGTAATTCTGGGAAAGTCCGTTCAACGTTCCGCTCAATTCGATATGATCTTCCGGTTCAGCAATGAAAGTAATAAATTCCTTCGGACCGATTTTTACATTATAGAAAGTGGGGAGGGAGGTTGTTGTTTTAAAGGTGAAATGTCCGTTCCGGTCGGTTTTTGTCGAGTCGATGATGACAGCTTGATCGACATTCAACTGCTCCAGGTACACTTTTTGATTTTCAGCTTCCTTGATCTCTCCGGTAATTTTAACATTATTTTTATTTGTACAGGCTGCCAATGCAAGTAATACAAATACAGACGACCGTATATTTCTTCTCAACATGATGAAAAAGGTTAGTTATTACTAGATTTTAATCGTACGAAAATACAATTTTTTTCGACTAGGACAAAAGGAATCTATTAGTTAAAATTCTGTCAAGAATTATTTCTTTCTGTTGCTTTCTAAAGGAAAAGAATATATTTGCAAACGATGTTGAAATTGGGCAAACAGATATTGCATACGTTAGTGCTGCTTATTACCGGGATGGCATTGATTGGAGTGAATGTAACTCAGTCGGGTTGTATTCATTCGGACCGCACATATCTCGAAGTCAGAGTCCTGCCTGCAGAGAACACATGTCCTTGCGAAGAGGGATGTGGCTGTTGTCAGGAGGAACGGCAATTTTGTAAAGATTGTTGTCATGCTTCTTCCCGTCATGATTTTTATAAAGTGACTGATTCTTCATTGGTAGAGCGGGTTTTACAAATGCAACTTTCCGTATTTACCTTACCTGAATGCGGTTGGGAGATGACGATGCAGATTCTTGCTGTGCGGGACGGAAAGGATGGCTTTGCTTTTTACCGGAAGTTTCCCGGGATTCCGCCCTCATTGGAATCGTTGTGTACTTTTCTTTGTTAAAACCTTTTGCCGGTCAGTCCTGACTATGGATTTGGATAAGGTGTGTTGTCATTTTTAATCTTCAATCATAAGGTAAATAGTGTAAAAATGAAATTGTTCAGTTTAATGGTACTGTTATGTGCCTCTCTGGGAGGATATGCCCAGGATATAAAGGGACGGGTGGTCGAGCAGGAGAATGGAAAAAAGGTCGGTTTGCCGGGTGCCAATGTCTATTGGGCCGGAACGACAGACGGTGTAGTGACGGATGCTGAAGGGCATTTCAAAATCAAATGGAATAAATCGGGGCGCTTGGTCGCCAGCTTTATCGGGTACCGGACCGATACGCTTACGGTAAAACGCACGGATAAACAGGTCGAGATCGAATTGGTGGCAGGAGAAGTACTCGATGAAGTGAAAGTGGTCACCCGGGGAAATACGACGATTATGAGTACCCGAGGGCCTCTGATCGAACAGGTGATCACCGGCGAAGAATTGTGTAAAGCAGCTTGTTGTAATCTGGGAGAGAGTTTCACTACCAATGCTTCGGTAGATGTGGCATATGCCGATGCTGTGACTGGGGCGAAACAGATCCAGTTGTTGGGGCTGACCGGTAAATATGTGCAGATGATGACGGAGAATATGCCCAATTTTCGGGGGATTTCGGCATTATACGGATTGAATTATGTCCCAGGCCCTTGGATGAGCGCTATCTCGGTTTCGAAGGGGGCCGGTTCGGTAATCAATGGCTATGAAGCGATTGCCGGGCAGATCAGTGTCGATTATAAAAAGCCTGCTACGAGCGAAAAGATTTTTGTCAATGCCTATGGGAATAGTGAAGGGATGATCGAATTCAATGCCAATACAGGCATCCGTCTGAATGACAAGTGGAGCACAGCCATCCTGGCTCACGGGGATTGGCTGACCATGGAACACGATGGAAACCACGATGGCTTTTTGGATATGCCTAAAACGACCCAATACAATGTGATGAATCGCTGGCAATATAAGACCGATACTTGGTTTTTGCAATTCGGAGGGAAGCTCCTCGACGAAACCCGCCTGGGAGGGCAGAAAGGATTTAGGAAGGAAATGCGGGGTAGCTATGGAGAGGGTACTTTGTATGGGATCGGCATCGACTCTCGCCGGTATGAAGGCTTTTTGAAGTTGGGTTATCTGATGCCGCAGTACGAGAATACCAGTATGGCGATTTTGGTGAATTATACCGATCACGATCAGGATTCATATTATGGCGCCCGTGATTATCAAGCCCGTCAGCAGACTGTTTTTTCTAACTATATTTTTCAGTCTATATTCGGACAGAATGAAAATCAGAAATATTCTGCGGGGTTGTCCTTTAATTTCGATCGTTATGATGAATCCTTCAACGACTATTTAGTGGGTTCCGGTCAAAAGACGGCAACCGTAGATTTCGATCGTAACGAACGGGTAGGAGGGGCTTTTTTCCAGTATACCGGACTTTTCTGGCAAAAATTGACCGTAATGGCCGGACTGCGTTATGACTACCATAATATTTTCGGTAGTTTTGTAACTCCCCGTTTACATCTGGCTTATGCCCCTGACGATTTTACGATGTTGAAGGTGTCTGCCGGTCACGGTGCCCGGACAGCCAACATCCTGGCCGATAACAGTTATCTGTTGGCTTCTGCCAATTCGGTATATGTCAACGATAAATTGTTGGCAGCCCATCCCGAAGAATTAGATCGTTTGGATATGGAAAAAGCCTGGAATTTCGGAGTACAGTTGAACCGCAAATTTCTCTTGTTCGACCGTATACTGAATATCAACCTCGATTATTACCGGACGAACTTTACCGATCAGGTCGTGGCCGATAATGAGACTCAGGTAGGAAAAGTCAATTTTTATAACTTAGACGGTGATTCTTACTCCAATTGTTATCAGGTGGAAGTGAAATACGAATTGATCCCCCGGTTCGACGTTTTGGGTGCTTATCGTTACAATGATGTGAAGACCACGATGGGCGGCCGTCTGTTGAGGGCTCCTCTGCAAAGTAAATACAAAGGCTTGTTGAATTTGTCATATTACACCAATATGAAGAAATGGCAATTCGATTTCACCACTCAATTCAACGGTCCGGGACGTATTCCCGTTCCTGTGTCAGAAAATTCAGGACAAGCGGATCGTTTCGATTCTTTCCGTATCATGAATGCCCAGATTTCCAAGTTTTTCCGTAAATGGAGTATTTATGCCGGATGTGAAAATATCGGTGATTTCACCCAAAAACATCCTATCCTGGCTGCCGACCGTCCCTGGAGTGACGCTTTCGACTCTTCGAAAATTTGGGGTCCTGTACACGGACGTAAATTTTATCTCGGCCTTCGCTTCGGATTAGACCGGGAATAATATTGTTTTATTAACTTTGATACATAAATTTAAAACTAGGAACCATGAAAGTAGTACGATTAGTTTTGATAATGGTAGTAGTATTGTCAGCTGCCATGAGTGTAAATGCTCAGAAAAAGAATGAGAAAACCGTCATTTTTAATGCCAACCTGCATTGCGAATCTTGCAAAGCAAAAGTAGAAAAGAATATCCCTTATGAAAAGGGAGTGAAAGACCTGAAAGTGGATATGAAAACTCAAACCATCACAGTCACTTTCCGCGAAGACAAAAATACCACCGAAAACTTGCAGAAAGCCATCGAGAAATTGAACATCGAAGTGAAAGGAATCGAAGGAAATAACACTTCTGCCAAAACCCAAACCGGCGAAAAGTGTGAAAAATCCTGTTGTGAAAAAGAGGGGAAAACGAAATAAAAATAAAGAAAAAGGGGCAGACTTTTTAGTCTGCCTCCTTTCGTAATAACTCAATCCGGAACTTAGATATCCAGATATTTTCCTTCCTTGTCAAAAGCGGCAAGGGCTGCATTTACAGAAGGGGTATCTTCTTTATAAGTGACTCCGAACCATTTAGCCGTTGTTTTCAGTACCCTTACATCGGCAATTTGATCCTTGATCATTTTATCCACTACTTTGGGAATATAAAATTCTGATCTCAGATTATCTTTGTTAGCCGGGTAAAATTCGACGAACTGTCTTTCGATTTCTTCGAAAATTTTAGGAGTAAAGGCCCAGAAATTCATAGATACCAGATCGTCGGCATTCAGTGTTTTTCCGGTCTCTTCGTCTTTGATGCTTCCGTCTGCCTGTCTGCCGATTTTCGTACATTCCGTAACGGCAGTCAGGTGGTGATGGCTGTCGGTTTCACAGATCCCTCGTGAAACAGTGCCGTTTTCCGATAGGGTAGAAGCCAGACGGTAACCGACCAGGCCGAACTCTTGGTCCGTTGCTTCGTTGGCCAAGAAATCGTGGGCTTTTACAAAAGCATCGCTACCGTAAAAATCATCGGCATTCAGGGCGGCAAAAGGTTCATCGATTACTTCTTTGGCACTCCAGATGGCATGTGCCGTACCCCACGGCTTCTCGCGCTCGATGGGCGGCATTCCTCCCGGTAGTTTATCCATACTTTGATAGCAATAAGCGGTTTCTACCAATCCTTCGGCATATTTCCCTACAAAATCGATAAATTCTTTGGCGAAACTTTCGCGGATAACGAAAACGATCTTATCGAATCCCGCATGAACTGCGTCATAAATGGTATAGTGCAGCAAAGCCTTCTGGTGCGGTCCGAGAGGAGTAATCTGTTTCAGACTTCCGAAACGGGAACCCATGCCGGCTGCCATCACTAAGAGTGTAGTTTTTCTTTTCATGATTATACTATTTTTATAAGTGTCAGTGTTGTGAGCCGACAAAGTTATAAAAAGATTAAAGATTTAACCTAAAATTCATTTACGAATCTGCCGTTCCGGTCTGGTAAATTTTATTTCAGAGAGTCTCCGTGGTCGTGCTTATACCGGGTAAAAACCTCCATTGCTTCATATTCGGCCATACCCAAACGGTTGTACAAATCCGCTGTATTCCGGTTACGGTCTTCCGCCCGTTGCCAGAATTCACGCGGATCATCTCCCGGAAATGCCGGTCCGTTGTTTTGTGAACCGTGTTTGTAGATCGCTTTCCGTTTGATAGACAATTCTGCCGGACTGATCGGAACCGCCATGTCTACTTTTTCTACTTCCCATTCCATCCACGCGCCGCGATACCACCAGGTGTTACAATCTTTAAACCACTCGTCCCGGTCGATGATGTTGTAGGCACGGAGAATCGCATCCAGACAGACTCCGTGTGTCCCGTGCGGATCGGCTAAGTCACCCGCAGCATAGATCTGATGGGGTTGTACTTTCCGTAAAAGATCGACGATAATATCGACATCGGCTTGCGATAGCGGGTTCTTTTTCACTTTCCCGGTTTCATAGAAGGGGAGGTTCAGGAAGTGTACCCGTTCTTCAGGGACACCGATAAAACGGCAGGCTCCGCGGGCTTCTGCCCGGCGAAGGGCGGCCTTGAATTGCAATAGATACCGTGCTTCCTCGTCTCCCGGTTTGCGGTTAGCGATAGCTTGTTTTATTTGTAAAAATGCGTTTTCCATGGCCGGTAAATCCCCGTCCACCAGTTTAGTAAAAGAGGTGGCGATATCCATTTGCTGATAGATATAATCGTCGAAAACAGCGATGCTGCCCGAGGTTTGGTAAGCGACATGCACTTCGTGACCTTGTTCTACCAACCGGGCAAAAGTACCTCCCATAGAGATGACGTCGTCGTCTGGATGGGGACTGAAGATCAGGATTCGTTTAGGATAAGGATAGGCTCTTTCGGGACGGGTAGAATCATCTGCATTGGGTTTGCCTCCCGGCCAACCTGTAATGGTGTGTTGCAGGTCGTTGAATACCTGGATATTTACTTTATTGGCCGAACCGAAAGTCTTGATCAGATCGGTCATCCCATTGTCGATGTAGTCTTTGTTTTCTACTTTCAGGATCGGCTTTTTCACTTTCTGGCACAGCCAGATGACGGCTTTTCGGATCAGCTTGTCGTTCCATTGTACTTTGCTGACCAACCAGGGTTGATTGGCACGCGTCAGTTCTTCGGCTGCACTTTCGTCGATGACGAACTGTACGTTCGGATGTACTTGCAGAAAAGTGGCAGGGACAGCATCCGAAACACTACCTTCGACCGTAGCTTTGATGATAGAAGCTTTTTTCTCACCCCAAGCCAGGAGTATTACTTTCCGGGCTTTCATAATCGTACCCACTCCCATGGTAATGGCGCGGGACGGCACATTTTCCATGCCGCCGAAATCTCCTGCAGCATCCTTGATCGTCAGATCGTCTAAATATACCATCCGGGTTTTCGAAGTCAGCGGCGAACCGGGTTCGTTGAAACCGATGTGGCCTGTGCGGCCGATTCCGAGCACTTGAATGTCGATACCTCCGGCGGCCTCGATCTGCCGTTCGTATTCCTTACAAAAGTTTTCTATCTCTTCCGCTTTTAAGGTTCCGTCCGGAATATGAATATTTTTCGGGTCGATATCGATATGGTCGAATAAGTGATGGTGCATGAAATAATGGTAGCTTTGCTCCGATTCTTTAGGCATAGGCAGGTATTCGTCCAGATTGAAACTGACTACATTTTTGAACGACAGGCCTTCCTCACGGTGCATGCGGACCAGTTCTTCATAGAGTTTGATCGGAGATGAACCGGTCGCTAATCCGAGGACACATTTTTCGCTTTTATCCGCATTCGTACGGATCAGATCGGCAATTTCCCGGGCTACCGCTTTGACGGCTTCGGAAGGTTTTTCATAAATCCGGACCGGCACTTTCTCGAAACGGTTGGCGCCTTCTCCTTTCGCTATATAGTTTTTGGTGATCATAAGGTTGGGTTTAAATTTATAATGTCAACTTACAAAGTTAATAAAACTTTGGTATTTTTCATGTATCCGGGAGCGGCTTTGATGATGAAGCTGTTTTTCTGTGAAAGAATGAGGGCGTTAACGTTTTCACTTTCCCGAAATTACACAAATCTTCCTTTCGTGTTTGAAATTTAACAAAATGAATTATTTTTGATATTATGCGCTACCTTTGTTCGTACAAACGAAACACACACTACTGACAATTTATATACAACTGACCCATGAAACCCGCCTTCGGGCGGGCTTCTGATTTAACCTATATCTTATGAAAGCAAAAGACGTTTTGACAGAATTGAAAAGGCGGTTTCCCAACGAACCGGAATACCACCAGGCAGTAGAAGAGGTATTGAATACCATCGAAGATACCTATAATCGGAATATCGAGTTTGAAAAAAGCAATTTGATCGAGCGGCTCTGTATTCCCGATCGGATTTTCTCGTTTCGGGTGACCTGGACAGATGATCAGGGAAATGTGCATACCAATATGGGCTACCGCATCCAGCACAACAATGCTATAGGTCCTTACAAAGGAGGAATCCGTTTCCATTCCTCCGTGAATTTATCTATTTTAAAATTCCTGGCTTTCGAGCAGACCTTTAAAAATTCACTGACTACTTTACCGATGGGAGGGGCTAAAGGTGGTTCGGATTTTAATCCGAAAGGAAAATCGAATGCCGAGATTATGCGTTTTTGTCAGGCCTATATTTTGGAGTTATGGCGCAATATCGGACCCGGTACGGATATTCCGGCAGGGGATATCGGTGTCGGTGGCCGGGAGGTTAATTATATGTACGGAATGTATAAAAAACTGGCGAGGGAAAATAGCGGAACTTTTACGGGCAAAGGCCTGGAATCCGGTGGTTCTCTGATCCGTCCCGAAGCTACCGGTTATGGGAATGTATATTTCCTGTTGGAGATGCTGAAGACCCGGAATATAGAGCTGAAGGGCAAGACCGTAGCCGTCTCGGGGGCGGGAAATGTGGCCCTTTACACAGTACAGAAACTGAACGAGCTCGGCGCAAAGGTGGTGACTCTGTCGGATAGCAGCGGTTATATTTACGATCCCGAAGGGATCGGTGCTGGAAAGTTGGAATATATGATGGAGTTAAAATTGTTCTACCGGGGAAGGGTGAAGGAATATGCCGATAAGTACGGTTGTAAATACGTGGCCGGAGGTCGGCCGTGGGGGGAGAAATGTGATATCGCTATGCCCAGTGCCACTCAGAATGAGCTGAACGGTGACGAAGCCCGTACTTTAGTTGCCAACGGTTGTGTGGCGGTGTCCGAAGGGGCGAACATGCCCTCTACACCCGAAGCGATTCAGGTCTTTCTCGAAAATAAACTGTTGTATGCTCCCGGTAAAGCCGCCAACGCCGGCGGAGTGGCCACTTCGGGTCTCGAGATGTGTCAGAATGCACAGAAAATCAGCTGGACACGCGAAGAAGTCGATCAGAAACTAAAGGAGATTATGCAGTCTATCCATGCGCAGTGTGTGAAATACGGTACCCAGCCCGATGGTTACGTCAACTATGTCAAAGGAGCTAACGTGGCCGGTTTTATCAAAGTAGCCCGCGCGATAATGGACCAAGGCATTTTATAAAAGGTATAAAAAGGTATAAATTCATCATAAGAACGTAAGTATAATTTTTTCTTTCTATTCCGATTTCGGTTTTTATACCGGAAGACCGGTTCGCCTGGACCGGTCCGTTAAGGCTTTCCTTCACTGACCGGCGGAACTCCTCGCAAGCTCGTCAGACACCACCGGTCGGGCGTT